>Ga0153954_1000860_pt1 | contig 19923 bp, 21 predicted proteins | sample TSFL038MetaG_FD_102277 | JGI IMG/M metagenome (GOLD analysis project Ga0153954, IMG submission 102277) | Attine ant fungus gardens microbial communities from Florida, USA - TSFL038 MetaG | ecosystem: Host-associated > Fungi > Mycelium > Unclassified | place: USA: Florida, Wekiwa Springs State... | reverse complement strand
GTGATGTAGGTGTCGCGGCCGCGCGTCGCCTCGAATAGCCGCTGGATCGCGTATTGCGGCAGGATGATATCGTTGTTCTTCCTGTAGAACAGCGAATTGCGCCCGCGCCATTTGCCGATCTCGGCCCACCACGCCTTGATGTCCGGCTTCTTCGCCTCGGCCTTGAACACCTGCAGCAAGTCGCCAAGCACGTTGCCAGCGTCGCCGATGATCGGGACATCGACGCGGATGTTCTTGTTGATCGACGACGGGTCGATGTCGATATGGATCTTCTTCGATCCCGGCGAGAACGCGTCGGTCCGTCCGGTGATGCGATCGTCGAAACGCGCGCCGACGCACAGCATGACGTCGCAGTCATGCATCGCCATGTTGGCCTCGTAGGTGCCGTGCATGCCGAGCATGCCGAGCCAGTTCGGTCCGGACGCCGGATAGGCGCCAAGGCCCATCAGTGTCGAGGTGATCGGAAAGCCGGTGGCCTCGACCAGATCGCGCAGGGCTTTTGAGGCGGCAGGCCCCGAATTGATGACGCCGCCGCCGGAGTAGATGACCGGCCGTTTGGCAGATGCCAGCAGCGCCACCGCCTTGCGGATCTGGGTCGCGTCGCCCTTGACCCGCGGCGCATAGGACACGTGCACGTCGGACTTGCGCGGCGGATGATAGGTGCCGACCGCAAACTGCACGTCCTTCGGCACATCGACCACCACCGGCCCGGGCCGGCCGCTTGTCGCGACATAGAACGCTTCGTGCAGGACCTTTGCGAGGTCGTTGACGTCGCGCACCAGCCAGTTGTGCTTGGTGCAGGGCCGCGTGATGCCGACGGTGTCGCATTCCTGGAAGGCGTCATTGCCGATCAGATGCGTCGGGACCTGCCCGGTGATGCAGACCAGCGGGATCGAATCCATCAGCGCATCGGTCAGCGCCGTCACCATGTTGGTGGCGCCGGGACCCGAGGTCACCAGCACGACGCCGGGCTTGCCGGTCGAGCGCGCATAGCCCTCCGCGGCGTGGCCGGCGCCCTGCTCATGGCGCACCAGGATGTGCTCGACCTCGCTCTGCTGGAAAATCTCGTCGTAGATCGGCAGCACCGCGCCGCCGGGATAACCGAAAAGGTGCTGGACGCCGTGATCGATCAGGGCACGGACGATCATGGCGGCGCCGGTCATCTGGTTCGGATCGTGGCTCTTGTCACTCATGGTTTCTGTCCTGATTGCGCCGTTGCCAGCTGTCTTTTCGGTTGTCTGCTTCGGGAAATAAAAAGGGGCCTCAAGAGGGCCCCTGCACACCGCCTGAATTTGGATGGCCGTCAGCCATCCCGGGCGGTGCGCCTGGGTACGACGGCGATAATAAGTACTTTGGCAACAATATTACGCATCGGCCCGGCCATTCTTCCCAAAGGTTGCGCGAAACATAGCCAGAAACACCTTAATGTCAAGGCGAAGCGGCGTTTAGCGCGGCTTTTGTGAGACTAGCGGGGTTCCGGGCGCCGGGCGAGCGCGAAATTTGCAGAAGAGCCCCAAAAGCTCGTCATGGATGGACCGAACCCGTTCGGCGCGCGCGGGAATGACGAGCTATTTTGTAGCAAGCGCGGCGGTCCACGCGCTCGCCGCCTCCGGCGCCACCCATTCAAACTCGGGCAATTGGTGGCGGAACCAGGTGAATTGCCGCTTGGCATAATGCCGGGTGTCGGCGCGCCCGATCACGGCGGCCTCTTCGAGCGAAAGCTCGCCATTGATGTGCCGGATCAGCGCCGGAACGCCGTGGGCCTTCATCGCCGGCAATAACGGATCGAGCTTGCGCGATGCCAGCGCCGCGACTTCCTCCAGCGCACCGCGCGTCAGCATCGCGGCGAACCGCGCATCGATTCGCGCATAGAGCGCCTCGCGCTCGGGCGCGAGAAACAACGCCCGGAATTGGTCGGGCGGCAGCAGCGGCGGCAGCCCCTCGTGATGCCAGTCGGTGAGCGAGCGCCCTGTCGCCTCGACCACTTCCAGCGCGCGGGCGATGCGGGTGCGGTCACGCATATTCAGCCGCTCGGCACTGACTGGGTCGCGCCGCAAAAGCTCGGCATGCAGGGCCTCGACGCCATCGCGCTCGAGCCGCGCGCGTACGGCGTCGCGGACCTCCGCAGGGACCGGCGGCACCGCCGAAAGGCCGCGCGTCAGTGCCTTGAAATAAAGGCCGGTGCCGCCGATGAAAATCGGCAGCCGGCCTTGCGCGCGCGCTTCCGCAAGCACCTTGGCAGCGTCAGCCACCCACGCGCCGGCGGAAAAATTGATCGCGGCATCGACATGGCCGTAGAGACGATGGGAGACCTGCGCCTCTTCCTCCGGCGTCGGCCGCGCCGTGATGATGCGCAGATCGCGGTAGACCTGCATGGAATCGGTGTTGATCACGACACCGCTGTTCTTTTGCGCAAGCGCGAGCGCCAGTGCCGACTTGCCGCTGGCGGTCGGCCCTGCGATAAGCACGGCAGTACTGGTTTTTTCCTGCGAAATCACACCAAGATCACCTGATGTCTCTCGTCGCCACGCTCATCTGCAACCCCGCCAACCCCGCGCTGGATTCGACCATCGTCGACGGCGCGCTCGCCGTGCTGCCCTCGCCGGGACCGGCGCGATGGCTGTTCGACGAGGTCGCGGTCGACATCCCCTTCGAGGAGCATGGCGATCCGCGCGCGATCGAGCAACACCTGCGCGAGGTGCGCGGCGATCTGCCGATCGACATTGTCGTGCAGCCTCGGCTCGCCCGGCGCAAGAAGCTTTTTCTCGCCGACATGGACTCCACCATGATCGGCCAGGAGTGCATCGACGAACTGGCCGATTTCGCCGGGTTGAAAGCGCATGTCGCCGGGATCACCGAGCGCGCCATGCGCGGCGAGATCGCGTTCGAGCCGGCGCTGCGTGAGCGCGTCGCGCTGCTGAAAGACCTGCCGGTCAGCGTGGTCGACGAAGTCCTCGAAAAACGCATCGTCCCGACGCCGGGCGGACGCGAGCTGGTCATGACCATGCGCGCCAACGGCGCCTATACCTGCCTGATCTCCGGCGGCTTCACGCTGTTCACCAACGCGGTCGCAGCCAAGATCGGTTTCCAGGAGAACCGCGCCAACGAACTCGTGGTGCACGACGGCAAGTTCACCGGCGAAGTCAGAGAGCCGATCCTCGGCCGCGCCACCAAGCTCGCCACATTGATCGAGCTGACGGAATCCTTCGACCTCGACGACATCGATACGCTGGCAGTCGGCGACGGCGCCAATGATCTCGGCATGATCCAGCACGCCGGCCTTGGTGTTGCCTATCATGCCAAGCCGGCGGTCTCGGCCGCAGCAGCGGCGCGCATCGATTACGGCGACCTCACCGCGCTGCTCTATGTGCAGGGCTATACGCGCAAGGAGTTCGCGGGGGGATAGGCTTTGCCAACTGTCCTGCGCTGGGCCCCTATCGAGCGTTCTTCTATTCAAACGAAGGCGCCGAACCGCCACATGTCCACGTGCGATCCGGGGACTTGGAAGCGAAATTCTGGCTCCACGACCTTTCGGTTGCCGTCAATGCGGGATTTCCCGCACACGAGATCGGCGTTATTATTCGTCACCTCAGACCGCAACGCGATTTTCTCGAAGGCAAGTGGCATGAGCACTTTGGAAATTGACGTCGGCGATATCCGGCCGGTCGCGGTTACCTTCACCGCGGACGAACTGGTGGTTGCGCTGGCCGATGGCCGCAAGATTTCGACACCACTCGCATGGTATCCGCGGCTACGCAATGCCAGCGTCTCGGCCCGGGAACATTTCGAGCTGATGCCGATGGGCATTCACTGGCCGGAACTCGACGAAGATCTCGGCATTGCCGGAATGCTGAAGGGCCGTCCAGCGTAAGTCTGGCCTTCGCGTGTCTCGCCAAGCACGCAGCCCGGGCTTGACGCGGCATCCATCAACTCAAATCTCGTTTGGAGATGGATGGCCGAGTCATAGGCGAGCGGAAGCGACGCCGTCCTTCGGACGGCTATGCCCGGCAATGAGGAGAGCGCTTACTGCACGCTCAGCGCGACGAAGCGCAGCTCGCCGTCGGTATTCGCAACCAGCAGCAGGACCGACTTCTTGCCATCCTTCTTCAACTGGTCGATGCGCTTCTTGATGTCAGCGGCGCTGCTGACGGCTTCCTGCGCCACCTCGACGATGACGTCACCGGCCGACAACCGCTTGTCGGCGGCATCGGAGGCGCCGTCGACGCCCGTGATCAGCACGCCCTTGACGCTGTCCTTGATCTTGTAGCGGGTGCGCAGATCCTTGCTGAGGGCCGCGAGATCGAGGCCCAACGCCTTCTGCGTAACGGTCTTTTCCGCGGGCTCGTCCTTCTTGATGGCGGCCGGCTGGGCCTTGTCATTATCCTCCAGGCGACCGAGCGTGACCTTGTGGGTCTCCTCCTGCCCCTTGCGGATGATGACGACCTCGACTTCCTTGCCGACGGCGGTATCGGCGACCACGCGCGAGAGATCCTTCGGCTCCTTGATATCCTTGCCGTCGAACCGGATGACGACGTCGCCCGGCTCGATGCCGGCCGGCTTCGCCGGTCCCTTGTCATCGACGCCAGCCACCAGCGCGCCGCGCGCCGGCTTGATGTTGAGGCTGTCGGCGATCTCGTCGGTGACCTGCTGGATGCGCACGCCAAGCCAGCCGCGACGCAGTTCGCCGAACTGGCGGAGCTGATCGACCACACCCGCGACCGTCTTCGACGGCACGGCGAAGCCGATGCCGATCGAGCCGCCGGAGGGCGAAATGATCAGCGTGTTGACGCCGATCACCTCGCCGTCGAGGTTGAACAGCGGGCCGCCGGAATTGCCGCGGTTGATGGCGGCGTCGGTCTGGATATAGCTGTCATAGGGGCCGGAGGAGATGTCGCGGTTCTTTGCCGAGACGATGCCTGCCGTCACCGTGCCGCCAAGACTGAACGGGTTGCCGATCGCAACCACCCAGTCGCCGAGGCGCAACTTGTCGGAGTCGCCGAATTTCACGGCGGTCAGCGGCCGCGGCGGCGCAAACTTCAACACCGCGAGATCGGTCTTCTTGTCGATGCCGACGATCTCCGCCTTGATCTTGGTGCCGTCATTCATGATGACGTTGATCTCGTCGGCATCCGCGATGACATGATTGTTGGTCACGACGATGCCGGAAGGATCGATGATGAATCCGGAGCCGAGCGAATTGGTCTTGCGCGGCTGAAGCTCGTTGTTCTTGTCGCCGCCGCGTCCTCCCGGACCGCGACGGTTCTTGAAGAAGTCATCGAAGAATTCTTCAAACGGCGAGCCGGGCGGAAGCTGCGGAATCGCGCTGCCCTTCGCCTCGATGGTTTGCGACGTCGAGATGTTCACGACGGCGTCGATCACCTTTTCGGCGACGTCGGCGATGCCTTCGGGACCACGCGCGGAGGCCGGCGCAGCGACGAACGCGCTGGCCGCGAAGCAGATCGCAGCCAGCATCGGGCGCAGGCGACGGCTCGTGGCAAGGGTGGCAGCGGTCATATGGGCATCTCTCCAACAAAGGGAAATAAAATTCGAGCTCCAGACTGCGCCCGAACGGGGCTGCGGCGCAAGCATCCGGACTTTCGGATTTCGCCGCCATGAATGCCGCCTAATACGGCAAAAAACCGACACCAATGGTCCGATTCAACATTCGCATTCCGTTTCGGCAGACACATTTGCGAATGTTAGAATCAAAGGACCATTAGTAACTATTAAGTTCCCGGTGGAGTCTTGGATTTGACATTCGCTTCACGAACCCGTGGTCGCGAATGTCAAACCCACTCCACTGGCTCTTCACGATGGCGTTGATTCCGCCCTTAAATCGGGCGCCGCACCACCCAGATCAGGATCAGGCCGGCAACCGCCGAACCTATGCCGACCACTCGCAGCACGTTATCCGGAGTCGCCATGGCACTTTTCATGGCCCGCCGCATCCATGCTGGACTGGCCGCAAACATGATCCCTTCTAGCACGAACAGGACACCCACGCCGATGAGGAAGTCGGCGAACGCTATGGACCTCATCGAATGGGAACCTCCCGGTCGCTTTTCTTTAAGCAGGGATAAAACAAGAGCTTCGCTTCATCCCTGTCACTGTTCGGTCGATTGTCGCTCGGCCATTGCTGGCCGCGCGACTTAGGGTTTCGGCGCCGGAGACGGAGCGGCAGGTGTTGCCGCCGCGCCGGTCGTTGTCGGCGCCGCGGATGTCTCGGCAGGCGCACCCGCCGGATTGCCGAAATACTTGAAGAAGTCTGAATCCGGACGGAGCAGGAAGCGGGTGTCGCCGCTGCGCAGCGCGTTTTCATAGGCCGTCATCGAGCGATAGAAACCGAAGAAACTCGGATCCTTGCCATAGGCCTCGGCAAACAGCCGGTTGCGCTCGGCGTCGCCGTCACCGCGGGTCTGCTCGGCCTGCGAGTTCGCCTCGGCGACGATCACGGTCGCCTCGCGGTCGGCGTTAGAACGGATTTCCTGTGCCCGCTGCGCGCCCTGCGCGCGGAACTCGGCCGCCTCGCGCTGACGCTCGGTCTGCATGCGCTGATAGACCGCCTGGCTGTTCTGCTCCGGCAGGTCGGCGCGGCGTATCCGCACGTCAACGACCTCGATGCCGTAACCATCGGCTTCGTGGTCGAGCTGCTCACGGATCCGGCTCATCAGGTTTTCACGTTCGTCACGAACGATCTGGATGAATGTTGCTTCGCCGAGCACCCGGCGCAGCGACGCGTTCAACAGCGTCGTCAACTGGGTGTTGGCTGCCTGGATCGTGCCGACGCTCTGGTAGAAGCGCAGCGGATTCTTGATGCGGTAACGGGCGAAGGCGTCGACGACCAGGCGCCGCTGATCGAATGCGATGACCTCCTGCGAGGGATTCTCAAGATCGAGAATACGCTTGTCGACCGGGATCACGGTGTCGATGAACGGAGCCTTGAAATGCAGGCCGGGCTCGGTGACGACGTCAACCGGCTTGCCGAACCGCACCACCAGCGCCTGCTCCGTCTGCTGCACGGTGAAGACCGAGCTGTAGCCGACAATCGCGACCACCAGCAACAGGAACAGCGCAACAATGCCAGCAACGGGAGACTTCATCGTGCGGCTCCAGTGCTCTGCTGGGTCTGGTTGGGCGCGACGGGGCCCTTCCGCGGCGCCAGTTCGCCGAGCGGCAGATAGGGAATGACGCCTTGGGCACCCTGCCCGCCGTCATAGACCAGCTTCTCCGAACCGCCGAGAATACGCTCCATGGTTTCGAGGTAGATCCGCTCGCGCGTCACGAGCGGGGCCTTCTTGTATTCCTCATAGACCTTCAGGAACCGCGCGCTCTGGCCCTTGGCTTCGGCGACTGCCTGCTGCTTGTAGCCCTCGGCGACCTGGATGACCTGCGCGGCGCGACCCTTGGCGTCGGGAACGACCCGATTGGCGTAGGTCTGCGCCTCGTTCTGCAGCCGCTGCGCATCGGCCTGCGCCGCCTGGACATCGCGGAACGAGTCGATCACCTGCTGCGGTGGATCAACCTTCTGCATCTGCACCTGCTGGATCAGGATGCCCGAGCCATAGTTATCGAGCATCTTCTGCATCAGTTCCTGCACGCGTTGTTCGGTCGAGGTGCGCGCGCCGGTCAGGATCGGCTGGATATTCGAGCGGCCGATCACTTCGCGCATCGCGCTCTCGGCCACCGCCTTCACGGTGCCTTCCGGATTCTGGATGTTGAAAAGGAAGTCGGCGGCGCCCTTGGGCTTGATCCGCCACAGCACCGTGAAGTCGACATCGACGATGTTCTCGTCGCCGGTCAACATCAGGCTTTCTTCCGGCACATCACGGATGGTCCGGCCGCGGCGCGCCGGATCGTCGATCAGCGTCATGCCGATGCTGAGCGTCGAGACGCGCAGCGCCTTCGGCAGCAGCACGGTCTCGATCGGATATGGCAGGTGGTAATTCAGGCCCGGATCGGCGTCGCGGACATACTTGCCAAAGCGCAGCACGATGCCGAGTTCCTCGGACTGGACGCGGTAAAACCCGGACGCGAGCCAGATCACGACCACGAACAACAGGATGATGGCGATGCCGAGCCCGCTGAAGTAGCCGCCGGGGAGCAATTGCTGCAGCCGATCCTGGCCGCGCCGCAGAAGATCCTCGAGGTCGGGCGGCCTCGGTCCCACTGGTTGCGGCCCGGAGCCCCATGGCCCCTTCGGACCCGAGCCCCACGGGCCACCGCCCTGATTCTTCCACGGCATAGATGCTCTCTCCTTCGCGTGACCTCAAGGCTAAACGCCGCCCGGCCCCGCAACGTCGGCAGGCTTTATAAGGGACGCCCCCGCACCTTACAACGCAAGCTTCTGGCCCGACCAGCTATGTCCGGGCCGGCGTTTGTCAATGTAAACATTACCAAAGCAGTTAACGCAGCGGTCGACGGCGATATGTCACATAGGAAAACGCCGCACTATCGTCCGGTCCGGCCGGATGCCGCGCGCGGGCGACCTCCTCCCATACTGCACTGTCGATCGTGGCGAAATAAGTGTCGCCGTCAGGCCGGGCATGCACTTCGGTGATCTCGATCCGGTCAGCGATCCCGAGCCATTGCGCATAGATCTCGGCTCCGCCGATCACGGCGATTTCAGCGGCAGAACGCCGCAACGCTTCGCCGCGCGCGATCGCCCGCGCGTCCGCAAACGACGTCGTCACGATGGCGCCGGCGGCGCGGTAGTTGGCGTCGCGCGTCAGCACGATGTTGGTGCGACCGGGCAGCGGCCTGCGCAGCGACACGAACGTCTTGCGGCCCATGACGATCGGCTTGCCGATGGTCATCGCCTTGAAGCGCTGCATGTCCGATTTCAGCCGCCACGGAATCGCGCCTTGCGCGCCGATCACGCCATTGTCGGCGACCGCGACGACGAGCACGATCTCCATCAGCGTGCCTCTCGCACAAGCGCCGTCAACGCCTTGCCGGAGAGCCGGCATAGCTTCCACTCGTCCATCATAACGGCGCCGAGCGATTTGTAGAAATCGATCGACGGCGTATTCCAGGCCAGCACGCTCCATTGCAGCCGCGACCAGCCGTTCTCGACGCATAGTTTAGCGAGATAGACCAGCAACGCCTTGCCGATGCCTTTGCCGCGAAACGCCGGGCGTACGAACAGGTCTTCGAGATAGATGCCGCGCCGGCCGGCGAAAGTCGCGAAGTTGAAGAACCAGACCGCGAAGCCGGCCGGCTTGCCCTGCCACTCCGCGATCTCGCAGAACAGGACCGGATTGTCACCGAACAGCGCGGTGGCGATGTCGGCTTCGGTCGCTGCAACCTCGTGGGCGAGCTTTTCGTACTCCGCAAGCTCGCAGAGCAACGAAAAAATCAAGGCAGAGTCTTCGGGCCGCGCATTGCGAATGACAAGGTCGCTCACACTGCGACTTCCGCCTTGATGTGCGGATGCGGATCGTAGCCTTCGAGCGAGAAGTCCTCGTAGCGGAACGCGAAGATGTCCTTCACGTCGGGATTGACCTTCAGCACCGGCAACGCCCGCGGTGGCCGCGTCAGTTGCAGCCGCGCCTGTTCGATATGGTTGGAATAAAGGTGCGCGTCGCCCAGGCTGTGCACGAAATCGCCCGGCTTCAGCCCGGTCACCTGCGCCACCATGATCGTCAGCAGCGCGTAGGACGCGATATTGAACGGCACGCCAAGGAAGGCATCGGCCGAGCGCTGGTAGAGCTGGCAGGACAATTTGCCGTTGGCGACATAGAACTGGAACAGGCAGTGGCAGGGCGGCAGCGCCATCTTGTCAACATCAGCCGGATTCCACGCGGAGACGATCAGGCGCCGCGAATCCGGATTGCGCTTAATCATGTCGACGACATTGGCGATCTGGTCGATGCTGCGGCCATCGGGCGCTGGCCAGGAGCGCCACTGCGACCCGTAGACCGGACCGAGATCGCCATTGGCGTCAGCCCATTCATCCCAGATCGTGACGCCGTGATCTTGCAAATATTTAATGTTGGTGTCGCCGTCGAGGAACCACAACAGCTCATGCGCGATCGCCTTCAGCGGCAGCCGCTTGGTGGTCAGCATCGGAAAGCCGGCCGCAAGGTTGAAGCGCATCTGGTGACCGAAGATCGACAGCGTGCCGGTCCCGGTGCGGTCGTGCTTTTCCACGCCGTCACTGAGGATCCGTTCGAGCAGGTCGTGATACTGATGCATGGCGTCGTGCTTTGGCTCCGAAAGGGCCGCGAATTTAGCGGCCGGCCGGGCGGTTCGACAGCCGCGACTCGCCCGATACCGCAAATTATACCCGGAAAAATGTGGCTTTACCCGCAAAGGACAAGGGCGGAACCGGCATTCCGCCCGCCCTCTTCCCACGCCCGGATCCGCAACACTAGATTGCGGGCTTGAGGACCGGCGTCCACTTGGCGATTTCGCTCTTCACCAGGGCGGCCAACGCCTCCGGCGTCCGATCCGCTGGCGGCGGGATTACGCTGCCGAGATCGAGCAGGCGCTTGCGGACGTTTTCGTCGTCAAGCGCCTTGCTGGCCGCCGCGCTCAGGGCGGCGACAATGGGAGCCGGCGTGCCCTTCGGCGCAAAAATCGCGTTCCATGCCTGCGCCTGGAACGGTGCCAGACCGCCCTCCGTCGTGGTCGGAACGTCCGGCAGCGACGGATCGCGCTCGGGCGTTGCGATGACATAGGCCTTGATTGTGCCCGCGTTGATCTGCGGCACCGCGTTGACGATCTGGTCGCACATGTAGTCGACCTGACCGCCGACCAGCGCGTTCATCGCCGGCCCGGTGCCGTTGAAGGGGACGCCGATCGGCTTGATGTCGAGGATGGCATTCAAGAGCTGGCACGAAGCATGCGAGACCGAGCCGACGCCGGCATAGGCCGCATTCAGTTTGTCGTTGTTGGCCTTCACATAGGTGACGAATTCCTTGAGGTCCCTCGGCGGGAAATCCTTGCGCGCCAGGATCAGGATCGGCGTGCTCGCGAGCAGCGCGACGGGCTCAAAATCCTTTTCCGGATGGTAGGCAAGATTGGGATAGAGCGGCACCGACGCGGCATGGGTGCCCATGTGCCCGACGATCAGCGTGTATCCGTCATTGGAGGCGCGTGCGGCGCGGGTGGTGGCGGTGGTGCCGCCGGCGCCGACGACGTTCTCGATGACGATGCTTTGTCCGAGCGTCTGCGCCATATGCGCGCTGACGATGCGCGCGACCACATCGGTTGGACCGCCGGCCGCAAACGGCACGATCATTGTGATGCTGCGCGTCGGGTAGGTTTGCGCCTGGCTTGGCGCGGCAGAAGCGGCCAGCCCGGCAAGCACCGCCAGGCAGACGCTCGCAAGCGAGCGAAGATGGCTGTTCATGGTGAGTCTCCGGGACGCCCGCGAAAGGCGACGTCGCCAGAAACCATCATATGCCCGCTCCCGAAGTCGATTCGACGTCGGGATGCGGCGCGCCGACGCATGTCAGCCTTCGGACTCCACGAACACCTCGTCGCGCTTCTTGCGCAGCGCCGGCAGCACCGCCAGCACCAGAAGGCCGACAGCGGCGGCAATCAGCACCGCGGACAGCGGACGGGTGATGAAGACCGACCAGTCACCGCGTGAGATCAAGAGCGCGCGGCGCAGGTTCTCTTCCATCAGCGGCCCGAGCACCATGCCGAGCAATAGCGGCGCCGGCTCGAAGTCGTGCTTGATCAGCCAGTAGCCAAGCAGGCCGAACGCGCCGGCAAGGATGACGTCAACGGGCGCGTTGTTGATGGAGTAGATGCCGATCGCGCAGAACACCACGATCGAGGGGAACATCAGGCGGTAGGGCACGCGCAAGAGCCGCACCCAGATGCCGACCATCGGCAGGTTGATGATGATCAGCATCAGATTGCCGATCCACATCGAGGCGATCATGCCCCAGACCAGATCAGGCTGCTTCTGCATCACCTGCGGACCCGGCACGATGCCGTGGATGGTCATGGCGCCGACCATCAGCGCCATCACCGCGTTCGGCGGGATGCCAAGCGTGAGCAGCGGGATGAACGAGGTCTGCGCCGCAGCATTGTTGGCGCTCTCGGGTGCGGCGACGCCTTCGATCGCGCCACGGCCGAACTTCTCCGGATTCTTCGATATCTTCTTCTCGGTGGTGTCGGCCGCGAACGAGGCGATGACCGCGCCGCCGCCGGGCAGGATGCCGAGGATCGATCCAAGCACGGTGCCGCGCCCGATCGCCGGCAGAGAATCCATCATGTCCTTCTTCGTCGGCATCAGGCCGGTGATCTTCTGCTGCACCAGGTCGCGGTCCATCGAGGCGCCCGCGTCGAGGTTGCGGATGATCTCGGCGAAACCGAACACGCCCATCGCCACCGTGGCGAAGCCGAGGCCGTCGGCAAGCTCCGGAATGTTGAAGGACATGCGCGAGGCGCCGGTTTCGATGTCGGACCCCACCATCGACAGCAGCAGCCCGAGCACGATCATCGCGATCGCCTTGAGCACCGATCCCTTGGCGAGCACCACCGCGAAGATCAGGCCGAGCACCATCAGCGAGAAGTATTCGGCGGGGCCAAAGGCCAGCGCGAGCTTGGTCAGCGGCGCGCCGAGGACCGCGATCAGAACCGTCGCGGCGCAGCCGGCGATGAACGAGCCGATCGCCGCGATTGCAAGCGCCGGGCCTGCGCGGCCCTGCTTGGCCATCTGAAAGCCGTCGAGGGTGGTGACCACGGAGGTCGCCTCGCCGGGAATATTGACCAGGATCGAGGTGGTCGAGCCGCCATACTGCGCGCCGTAATAGATGCCGGCGAGCATGATCAGCGCACCGACCGGCGGCAGGCCGAAGGTGATCGGGAGCAGCATCGCGACGGTGGCGATGGTGCCGATGCCAGGCAGCACGCCGACCAGCGTACCGACCAGCGCGCCGATCAGGCAAAGCATGAGATTGGTCGGGCTGACCGCAACGCCAAAGCCCAGGATGAGATTGTGAAAGAGATCGGCCATCACGTCCTCACTGAGCAATGAAGCTTGGGAACAGCGGCATCGGCAGCCCCAGCACGTAAGGGAACAGCAGCGCACAGCCGATGGTCAGCAACACGCCGACAATGATGGTCTCGATCCAGCGGGTCTCAGGGGTGCCGAGCGCAGAGATCAGGAAGCTCGCGAGCCCAGAGACGATCAGCCCGAGCGGGCGGATGGAGACCGCAAAGCAGAGGATGGCGAGCGAGACGAACAGCGGGCCGCGCCAGGAAAAGGCCTGCATCGCGGCACCGTCCTGCACGAGGCCCATGACGGCCACGGCCGCACCGAGGCCGAGCAGCAGCGTTGCGAACATCCATGGCGCCGTACCGGCGCCGAACGAAAATCCGTGCATGCCTTGCAAATCGCTTGACGCCCAAAGGGCAAACACTGCGACCGCCATCAAGGCGATACCGCCGATGAAATCCTGCGGACCGCGGACCCATTTCGGCATGATGGACTTGCCAGGCTCGTGGCTCGGCGTGTCGCTCATCGATCTTCCTCCCCCCGAAGGTCAATTATGATAACGTTATTTTTTATCTTGTAGCGGGCCGGGCCGTCCCTCCGTTGGAACCAGCGCCGACCCTGCTCCGCTCCTGCCTAGCGGCTTTCCCTAAATAAGGCCAGCGAAACCCAAGCAGCCGCCGGCCAACAGCAACCAGAGCGGGTTGATCCGGGTCGCTGAGGCCGCGACCGCGACCGCGACCGTCAGGAGGACAGCGACCCAGTTCCGGTCCGCGGCCTGTGCGACAATCAGGCCACTTGCCGCCATCAACCCAATCGACAGCGGAACCAGGGCACCCTGGATCATGGCCGGCCAGCGCGATTCAGTAGGGCGGGCCATGAGACGGCTCACACCATAGGCGAGCACGGCGGTCGGCACGCACATTGCGAGCGTAGCGGCGAGCGCCCCGCCAAGGCCTCCGACCGTGTAGCCGATCAGAGTCACGATCAGCACGTTCGGCCCGGGCGACAGTTGCGAGATCGCGAACACGTCGGCGAACTGCTTGTCGGTCAGCCAGTGATGAACATCGACCGCGATGCGGTGCATCTCCGGGATCGCCGCATTGGCGCCGCCGATCGCAAACAGCGACATCAGGGCGAAGGTCCAGACCAGGGTCCAGATCGGATTACTGTCCCCCGTCATGCCGTCAGGCCCCTTTGACCCGTCGCTGCAGCAGGAAAGCGATGGCGATGCTGATAGGAGTCGCGATCAGGAGCACAGTCGCCAACGGCAATCGCGCCAGCCCGACCGCGACAAAGACCGCAACCAGAACGACAAGGCTGGTCACGTCACGCCTCTTGATCAGTGGCTTCATCATCCGGAACATCACGGACACCAGCAGTCCGACCGCCGCGCAGGAGACCCCAGCCAGAATCCGCCGCAGGGTTTCCAACTCGCCATAGCGGGAATACAGCGCGGCCAGGATGATGCAGAGCAGCATCGGCGGGCCGACCAGGCCGGTGAAGGCCGCGACCCCGCCGATGACCCCGCGAAAGCGCGAGCCGAACACCACCGACAGATTGACGATGTTGGGGCCAGGCAGGAAGTGGCAGAGCGCGAAGGTCTCGTTGAATTCGTCGGCGGTCATCCAGCGGTGCTGCTCGACGATGCCGCGGCGGGCGAAGGCCAGCACGCCGCCAAAGCCGGCGAGCGACATCTTCGCGAACGCGAAAAACAGCGTAAAGACGCCGGGAGGGGCCGATTTAGGGAGATCCGGCGCGGAAGCGGCGGCCGGCAGCGAATCCAGAGACATGGCATTACCTTACCCGCCGTGTCGGGAAGGCCAAGCTAATTTGGTGTGTTCCAGTCCTGCGCAACGAGTTCTTGCCGAGTGAAGCAAGGCACTGTTTTTCTCAAACTTTGCGCTCTATATTGGGGGTGCCGGTTCGCCGGCTATGGAAATAAATCGCCGTCGCAATAAACCATTCGGACCCGGGGGCGGTACCCGGCGCCTCCACCCAAGCCCGTCAAACCTCGGCGGGCTTCGGCGGGGGCGAAACAGGATCGACGAGGGCGTAAAGGGCGAGCTTTTTCCCGGTATTGTTCCGCCGTTATCGGGCTACTGCAATAGTTGCCAACGACAACTATGCTCCGGTTGCTCAGGCTGCGTAACGCAGTTTGAAAGACCACTTTAAAGTCCTAGCGGGTTAAGCTCCGCTAGGCGGGGTTCGGAGGCACCTGGCAACAGAAGCCTCCACTTTCCCTTTTGCACACGTTGGAATTGGACCAGTGGCACGTGCGTTTCCACAGTCGACGGCTGCTGATCTTGCGGCGGCGGCGGGGTAGCATGTGGTAAAAGCCCCGAGTCGGGCACGGCCGGTTTGCCGGCCTACGATTTTTTGACAGGACCAATCATGGCGACCGATCACATCCGATATGACGTGCTGGCGCGCGATGCGCTGCGTGGCGTGCTGCGCCGGGTGCTGACCGACGCCGCCGCGAACGGCTTGCCCGGCGAGCATCACTTCTTCATCACCTTTATCTCGCATGCCGAGGGGGTGAAATTGTCGCCGCGGCTGCTGGCGCAATATCCGGAGGAGATGACGATCATCCTGCAGCACCAGTTCTGGGATCTGGTGGTGACGGAGGACCGGTTCGAGGTCGGGCTGTCGTTCGGCGGCATTCCCGAGCGGCTGGTGGTGCCGTTCAGCGCCATCAAGAACTTCTTCGATCCGTCCGTGCAGTTCGGGCTGACCTTTGAGCCGGCGGAATCCGGGGCTGAAGCGATGGAGCCCAACCTGCCCGCATCCGCCGCCCCGTCATCAGTGACGGTGCCGGCCGCTGAACCGGCTCCTGCTCCCGAGGCCGAGGCAGCCGAAGAGCCAGCCAAGACGGGTGAAGGCGCCGAGGTCGTACGGCTGGACCGCTTCCGAAAAAAATAAATCCAAAAAAATCATCACCGCAGAATAATAATATTAATTGCCCCTACCCGCGCGTCCGGCGCGGGTGGTTTATTTTAAATTGGCTCGTATTGCCGATGGTCTCTTCATTCTGACGTCCTCAAGCCAACGTCCACGAAGCGCCCGGTCGAGACCGGACGCGATTGCGGAGATCGACTTCCGAAAAGCGCTAGTCGTCCACCTCTAACGTTCGTTATCGCATTGCAGATCATTGCTTGGGCATCTTTCCGGAAATCTCATTTCCTGATCATGCTGCGGAGCAACGGACATCGATCATGGCCCGCTCAATCATTTCATCACGATCCAAATCGACCCGCGTAGAGACCGACAGCTTCGGCCCGATCGATGTGCCCGCCGACCGTTATTGGGGCGCCCAGACCGAACGCTCGCGGCAAAACTTCCGCATCGGCCACGACCGCATGCCTATCGAAATCGTGCACGCGCTCGGCATGGTCAAGCTCGCTGCAGCCGAGACCAACCGCGCGCTCGGGCTGCTCGACCAACGCCGCGCCGGCGCCATCATCCGCGCCGCACGCGAGGTGATCGACGGCAAGCTCGACGAGCATTTCCCGCTTGTGGTGTGGCAGACCGGCTCCGGCACCCAGACCAACATGAACCTCAATGAGGTGATCGCCAACCGCGCCAACCAGTTGCTGGGCGGCGACCTCGGCAGCAAGCAGCCGATCCATCCCAACGACCACGTCAACATGAGCCAGTCCTCGAACGACTCGTTCCCGACTGCCATGCACATCGCCGCCGCCTCGGGCGTCATTTCCAATCTGATCCCGGCGCTCACCGGGCTGTTGGGTGCGCTGCGGGCCAAGGAGAAGGCGTTCGCCGGAATCGTGAAGATCGGACGCACCCACACCCAGGATGCGACCCCGCTGACGCTGGGGCAGGAGTTTTCCGGCTATGCCGCGCAGGTCGAAAGCGCCATCGCCCGGCTGCAGGTGGCCGTGAAAGATCTTTTCCCGCTGGCGCAGGGTGGCACCGCGGTGGGCACCGGGCTCAACTCAAAACCGAAATTCGCCGCCGCCTTCGCAAAGCAGGTCGCAAAGATCACCAAGCTGCCGTTCACCAGCGCGGCCAACAAGTTCGAGGCGTTGGCCTCCAACGACGCCTACGTCTTCGCGCACGGGGCGATCAACGCGGCGGCAACCGGTCTATTCAAGATTGCGAATGATATCCGCCTGTTGGGATCGGGTCCGCGCTCGGGCCTGGGCGAACTGATCCTGCCGGAGAATGAGCCGGGCTCCTCAATCATGCCGGGCAAGGTGAACCCGACGCAGTGCGAAGCCATGACCATGGTCTGCTGTCAGGTATTTGGCCACCACACGACGATCACGGTCGCCGGCAGCCAGGGCCATTTCGAGCTCAACGTCTACAAGCCCGTGCTGGCATATTGTATGGTACATTCGATTCAATTGTTGGCCGACGCGGTCCGCTCTTTCACCGTCAATTGTGTGGAAGGCATTCGAGCCGACGAGAAGCGCATCCGTGAATTGATGGAGCGCTCGCTTATGCTGGTGACGGCGCTGGCGCCGAAGATCGGCTACGACAATGCGGCCAAGGTTGCCAAGTCAGCGCATGCGCGCGGAACGACTTTGAAGGAAGAGGCCATGCGGCTTGGGTTCGTCTCGGAGGCTGAGTTCGATCGGCTGGTTCGACCGGACAAGATGACGCATCCGGGCTGATTGCAAGCACCCGGTATACTACGGATGATGATTTGATTTACGGCTGCTCGATATAAATATAAATCATACTGCTGATGGGTGATGGCCGTCGGCGATCGTCATTGCGCTCCCTTTTCTGGAGCACCGCATATTTGTCTTCGCAGAGCGGAACATATTTTTAAATGCTGCCAGATAGCGCCAACCAGGGACCCCTCACCACGACCTCCGAGCCGGCAAGCGCGGATTCCGCGAAAGCTGGTAGCATCGACACGCGTCATTGGCGCGCGCGTGACGCTGGCGCGTCCCGGATTTTTTCCTGACGGAGGGCAGGCATGGGGGATCTCATCAACCTCAAACGGTTCAAGAAGCGCCTGGAGCGCGAGCAGTCGGCGCAGCAGGCTGAGGCCAACCGTGCAAAATCGGGCCGTACCAAGTCGGAACGGATCGTCGCCGAGCGGCGCACCAAGCGCGCCGCCGACCTGCTCGATCAGCACAAGCTCGACGGCGGGGATGCATCATGAAATCACCCGTCGTAAAGCGCTCGATCGTCGTCGCCGGTCACAAGACCAGCGTCAGCCTGGAAGAAGCCTTCTGGAACGGAATGAAGGAAATCTCCGCGCTGCGAAACATGACGCTGTCCGAGCTGGTCGGCGAGATCGACGGCAATCGCCAGCAGGGCAATCTGTCCTCGGCGATCCGCCTTTTCGTCCTCGACTATTTCAAGTCGCGCGCGACGCAGGCGGCTGCGGACTCCAGACCGCAGCCGGCCGATACGTCGCGCTAACCGCGCGCGCTTCGAAAGCGCCCGCGGCAGCTGCCAACCTGTCACAGGCTCAATAGACGAGCCCGGTGCCCGGCGCCTTCTCGAGCGCTGCGGCCAGCGAGCGATACTCCTCGCTCCCGGTGCCGGCGAGCTGCGCGATTTTGCTCAGATGGAAGAGCGCCTGGTCGCGGTTGCCCTGCTCGACCTGCCACAGCCCGTAATACTGCCAGGTCTTGACGTGATCGGGATCGGTCTTGAGTGCGCGCTCGTACCATGCCTGCGAGAGCTTGTAGTCGCCGAGCTTGCGATACGAGTAGCCGATCAGGGTCGCAACGGACGCGTTGTCGTCATGGCCGAGCGCCTTGAGCTGGTCGATCGCCGCGCCATAGTCGTTACGGTCATAGATCGTGGCGTAGGCTGTGCGATAGCCGGCGGTGGAGGTCACGTCATCGAGGCTCGACCGCTTGGTCTTCTTGCCCTTTGTCGGCGCCGGATCCGGTGGCGGCGGTGACGACGTCGGGGGATCGCCGCCGGCCAAAGCCGGGCGAATGGCGGGCGCCCCGATCAGCGCCACGAAAAGGGTTGCCGTCAACAGCTTGATTGCCAGTTTGGTCACACATGCCTCCTGCCTGCTTGGCGCAATTCGCCAAGTTCTGGGCTCAACCCCAGCCTGCAGGAGCTATTCCGGCGAGAATCGCGGGACAGGCGCATTGCGCCAATGAACAAGGCGTGATCGCGCTGTCCACGGGATGAGAACGGACCCTGTCAGTAGACCAGGCCCGTGCCGGCCGGCTGTTCGAGCGCAGCCGCGAGCGACCGATACTCGTCGCAACCGGTGCCGCAGATCGCCGCGATCCGGGTCAGATGATATTGCGCCTGCTCGCGATTGCCCTGCTCGAGCTGCCACAGGCCGTAATATTGCCAGGTCCGCACATGGTCGGGATCGGCCTTCAACGCGCGCTCGTACCAGACTTGCGAAAGCCTGTAGTCGCCGAGCTTGCGATAGGAATAGCCGATGAGATTGGCGATATCGGGCAGCTCGTCATGGCCCAGCGCCTTGAGCTGCGTGATCGCCGAAGCGTAATCCTTGCGCTGGTAGATCGTGGCAAAGGCCTCGCGGTAGCCGCGGTCGAAGGCCGGCTTGTCGAGACCGGATTGCTTCTTTGCCTTCTTGCCCTTGGCCGAGCGGGTGGGCTGCGGCGCCGGTCTGGTCGTGGGAGACGGCCCCGTATCCATTTCGGGCGGACCACCGCCGCCACCGGCGGCAAAGGCCGGGACCATCGGCGGCGCCGCGAGCGCAATGAAAAGCGTTGCCGGGACCATCAACCGGATCAGCAATGGGGTCATGCCAGCCTCCTAGGGTCAGGTACGGTCGCCTCCAGCGGTCCTGTTAACCCCGCTTTGTGCCGGACATTCCCGCCTCCCCCGCTTTCGTCGTCCGCGACAAGCGGCGGGCCCGGTCCAGCATTGTTTAAAATCGCTCTAAGGTGCTGTGACAGTTCAGTTACTCCGCTTGACCTCGCCGCTTGCCATTGAAAATACAGGTCATGACCGAACCTCGTGACGATCGACCGCAAATGCCGCTTGGGATGGCC
>Ga0153954_1000859_pt1 | contig 19940 bp, 15 predicted proteins | sample TSFL038MetaG_FD_102277 | JGI IMG/M metagenome (GOLD analysis project Ga0153954, IMG submission 102277) | Attine ant fungus gardens microbial communities from Florida, USA - TSFL038 MetaG | ecosystem: Host-associated > Fungi > Mycelium > Unclassified | place: USA: Florida, Wekiwa Springs State... | reverse complement strand
TAGCTCTGGAACACCATCGCGATGTTCCGCGCGCGGGGCGGGAGAGCAGTCACCACCTTGCCGTCGATCACGACATCGCCGGAGCTGGGCTCCTCGAGTCCGGCAATCATGCGCATCAGCGTGGTCTTGCCGCATCCTGAGGGCCCCAGCAGCACGAGGAATTCGCCTTCGCGCGCGGTCAGGTCGATGCCGTCGACGGCGCAGACCTCGTCGAAACGTTTCGTCAGTTTCCGGGCTTCGACAATGGCCATATTCTCACAGCTGCCGATCTCCCTCACCAAACACGCGCCAAACACGCGCCAAATGCGCCATTGCGCGGACCGCTGCGGTCGCGCCGCCGTAACGGGCGGCCCGGCGCGCTCAGATCAAGTTGCGGTTCCGCCACTTTGCCCAGATCGCCTTCATCGCCGTTTCCGCCTGCTTGAGCGCGTTCTCCGGCGTATCCGCCCCGGTAGCGGCCTTGGCGAACATCGTGTTGATCACCCAGGTGTTGAACGCCTCGTCGATCGCCGCATTCGCATAGCCGGGATAACCGACGTTGGTCGCCCAATCGACCACGTCCGACAGCACCGCATATTTGTCGTGCGGAACCGCTTTTGGATCGTTGGAGATGATCTCCTTCAGATCAGGCACGGTCTTGGCGAAACATGGGAAATTGTAGAATTCGCTCGCCATGAAGCCCTGTTTGAAATTGTCGATGTAGTCGATCAGGAACGTCTTGGCGCCGTCGATGTTCTCGGCGAACTTCCAGATCAGGTAACAGTCCATCACATGCTCGAGGCCGATCCTGCGGACCGGTCCCTTTGCCGCCTTGGCGAGAGCGATCTTTTCGTGGATCGGCAGCTTCTCGTTCTCGCCCTGGCGGGTAATCGAGATGGCATTGAGGACGACGGACGACTTGCCGGCGAGCATCTGCCGGTTGTTCGAGGAGGGATCCCAGGCAAGTACCTCCGGCGTCTCCGTTTCCTTGAACAGGGCGGTCACGAACTTGATCGCGTCGAGCGTCTCCTTCGAGTTGATGGTGAGGCTCCCCTCGAGATCCTGCTCGTGCGATCCGAACGAGTACATGATCGCCCGCATCGCCATGGCGGTGTCGAGCTCAGCGGACAGTCCGATGCCGACGGGGATCCCGATCTTGTCCTTGATCTTCTTGCCGCCGACCCGGATGTCATCCCAGGTGTCCGGCTTCATGCCAATGTCCTCCCACAAGTCCGAGCGGTAGTTGATCGGATCGGGGACGAAGCTGTCGGAGAAGGCGAAGTACTTCTTGGTTCTCGGGTTGTAGGTGCTCTTGACGGCGAGGTCGATCGGCTTGCCGTGCCGCTTTTCGCATTCGTCGTAGACATCCTTCATATCGACGACTTGCTGCTCGTACACCGAGGGTGGCGAGAGGAACATGACGAGGTCATGCCCCTTTTGCGCTGACACCTCAGCCGCCGCGCGGGATGGGATCAGCCCAAGATTGATATTGTCGACGGTGACCTCGGTGTCGTTCTTGGCGCCCCATTCCTTTACGTATTGGTTGTTGAACCATTTGTCGTAGGCCGGAACGAAGTGGCTCCACTGCAGGATTTTCAGCGTCTTCTTGGCGGCGTAGGCCGGCCGCGGGCGGACGACCGGGCCGAGGCCAGCCAGCAATCCTGCGCCGGCAGCCGTCTTGATCACGTCGCGGCGGGTTGCGCCGCGCCTGCGGTAAATCGGCGTTTCCATGACTGCATCCTTTTTCGGTTATCGCCAGCAGGATGCGGCCCAACGTGCGGTCGAGCCGGGATCGTCCTTGTCGCCGGCGGCTTAATCACTCGAGGAAACTATTCAGTCGTCCCGTCACTGTCCTAGATGCAGCACATAAACCTGGATCAATCGAACGGCGCTCGGTTCTTTTGAGGTCCGATGGTATCGCGCCGCATCGCTCCAGGGGCCTCTGGCTTCTGAGTGCTCCGCATGATGATTGATTTGGATCAATAGCGCTCGTTAAGGCCAAGCGTCCGGTCAGATGCCATCGTTCCCGAGTCTGCTGCGCCGCGCTGCGCAATTCGTATCGACGGCGGGGAGGGAGTTTGCTGGTTCAGAAACTGGAGGATGCGACCGATGAAGAAGCTGGCATTCGCCTGCGTTGCGCTATTGACGTCAATCGCCAGTGCCGTGCCGGCCGCGGCCCAAACCATGGAAAAGGTCAAAGTCGTCATCCCGCAAAACAGTGTTTTCGTACTGAACTGGATGGGCGCGAGAGACGCCGGAGTTTTCCGCAAGCACAATATCGATCTCGAGGTCGACGCGCGCCCCTTCGCGGGCTTCCTCGCCGGCCTCGCCTCCAAGGAGTGCATGGCGACGACCTATTCCGGCATTGATGCGGTCTTGAAGATGAATCAGGGGTTGGATTGGGTCGTGGTCGGCGGCGGCCTGACCGTGATTCAAGATGTCTTTGTCCGCAACGACTCGCCCGTGCACACGGTGAACGACCTGCGTGGGAAGCGCGTGGGCGTATGGTCGAGCGGAGCCGGCGCCTTCAAAGCATCCAGGGCCGCGATCATGGATGCGACCGGTCTCGACATCATGAAAGACACGAAAATGGTCCAGCTCGCGCCGCCGGCGTTGTTCAAGATGCTGGAAACCGGCGGAGTCGATGCCATGCTCAACATCAGCTCCTTCACCATCCAGGCGGCTTCGCAACCGGACAAATTTCGTTCGATCTTCTCGCCCAACGACTATTGGAGGAAAAAGACCGGCTATCCGATCGTATGGGCCGCGCCGCTCGTCGCCTGGAAGAGCTGGGTCGACGAGAACCCCACGCGGGCCCAGAATTTCGTTGCAGCGGCGCAAGAATCCTTTCGGTGGCTGCGCGAGCCGGAGAATCTCGACGCCGCGATCCGCGCGTATGGCAAGCTCGCGGGCGTGACGACCCCTGCTGCCGCCGAGACCTACAAGAAATGGCTCGGGGAGAAACGGATCTTCCTGGCCGAATGGAACCAGAAGGTCGTCGATGCCCAATGGCAATTCCTGGACATGGCCAAGCGCCACGGCGTGTTGGACGCGGTCCCCGACAAGGCGAAGCATGCGCTGATCCTGGGGAACGGCAAAAGCTGAGGATCTGGGGCAACTGAGCATGGAGTGACGAACGTGAAGTGGGCTGAGCGCCGGACAGGCTTGATGACCCTTGCGCTCGGCCTCCTCGCCTGGGAAGGGATCTCCAAGTTCTTCTTGCCGGTCATCTTTCCGGGACCGTTAGAGTTGCTGGATCGCATTTTCGCGATCTACAGCGACCCGGCATCCTATCGCGTGGTGGGACAGTCGCTATCCCGGATCTTCGTCGGATTCATCATTTCGATGCTTGCGGGGACCGCATTCGGCATCCTGATGGGGCTCAAGCGCGACGTCGAGATCTTCTTCGACAGCTGGATCATGGTTCTGCTGACGGTTCCGGCAGTCTGTTGGGCATTTCTCTCCGTCCTTTGGTTCGGGATATCGGAAACGGCGCCCATTCTTACCATCGTGCTCATCGTCTTCCCGTTCGTCGTGATGAACATATGGGAAGGCACCAAGGCGTTGGAAAACGACTTGATCGAGATGGGAAGGGTCTACAAGGCCGATCGTCCCCTCATGCTGCGCAAGGTGCTCATTCCCCAACTCACGCCGTACATCTTCTCCTCGCTGCGGATCGCCCTGTCCCTGTCGTGGAAGATCGCCTTGGTCGCTGAGGCCTTTGGCGCGGGCAGCGGCGTCGGCCAGGAGCTGATCAACTGGTTTCAGGATACGCGCGTCGACATGATGCTGGCCTGGGGCGCGAGCTTCATGATCGTCATGGTCCTCATCGATCGTCTCGTCTTTCGCGTGTGGGAGCGCCGCGTGTTCGCGTGGAGGCCGCAGTTTGCAACCTGAGTCGCATATGGAACGGAAGACGGCCTCGCTTCGTCAACGCGCGCGCGTCTCCAAGACGGTCGGGCTTCGCGCATGATGTCCGCGCCCACGATGAGCGAGCAGACGGCGCGGCCGGGCGCGTCGATCCTCACCGCTGTTGCCGTCAGAAACCTGACAAAGACGTTTGCGGCTCCTGGTGCCGCAGGCCGGTTCACGGTTCTCGATGCCATCACTTTAAGCGTGGGCGAGGGTGAGTTCGTCAGCATCGTTGGTCCCTCGGGCTGTGGCAAGTCGACCTTGCTCAACATCATCGCGGGCATCGAATCGCATGAGAGCGGTGCGGTCATGGTCGGATCCCGCGCGGGCCACGCCGGTTCGCAGGCGCGCATCGGTTACGTCTTCCAGAGCCCCAGGCTGCTCAATTGGCTGACCGTTCAGGCCAACATCGAGTTCGTCCTCGAGGCGCAGAATATCCCCCGGCCGAGGTGGCAGGAACTGGTCGCAAAACACCTGGCCTTGGTCGGGCTCGCCGGACAGGAGCCAAACTATCCGCTGAACCTGTCGGGGGGAATGCAGCAGCGCTTGGCCATTGCCCGTGCGCTCGCCATCGAGCCCGACGTCCTGCTGATGGACGAGCCCTTCAGTCACCTGGATGCCATCACCGCAAGGAAGATGCGCTTCGACCTCTTGGATATCCTGGCGAAGGCGAGGACGACGATCCTGTTCGTGACGCACGATCTGTCGGAGGCCGTATTCCTTTCGGACCGCGTCTACATGATGAGCATCAGGCCGGCCCGGATCTTCAAGGAGGTCAGGGTCGACGTGTCCCGGCCGCGCAGGCCGGAGGACTCGAGGATCCTTGATCTGGAAAAGACCCTGGTGCGTGAATTCTTCGGCGCTTTGGAGGCGAAATGAAAGGTCGTGCCGACGGCGTCAAAAGCGCCGCGCTGCGAGCGGCCTCGATCGCTCTGTTGCTTCTGCTCTGGTCGGTCGCGTCCCGGCTGGTGAATGATCCCGATGTCCTGCCCGGGCCCCTGGAGATCTGCCGCATCATCGCAACGGACCTCGCGACCGTGGGGCCTGAAGGGCATTCGGCCTACTTCGACATCGGGATCACGCTGGCGCGAATCATGATTGCCTTCGTTGCCTCCATGCTGGCCGGTATCGGGATCGGCTTGGCAATGGCGTTGAGCGCCGCGTTGGAGCGTGTGTTGATTGCCGTCATTCCGTTGCTGCTGACGATGCCCTCGATTCTGATGGTCTTCCTCGCCGTGATGTGGTTCGGCTTCAGCGAGGTCGGAGGCTTGGTGGCCGTCATGGCAGTCGTCACGCCTTACGTTGCAGTCAACATATTCCAGGGCACGAAGGCCACGGACAAGTCCCTGATCGAAATGGGGGTGACGTTCAAGGCGCGTACGCCTTTGCTCATCCGGAAAGTCTACTTGCCCCAGTTGATGCCGTATATTTTTTCGGCGTTCCGCTATGCATTCGGGATGACCTGGAAGGTCGTCGCGTTGGCGGAGACGTTCGGGCTCAAGTACGGTATCGGCTATATGTTCTTCTTCTGGTTCGGACAGTTCAACATGACCCAAGTCCTGGCATGGATCGTCATATTCGTCGTGTTGATGTTGATTCTGGAGCACGGCGTCTTTGCCCGACTTGAGCGCAGGGCATTTGCCTGGCGAGATGCGCGTCGCCGCCCGTCGTTGGCTTGAACCCGCCAGATGCGTGTTGACTAACGGTCAGGAGGCAGAGGCAATTCCATCTCGAGGCTGCGGGCGGCTGCGCCTAGATAGGAGTTCTCGAAGTCCGACAGCAGGGACAATCCCTCGAAATCGAGAATTGTGACGAGCTTTCCGTCGATCGCTATGAGCTTGTCCTCGCGTAGCGAACGAATGGTGCGATTGACGTGGACCGTGGTGAGGCCGAGCGCATCGCCGATAAGCTCCTGGGTGAGCGGCATGTCGAAGGACATGCCGTTGGTCAGGCCGGCTCCCTTCAGCCGCACGAATAGCTCCAGGAGCAAGTGGCTCACGCGCTCGTAAGCCGACCGGCGCGCGGCGTCGATGAGGTGCTCGGCCAGGATGGCTCCCTCGCGCGCAGCGGACCAGAACAATGCCTTCGCCAATCTTGGGCTGCGTTCGAACACCCTATCGATCATGTCGCAAGGGATTGTCGATAGCGAACTCTCCGTAATCGTCGCGACTGAATAGAGCGACGTTTTGAAGAGATATGCTTGGACCCCGAAAATTTGGCCCGGCAAGATGAAATCCACGATCTGCCGAGATCCGTTGTGGAGAATCTTGTAACGCGACAGCCAGCCGTCATGATTGACATAGATCGATTCATAATGGTTCCCCGCGACCAAGATATCCTTATTCTTCCGCGCGAATATGCTTCTCACCCCGTTGCCGCCTTCAGCGATGAGATCGTCGGCCGTCAGAGGTGCGAGGAAGGAAGAAGCCGATGCTCTGGTCGAGCACGGCACTGTCAGACCGCGTGTCTCGTTACTTCTGGACATGGCGCCGGCTTGTACCGTCCTTCAGCGCTCCTTATGAGCGCCCCGGCCCGGGTGCCGATCGATCAACCGATCGACGTATGAAAAACGAATGGCCGCTTAGGATCGTATTCTCAACAACCCTCATCCAGCAGGAGGGCACCTGGGCGGTGCGAGCGCCGGGCACGCTATGCCACGACCGCGCTTCGGATTGATCCATGTTAACGAAACCCGTTAATTCGCGCCAGCCGCCAATACCCTATTCTTTGTTTTGCTCGCGTCCTGCCACGAGGGGCGAACGTGGCTGATTGCCGCATGCGCCGAACCGGTCATGACGTCCCCCGTGCGACCGCAGGTCGAATTTCTTCAGGCGGGCAACAAGGGTGTTCAGGGTAACTGATGGAACATCACAAATATCTCATTGTAGGCGGCGGCCTGGCGGCAGACGCTGCGATACGCGGCATTCGCGAGGTCGACCGCGTCGGCTCGATTCTTGCGGTCTCCGACGAGGACTATCCGCCTTACAATCGACCGCCCTTGTCGAAGGCTCTCTGGAAGGGCTCCGCGGTCGATACGATTTGGCGCCACACTGAGCTCACTGGCGCCGAGCTGCGCCTCGGGAGCAGGATCGCCTCGATCGATCCGGCTGCCAAGACAGCAACCGATGCTTCAGGGAATGCTTTCGCATACGACAGGCTGCTGCTGGCGACCGGCGGGTCGCCGCGACGCATTGGTGAGGCCGATTCTGCGGTGATCTATTTCCGCCGGCTCGGCGATTTCAAACGCGCCTGGGACTTCGCGGGGCGTGGAGCAGAGTTCGCGGTCATCGGCGGCGGCTTTGTCGGAACGGAGCTCGCCGCGGCGCTGGCGATGAACGGGCGAAAAGTGTCGCTGATTTTTCCGGGGTCTTGCATCGGCGATCGCATCTATCCAAGGCCGCTGGCGAACTTCCTGAACGTCTATTTCCGCAAGCACGGGGTCGATGTCCGTTTCAACGAGCGGGTGGAGCGCGTCGAAAAGCTGGACGACAAGCTCGTCGTTCGAACCAATGGAGGCACCGGAGTGGCCGTCGATGTCGTGGTCGCCGGCCTCGGGATCGAGCCGAACGTCGGCCTGGCCCAGTCCGCCGGATTGTCGGTGGAAGGCGGCATCGTCGTCGACGAGATGCTCCACACCAGCAATGCCGACATCTACGCCGCCGGCGACGTGGCGAACTTTCCGTGTCCGGCCCTGAACAAGCGCCTTCGCTTCGAGCATGAGGACAATGCCGAGGCGATGGGAAGGACCGCCGGTCGCAACATGGCCGGCTGCTCCGAGGCGTACCTGCATTTGCCGTTCTTCTATTCGGACTTGTTCGATCTCGGATATGAAGCCGTCGGCGAGATCGACAGCCGCATGGAGATCGTCGAAGACTGGCAGAAAAAGTTCTACCAGGGCGTCATTTATTATCTGGCGGACAATTACGTCCGAGGCGTGCTGCTGTGGAACGTCTGGGGTCAAGTCGAGGCAGCAAGGGCTTTGATCACGTCGCGACGACAGCGCACGCGCGATGAGCTCGTCGGCAGACTGCGTGCGACCGGATAAGGTGCCGCAGCCAACATCGCTGGGGCGCGTGCTCGCAGGCCTTTCTCAGATCTTTGCAATGCCCGGGAAGAATAGATAGCAGGCGATGCCGATCAGCACGAGATAGACCAGCAGCACGAACGTCCACCCCATATTGTGCCTGATCACCGCGCCCTCGTTGCGCACGTACTGTGTGGTCGACACGCCGACGCTCGCTGTTTGCGGCGCCACGGGCTTGCCGATCTCGGCGCCCACAGAGTTGAGCGTGGGGAACAGCAAGGGCGGGAAACCGAGCAACTGGCCGACCAGCGCCTGGAATTTTCCGAACATCGCATTTGTTGATGTATTGCTGCCTGACAGCGCCACGCCGATCCAGCCCAAGATCGGTGCGACGACGATGAACGCCACTCCGATTTCGGAGAATGCCTTGGCGAGCGAGCCCGCCATTCCGGAATAATTGTACACGTAGGCGAGGCCGAAGATGAAAACGCCGACGAGGCATGCACCCCACATCTGTTGCCACGTCTTGCGCCAGATCTCGCCCAACTGCACGCTGTCGATGTGCAAAAGCAGAGCGATGATGATCCAGGACACCAAGATGGCGGTACCCCCGACCGCCGGCTTGAAGTCGAATGCTGCCGAGATGGTGGCGCCTTGTGTCACCGAGGAATGAGCCGCGACATCCGCGTGATACCAATTCACGCCGGGCAGTTTCGACCAGGGCCCGGTCCACGCCACCACCACCAGGACCAGCACGATGATGGGCAGCCACGCCTGAAAGAGCTCGCCGCCGGTGAGCCGATGGCTGCTATCGTGCTTGCCGAGCTCGCTGGACGGGATTTCCACGCCGCCGTAGCCGAGCACACGCCGCGGGTGCCAGAGCTTCAGCAGGATGAGCAGGGCCGCAAAACAGACGATGGCGCCGGTGACGTCAGGCAGGTACGGGCCGAGATAAACCGCGACCGGAAACTGGCCCGCGATGTAGCCGAAGGAGCCAACGATCGCGAGTGGCCAGCCGTCACGGAATCCGTCCTTGCCGCTGACCAGATAGATGAGCACCCAGGGGGGAAGCAACGCGAGGATCGCGACGATATGGCCGACCGATGCCGAGAGGCTCGTCAGCGAATATCCGGTCACCGCCGACAGCGCGATGATCGGCGCGCCGAGCGCGCCATACGAGACTGGAGCATTGTTGGCGATGGCCGCCACGCGGATGGCGTCGAGATCGGGAATGCCGAGCGTGATCAGGATCGGCGCCACGAACGCCCAAGGATAGCCAAAGCCGACCAATCCCTCGAGCAGGGCGCCGAGCGCCCAGGCGAACAACATCGTCTGGACGCGGACGTCCTGCGTCCCCTGCGAGACCAACCATCGGCGGAACTTGTCGAAGGTTCCGGTGATGACCATGGTGTTGAACAGCATGACGCCCCAGAAAGTGATCCAGTCGACGTTCCACACACCGGTCGCGGCGCCATAGACATAGGCCCATGCGCCCTCGTCGAGCGGCATCTTCCAGACCCAGAGAGCCAGCAGGAACGTGATGATTGAGCCGATCAGCACGGCAAGCCATGCCGTTAGCCGAAAGACCGCAAGCAGGACCAGCAGGACGACGACAGGGATGAGCGCGATAAGCCACGTGATGAACAAGTTCCCGGTGGGATTAAGGATCTGAGTAAACATTGAATCTCTCCTCTCCCCTCCGGGGGCCACTGAATGGCGCAATCGTGATGCGCATCAGCGTATGATCAGCCATCCCTTGAGGCTGCGCGCTACCAACCGGGTTATTGATCTGCGTTTAGGTCTTTGTGCTTGTTGCGGCGCAGAACGCGTCGGAAGGAACGGTCGAAGCCCTCCGAAGGCTCCCGCCGCGCCGCCGCGCGCCCCGCCTGAAGAACTACCGGAGGGCAAGGAAGGTCCAAAGCCAAGTCGAAGGCGCGTGCGGAGAAGCGCCGCCGCTCAGCCGGTTTGGCGGCGGCTGGGAAGCGTGCCGTGCTCGCCCAGGTCCCAGAACAGCCCGGCCATGATCGCGAGCGCCTGCCGCGCCACTGGCGCCAGCAGGTGCTCGTCCGGCGCATGCTGCGAGCAGCCGCCATAGCTGTGCGGAACCCACACGGTCGGCATCCCAATGACCTCGGCGAATACGTCGTTGGGGAGCGAACCGCCGGTGTTGGGCAGAATCGTCGGTCTGATGCCGGTGGTCGCTTCAAGCGACTGCGCGGCCCATAAGGCCCAGGGATCGTCCGGCGCCAGCCTGGTCGCCTGCATCGGGTGCTCGCGCAGCGCGAGCGTGATCGCGCCATAGCCGTTGGCGTCGAGGTGGCGACGGATCGCCGGCAGGAAGCCTTGCCAGTTGCTGCCGGCGATGAAGCGGATCTGGCAGTGCGCGACGGCGCTCGGCGGCACCGCATTGACCGGCTGCGCCGGATTGCCCGCGGTCATCGCGAGCACCTCGAAGGTGTTGGAGCTGTAGAGCCGCTCGGCCGGTGTGAAGCCGGGCTCGCCCCAGTCCGTGTCGATGGCTGCGCCCGCTTCCGGACCTTCCGCGACGGCGCAATCGGCCAGCGCCCGCCGCACCGCTTCGTTCGGTGGCGGCGCGCGCAAGCCGTCGATCAGGATGCGGCCGCGCCCATCGACGATGCCGGCGAGTGCGTTGGCAAGGATGGTCGCCGGGTTCGCGAGCACGCCACCCCAATTGCCGGAATGATGCCCGCCTTCGCGCAGCTTGAGCGCGAGCGAGAAGTTCATCACGCCGCGTGAGCCGAGATAGAGCAGGGGGCGATCCGCGCGCAGGCGTGGGCCGTCGGACGCGATGAGCACCTCGGCGGCAAGCGCGTCGCGTTGCGCCTGCGCGAGCTCGCGCAGGCCCGGCGAGCCGATCTCCTCGCCGGTCTCCATCAGCACGCGCACATTGCAGCCGAGCCTGCCGCCGCGCGCCGCCAGCACCTGCTCCAGCGCCGCAAAATTGATGGTGTGCTGTCCCTTGTTGTCGGCGGTGCCGCGCCCGTAGATGCGGTCGCCTTCGACGGCGACGGTCCAGGGGCCATTTCCGCGCGTCCAGCGATCGGCCTGGCCGCGGATCACGTCGCCGTGGCCGTAGGTCAGCACGGTCGGCAGGTCGTCGCCTTCCCAACGTTCCGCGATCAGGAACGGCGCGCAGGGCGCGACGGAATTCTCGAAACAGTGCCAGCGGAATCCGAGGCGTTCGAGCGACGGCCCGATCTCGCGCTGCAGATAGGCCGCGAGCACATCGCCGCGCTGCTCCTGGCTTTCGGTCTCGATTGCGACCCGGCGCGCGAGATCAGTGAGGAAGCGGCCGCGGTCGAAATAGTCGAGCGCGCCGGCGATGGCTCGGCTACGGCTCATGGGATGTGCAGCACGATGTTGCCGGTCGCCTTGCCGCTCTCGACCGCCTCATGCGCGGCGGCGGCATCAGCCAGCGCGAAGGTCTGCGCCACGTTGTGGATCAGCGCGCCGCGCTCGAGCATATGCGTGATCTCGGCGGTCGCGCGCTCGCGCAGCTCCGCCGGCATCAGATAGACCAGGAAGAACCGTAGCGCGATGCTGTTCTGCAGCAGGAACTGGAAGGGGATCGAGACCTCCGGCCGTCCGCTGCCGTAGATCGCGACCGTCGCGTCAGGCGCGAGCACGTCGGGCAGGAGCCTGGCATTGGCGGCGAGATCGACCTCCACCGCGGCGTCGGCGCCGCGCCCGCCGGTGATCGCCTTCACGCGCGCACCGACATCCTCGCGCTTGTAGTCGATGACGTGGTCGGCGCCCGCCTGCTGCGCGAGGGCGGCCTTCTCCGGCGAGCTCACCGTGGTGATGACCTGGGCCCTGCGCCGTTTGGCGAACTGGATGGCGTAGTGTCCGACCGCGCCGGCGCCGGCGGCGATCAGCACCGTTGCGCCGTCCTTGACGCCGGTGAGCGCGATCGCCTGGTAGGCGGTATAGGCCGGAATGCCGAGACACGCGCCGGCGTCCATCGGCGTGCCGGCCGGCAGCGGCACCGCCTGCGCCGCCGGCACGGTGATGAACTCGGCCGCGGTTCCGAAGGCGCGCCGCCACTGCCCATTCCAGACCCAGACGCGTTCGCCGATACGGGACGCGGCGACGCCATCGCCCACGCGGTCGATCTCGCCGGCGCCGTCGCTGTGCGGGATCACGCGCGGAAACGCGATCTTGCGCGTCACCCCGGCGCGGCTTTTCACGTCGGAGGGGTTGATGCCGGAAGCGGCGAGACGCACGCGCACCTCGCCGGGGCCGGGCTGTGGCGTCTCCACCTCGTCCACGCGCAGCACGCTGCGGGCGGGCCCGTTGGCCTCGTAATAAGCAGCGCGCATCAGGCGCCTCCCTTTCGCTTGGCAATTCGGCCGGGACTGACGTCGAGCATGTCGGCCCGGCCTGCGATCTGCGCGAAAGCGGCACCATCGGCGCCGGTCATGAAAGCCTGGGCGCCGAGCCGCTCCAGCTCCTCATAGAGCGCCAGCCGGCGTGATGGATCGAGATGGGCCACGACCTCGTCGAGCAGCAGCACCGGGGCAAATCCGGACATCTCTGCGAGCAGCCCAGCATGCGCCAGCACGAGGCCGATGAGCAACGCCTTCTGCTCGCCGGTCGAGGCGTCGGCGGCAGGGATGTTCTTGGCGGCATAGGCGACCGCGAGATCGCTGAGGTGCGGGCCGTCGAGCGTGCGGCCGGCGGCAGCGTCGCGGGCACGATTGTCTTTGAGCACCTGGCGAAAGCGATCCTCGACCTCCGTCGCAGGATGCTGTGCGACAAGCTTCTCCATCCAGCCCGACAGCGCAATCTCGGCCGCGGGAAATGCGGAGGCGGGATCGCGCCTGGCGGCGAGTGCAGCCTGCAGCCGCGTCACCGTTTCGACCCGCAAGGCCGTGACCGCCACCGCGAGCTCGGCGGTCTCGTGCTCGACGGCATCGAGCCAGTGTGGATCGGGCCGCGGATCCTCCAGCAGCCGGTTGCGTGAGCGCAGCGCCCGCTCCAGCGCATTGACGCGGCTGCCGTGCTCGGCATCGACCGCGAGCACGAGGCGATCGAGAAAACGCCGGCGCTCGGAGGCGGGGCCATTGAACAGCCCGTCCATCGATGGGATCAGCCAGATGACGCGCAGATGATCGGCGAAGGCGGAGGCGGAGGAGACCGGCTCGCGGTCGATGCGGCACTTGCGCGTCACTGCCGCGCCCTCGGCCACGGGCGCCTCGATCCCGGTGCCGAGCGCCGCGAGGCCCAGTGCGCCGTCGACATCCGCCGCCACCGCCCAGGCCCCGTCGCCTTCGGAGAAGGCGACATCCTCGAGGGTCGCGCGGCGCAGCCCGCGCCCCGGCGCCAGGAACGATATCGCTTCGATGAAATTGGTCTTGCCGGCGCCGTTCGGTCCGGTCAGCACCACGAGGCCGGCGCCGATCTCGATCTGGGCGGCGTGGTAGCTGCGGAAATTGCTGAGCGCCAGGCGCCGGATGCGGGCGGAAGCCATGCCGGATGAGTAATCGCTGGCCGGCAAACAGTAAACATGAACGGACTCGACGCCGAAAGAGCGACGGAATCGCTACACCCGCATCGGCATCAGCACGTAAAGCGCGCCTTTGGTGTCGCGGTCCTGGATCAGCGTCGGCGAGCCCGGATCGGCGAGCTTGAGCACCGCGGCTTCGCCTTCGAGCTGCGCGGCGATGTCGAGCAGGTAGCGCGAGTTGAAGCCGATATCGAGCGGCTCGGAGCCGTATTCGACCTCGATCTCCTCGGTGGCGCTGCCGGAGTCCGGATTGGTCACCGACAGCATCAGCTTGCCGTTGGCGAGCGACAGCTTCACAGCGCGCCCGCGCTCGCTCGACACCGTCGATACGCGGTCGACGGCTTGCTCGAACTCCTTCTTGTCGACGGTCAGCTCCTTGTCGTTGGCGACCGGGATGACGCGTCCATAATCGGGGAAGGTGCCGTCGATGAGCTTGGACGTGAGCACCGTCTCGCCCAGGGTGAAGCGGATCTTGCCCTGCGACAGCTCGACCTTGATCTCGGCGTCGTTGTCCTCGATCAGGCGCTGCACCTCGCCCACCGTCTTGCGCGGCACGATGATGCCCGGCATGCCCGCGGCGCCCTCCGGCAGCGGCAGCTCGAACTGCGCCAGACGGTGTCCGTCGGTCGCCACGGCGCGCAACGTGGGCGCGTTGGCTGTCCCGGCGGTATGCAGATAGATGCCGTTGAGGTAGTAGCGGGTCTCCTCGGTCGAGATCGCGAACTGGGTCTTGTCGATCAGCCGCTTGAGGTCGGAGGCCGTGAGCTTGAAGCCGTGCGTCATGTCGCCGGGGGCGAGATCGGGGAAGTCGCTCTCCGGCAGCGTCTGCAAGGTGAAGCGGGAACGGCCGGCCCGGATCGCGAGCACGGCGCGGTCGCCCGACGCCTCGAGCACGATCTGGGAGCCTTCGGGCAGCTTGCGCACGATCTCGTAGAACATGTGCGCGGGCACCGTGGTGGACCCGCCCGGGCCGACCTCGGCCGCAATTGCCTCGGTCACCTCAAGGTCGAGGTCGGTCGCCTTGAAAGCGAGCTTGGATTGATCCGCCTTGATCAGCACGTTGGCGAGGATCGGAATGGTGTTGCGCCGCTCCACCACGCGATGGACGTGGGCAAGCGACTTCAACAGCGCTGCGCGTTCGACGGTGACCTTCATCTGCGCCTGCTCTCGTCTGCGCCTGCTCTCGTGGACCTTACGAGGGGGGTAAGAAAGTGGCGCGGATGCGCGGATTGCGCAAGACCGGGGGCGCGAAAAACCTGTATTTCTCAACGGTTTTGCAGACCGTACCGGTCTTGGGACACTCGCCTGCGAGGTCTATGCGGACGGCCGGGGGCGATCGCTCGCCCCCGGCGCCCTGGCCCCCCGTGAGGACGCACATCCGCCTCTGTGCGCCCCGTATTCATGCAGGTCCGGATTAATCCGGATCACTCCTGCAACTGGCGCTTCAGCAGCTCGATCTCTTCCGCCAGCGCGTTGTCGGTATTCACCAGGTTCTCGATCTTGCGCACCGCGTGCAGGACGGTGGTGTGATCGCGGCCGCCGAAGCGGCGTCCGATCTCCGGGAGCGAGCGCAGGGTCAGGGTCTTCGCCAGATACATCGCCACCTGGCGCGGCCGCACCACGTTGGCGGTGCGCCGCGACGACAGCAGGTCGGCGCGGCTCACATTGTACTGGCGGGCGACCACGCGCTGGATGTCCTCGATCTTGACCCGCTTGGGCTCCTGCGGGCGGACCAGGTCGCGCACCTCGCGCTCCGCCATCTCGAGCGTGACCGGCTGGCCCGTGAGCTTGCTGTGGGCGAGGAGCCGGTTGAGCGCGCCTTCGAGATCGCGGCCGTTGTGCGTCACCGTCTTCGCGATATAGGCGAGCACCGCGGGAGGAACGTCGAAGCCGGGATGATGGTGGCGCGCGGCGGCAACCCGGCACTTGAGGATCTCGAGCCGCAACTCCTCGCCGAGCGATCCCATCTCGACCACCAGCCCACCGGCGAGCCGCGAGCGCACCCGCTCGTCGAGGCTTTCGAGGTCGGAAGGTGTGCGGTCGGCCGCCACCACCACCTGCCGGCCGGCATCGATGAGTGCGTTGAGGGTGTGGCAGAACTCGGCCTGCGTCGACCTGCCCTGCAGGAACTGCAGGTCGTCGATGACCAGCACATCGATGGTGCGCAGCGCCTCCTTGAAGGCGAGCGCGTTCTGGGTGCGCAGCGCCGATACGAAGCCGTACATGAACTTCTCGGCGGTCAGGTAGAGCACCTTGCGCTCGGTGCTGGCGTTGCCGGCCCAGGCCAGCGATTGCAGGAGATGGGTCTTGCCGAGCCCCACGCCGGCATGGATGTAGAGCGGATTGAACATCACGACGTCGCCGCGGCGCGCCTGCGCCACCTGCTTGGCGGCTGCGTGCGCAAGCGTGTTCGAGCGTCCGACCACGAACGTGTCGAAGGTCAGGCGCGGATCGAGCGGCGAGCCGCCGAGCGACTCGTGCACCGCCGAGATCGGTCCGGCGGCGTGACGCAGGTCATGGCCGTTGACCTTGACCTCGCGCATCTCGCGCGGCGGCGTCGGCAGTTCCATCGTCTTGGTCTTCGGCGGCAAGGTGCGGATCACCGCGGAGCGCACGGTCAGCTCGATGCGCGAGAAGCTCGACTGCTCGGCCTGCCAGCAGGCCAGCACCCGCTCCGCATAGTGCGACTGGATCCAGCTCTTGAGGAAGCGAGTGGGGACCGACAGCTTGACGGTATCGCCTTCGTTGCCGTCGAGTTCCATGCGCGCGAACCAGCTCGAATAGACGTCGTCGCCGACTTCGGCGCGCAGCCGCTCCTTCACGCGTGCCCAGCGGTCTTGATGATCCATATTCGTCATGTCGGTGTCTCTTTGTTTTCTTGCTCGACAACTTATTGGTTCAACGCGCAACTGCCGCGACACTTCCGGACGCCCGACAGGGGCCGACGCGAAGAGGCATCAACGCGGGAACAGAAGGTGGGAGGTTCAGCCGCGGCTGCGAAGCCGCGGTTAGACAAGGCCGGGAGGGGCACCGAAGGAACTCAGCGTCCCGGCGGAGCGGCCCCTCCTGCAGCGGCGGGAGTGGAGGGGGATGGGGGACCATCCGGTCGGTGCCTGCTGGCGCGTGCCAGAGAAACCGCGACCTGCCTTGTCGTCATAATACCCCCCTGTCATCGCCACCGCTGCCCGCGGTGGCTATGCACACACGTCCAAGTCTTTTCGGTTGTTCGGATCGGCTGGCTTCGCGTCGCCGTGGAATTATGAACCGGGCGTCGCGAAGCTCGTACACGGATCGGTGCACATTCCCGCGCACGCTAAGCTCGGACCAGATCGAAGGTGAAGCCGAGCATAACTCGTCATGACTCCTCCGTCCTCATCCTCTCTACGATGAGCTCGAACGCGGTTTTTACTGAAAGCCGCCAGTGGCCCGGCGACGGATTGGGAAAATAGCACGACCCTGTTCCCCTGCAACGACTCCTCGTCGCCGCGATCACACATGCGGCGATGAGCGCTGGCAGCGAACGGCTTCGAGCGCACGCCGAGGTCTGTCATAATATTTTGATTTAACTTACATATTCGAGCGCTTGCGGGTGTCGAGTGACTTCGAAGCGACACTCCCATTTTTGCCTCGAAGCATTTCACACGCGTTAAGGCGAAATCGACGGAATCAAAGTCCCGATCGATGCATGTGCTCTAAGCCGTTCTGCAAGCAGAGAATTCCGTGTTAGATTTTTCGAAGTAGCCCGGCCGTGCACGAGCCTCCCGGAAACCTGTGTGGCATTTTGGCAATTCGGAAAAGAATCCGCGATCGCGCGCTGATGCAATCGCGTCATCGCTTTGATGACGCTTGTGCGACGAATGCGAGCGCGCACGACAACGCGTTCCGTTCGCCGTGTGCGACAGTCACGCGACGAACAGACGACGAAATGTGAGGGTGTTGCAGTGCAGTTGAATTGTGCGTCGTCGTGCCGCTTGCGGCGGATACGATCATGAGCGCGGGCGCGGATCCCGTTTAGCGCTCAACACCGGCGGTGGCTTGAGTGGCCGCCTTCGCTGAAGATCAAGGGATCAATCGCGGAGAGCGGGCGGTGCCCGCTCTGTCATCTGCGGCGACATGGTCACGCCAGCGCGGCCGCAGCAGACAGGATCAATGGGCCAGCTTGGCGACGCGATGGCTCAGGCGGGAGACCTTCCGGCTCGCGGCGTTCGCGTGCACGATCCCCTTCTGGGCCGACCGCATCAGGATGGGCTCGGCTTCCTTGAGTGCGATGAGCGCCTGGGCGCGATCGCCGGAAGCGATCGCCTCCTCGACCTTGCGCACGTAGCTGCGCATCTTCGAGCGCCGAGCCTTGTTGATCTCGGTGCGGCGCGCGATCTTGCGGGTCGCCTTGCGGGCGGAAGTTGTATTGGCCATCTCTATGCTCGATTTTGCGGGGGCCGTCCGGCTCCCGTCTCGGTCCGATCGGTCACATACCGCTCGAGGCCGGACAAAAATGCATTCGGCGGCGAAGCCGCCGCCAACTCGGCCGTGCTTATAGTCATCCCGCCAGGAACCGTCAACGGCCGGGCCCGGACCAGCCTGGAGCGCCGTTGCGGCCTCCCGCGGCAAGGCGCCGTTAGGGCAGCTTTGGCCGCCGTTAAGTGTGCATCAGACGCTGGCGGCCGCAGCGGTGCTGGCCGCGCGAATGCGGTCATACCCTGCGGTTGCCGCGGCGCGGTCGGCCGCCGGGAACCCGCTGAGCGGCGGCTGCACCCGGGCCCAAGCCGGGTCGTGGTGAATGTGCGCGAGCGTGGCCTTCACGCCCGGAACCAACGGCTTGCCGTCGAACAGCTTGCGGATCGCAACCGCTGAATCGAGCGCGCGTGCATCGCCGCCGCGCCAGGCGCGCGCGCAGAGATCGGCGTTGAGGTTGGCGGTGGCGGAGATGCATCCGGCAAACGTGCCCGCGCGGGCATCGAGCAGCGCCGCCTCGGTCGACGGGAATACCTTGAATGCAGGTGAGATCTTCGCCGCCTCGCGGGCATAGGCCATGTCGCCCGAGGAATCCTTGAGCCCGACGATGCGCGAACCGAAGGTGTCGAGCAGCCGCCGGACCAGGGCGACGTGCCAGGGCAGGCCCGACTGGGCAGGGTAGTGATAGAGATAGACCGGGATCGGCTTGGCGGCGGTGGCTTGCAGGATGGTGTCGATGTAGGCGACGAGGCCGTCGTCGGGGACACCTTTGTAGTAGAAGGGCGGCAGCACCAGCGCCCCTGCAAAACCGAGTTCCGCGGCATGACGGGTCAATGCCACCGCGTCGGCGACCGAGGCCGCGCCAGTGCCGACCATCAGGCGATCGAGGGGCAGCCCGGCGTCGCGGTAGGCGGTCATGACGCGCTGGCGTTGCGCAAGCGAGAACGAGGTCGCCTCGCCGGTCGTGCCCAGCACGTTCAGCCCGTCACAACCGTTGGCAAGGAGGAAGCGCGCCAGCGCAGTGGCGCGAGCGCAATCGGGCTCGCCCGCATCGTCGACCGCGGTGGCGATGGCGGCGATCACGCCTTGCAACTTGTCGGTCATGTCGTCTCCTTCGCGAGGCGAATGGTGAGTAGCGAATGGCGAACAGAGCATGATCGCCTCATCGCCTCATCGCTACCCGCCGTTCGCTATTGCATCCCTAGCTCAGCCGCTGACGTTGAATGCCGCCAGCGCGGCCATGTTGACCAGCTGGGAATCGTTGGCCGAGAGCGGCACGATCTGCACCGGCCGGTCGAGGCCGACGAGGATCGGGCCGATGACGGTTGCGCCGCCCATCTCCGTCAGCAGTTTGGTCGAGATGGAGGCGGAATGGAATGCCGGCATGATCAGCACGTTCGCCGGACCCGACAGGCGGCAGAACGGATAGGCCTCCCGCAGCTCCATGTTGAGGGCGACGTCGGCGGCCATGTCGCCGTCATATTCGAAATCGACGCGGCGCTGGTCGAGGATGCGCACCGCAGCCTGCACATGTGCCGAGCGCTCGCCCGGCGGGTGGCCGAAGGTCGAGAAGGCGAGCAATGCCACGCGCGGCTCGTAGCCGAAGCGCCGCGCAACCCCGGCGGCCTCGACCGCGATGTCGGCGAGATCCTCGGCGTTGGGCATCTCGTTCACTGCGGTGTCGGCGATCAGCACCGTGCGGCCGCGCGCCAGCACCAGGGACACGCCCATCACACGGTGGCCAGGCTTGGGATCGATGCAGCGGCGCACGTCCGCGAGCGCCACCGAGAAATTACGGGTCACGCCTGTGACCATGGCATCGGCGTCCCCGAGTGCGACCATGCAGGCGGCGAAATGATTGCGGTCCTGGTTCACCAGCCGCTGGCAGTCGCGCTGCAGGAAGCCCTGGCGCTGCAGCCGCTCGTAGAGATAGTCGACCATGCGCGGCACCAGCGGCGAATGGCGGCTGTTGTGGACGGCGATCGTCTCGGGATGATCGACGCCGAGCGCGCGGAGCTGATCGTGCACGTCGTCGCGCCCGACCAG
>Ga0153954_1000858_pt1 | contig 19942 bp, 15 predicted proteins | sample TSFL038MetaG_FD_102277 | JGI IMG/M metagenome (GOLD analysis project Ga0153954, IMG submission 102277) | Attine ant fungus gardens microbial communities from Florida, USA - TSFL038 MetaG | ecosystem: Host-associated > Fungi > Mycelium > Unclassified | place: USA: Florida, Wekiwa Springs State... | reverse complement strand
TTGCGGGATTGGAGCGGCGCAGCGCGACGAGAACCGAGCGATCGAGCCCCAGGCGGTCCCGGCAATATTGCGTGAGCCGTCGGGCCAGTGTGAGACGGCTCTCGGCACGCGGCGCTGTCGTGGACAGAGCGGTCCGGCCCCCGCGAAGCGGCGTCATTGGGCGGCCATAACATGACTGGGCCGGGTCGGCAACGCTTCAGCAGCGCCGGTCCGGACGGACCGTCCTGCGACCGTGGCGATGCATCGCGCCGAGATCCTCCCATCGCCCAACCATGCGCGCTTGACTCGCCACCGCAAATTCGTCAGACGTCTGACGATTATGGTCGGGGAATGACGGCGGGCGAAGACACGGGCGGTCGTCAGGTTTCCTCGGGCGCGATCGGAGTGCGAATGCTGCCGTTGAAAGCTTCGATGAATTTGCCGAGCAGGTGGAGAAACTGCTTGGCCTCGGCGTCGGTGAATGCCGAGAGAAGCCGGTCCTGCGACCGCTTGGCGGGGTCTGCGAGACGGTCGAGCAGCGCGCGCCCTGCGTCGCTGAGCACGAGAGTCTTCTTGCGGCGATCGTCGGGGTCTTCGCGGCGTAAGATCAGCCCGTCGGCTTCGAGCTTGCCGACCACAAGCCCGGTCGTGGAGCGGTCGAAGCCCATGAGGCGCGACAGACCCACCTGGTCGAGGCCGGGCCGGTTGGAGAGCATCCAGAGAACGCCGTACTGGGTGGTCGTCACGCCCAGTCGTCCGGCCTCCTCGCTGAATATCGAGAGCGCGATCTGGTGGGCGCGCCGGATCATGAATCCGGGGCGGCGGTACAACGTGTTGAGCGAGGATCGTCTTGGACGGGATGGCATCGGGAGCTTGACTTCAGACATCAGGTGAATCGGCCGCGATCAGAACGAAAATCGGGAAGGAAGCTACCATGAGAATTGCCATTGTGGGCGGGGGCATCGTGGGTCTGGCCACTGCGCTCAACCTCCAGCGGCGCGGCATTCCCTGCTCCGTGTACGAGCTGGCACCGGAGGTCAAGGAGCTTGGCGTCGGAATCACCGTGCTGCCCCATGCAATGCGTGAGCTGGCCGCTCTTGGACTGCAAGACCCGATCGAGAATATGGGGATCGCGAACGAGGAAAGCTGCTTCTTCAATCGCTTCGGCCAATTGATCTACAAGGAGCCGCGCGGCCGTGGCGCCGGCTATGCATATCCCGAAGTCGGCATGCATCGCGGCCGGCTGCACCGCCTTTTGTGGGACACGACCGTCGAGCGCCTGGGCGCCGGCGCTGTTCATACCGACAATCGCTGCGTCGGTTTCACGCAGCAGGGCGACGAGGTCCTGCTCCACTTCGAATCCACGTCGACCAAGACCAGGCGCGACGATGTGCGCGCCGACCTGCTGATCGCCTGCGACGGCGTGAACTCCGCCATTCGCGCGCAGATGCGGCCGGGGGAAGGCGTCGTCTTCACTGGCATCAATACATGGCGCGGCGTGACGCGCGGCAAGCCGTTCCTATCCGGCCGCTCCTATGTGCGCGTGGGCTCGATCAAGACCGCGAAGATCGTGATCTACCCGATCATCGACGATATCGACGGCGAAGGACGCCAGCTCATCAACTGGACGACCGAGATCACGTCGGCCGATGCCAGCCGCAATGACTGGAACAAGCCGGGCCGCATCGAGGATTTCATCGGACACTATGAATCGTGGACATTCGATTGGCTGGATGTCCCCGACCTGATCAGGCGTTCCGATGTGATCTTCGAGTACCCGATGGTCGACAAGGATCCCATCGATACATGGTCGGTGGGCCGGGTCACGCTCGCGGGCGATGCCGCCCATCCGATGTATCCGCGCGGCTCGAACGGCTCGGCGCAAGGGATGCTGGACGCGCGGGCACTGGCGGATGCACTGGCGCGCCACGGCGACAACGTCGCCGCCGTGTTGGGCGAGTACGAACAGGAGCGCGTGCGAAAAGCCGCGGATGTCGTGCTCACCAACCGTCGGACGCCGCCCGATTTCATCAACATCAAGGTCGAGGAGCTGACGGGCGACCGGCCGTTCGAGCGGCTCGACGACTTCATAAGCCAAAGCGAGCTGCGTGCGATGTCGGATCGGTACAAGCAGGTCGCAGGCTTCAGCACCGCCGGCCTGCTCCCCTGATCGTGTCTCGAACAGGGGCGGACAATGCCGCCGTTCGGCAACATTACGCGTCAGTCAAATCCGATTTGAGCAACCCATAACGGTCGAGGAGTACGCCCTTGAACTGCCCCATGCTTCGATTGACGGCTTTGGCTGCCGCCATCGCCACAGGCCTGATTGCGCTGTCCGCGCCCCTTTGGGCCCAGCCCTACCCATCGCGCATCGTTCGTATCGTGGTGCCGTTCCCCGCGGGTGGCCTCGTCGACGGCGTGGCACGGCTGATTCAACCCGCCCTGGAGAAGGGGCTCGGCCAGACCGTGATTCTCGACAACCGACCGGCCGCGAGCGGCACGGTCGGCACCAACATGATCGCGAAGATCGCGCCGGACGGCTACAATCTGTTGATGGTCGCCTCGACGCACACGGTGGCGCCCGCGACCAATCCCCGGCTGCCCTACGACATCGAGAACGATCTGGCGCCCATCAGCCTGGTGGCGAAAAACCCGCTGCTCTTCATCATCAACAAGGACTTGCCACCCAAGACGCTGCAGGAGTTCATCGCCTACGCCAAGGAGCAGCCCGGCAAGCTCACCTATGCGACCCCCGGCGCGGCCAGCCAGTCGCACCTGCTGACCGAGCTGTTCAGCCAGCGCGCGGGCATCAAGATGCTGCATGTGCCTTATCGTGGCGGAGCACCCGCGATAATGTCAGTGATTTCGGGCGAGACTCAGTTCGCCATCCTGTCTACGCAGATCTCCGCTCCGCAGCTCGAAGCCGGAAACGTGCGCGCTCTCGCGGCCGGCGGCACGTCCCGCGAGAAGGAGTTCGCGACCATCCCGACGCTTGCCGAAGCAGGTTTCCCGGATATCGAAGCGATCCAATGGGTCGGCATGCTCGGCCCCGCCAAGCTGCCGCAGGATATCGTGAACCGGCTTCACGACGTCTTGAGCCGCGTGCTGAGCGACCCGGATACAATCGCCAAGCTTGCATCGCAAGGTATGGTGCCGGCATTGACGAGCCCCGAGGAATTCCATGAGATTATCGGGCGCGAGGTAAAGGTGTGGACGGAGGTCGCCCGCGCGGCCGACATCAAGGCCGTTAATTAAAATCCAGCACTGGTTCTGCCGCGATCAGGCAACAGGCGAGGAACAGCAATGGATGCAACTCTGCCGCAAGACGAGCGGGGTAACGACGAGCGGGGCAACAATGAAAGCCCGGGTCCGACCCACGAGGACCTCCGCGATCTCATCGCCCGCTTCGAGAGCATGGGCGAGATCAAGCTCATCGAGGACGCGGATTCCAACCTGGAGCTGAGCGCGCTCGCCGAGGTGATCACAACGCGCTATCCCGGCATGGAGCCGGCGCTGCTATTCGACAAGATCAAGGGCTTCAAGAGCGGCTTCCGCATCCTGTCGGGCGCGTCGAACTCCTTCAAGCGACTGGCCGTGGTGCTCGGCGTGCCGATCCCCGAGGGACGGATCGACATCGTCAAAAGCTACAAGGCGCGCATGAAGCGCGACTTCCGCATGATCCCGCCGCGCGTGCTTTCGAGCGGCCCGGTGTTCGAGAACATCCTGCGGGACGACCAGGTCGACCTCACCCGCTTCCCCTCGCCGCTGGTCCACGAGCTCGACGGCGGACGCTATATCGGCACTGAAGACCTGGTCGTGATGCGCGACCCCGACACCGGCTGGATCAATGTGGGCACCTACCGCATCATGGTCCACTCCAGGAACGAGGTCGGCATCTGGATTTCGCCCGGCAAGCACGGCCGTATGATCCGCGAAAAGTATTTCGCCAAGGGCAAGCCCTGCCCGGTCGTCATCAGCTGCGGTCAGGATCCGCTGCTGTTCCTCTCGAGCAATGCGGAGATGGGCTACGGCATCAGCGAGTATGACTACATGGGCGGGCAGCGCGGCCGTCCCGTGGACGTGGTGCTGAGTGAGCTGCATCAGTTGCCGATGCCCGCCCGCTCCGAGCTGGTGCTCGAAGGCGAGATGTATGGCGATGAGACCAGGCTCGAGGGCCCGTTCGGCGAATTCATGGGCTACTACGCCAGCGAAGCCAGCCTGCAGCCCACCATCAAGATCCGCCGCATCTATCATCGCGATGACCCGATCATGACGCTGGCCATCCCGTCGCGGCCGCCGTCGAACTTCACCGTGGCGCGCGGCGTGGTGAAATCGGCCATGATCTGGGACGAGGTGGAGAAGGCCGGTCTCGGCGGCGTCCAGGGCGTGTGGAATCACGAGGCTGGCGCCGGGCGGCTGTTCAATGTGATCTCGATCAAGCAGATGTATCCGGGCCATGCCAAGCAGGCCGCAATGCTGGCGGCGAGCTGCCAATCAGGGTCCTATGCCGGGCGCTGGGTCGTCGTCGTCGACGACGACATCGACCCGTCCGACATCCATGCCGTGGTCTGGGCAATGTCGACGCGCTGCGATCCCCCGAACGACATCGACTATATCCGCGGCCACTGGTCGACGCCGCTCGACCCGCTGCTTCGCGCGCCGCCCTACGAGAACAACCGTGCCATCGTGAATGCATGCCGTCCGTGGGCGTGGAAGGACGAATTCCCGACGGTTGCGGAAGCGAGCCCGCAGCTGCGCCGACACGTGATGGACAAATGGCCGGAGCTGTTTGCGCGATAGGTGGCTGCCGGAGCGCGTTTCATCTCACCTAACGGGGAGAAGGAGCGCGCCGCCGGTTCGGCGATATCAACGCGTGGCGGCAATCGCCATTGCCGCGCGATAAGCGAACACCAGAGCGGGGCCGAGCGTGATGCCGGGGCCAGGATAGTGGCCGCGCATGATCGACGCCATGTCGTTGCCGCAGGCGTAGAGACCCGGAATCGGCGTGCCGCCTGTCGACAGTACGCGTCCATCGGAATCGGCTCTTAGGCCGACACTGGAGCCGAGCGTGCTCGGGTAGACAGCCATCGCATGGAACGGTGGCGCGACAATCGGACCGAGGCACGGATTCGGCTTGTGCGCGGGATCGCCGTTGTGACGATCGAAATCGGTCGAGCCCTTGCCGAAGTCGTCGTCAGTGCCGCTTTCAGCATAACGGTTGTTGCGCGCAACGCTGTCGCGCAGGCCGGCGGGATCGACCTTGATCTTCGTCGCCAGCACATCGAGCGTATCCGCCTCGACCAGATAGCCGTTCGCAATCAGGCGCCGCCAACTTCGCCGCCCCGGCGGCACGCGGCCAAGGCCGTAGGCTTCGATGAAGGCGCGGTCGCAGATCAGCCACGCCGGGATGGTCGGCACCGTCTCGTGCGAGCGATGCATGCCGACGACGAACTCATGATACGACACGGCCTCGTCGACGAAGCGGCGTCCGGCCGCATTCACCGCAATGAGGCCTGGCTTGGCGCGGTCGAGCGCAAGATGCGGATAGGCACCACGCCCGCCGGCAAGCCACGTCGTCTCCGACACCGGCGTCCAGAATGCGGGCTGCGCATGGTCGTCCTCAATCGCCGCGCCTGCGGCCCGTGCAACGCGCATACCGTCGCCTTCCGCGCCGGCGAAGGCCACCGCATGCACGAGCTTTGGCTGCACATACGCGTTGAGCCGCGCGACGGAGCCGCCGAAGCCGCCGCTCGCCAGCACCACGGCGCGGCGCGTGACGACACGCCGCAAGGCGCCCTCGACGCCCAGCCGCGCGCCGGCGATGCGGCCGCCGTCCATGACAAGCTCTTGGATCGACGTATTGAGCCAGAGCGGCACGTTGCGCTGGAGAAGGCTGTAGAGCAGCCGGCCAGCGAGCGCGTTGCCCATCAGCAGTCGCGTCCCCCGGCGAAACCGCAGCCGGTCGGCGGCGTGCCGCAGCACCAACGAGGCCATCTTGCGGAAATTCGCCACCGAGGCGAACGGACGCGCCAACGGCTCGATGTCGTCGCGACCGATCGCCATTCCGCCGAGCGCCATGAACTCCCCGATCGGCGGGCGCAGCATCGCGAAATCCTTGCCGAGCAGCCGTCCGTCGAACGGCAGCGGCGCAAGCGCGCGTCCGGCAAGCGTCGACCCAGGACGGTTCGAAAGATAGTCGGGATGCCTGGCGTAGAGCGCGAACTTCACCTCGCTGTTGCCGGCGAGATAGTCGACGACCTGCGGCCCGCTTGCCAGATAGGCTGCGCGGCGGTCGTCGGCCGCCGGGCCTATGATGGCGTCGAGGTAGCGGCGCGCCTGCGCGACGTCGTCTTTGAATCCGGCGGCGGTGGCCTGGCTGGTGCCAGGCACCCAGATGGTGCCGGCCGAGGTCGCGGTGGTGCCGCCGACCTGCGCAGACTTCTCGACCAGGAGCACGTCAAGGTTCTGCAGCGCGCAGACCAGCGCTGCGGTCATACCGGCCGCGCCAGCGCCCACGACCAAGACGTCGACTTCGTGGTCCATGAAAACTGCCCTCCCCTCGCGGCCGATACAGCCCGTCCGCGGGCTCTTTGCACGCGACCCACTCAGGCAATCGCCATGCTCTCGCAAGCGAGATGGCCGGGCAAGCCAGGACCCAACGTCCGTGGCGTCGAAAGGTCCTGACAGTGGTCTGCCACTGGCATTGAGCCACACCAGAGCCGCCCGGACGGTGTATTCCCTCCCCCTTTGCGGGGGAGAGCTAGGGAGGGGGGTAGCTTGTGGCATGCGCTCGCCCCAAACCACCCCTCCCCGCAAGGGCAAAGGAACAGACCGCCCGAGCGGCGCTATGCACCCCCACCTGCGCGAAACACGCTACGATCGGCGCGCACCAACCAAACCCTGAGAGGTCCCGATGCGAAGCCTTGCCGCACTGATCGCCACCGCCGCCGTATGCCTGGTCGTCGCGCCCGCCGCCGCGCAACAGGCGTCAGCTCCGGCGTTCGAGAAGAAGGAGTTCACCCACAGCGCCTGGACAAAAGGCATCTTCTCGGAGGTCGTCACCGTGAAAGGCTTCGGGCACGGCACGATGATCTTCCTGGCCGGCGTCGGCGCGGAGGATGAGAACGGACCGCGGGGAAACATTCGCCACCACAATGATCTCGCGGCACAGTGCGAGTATGCCTTCGACAAGATCAAGCGCGCGCTGGCGGCACACGGCGCCAACATGAATCACGTGGTCAAGATCACGTCCTATCTCACGGACATGAAGAACCGCGTTGCCTACGGTCAGTGTCTCGGCAGAAATTTCGGTACGGCCCCGCTTCCCGTCCACACGCTGATCGGCGTTACCGCGTTGGCCTTCCCGGAGATGATGATGGAAACGGACGTGACCGCGATCACGCCCGATTGACGCGCGGACGACCGATGCCCTTCTGACACAAGGTCAGCGGCGAGATCGTTTGGACGATGAACGTTGCACAATCGCGCGTTCGTCTCGGCGCGGCCGCGGAAGTCGACTTTGCCAACTTCCTCAAATGGACCACCGAGAATTTTGGCGCGCGACAATCGCGCGTCTATCGGGACACCCTTGTTCAGGCCATTGGCGAGCTTGCCGACGGTCCCGATGCCGCAGGCTCCAAGGCCCGGGACGAGATCATGGCAGGCCTTCGCACGCTCCACGTTGCGCGGCGCGGCCGTCGCGGAAGCCATTTCCTGATGTACCGGGCCGCGCCGAACAGCACGATCGAAATCGTGCGCATCCTGCACGACAGAATGGACCTTCAGCGCCACATCCCATCTGCCCCCGACGAGAGCACCGAATAGAGCTGTAGCATCGCAGGGAACGCCAGCGCGCCTCTGGAGGCGCCAGCATGCTCCGGCGTAGAATAATAAATGGCGCGCTGACGAGATTCGAACTCCTGCGCCTCATCAATTGCAACGACCGCTCAGCCTGTTGATCGAGCCGATCGCTACCTGGGTCTTGCGCCTTCAAATATTACCGACGCTTCCAAATAGTACCGACGCTTCGCAACGTTGCATATCGCAGCCGCGGCGACACTGTGTCGTTGAATGGCCTTCATTGGGTCCTACGAATGTCCCTGCCACAAAAGAAGACGGCACCGATCCAACGGAGATGATGAAATGAAGTTCAAGTTGCTCCTCGGCAGCGTACTCGCCGCAGCTCTCACCATGCCGCTGTCGGCACACGCTCAGGGCGTCCCCGGCGGGATTTCTCATGGAGTTCAGGAAGGCGGGCGAGTTGCCGGTCCTGTCGGCGCCGTCGTAGGGGGCGCTGTGGGCGGCGTCGTCGGCGGTGTCGAAGGCGTACTTGGCATCAATCACTACGGTTACCATTCAGGACCCGAGTACCCTGCCCGTCGATCCTACCGGTATCACTCGCGGCATTACCGCGGGCACCATCATAACCACTACTGAAGGATCGGTGGGCGTATCTCTTGCGCGCACGGCAACGATCCAGTTGCCGATACCCGCCGACTCCGGATCTCCGACCACAGTCAAGCCTGTACCGTAGGCGCGGGCACGCCCTATCGTGGCAGACGACACGATGCAGATGAGGCGACGCTCGGCATAGCCGTGCGTCGTCCAGGCAACGGCGACGGACGGGAACTCCATGGGGCAGCGATCGGAATGCTTGCGGGAACCATATGAACCGGCGCAGCTTATGAGTGCAGCGGCGGGCGCGGGCGACCAGGCGCCTGCTTGCGTGTGACGGTCGCCGCTCGCGGCTGATTGCGTGAGAAGCTCATGACGTCTGATGCACAGCCGCGTGTCATCGTCGCCGCGGACATCGAAGCGGTCGCCCGCATAGCCGCCGAGCGGCTCCTGCAACGGGTCATTGAAACGCAGGATCGGGCGGCGATCTGCCTTACCGGCGGCGCCAGTCCAGAAGGACTTTATCGCCTGCTGGCCACCTCGCCCTATCGCGAGAGACTGCCGTGGGACCGCGTGCATTGGTTCATGGGCGACGACCGCTTCGTGCCGATCGATGACAGGCTCAGCAACATGGGCATGGCGCGGCGGCTGTTCCTTGATCGTGTCGCGATCCCCGCCGGTCACGTCCATCCGATCCCGACCGACGCCGCCAGTCCCGATGCGGCGGCGCAGTCGTACCAGGCGGAGCTCCAACGCTTCTACGGGCGCGATCGTCTCGATCCGGCGCGACCGCTGTTCGATCTTGTGCTCATGGGCCTTGGCGATGACGGGCATACGGCGTCGCTGTTCCCGGGTGGGACCGCGCTCGGCGAAACGGAGCGCTGGGTCGTCGGGGTTGCTCAAGCCGGCCTCGCACCGTTTGTGCCGCGCGTCACCCTCACGCTTCCCGCACTGGCCTCGACCCGTGAGATGCTGTTCCTCGTCACGGGCGCCGACAAGCGCGGCATCCTCGCGCGCGTTCTTTCCGGCGAGGATCTGCCCGCTGCGCGCGCGCGTTCGGACGGTGAGCTCATATGGCTTGTGGACCGCGCGACCGGCCTGGAGGACGGCCATGGCTTCCGCTCCGCCTCCGCATGATCCCGCCGTTGTCGTGGTGATGGGGGTCTCCGGCTGCGGCAAGAGCACGATCGCCGCGATGCTGGCGCACCGGCTGAACTGGATCTATGAGGATGGTGACTGGTTCCATCCCCCGTCGAACATCGAGAAGATGCACAGCGGCAAGCCGCTCACCGATGAGGATCGCTGGCCTTGGCTGCATGGCATTGCCGCCTGGATCGATGCGACGCGACGGGCCGGAAATCATGCGACAGTGGCCTGCTCCGCCCTCAAGCGCACGTACCGCGATATCCTGGTCGGTGGTCGGAGCGACGTCCGCATCGTCTATCTGAAAGGCGGCCGCGACCTGATTGCGCGCCGGTTGAGCGCACGCGACGGACATTTCATGCCGCCGTCACTTCTGGACAGCCAGTTCGCGGCGCTCGAAGAGCCGCAAGCGGACGAGCATCCGATCGTGGTGTCTATCGCTCCGCATCCTCGCGATGTCGTCGACGAAATTGTGCGGCAACTGGGCGTCGATGCATCGTCCGCAGAGCGCTGAGCCGTCGCAGACGCTTTGCCCGCTGCCGCAAAGGATCAGCGGCCCATGCGCGGCGCCTGCTCGCAGACCACGGCGCCGCAATGCTGCACCGACTGGACGACACCGGCGAGCGCCTTGGGACCGGGATAGCCAACGATGGTCACGCCTTTGATGACGAAGCCGGGCGTGGCCTGGATCGCCAGCGCATCACCGAGCCGGACATGGGCGATCATTTGCGGTCCGAGCGCGTCCTCGTTGGCGACATCCGTCACCTTGGTGGTGTCGAGGCCGATCGCCTTGGCCGCAGCGAGCGCGCGCGTCCCCTCGATCACCCCGCGGCCCTCGTAGAGCTTGCGGTGGAAGGCATAGAACTTCTGCGGCGCCAAGCGCGCAACGGCGAACTCCACCCGCGAAGCCTGGATCGATGACACCCCGAGCACCGGGAACGGCACCAGCACCAGGCGGAGGTCCGAATTGGCGTGCAGGAGCATGGCGATATCGGCGGAAGCCTTGCGGCAATAGGGACAGTTGAGATCGTAGAACTCCGCCAGCGTGACCTTGCCCTGCGGATGGGCGGCCACGACCGCGCCCGGCAACTTCTCGATCTGGCTTTCGACCTCCGGCGGCGCGCGGTGGTTGGCGATGATGCTGCCGTCGTCGGCCTTGATCGGGAACTCGCCGTCGTCCGCAAGCGCCGCAGCCGGCGCGATCATGAGTAGCGCGGGGAGAATGAGGCGTGCGAGCCGGGGCATCGTCGGGGTCCCGCCGTGATTCGAGAACAGAGATCCTGTGTCGCACAGGCGCGGAACAAAGCACCAATCACGACTGCGTGGCATGCTTACCGGCATAGACCGATGATCTCCTGCCGGGGCAGCGTCATCTTCCCACGGCGACACCGGACCAGCCTACCGGCGACCGATTGTGTGCAGGGAAGAGCCGCAATGGAAAACGCGATCCCGGCCGGCATACCATCGACCAGTCGCCGCAGACGCACGCACCTGCCACCAGATACCAACAAATAAAACGGATCGGGGGCCCCGGTTCTTTTCTCTCATCGTCACCAATTCGCACGGTAATCCGTTGCGCGATGACCATACTACCGTTCAGCTGACCGGAACGAACGAAATTGAAGATTTATTTGTTGTAGATCCCCTTGATCGACTATCGCGATACCAATGCGGCAAAGCTCAACCCGCAGTCGCCGCATAATCATCAATGTCAGATCACATCGACACCATATCGGCGCCCAATTCGTTTACAAAATTTGTACAGTCCGCGTAAGGAAAACACTTCGACGGTCCACGCAAGGTGTGACCTAGCTCGGTAGATGAGCAAGAAGCGGGCGCTCAGGGTCAGATCTGGTCGGAATCGCTACACGCGCGATGTGTGTATGCGCAGTATCGTGTCGACCGCGTTTCAGGGGGCTAGGGATGCGGAGAATTTTGTGGCGGCCGAAAAGGCCGATTCGAGGAGCTTTCGTATTGGCTGCTGTTGTGTTGCTCGAGACGACGCTTTCCATCCCACCCACCGACACACGGCATAATCGTGGAACGCCGATTTTAGGAAAGCAGAACCTCGGTCCAGTCGAGGCACTGCTGGTGTCCGCGATACCCGTTCCGTTACAGCGACAAGGGCGCAACGCTACCGGCTAGCCACGGCGTTGCACAAGAAATTCGACGAGCTCCTGCCTGCTCTCTGCAGGAGCGACGCTGCCGTCGTCAACACGCCGGCGGCGTAGTCGGATCATTCCACTTCAGAAGTGAGAGCAGAAGGAAGGTGACATGACTACGATTACCATCAACCCGGGCGCCAACATTCAAGACGTCATAAACTCGGCCCCGAGCGGCTCCACGGTTGTTTTCACCCCGGGTACCTATAACGTTTCGGAGGCCATCAATCTCAAATCCGGGGTATCGCTCGAAGGGCAATCCGGAGCGAAGCTGGTTTCAGATGGAACGGCAGGAATCTTTGAAGGCCACGCCGTTCAGAATGTCACCATTTCTGGATTTGTTCTCGATGGCCATAACGGCGGTCCTGGACAGACCTCCGGCGCGATCTATCTGGATTCAGCCACCGGCGGCGCTGGCAGTACCCCCAGCGACAACATCCACATTTTGAATAATACATTCCAAAACTGGACCAACAGCAACGCCCTGACTCTGTGGAGCACACAGAATACCTATATTGAAGGAAACACCATCAAGAACGGCTATCAGGGAATTACCTGGGACACGATCTCCGGGACCCCGCCTTTGAACAATCTCGTCATTTCCGGCAACAGCATCACCGGCATGTCGAGGATGGGGATAGAAACCGGCTTTTCGTCGACCGTCTCCAACGTCCACATCGACTACAATACTCTCAGCAACATCAAAGACATGGGCATCTCGTTTGTGGAAGGAGACACCAGCGGCAATTTCAAATCAGGAACAGTGTGGGGCAATCACATCGATGGCAGCGCCAATTCCGGTAACGTGCCATTGCTCGAAATCGGCAACCGTGGGGGTACGGACAACATAACCGTCGCCCAAAATGACTTCTCCAATTCCCAGTGGGGCCTGTCGATCGGGCATGTCAGTGGAATGGCGATTTTGAACAATAACTTCACCAACGTTCAAAACCCATATTCTGTCGATGGGGGATATGACGGGACGGAATGGATTGGTAGCGGCACCATTGACGGGGTACATAGTAACGGCTGGTCCGATCACGGCAGCTACGGAGCTCAGCCGGCTCTCTATTCCCCCTCGACCCTGCTATCTGGGGTAAATCCCGTCGGTACCGCGGCGACCACCGCCTTCTCGTCGACATCCGGCACGAGCGGTTCGCAGACGACGACAGGCGGCACCACGGACCCGTCAGGGACGACCACGGTCGGCACCGGCGGCTCGCAGACGACGACAAGCGGCACCACCCACCCGTCAGGGACGACCGCCGCCGGCACCGGCGGCTCGCAGTCGACGACGGGCGGCACCACCGACCCGTCGGGGACGACCACCGCCGGCGCGGGCGGCTCGCAGACGACGACAGGCGGCACGAGCGACCCGCTGTCGCCACCCATCCACTCGGGAACGGTGTTCCCCGGCCAGGGGCACTTCGGAGGCTTCCTGCACGGCTCAACGAACACGAGTCAGGCTTCAACTGGTGGCGGTGTCGCTTCCACCGGATCCGGCAGCCTGAATCAGGCGACGGGCGGGCATTTGAGCAGTGACCTCACCAACTTCTGGGGCCAGAAACAGGCACCGATCGCGGGCAGCTCGCCCTCAGGTTCCGGAACGCAGACTCAGCCGCTGAGCGGCATCGGGGCAGCGTTCAGCAATCAGGATTACAGCAGCCGACTACAAAATCTGCCAAGCCACGATACGTGGTCGCATTCCTGACCGTGGGGTGAAGATGCGGCAGCCTGCTGGAGCGCCCCAGGAGCATCTCGCGATGAGCCGGTACTACCGGCTCATCGCCGACGCAATCGAGGGCCTCGAGCACAACAGCGTGGAAGCGCGGCGCGTTCTCTATGAGCGCGCCCGCCACGCGCTGTTCGACTGGATCAGGAGTTGCGATCCTCCACTCGCCAAAGCGGAGGCGGAACGCGAGTGTCGCGCGCTCGAAGACGTGGTGCGCCGGGTCGAGGCCGAGACGAACCGCCGGCAACGCTTCAACCCCTCAGCCGTGAAACAGAAATATCGACCTTTCCATCGCACATGGACGCAACTCGCGAGCTTCGGTTTGCTCGTTGGCACGGCGCTCCGCAATCGATGCAGTATGCTCCCAAGCTTGATTGTCTCTTCGATTCTCAACCTCGTTGAACTGAGATTGCGCTGGCGCCGCAACACCGCGGCGTCCGGAACGGTCGTGTTCGGACCAGGCCGGGCGCTGCCTGCGCAAGGGCTCCGCGAGATCCCCAGCGATCACCCGCTGCAGCCCGGGCTTGATCACGAAGGCGCCCTCGACGTTGATCGTGATCCTGCCGCCGTCTCCGGGAGCGGAGAGGTTCATGGCCGCTTGCAGGCGATGATCCAAGCCGCGCGCTATCATGGCGTCGAGCTCGATGCGCGGGAATTTCCGCACAGCCGCGCCGGAGCTGTGCCGTCGGCGGCGGAGCTGTCGCAGTGGGTCCAGGATGCCGGCATGTGGTCCCGCGCGCTGTCGACGCGCTGGCGGCACCTGCTCCGCTTCAATGACACCGGGCCGGCTGTGCTGCTGTTCAAGGACGGCAGTGCCGGGCTTCTGACCGGTGCGGATGCCACCCAAAAAGTGGTCTTCATCAAGGATCCGACTGCTCCGGCAAGCGCGGCCCCGGTCGCAGTTGACGAGTTGAGGCTTTCTCGGGTCTGGGCCGGCGAGGCGGTGTTGCTGCGGGCTGGCCGCGGCGGCAACGCCGCGGACGCACTCTTCGACCTGCACTGGCTCATCGACCTGGTGCTGCAGGAGCGTCGATCTCTGCGCGATATCGGGCTCGCTTCGCTGACGATCAGCTGCCTGACGATCTTCCCGCCGCTCCTCGTCATGGCGATGGTCAACAAGGTTCTGCAGTACCATAGCGTTTCCACGCTGGCGCTCCTGTCGACGATGATGATGGTGGTCTTCGCCTATGAAACATTCCTGGGCTACGCACGCCGGCTGATCATCACGGTGGTTGGGGCGCGGCTCGACGCCAAGCTGAATCTCCACGTCTTCAATCGCCTGCTGCGCCTGCCGCTCGACTATTTCGAGCACCATCCGGCGGGTGAGACGATGTATAGGATCGCCCAGGTCTACCGGGTACGCGAATTCCTGACCGGCCGCCTGCTGACGACCTTTCTCGATCTGGTCGCGCTTCTCGTGCTGCTCCCGTTTCTGTTCTATCTGAACGCGGCGCTCGCGTGGATCGTACTTGCCTGCGCGGGCGCGATCAGCTTGATCATCCTCGCCTACCTCAAGCCGATGCGGGCGATGTATGCCCGCGTGGCCGAAGCCGAGACCTGGAAGTCGGCGACGCTGGGCGAGACCATCGCCGGCATCAAGACGGTCAAAGCGCTGGCATTGGAGCCGCAGCGCAAAGCTTTCTGGGACGAGCGGGTCGCGGAGACCGGCAAGTGGCGGCTGGCTTTCGGTCGGCTGGGCAACTGGCCACAGACGCTCGTCAATCCGATCGAACGCGCGATGGTGCTCGGCACCATGATGATCGGCGCCTACATGGCCATGAATGACCCGTCAGGCTACCTGGTCGGCGGCCTGTTCGCCTTCATGATGCTGAGTCAGCGCGTGGCGCAGCCGCTGGTCGGTCTCGCGCGGCTGGTCGAGGACTACGAAGAGGTCGGCGCCGCCATCGGCGAGGCGGCATCGGTGCTCAACCGTCCGCTCGAACCCGCCGGCTCGGTCGGGCTGCGGCCGCAGTTCGTCGGCGCGATCGAGTTCCAGGACGTCACTTTCACCTATGCCAACACCAAGGTGCCGGCGCTCGACAAGGTGAGCTTCTCGGTGCCCGCCGGCACGATGCTGGGCATCGTCGGACGCAGCGGCTCCGGTAAATCGACCATCACCCGCCTCCTGCAAGGGATCAATCGCGACTACAGCGGCTTCCTCAAGATCGAGGGAACCGATTTGCGCGACATCGATCTGCGGCATCTGCGGCAGAACCTCGGTGTCGTGCTCCAGGACAACTTCCTGTTCCGCGGCTCCATACGCGACAACATCATTGCCGGACGGCCCGGGCTTACATTGGCAGACGCGGTGCACGCCGCGCGCCTGGCCGGCGCCGAAGAGTTCATCGAGCGCATGCCGAACGGCTATGACACCTATATCGAGGAAGGCTCGCCCAACTTGTCCGGTGGGCAGCGCCAGCGGCTGGCCATTGCGCGCGCGCTCATCCGCGATCCGCGCATCCTGATCCTCGACGAGGCGACCAGCGCGCTCGATCCGGACAGCGAGGCAGTGGTGACGGCCAATCTGCTGCGCATCGCCGCCGGACGAACCATGATCATTGTCTCCCACCGCCTGTCGTCGCTGGTGACGTGCGACCGCATTCTGGTGCTGGAACAGGGCAAGGTCGCAGACATTGGTGCGCACGGCGAATTGACGGAGCGCTGCGGGATCTATCGTCAGCTCTGGGCGCAGCAGAACCGCCATATCGAGGATCACGACCCTCGTCACGCGGTCGCGCCGCGGCTGGTCTCCCGCGGATTGGCGGAAGCGTGAGCAAGGGCATGTCCAACGCTCTGACATTGCTGAGGCGCCGCCCCGAGCCGGACGACCCGACATTGCAGGCGATCCTCGAATTCCAATGGCCGTCGGCCGCCGTCGTCAACGCGCCGGTGCCGCGTTCGGCGCGCGGCATCGTCTGGATAATCGCAAGCATGGTCCTGCTCCTGGTCGCCGCGATGGGGCTGATCCCTATCGACCAGGTCGTGACCGCGCGCGGCGCGGTGGTTTCGGAATCGCCGACGATTCTTGTCCAGCCGTTGGAAACCGCGATCGTTCGCTCCATCGCCGTGCGCGAAGGGCAGCGGGTGCGGGCGGGCGAGCTTTTGGCGCGGCTCGATCCCACTTTCGCCGCGGCCGACCTTGCCGCGCTCGAGGCTCAGGTCTCGAGCCTCGAGGCGGAAGCCGCACGCCTGCAGGCGGAGGCCGACGGCAAGGAGTTCACCTACGCGGGACTCGATCCCAATTGGACGTTGCAAGCGGCGATCTTCGGGCATCGCAAGGCCCAGTTCGACGCCAAGCTCGACAACTACGGTCATCGCGTCGACGAGCTCGCGGCGACGGTCGCGCGCTCTCGCTCCGATGCCGCGGCTTACCGCGAACGGCTTGGTTTCGCACAGAACATCGAACAGATGCGCAAGCAGCTTGAGTCGCTCCAAGCCGGCAGCAAGCTCAATACGCTCCTGGCCATGGATTCCCGCGTGGAGATGGAGCGCTCCATGGCCAATTCCGAGCAGTTGGCCGAAGGAGCCAAGCGTGACCAGGCAGCCCTGGCGGCGGAACGCGACGCGTTCGTCCGCGGTTGGCGGGCGGAGGTCTCGCAACGGCTCTCCGAAGCAAACGAAAAGGCCAATGAGGTCCGGGAGCAACTGAACAAGGCCAAGCTGCGTCGACAACTGGTCGAGCTGCGCAGCGAAAAGGATGCCATCGTGCAGTCGGTGGCCAAGGTATCGGTGGGCTCGGTGATGCAGTCAGGCCAGCAGTTCATCACGCTGGTTCCGGTCGATGCCGCCCTCGAGATCGAGGCCAATATTTCCGGCCGCGACAATGGATTTGTCCATGTCCACGACCCGGTGACGATCAAGTTCGACACTTTCCCCTATTCTCAATACGGCATGGCCGAGGGAATGGTCCGCGTCGTCAGCCCCGACAGCTTCACCGCGCAATCGGAGGCGCGCAACCCGACCAGCGCGGTGCCGGTGGCGGCGGCGAGCGAGCCGTTCTACCGAAGCCGCATCACCCTCGACCGCGTGGCGCTCCATGGCGTACCGGCGGCCTTTCGCATCATACCCGGCATGCCGGTGACGGCCGACATCAGGGTCGGGAGACGAACCATGCTCGGGTATCTCCTCGGTTTGATGCTGCCCGTCGCTCGGGAGGGGATGCGCGAGCCATGAGGACCGCAACGGATTGGTGACGGAGATGATCGTTGATCGCTTGATCGGCCTCGCTTCGCCAGCGGCTGCTCTCAGTCGGGCGGTACGACTGATCGAGCAGGAGCGGTTCGGGGAAGCTTTTCCCCTGCTCACGCGGGCGGCGAAGGCTGACATCCCCGACGCAGAATACCGCGTCGCGCGATGCTATCTCGAAGGCGCGGGAGTACCGCCCAGTCGCGCGGAAGGCGCGCGGTGGCTCGAGCGCGCCGCTTCGCACAGCCATGTCGAAGCCCAGATGCTGCTGGCTGCCCTTTGTCTACGCGGTCTGGCCGGCGCGACGAGCCGACGGTCATCCGGTGACGATGCTCGTGTCGGTCGGCTTTTCGCCGGTGATGCGCCGGTTGAGCCCGACTTCGAATCTGCGCTCAAGTGGGCCCGCCAGGCAGCCGAGACCGGCTCGTCTGAAAGTCAGGCCTTGCTCGGCTATATCCTGACTTACGGCCCGGAGCCGATGCGCGACCTGGAGGGCGCGGATCGCTGGTACGAGCGCTCTGCCATGGCCGGGTGCCCGCAAGGAAACCTTGGCTATGCGCTGTCCTTGGCGCGGCATGCAACGGATGATGAAGGCCACCGACAGATCGCAGATCAGCTGCGCCGTGCGGCAGCGGCGAAGCTGCCGACCGCGATCTATCTCTTGGGGATGCTGACCGAACAAGGCGCAGGAGTGCCACGCGATCCCGCCCTTGCAGCCAGGCATTACCGGGAAGCGGCCGAGCACGGCCATCGCGCCGCTCAGGTCAAATGGGGTCTTGCGCTGATCGAGGGACGCCACGTCGCGCGGGATCTCGTCGCCGGAGAATCGTGGCTGCGCCGCGCGGCGCTGGCCGGGGATTCGTGGGCGGCATTTTTGATCGGCAATCTCTATGTCCAAAGTGGTCCGTTGCCGCCGAATTATGCCGAGGCCGCAAGCTGGTATCGCCGGGCTGCCGAGGCGGGAGAGAAGGCGGCCGCGCGCGCATTGGGCTCGATGTACCTGACAGGTGCCGGCGTGGCGCGAGACGACCAGGAAGCCGCGCGTTGGTTGCGCGTCTCTGCCGAAGCCGGCGATCAGGCCGCGCAGGTGGATTTGGCCAAGCTCGTGCTGGAAGGCGTGGGCGCTCCTGACGATTCCAGGAAGGTCGCGCGTTGGTTCGAACACGCGGCATCGGCTGGCGACCGCGTTGCCGCCTTCAATCTCGGCGTCTGCTTGATCAAAGGCGTGGGGGTGGAGCGAGACGACCAAAAGGCAGCCCATTGGTTGCGCCGCGCCGCCGAGGAAGTACCGGATGCTCAATTCATGTACGCAAGCATGCTTGCCGAAGGACGCGGAGTGCCGCTCGACTTGCCGGATGCGCGGGCCCGGTTCGCCCATGCTGCAGAAGCCGGCGTGCCCGACGCGCAGGTTGCGCTTGCAGAAATGATGCTGAATGGCCGCGGCGGTCCGGTGGATCCCGCCACCGCGCTGAAACTGTTCGAGAAGGCTGCGGACAAGGGACATAGCGGGGCTATGTTCGCGCTCGGCGCGATGCACGCCGGCGGCGGCGATCTTCCTGTCGACCGGGTCATGGCACAGCACTGGTTTCGAGCCGCGGCCGAACGCGGTCACGGCCATGCCCAATTGATGCTCGGCCGCTATCTCGCCCATGCGGCTGCCGGCGATCATGACCCGGTGCAAGCCGGTCACTGGTTCGAACAGGCGCTCGCGCAAGGTATCCCCGAGGCCGAATCCGACCTCGCAAAGCTCACCGCCGCACGGGAGCTGCAACCGGCGAATGAGCTGCCCCCGCGGCCATCGTAAGCTCGCCGACGACGACTGCCACGGACATCCGACGATCGGGCGCGCCTCATGCCACAGGTAGAAGTTAACAGCTAAACTTGGAACCCGAGTTTCAGGTGGCAACAGCACTCGCGCCGGCAATACGATGCCACGACACGCAGCGCGAGCGTCTGCGCCTCACGGCCAAACGAGAAACTTCATCAAGGCATGGTACGAGGCTGGCACGGAAGCTAGTGTTGCGATCACGGCTGCCAGCAAGGCGCTCGCGCAGCCGACAACCGGGTAACACGGAAGAAATGATCCCGTTTTTGGAACGGCTGAGCAAGGCAAGCCGCGTACTGGTGGCGGGCTGCGGCGGCGGCTTCGACGTCTTTGCCGGCTTACCGATTGCCCAGCACCTGCTTGCCGCCGGAAAGGAGATCGTGTTTGCCAACTACTCCTTCACCAATCTCTGGCTCAGCGGTGCCGAGCACATTGCTGCCGCCTTATGGCGGGTCGACCGGCAGTCACAGGAACTCCCCTACTTCCCCGAGCGGTGGCTCGCGGAATGGCTGGCGACGCGCG
>Ga0153954_1000857_pt1 | contig 19949 bp, 17 predicted proteins | sample TSFL038MetaG_FD_102277 | JGI IMG/M metagenome (GOLD analysis project Ga0153954, IMG submission 102277) | Attine ant fungus gardens microbial communities from Florida, USA - TSFL038 MetaG | ecosystem: Host-associated > Fungi > Mycelium > Unclassified | place: USA: Florida, Wekiwa Springs State... | reverse complement strand
TTCCGGCGCATTGCTGTGGCGTCACCAGCCTGAAGCCCACGTGGTGCGCGCTGCCGCTCGACGGCACGATGCCTCTGTCGCCGAGCCTCGATACCATCGGCGTCTTCGCGCGCAGTGCGGCCGATCTCGCCTTGGTCTGGAGCGCGCTTGGCGGCCAGGCGGCCTCGTCGCCGACCGTCTCGGGCGTCGTGCTGGAAGACGCCTTCGCCGAGGCGGATGCCGAAGTGTCGCAGCTCTGTCGCGACGCCATCGCGCGGTTCGGCATTGCGATTGCCGCTCGTGCGGGCTTTCCCGAGGAGGCGGACAGGCGGGCTCTCCTCGTCATGCAGGCCGAAGCCGCGCGTGCGCATCGGGCCCGCCTGGACGATGTGCGCGTCGACGCAACCTTGCGCAAGCGTTTGGCCAAAGGGTTGTCGATCGACGACGAGACGCTGGCGCAGGCGGTTGCTGGGCGCGAGGCCGCGCGGCAGGACTTTATCACCACCTTCCTGGGCGAGGCGGCGGTGGCTTTCCTGCCGGTGATGCCGATCAGGACGCCGCGCGTTGCGGAGACGAGCCCGGCATCGCCCGATTTCAAGGCGCGCACGCTTTACGCGCTCAGCCGCTTCACGCGCTTCGTCAATTATCTCGGCCTGCCGGCGCTGGCTCTGCCCGCCGGCTTCGACAGCCGGGGCTTGCCGGTTGGCCTGCAGATCGTCGGTCGGCCGAACGCTGAGTCGCTGCTCGTCGCGCTGGCCGCGTCGTTCCAGTCGAAAACCGATTGGCACGGCCGCGTGCCCGCCGCCATTGCTTCTGACATCGCTGCTGAGAAAGGTCTTGCCGCGTGAGCTCGCATGTTTCCCCGGCCCTGGCCAACCTGCGCATTCTCGATCTGACGCGCGTGCGCGCCGGCCCGACCTGCTGTCGCATCTTCGCGGATTTCGGCGCCGACGTGATCAAGGTCGAAGCGCCTCCGGGCGTGGATCCGAACGAAGGCATGAGCGGCGCCCGCGGCGGCTCCGATATGCTGAACCTGCATCGCAATAAGCGGTCCATCACGCTCAACCTGAAGACAGCCGCCGGTCTCGACGTATTCAAGCGGCTGGTCGCGACCGCCGACGTCGTGGTGGAGAACTTCCGCCCGGACGTGAAAGATCGACTCGGCATCGCCTATGAAGCTCTGAAGGCAGTCAACCCGCGCATCATCCTCGCGTCGATTTCCGGCTTCGGTCAGAGCGGTCCTTACCGCACGCGTGCGGGCTTCGATCAGGTCGCCCAAGGCATGGGCGGACTGATGTGGGTGACCGGCCTGCCGGGACAAGGCCCGGTGCGCGCCGGCATCGCGGTCGCGGACACTTCCGCCGGGCTGTACGCCGCCATCGGCATCCTCGTCGCGCTCTCCGAGCGCGAGCGCTCCGGCGAAGGACAGTGGGTGCAGTCGTCGCTGCTGCAGGCGCAGATCGCGATGATGGATTTCCAGGCGGCGCGCTATCTGGTGGACGGTGTCGTGCCGCAGCAGGCGGGTAACGATCATCCGTATTCCACGCCGATGGGCGTCGTGCGCACGGCTGACGGCTTCATCAATATTGCTGTCGGCGGGCAGGGGCAATGGAAGGCATTCTGCGTTGCGATCGGCCAGCCGGAGCTGCAGGACGACCCGCTCTATGCCACCCAGGAACTCCGATTCCAGAACCGGCCGTCGCTGAACAAGGCGTTGGCCGATATCTTCGCTACACGGCCCTCCCAGCATTGGCTGGAGACGCTGGAGAAAGCCGGCGTACCCGTCGGGCCGATCTACAAGATGGATGATGTCTTTGCCGACCCGCAGGTGCGACATCTTGGCATCGCCACGCCCGTGCCCGGCGGAGACGGGAAGGATGTTACGCTGGTCGGGCAGCCGATCGGACTGTCGCGCACGCCGGCGCAGTTCAAAGGTCTCCTGCCCGAGGCAGGCGCCGACAATGACGCGATCCTCGGAGAGCTTGGGCTCGATGCCAAGGCGATCGAAAGTCTGCGTAAGGAACACGTCATATAGGCGACGCTTTCGCGCAAGGCCGACTGGTACCGAAATTGCTTGCAAGTCCCGTATTCGTGTAACGGAGGGTGACGGTGCAATTGTCAAAGAAGCTCGGGAGGTTGTTCGGTTTGATGGCGGCGGCCGTAGCGTTGCTGCCGATGCGGGCCAACGCGGTCGGGCCGGAACCGGCGCCGCTGTCGCCGCCGGTCGAGCTGACGGTCGGTTATCAGAAGGTCGGTCATCTGGCACCGATGATTCTCATCGCCGACGATCTCAAGAAGCTCGGCGTCAATGTGAAGCTTGTTGAATTCGTCCGCTACGCCGACGCGCGCACCGCTCTGCTCGCCGGCTCGCTGGACGTTGCCTCGGTCGGTCCCGCAGACCTCGCCATCGCGCTTGCTCAGGGCTCGACCAATATCGTCGGGTTGATGGGCGTCGGCTCGTCCCTGAAATACGTGATCGGCCGCAACGGCGTGAAGCTCGACTCGTGGGCGGACCTCAAGGGCAAGAAAATCGCGATCGCGCCCGGCTCGGCAGTGTGGTTCCAGTTCGCGGCGACGCTGGTCGAGAAGGACATCCCGTACAACAGCTTCCAGGCCATCAACATCCAGGGCGGCGGCGCGAACTTCGACCAGGCGCTCAAGAAGGGTGAGGTCGACGGCCTCGTCACGTGGGAGCCGTTCGAATCGATTCCAGTGATGGATGGCTACGGCTACTTCGCCAAGAACCTCGAATACGGTTCGTCGAAAGCGGTCGGCGCAGAGCTGGGTCTACTGGTTGCCTCTAAGCAGGCGCTCAATAGCAAGCGCGCTGCGGTGGAACGTTTCGTGTGGACCTATCTCAAGACGCAGGAAGAGCTGAAGCAATCGCCGAAGAAATTCGCCGATGCCTATGCGCAGCTGTCCGGCATGGCGCCGGACATTGCCGCGAAGGCCTCCGCGGTGATCAAGCTCGGCGAAGTCGTTTCGCCCGACCAGATCAAGCGTCAGGCGAAGGCCTTCGCCGACCTTGGCGTCATTCAGAAGGATGTGTCGGGCCAAGTCGATGCCGCCTGGGACGCCTCCTTCGTCGAGAACGCTCTCGGGAGCAAGTGAGGCTGCATTCACCATTTGCTCTTTGACGATGGTGGAGGAGCACGAAGTTATGTCGATGTCGACCGAGCATGTGAGCTCAGTCTCCACGACCGGACGCGGTTCCGCCGCGCCCCGGCCGGGGCTGTCGCTCGTGGCCGGTCGGGGCATAAAGCGGGGTGTGCTTGCCGTCGCCCTGCCGATCGCGGTGATCGTGATCTGGCAGGTGGCGGGGCAGGGCGGTTCGCTGTTTGGCGGCGTATTGCCGACGCCGGACCGCGTCTGGAAGGCGTGGGTGATCTGGGCCTTCGGCCCGAGCGGCGGCTTTAATGCTTACAGCGGCACCTGGCTGGCCAACCTGCTGTTCTCGGCGGAGCGGGTGACCAAGGGCTTCCTCAGCGCCATTGTCGTTGGCGTTCCGGTCGGGCTTGCCATCGGTTGGAACCGGATCGCCTCGGGCGCGCTCGATCCGACCATTCAGTTGCTGCGTCCCATTCCGATCACGGCGTGGCTGCCGTTCTCGATCGCCATCTTCGGCATCCAGGATGTCGGGGCCATCTTCCTCATTGCGCTCGGCGCGTTCTACCCGATCGTGGTCAACAGCGCACAGGGCGCGCGTGACGTCGAGCGTAATCTCATCCGCGCGGCGCTGATGATGGGCGCCGGCCGTTGGACCGTGTTGCGTCGGGTCGTGTTGCCGGCCTCGCTGCCGTCCATCTTCACAGGGCTGCGCATCGGTCTCGGTATCGCCTGGACCGCGGTGATTGTCGCAGAGATGGTCGCGGTGAAGTCCGGCCTGGGATACGTGCTGTGGGATGCCTATTACGTCGGCCGTATGGACGTGGTCATCGCCGACATGATCTCCATCGGCTTGCTCGGCTTCCTCAGCGACTTCATCATCGTGCAGATCGAGCGCTGGGTCCTGACGTGGCGCCGGCTGCAATCCTTCCAGGCGGCGTGAGCGGCGCCCATGAGCACGATCACCTTCGAGAAGGTTTCCAAGCTTTATTACGGACAGAAGGTCGTCCATGCGCTCGATGACGTCAGCCTGACCGTCGATGAAGGCGAGTTCGTCGCCCTGCTCGGGCCCTCCGGCTGCGGAAAATCCACGCTCCTCAATTTGCTCGCCGGCTTTGAGACGATCAGCGAGGGGCGCTTGCTGTTCGACGGCAAGGTTGTTTCGCATCCTGGTCCTGACCGCGGCGTCGTATTCCAGGACGCGGCCCTGTTTCCCTGGTTGAGCGTCTGGGAGAACGTCATCTTCGGTCCGCGCGTGCAGGGACTGCGGCGCGCCGATTATGAGGAGCGTGCGCGTAAGCTATTGAAGGTGGTCGGCCTTGAAGCCTTCGCCGAGGCCTTGCCCGTGCAACTCTCCGGCGGAATGCGCCAACGCGTCGGCATCGCCCGTGTGCTGACGATGAATCCGCGGGCGCTGCTGATGGATGAGCCGTTCGGTGCGCTTGACGCGCAGACGCGGCTCTCGATGCAACAGTTGTTGCTGGACGTGTGGCAGTCGCTCGGCACCACCGTGCTGTTTGTTACGCACGATATCGACGAAGCAATCCTTCTGTCGGACCGCGTTTGCGTGATGTCGGCGCGTCCCGGCCGCATCGCCCGCACGATCCCGATCAAGCTCGCGCGCCCGCGCTCGATCGCGAGCCTCACCGGCGCGGACTTCACCGCCTACAAGGCTGGGATCATGGCGGACATCAAAGTCGCCGAGCACCACTGAAAGCGAGAAGACATGGCCAATCCGCGAATTCCTTATCAGCTGTCCTCGGCGCGCGCGCCGCTGCCGCCGCTCAACGGCAAGCGCATCCTCGTCCATCTCGTGGTCAATGTTGAGAACTGGCAATTCGATCAGCCGATGCCGCGCACCATCGTTACGCCGCCGCACGGGCGCGAGACGGTGCCGGACGTTCCGAATTTCTCGTGGGCGGACTACGGCATGCGGGCCGGCTTGCCGCGCATCCTGGAGGCCTTTGCGTCGCGCAAGCTGCCGGCCTCGACCAGTTTCAACGCCGGCGTGATCGACGCCTATCCGCAGGCCGCGATCGCCATGCGCGACGCAGGCTGGGAGTTCATCGGTCACGGCATGCATCAGAAGGCCATCAACCACGTCGAGGGAGGCGAGGAGGGGCTCATCCGCGCTTGCCTCGACAAGCTCAAGGCGTTTACAGGTAAGCCGACGCGCGGATGGCTGTCGCCCGGCTTGCGCGAGACGGTCGACACCGCCGATATCCTCAAACGCCTTGGCGTCGATTACGTGTGCGACTGGGTCGTGGACGATCGGCCCTCGTGGATGCGTACGACCACAAAGCCGCTGATCGCCATGCCTTACAATCTCGAGATCAACGATTCGATTATCTACGCGATCGAGCGGCATGCGACCGGTGAGATGGCCAAGCGCGCCGAATTCACCTTGCGCCGTTTCGAGCGCGAATGCCGCGACAGTGCCATCGTCTTCGCCATCGGCCTGCATCCCCACCTCATTTCGGTGCCGCACCGGATCCATGAGCTCGAGCACATGCTCGACGTTCTGACCGCGTCGTCGGATGTCGGCTTCTTCACTGGTTCCGAACTTGCAGACTGGTACATGGCGGCAGTGCCCGCACCGGAGAAAGTGTGACATGGATCTTGGCTTGAAAGGGCGCACCGTGCTCGTCACCGGCGCCTCCAAAGGAATCGGGCTTGCCTGCGCCGAAAGCTTCACGGGCGAAGGCGCCAAGGTGATCATTACCGGCCGGGACGAAGCCAGGCTGAACGCCGCAGCAGACAAGCTGAAGACGGCCGGAGCCGATGTCAGCACGTTTGCAGGCGACCTTGGCGTCGCGTCGGATCGCGAGCGGCTGTACGCGGCGTTCCCGGCGGTGGACGTGCTCGTCAACAATGCCGGGGCCATCCCGGGCGGCAATCTGCTCGATCTCAGCCTCGCGCGGTGGACGGAATCCTGGCAACTCAAGGTCTTCGGATACATCCATCTCACGCAGCTCTATCTCGGCGCCATGAAGGAGCGGCGCAGCGGCGTGGTGATCAACATCATCGGCATGGCTGGGCAGCAGCCACGGTGGGACTATGTCTGCGGCTCGGCCGGCAATGCCGCGCTGATCGCTTTCACCCGTGCGGTCGGCGCCAAGAGCGTCGATTGGAACGTGCGCGTCGTCGGCATCAATCCGTCGCCGACCCGTACCGACCGGATCGAAAGTCTGATGCGAAAGAAGGCGAAGGACAACACCGGCGACGAAGAGCACTGGCAGGAAGGCCTGGCCGGGTTGCCCTTCGGGCGACTGGCGGAGGCGTCCGAGGTCGCGGATCTGGCGGTCATGATGGCATCGCCGCATGCCTCCTATCTCAGCGGCACTGTCATCGACGTGGATGGCGGGCAGAGCAACAAGTGATCGGCAAAGCTTCCAACATCATCGGCAAGGACAACGTTCAATGAAAGAGGCAAGGTCAGTGGATGTGCTTGGTTATCGAAAGAAGATCGGCATCGTTGTTCCGTCGACCAACACGATCGTCGGCCCGGAATGCGAAGACTTTCGCCCGCGCGGCGTCACCAATCATGTGGCACGCCTGACGCTTAAGGAGCGGCCGATCCAGGCGAGCGATGAGGGCTTCCTCGCCCACGTGCAGGCCATGCGCGAGGGCATCGGCCCCGCCATCGATCAGGTGATGACCTTGGCGCCCGACCACATCATCATGAGTGTGGCGATCGAGGCGTTCACCGGAGGCGTTGCCGGCGCCGATGCCCTCCAGAAGAGCCTGTCCGAGCGCGCCGGCGTCGGCGTCTCGATCGGCTCGACCGCCGCGGTCGCGGCGCTCCGCAAATTCGGCGCCAAGCGCATTGCCGTGCTCACGCCCCACCAGCCGAAGGGTGACGAGACCGTCCGGGCCTTTCTTGTGGAGGCGGGCTTTGAGATCGTTCGGCTTGTCGGCATGAAGTGCGCGTCACCGTTCGCGATCGCACAGATTCAGGCGCCGCAGCTGCGGCAGGTGCTAAGGGAGCTCGACGGCGACGACATCGATGCCATCCTGCAGGTCGGCACCAATCTGGCAAACGCGGCGGTGGCTGCCGAGGCAGAACGTTGGCTGGAGAAGCCCGTGCTTTCGATGAACGTCGTCACCTATTGGGATGCATTGCGTCGGGGCGGCATCGACGATCGCGTCTATGGCCACGGCCGCATCCTCGAGGAGTTCTAGGACCTTCAATGGCAAATTCGCGTGTCATCATCGTCGGAGCCGGGCCATCCGGGCTGACCGCCGCTTTGTTCCTCGCGCGTGCCGGCGTGCCCGTGACCGTGCTCGAGAGCCGCACGGGGATCTACGACGATCCGCGCGCGGCGACATTCCACCCGCCGACGATGGAGATGTTTTCTGAGAGTGGCGTGACCAAGCGGCTGCATGAGCTCGGGATCCTTTGCCCGCGCTGGCAATTCCGCGGACGCGACGAAGGCGTGGTGGCGGAATTCGATCTCGGCGTCCTCAGCGATATCACGCCGTACCCGTACCGGTTGCAATGCGAGCAGCATAAGCTGGTCGCCGTTCTCGCGGAAATGCTGTCAGCCTCGAGCAACTGCACGATCGAATACGACGCGACGGTCGAGACGGTGCGCCAGACGCCGGACGGCGTCACGGTCACGACGGCCGATGGAAAGGCTTATGAAGGTGCCTACGTGATCGGCGCCGACGGCGGCCGCAGCGTCGTACGCAAGGCGCAGGATATCGATTTTGCCGGCTTCACGTACCAGGAGCGGTTCCTTGTCGTCACCACGACGACGGATTTCGAGCAGCAGGGTTTTGCCTACAGCTGCTACGTTTCCGACCCGCGCGAGTGGTGCGCCGTGTTTAAAGTGCCCGGTTCGGGGCCGCCGGGCTTGTGGCGCGTCGTCTTCCCGACGCAGCCCGAAATTGCGGCTGAGGAGTTGCTCGACCATACCAATGCCGAACGGCGCCTCCAGGGCTTCATTCCAAGCGCCAGCCGTCACACGATCGCCCACACCAACCTTTACACCGTGCACCAGCGGGTTGCAGCGACCTACCGCGTCGGCCGCGCGTTGCTCGCGGGCGATGCCGCTCACGTCAATAATCCGCTGGGCGGCATGGGTATGAACTTCGGCATTCACGATGCCGTCAGTCTTGCCGGCAAGCTGACCCGCGTGCTCAACGGCGAGAGCGATGAGCTGCTCGATCTCTATGACAGGCAGCGGCGCTACGTGGCCAACGCCTTCCTTCAGGCGATGACGATTCAGAACAAGCGTGTCCTGGAAGAGAAGGATCCGCAGATCCGCCAGGAGCGTATGACGGAAATGCGGGAAACTGTCGCCGATCCGGTCAAGGCGCGCGCATTCTTGATGCGCACCTCGATGTTCGAAGGCTTGCAGGCTGCTGCGCAGGTCGCCTGACGACGAAGACGAAGTGCAGACTGGGAACACGTTGCAGGACAGGTTCTTTCCGGGTTTCAGCGCCGTTGCGCGCCGATGTGCTCGGAAATGAAAAAGGAGAACGACACATGACGACACGGCGTTCATTCATGCGCGGGCTTGCGGCTGGCGTTACGCTGGGCGCGCTGCCTTGGCGCGCCGAGGCGTCGGGGTGGCCCGAGCGGCCCGTTAAATTGATCGTGCCTTTTGCGCCCGGCGGCAATACGGACGGTATCGCTCGACTGATCGGTCAGTATGTGGGCGTCAAGCTCGGCCAATCATTTATCGTCGAAAACCGGCTGGGCGCGGGTGGCATTGTCGCCGCCGATTTTGTCGCCCGTTCGACGCACGACGGCTATACGCTGATGATGGCGGCCTTGCCGCAGATCGCCATCCTGCCTGTTCTGCAGAAGACGAACTATGACCCCATCAAGGATTTCGCACCGATCAGCAACGTTGCGAGCAATCCGTTCTGCCTGGTCGTCAATCCCCAGTTCGGGCCCAAGACGATCCAGGAGTTCGTCGAATACGTGAAGGCGCGGCCAGGTAAGGTGAGCTATGCCTCGGGCGGCACCGGCAGCGTCAGTCATTTGACGATGGTGCTGTTCCTGCAGAAAGCGGGGCTCGAGATGATTCATGTGCCTTACAAGGGAGGCGCGCCGGCGATCTCCGATGTCCTCGCCAACCAGGTCCCGGTGTACTTCGGCAACCTGTCCGAAGCGTTGCCTCACGCCGGCCAGGGTTTGCGGCCAATTGCCGTCTCGGGTTCGAAGCGGGCCGCCAAGCTGCCGACGGTGCCCACGATCGCCGAGTCGGGCTATCCGGGTTTCCGCTCGGAAACCTGGAACGGTATCATCGCCCCGGCCGGCACGCCCGATACTGTCATCCAGATCATGGCGCGCGAGGTTCAGAACGCGGTCAAGGACAAGACCATTCTGGAGCGATTCGACACCTATGGCGTGGATGCGATCGGATCGGATCCGGCAGAATTCGCGCGCACCATCGCCGAGGACGTCAAACAGTGGCGGAGCGTGATCGAGGCGGCCGACATCAAGCTTTAGAAGAGCAGTTCGCAACGAGCGGGGTCGGTCTGCTCCGGAGGCAACTGGCGCGATGAGGAAGCACCGCATCTGGGCGCAGGGCGCCACCGATCAGGTCGGCCACCGCAACTATCTGGCGCACCTGCTGCCGCACATGAAGGCCTGCACGGATCCGGATTTCGAGCTGGACTTCATGACCATGACGCCGTCCGTGACCACGGTGCATGCTCTGTCCGAATTCCGTTTCGCACGCGCGGTGATACGCGGCGCTATTCAGGCCGAGCGGGACGGGTACGACGTCTTCTTCATGAACCACTTTCAAGACGTGGGCCTGTACGAAGCGAGAGCGGCCGTGAATATCCCGGTCCTCGGCCTGGGCGAGGCGACGCTCCTCCATGCCTGCACCATGGGCCGGCAGCTCGGTCTGCTGACGATCAACCCTGCCTTCATCCCGACGCATGCGGAGCAGGTTCATCTCTACGGGCTGCAGCAGCGTGTTGCAGGCATCCGTGCCATCAACGCCAGCATCAGCGACTACATGGAGGCTTTCGCGTCGCCTGCGAAGAAGTCGGAGCTGCAGGCTCTATTCGTCCGCGAGGCCCGGCGGCTCATCGATGGCGGTGCGGACGTCATCGTGCCGGCGGGAGGAATTCCAATGATGCTGTTCGGCGGCGAGGCGGATGCCAACGTCGACGGCGCGCCCATCGTCAACGGCGTCACCGTGGTGATCAAGGCGGCCGAGATGGCGGTCAAGCTGAAGCGGCTGGGCGCAGCGGTCGCAAGTCGCCATCCGCAGTCGGGCTTTGCCCTGCCGCCAGCTCAAGCGATCGAGGAATTTCTGAACCACGGCTGAGTCAGGAACGCTCCTGGACCGGGAGCGTCATCGCCATCCGCCTGAAGCAGGATCCAATTGTGGATTAAATCCTGTGTCATAGGATGGCATCCTTGCCATGTTTATGGAAATTATAGGCCGAGATGAGGAATAAGTTATACGGTAGTGCCCGCATATTACAAATATTATAAAGTATTTCTATCGGCCTAAAGCAAAATAATTCATGTGTTGCTGAATCGTCATTTCCTCAATACTTGCTATGGCCATAAATTCGGTGGGGCGGCTCAGCAATATTCGAACCTTTCTAAGGTAAGGTTCGAAGTGCGGGGGCGTAATGTTGAGTCCATCGAAGGAAGCACTGCACTCTTTTCGTTCTTGTGTTCGCATCTTGGGGAGTGTCGCACTTTTCGCCTTGGCTCCGCCCTTGTCGGCGAGCGCACAGCCGGCATCGCCCGAAGCCGCACCGGCAGCGACGCCGCAGCCGACCACGCCCCCGGAACCTATGCCCGCGCAGCCGGAGCCATCAGCGCCGCAGGCTCCCGGTCCGCAGCAACCCGTCGAACAGGGCGCGCCCGATCAGCCGCCATCCGGAACGCAAAGCGCCCCGGCCGCACCGGCCCCCGCGGCCGACCAAAGACCTGGCACGCAATTGCCGGCCGTCAGTGTAGAAGCGCCGCGGCCACGTGCTCCCCGACAAGCCGCACCGGCCCCGAAAGTCGCGGCTCCGACGATTCCGACCGCGTCCCGGGCGGTACGAGCAGCCAACCCACACGCCGGGGCGGCGGCTGGTCCTGCCGCGTCCGGCAACGGCGAGGGCCAGTCGGCTCAGGTCCCGCTGCTCCAGCAGGTTCCTGAGATCGGCAAAACCGGCACAAAACTCGGAGACATCCCTGCCAGCATCCAAATCATACCGCGGGAGGTTTTCACCGAGCAGGGTGACACGATGCTTCGGCAGGCAGTCACCAACGCCAGCGGCATTACTGAAGGGGGCCAGGATTCGCTGGGCTACTTCGACCATTTCCTGATTCGCGGCCTGAATGCCCAGACTTACAGCGACGGTTTCTCCGACGGCGACCAGCTCGGTGGCGTGTCCCACTCACTCAACGGTGTCCAGCGGATCGAAATCCTCGAAGGGCCTGGGTCGGCGCTTTTCGGAAGTGGACCGCCCGGCGGCACGATCAACATCGTCCATTTCCAGCCATCGTCGATCTTCCAATATGGCGCGAGCGTACAGGCCGGATTGTTCGGGGCCGTGACAACCAACGGATACGTCACCGGCCCCACGGTAATCCCGGGTCTCAATTATCGCGTCGATGCCTTTGTCTCGCGCTCCGATGGATTTCGCAGCCTCGCCAACCAGGATTTCGAGATCAGACCGGACTTCGTGTGGAAGGTGAACGATCACACGTTCGAATTCAGCGTCGATGCCCGCAAACTCCACCAAACGCCGGATTCGTACGGCATCATCTACTTTCACGGGCAGCCCATCATGGGTGTCCCGATCGATGCCAAATACTCGACGCCGTTCGCCTTTGCGAACCAGAACTTCATCCGACCGATCCTGTCCGACAAATGGGCTGTCTCGGACTTTCTGACCATCACCAATCGGGTCTCCTATACGCAGCGGTCGCTTGATGTTCTACGAAACGGCGACAGCTCGAGCACGAGTGTGAACAGCCTGGATCAGGTGGTGAATCGGCAACTTCGAGAGCAGGCTGATCTCGACAACACCTTCGACTATCAGTGGGAGCCACTCTGGAAATTCAACACCGGCTCGATGGCGCATGCCCTGCTCACCGGCTTCGAGGCCGTTCACCAGACCATATCGACCAACCGGGCCACGGCGGACCTTCCGAACATCGCCAATGCCTTTGCGCCGGTGCCGCCTGAAACGTCCGTGAGCAGTCTGGTTTTCAAATGTGACGCGAAGCATTCATGCGATAATGATCAGCTGGCGGCAACTTATCTCAGCGCCTATGCGACCGACCAGGTCGACGTTACCGATAAATTCAAGGTCCGGCTCGGCGTTCGCAAGGATTGGTGGGATACGTCATTGACCCCGCTGATCACGGTACCCGGCCGCTTCACGAGCGCGGGCGTTCCGCTCGTCGCGGGGGTGACACAGGACGCGAAAGAAGCTCCCGTAAGCTGGAATGCCGGCGCCCTCTATAAGATCCTGCCCGGCGTGTCGCCGTATGCCGGCGTCTCCAGGAGCTATTTGACCAACTTCAACTCCGAGAACACACAAAACGGAATCGGCGCTGCCGAGACCGCTTTGCAATACGAGGCCGGAATCAAATTCTCCTTGTTCAATGACAAGGTCTCTCTGACGACGGCTGCCTTCGACGTCACCCGTGACAACGTCGCCGCTGCCGTCACCATCAATGGCGTGGAGACGGTCGTGTACGACAGCCAGAGGACGAAGGGCGTCGAAGCAGCGCTGGATGCCGCCATCACGCCGCAATGGCACGTGCTGGCCAACGCAACGGCGCAGCAGGCGGTCATCACCAACAATCCGCAGGGTGTGACCTCGGTGGGCAATCACCCCCAGGGGGTCCCGGCGTACATGGCGAATCTCTGGACCACCTACAAGTTTTCGATCGCGGGAGTTTCGGGCTTCCAGGTGGGCGCCGGCCTGAATTATCGTGACAAGACGTATAGCGACATCACGAATGTGAATTTCGTTCCCGCTTACCTGATCGCCAGCGCAGCGCTCAGCTATGAGACACCCACTTGGAGCGTGTCCCTCAACGTCAAAAACATCACAAACCAACGATATTTCGTCGCCGCCAATGCCGCCGGCGGATTCGTGGGTGAGCCTCTGAGCGCGTTCCTGACCGTCCGTTACAAACACTGAGAGGCGGGCGATGCGAAGGAGGCGCCATAGCCGGGCTGCGGAGCTTGCCTGTCGGCTCTGTTGATGATCGCCAGCCGCTGTGACGGCCCGCCGCTTGACGCGGCCTTAGTCTAGCCCCAAATTTCGCGAGACCTCTCGAGCGATGGACTCGCGGACGAGTGCCGCGCTCATGCACCGAATTGCGAATCTGGTCCGCCCAATCCGAAATCTTGTCCCGACGAGTGGAAGCGTTTGCGATGAATGACTTCAAGCTTGCCGCGAGCCACTCGAACAGCGTGCCTCGATGAGCGACAACGACACAGCTCTTGTTACCGGAGCAAGCGGCCTCGTCGGCTCTTCGGTCGCGCGTTGCCTGCTCGAGGCCGGCGTCTCGGTGCGGGCGCTCGTGCGGAGCAAGAGCCCGCGGGCGCAACTCGCCGGGTTGGACGTGGAGCTGTGCGATGGCGACCTGCGCGACCGCGCATCGCTCGCGCGCGCAGTCGCAGGCATGCGCTATGTCTTTCACGTCGCGGCCGATTACCGGCTGTGGGCGCCGGATCCGAAGGAGATATTTGCAAACAACGTCGACGGCACGCGCAACCTCATGGAGGCGTCGGTGCACGCCGGGGTAGAGCGCATCGTCTACACCAGCAGCGTTGCCACGCTCGGATTGCGCGCCGACGGCACCGCGGCGGATGAGAGCAGTCCGCTCCGGGAAGAGCAGGGGATCGGCGCCTACAAGCGCAGCAAGATCGCGGCCGAGCGGTTGGTGGAGGCCATGGTGCGGGAGCACGGCCTCCCCGCGGTGATCGTCAATCCCTCGACACCCATCGGCCCACGCGATGTGCGGCCGACGCCCACGGGGAGGATTATCATCGAAGCCGCCAAGGGCCGGATTCCGGCCTTCGTCGACACCGGCCTCAACCTCGTGCATGTGGACGACGTCGCGCAGGGTCATCTGGCCGCCTTGCGGCACGGCAAGATCGGCGAGCGCTATATCCTCGGCGGCCAGAACGTCGTGTTCTCGCGCATGCTGGCGGATATCGCCAGGCTGGTCGGTCGTCGCGCGCCGCGCGTACGGCTGCCGTGGCAAGCGCTGATTCCGGTCGCGTTTGCCGCCGAGGCCATGGCCCGCGTCAGCGGGCGCGAGCCGTTCGCGACGTTGGACGGCCTTCACATGTCCCGGCACCGCATGTTCTTCGCGTCGACCAAGGCCGAGCAGGCGCTCGGATACCGGTCGCGACCTTATCTCGAGGGCATCGAGGATGCGCTGCGATGGTTTCGCGCGCACGGCTATCTGGGCTCCTGACGCCATTTGCATGACCAGCCTGGGCGAGGCCCGTGGCGAAGGCGAATTGCTTTTGGCCGCAAGTCAGCGCTACGATCCTCGAAAATAGTCCGGCCCAGCACGGCAGTCGTCCACGACTCCCGGCATGGGCGGATCGGTCCGCAGAGCGGACCGACGGGGAGGCGGCGCGTATGAGACGAGCTCTGCTTGTGGCATCGCTGTGCGCCGCGTGGGCCCTGCAAGGCGCCGCGCCTGCGCGATCCGAGAACTATCCCGACCGCCCCATCAAGATCGTGGTGCCGTTCCCGGCCGGCGGTCCGACCGACGGAATGGCGCGCATCATCTCGGATCGGCTCGGCGCTGTTCTTGGCCAGACCATCGTGGTGGAGAACCGCGGCGGCGGCGCCGGCGGCAGCATCGGCGCCAAGTTCGTCGCCACGTCCGATCCCGACGGCTACACCATCCTGATCACGCCGGGCGGGTCGCTGACCAGCGGCCCGGCGGTGCACGCCAACATCGGCTACGATCCGGTCAAGGTGTTCGCACCGGTTGGCGAGCTGATCGAGACGCCGCTCATCCTCGCTGTGCAGGAGAGCCTTCCGGTCAAGACGCTGGCGCAGTTCGTGGCTTACGCCAAGGCCAAACCGGGCCAGATCTCCTGGGGGTCGCAAGGCTTCGGCACTGCGCCGCACCTGCTCGCGGAAATGTTCAAGCTCGAGGCGGACGTAAAGATCGTGCACGTACCCTATCGCGGGACGGCACCCATGCTCGCCGCTGCACTGGCCGGCGAGGTTCAGGTGGTGGCCGACCCGATGACGACGATCCTGCCGCATATCGAGTCCGGGAAGCTGCGCCCGCTGGCGATCGCCGGCGCCACGCGCACGGCGAAATTGCCCGACGTGCCCACCGTGATCGAGGCAGGCTATCCCAAGCTGCAGGCGCCGTTCTGGCTCGGCGTGGTCGTGCCGGCCGCAACGCCGCCCGCCATCATCGCCAGGCTCAACGCCGCGTTCCGCGAGAGCCTCGCGCCGGCGGAAACGCAGGCGCGGCTCGATGCGCTCGGTGCCGAGATCAAGATCGGCACGCCGGCGGAATTTCAGAAGATGCTCGCCAACGAGCTCGCGCAATGGATCGCCGTGGTGAAGGCGGCCCACATCAAGGTGGAATGACGTTTGTTCGACCGCGGCGCGCCGCTCGTTCCTGCTTCAGCAGCTCCATCGCACGCTGCTCTTCACCGCACTCCACTATCGTTGTTGCATTCAAGCATCCGGACCCGCGGCCGGGGCCTCGCGAATTGATCCGAACAAAAGCGAATCCGATCTCGGAAAAGTTTGCGTATATTGCAAGAAACTCGGGCCTATGGATGCGCCGCGCGCTAACAATAGGCTGATCATTCGATTGCCGATGATAACGATCCGATAATAGGAGAACCGCATGACGAGCCCGCAGGAGCCTTCGACCGTCCAGGACAAGCCGACCGCAGTCGAGGCCGCCAAGAGCGAGCCCGCCAAGACTGAGACCGCCAAGACCGAGGCCGAGCGCGAGGCGGAAGCGTCGCAGCTGGTCGACCGGTTCTCGCTCTGGTCCGGCGCGGCCGGGCTCATCCCGCTGCCACTTGTCGACCTCGCTGCCGTCGGCGGCGTGCAGATCGAGATGGTGCGCCGGCTCTCGCAAATCTACGGCGTGCCGTTTTCGGAGAACCGCGGCAAATCGATCATTGCCGGCATCGCCGGCACGCTGCTGCCGGCGAGCGTCGCCAGCACCACCACGATGACGTTCGCCAGCGCGCTCAAGTTTCTGCCGGGCTTAGGCACCACGGTGGCGATGATCTCGATGCCGGCGTTCTCCGCCTGCGCCACCTACGTGATCGGCAAGGTGTTCATGAAACACTTTGCGTCGGGCGGCACCCTGCTCGACTTCGATCTGCCTGAATATCGCGAATTCATCAGGGCGCAGAAGGAGAGGTTCCAGTCGCGCAAATCATCTTCGCCCACGGCCGCGGGAGCGAGCTCCGACAAGCCGGCGGCGGCGACGTGAATTGGCCCGACACGTTCCGCTGCCTTCCCTTTGCAGAGAACGGTAACGGAGCATTGTTTCAGCGGACAATGCGCTGTTCAGCGAAAGATCAGTCAAATGGCGCTAGCTGCGCTGGTCATACTGTACGTGATCTTCTGCCTCCTCGTCGCGATTTGCGGGATTCCGCGCCGCATCGGCTTCTTTGCCACCTTCATCCTGTCGGTGGTGTTCACGCCGGTGCTGGTGTTGCTGGTGCTGCTGAAGACGGCACCGGCGCGCGGCTCTGGGCTCGACATCCCCACCGCGCGGAAATGATGCGGCGGCGCCGTCCATCCGCCCCCAGCCTTCCATAAGCAGGCCGTTTGCGTCGATGTCGTTCCTCCGACTGGTACAGCGCGAAATGCAGGGCTCGCTGCACAAGCTGCTGGCCATGGTCTGCCTTGCGGGCCTGGGCAATTTCGTGCTGCTGGCGGCGATCAATTCCGGAGGCCAGAGGTCGGATGGCAACATCAGCCTTTCGGCCGCAGGGTTGTTCGTCATCTCGCTCCTGGTCTTCGTCAGGGCCCAGACCTACGTCATGGTCTCAGTGACCGCCGAGATCGAGGCGATCATCCACCGATTGCGTACGCGCCTGATGGAGCAAGTGCGCGACACCGAGTTGCAGCAGCTCGAGTCGATCGGACGCGCGGAGCTCGTCGGCGCGGTCACCGGCGCGACTGCCGCGCTCACCATCGCGGCGAACATGCTGGCGTTCGTCGGCCAGACCGTGCTGCTCGTGATCTTCGTCGGACTCTACGTCGCGTATCTGTCGCCGCTCGGGTTCGTCATCAGCGTCGCGGTCATGGGCGCGGCGGCCTCGGTATATCATCTCAAGGGCAAGCATCTCGCGAGCGGGCGGGCCGAGTCGGCAAAATTGGCGGGCCGGCTGTTCGATCGCCTGGGCGACTTTCTCGACGGATTCAAGGAGGTGAGGCTCAACCGAGCGCGCAGCGATGGTCTGTTCGAGGACGCCAGCGAAGTCTCCAGGCGCGCAGCCAATATCAAGATCAGCACCGAAGGCGACCACTTCAGGCGCATGATGTTCGCGCAGATGACAATCTATCTGCTGCTCGGCACCTTTGTTTTCATTGTGCCGATGCTGACCGCCACCCAGGGAACCACCATCTCCAAGGCAACGCTGGCCTTGGTGTTCGTGGTGGGGAGCTGCTTCGGGCTGATCCAGTCGCTGCCGGTCCTCGACGCGGCGAACAATGCAACCGAGGCCATCGACCAGTTGGAGGCACGGTTGCAGGTCGCCAACGTCGCTGCGCCGCGCGAGGAGCCGCAGCCGCTCGCATTCGAGCGCATCGAGATGCGTGGCGTGACGTTCCGCTATTCCGATGCGTCGTCGGATACGACCTTCCATATCGGGCCGCTCGATTTTGCCCTCGGGCGCGGCGAGCTCGTCTTCATTACCGGCGGGAACGGCTCGGGCAAATCGACGTTCCTGAAAGTGCTCGCCGGCCTCTACCATCCCGATGCCGGGGAGATCCGCTGCAGCGACATACTGGTCAAGGATCCGACGCGGGATTCCTATCGTGCCCTGATCTCGGCGATCTTCTCCGATTATCACTTGTTTCACCGGCTCTACGGCATTCCCGGCGCCGATCCGGCCGAGGTCGAGCGGCTGCTGACCGAGTTCAGGCTGCGCGACAAGACCCACCTCGTCGACGGCCAGTTTAGCACGCTCGAGCTCTCCGGCGGACAGCGCAAGCGGCTGGCCCTGGTCGTCAGTCTGCTCGAACGGCGCCCGATTCTCTTGCTCGATGAATGGACCGCCGAGCAGGATCCGGAATTCCGACGCAAGTTCTATGACGACGTGCTGCCGTCGCTGAAGCGAGCCGGCACGACAGTGGTGATGATCACGCACGACAGCAGCTATCTCGACGCACTGACGTTGCCGGCGCGGCGGCTGCACATGGATGAAGGGCGTTTTATCGAACAGCATGGCGTGGAGATCGCCTGATGAAAGCTGACACCTTGCCTCCTGCGGTGGCGAAACAGCGCAGCCGATGGCGCCGGCTTGCCGCGCGCTGGCTGCCGACGGTCGTGATGGGCCTGATGGTCGGCACTTTCGTCGCCGCCGTGCTCTACCCGTTCGTCGTGGTCACCGTGCCGAGCGGCCATGTGGGCGTGCTGTGGAAACGCTTCGGCGGCATCGGCGTCTACTGCTGGTGCCTGGTCGGGCGCGGCACCGCTCTTGCTCCGAGCGAGATCCGAGGGGAAGGCCTCCACATCGTCTGGCCGTGGGACCGGCTGTTCCTCTACGATCTCCGCCTGCAGAGCGCGACGCAGACCTATAACGCGATCTCGAAGGACGGTGTCAGCCTGAGCGCCACCATCAATGCGCGCTTCCAGCTCAGGCACGATTCCGTCCCCCAACTGCACAAATTCATCGGCCCGGGCTACAAGGATGTGGTGGTGAGCCCGGAGATCGGCAGCAGGGCACGGGACATCATCTCGCGATATACCGCCGAGCAGGTCTACTCGAGCGCGCGTCACGAGGTCGAGGATTTGATCCGACAGAGCGCACAGGCCAGCTTGGCGGAGCGGCTTAACAGCCTGGTGCAGATCGAGGCGAGCGATCAGTTCGGCCCGGAAGCGCCGACGCCGGTGTCGCCGGATCTGCGCAATTCCATCAGGCTGCTCGACACGCTGGTGCTGGGCATCGAGCTGCCGGAGCAGGTCATGAGCGCGATCAACAACAAGATCCAGCAGCTCTACATCGCGCAGGAGTATGATTTTCGCATCGAGAAGGAACGAAAGGAGTCGGAGCGCAAGCGCATCGAGGCGGCTGGGATCCGCGATTTCCAGGCGACCGTGAGCCGGGAGATATCGGATTCATATCTGCGTTGGCGTGAGATCGACGCCACGATGCACGGTATCGATGCGACGCTCGCGCTGGCGCGCTCCCCCAACTCGAAGGTCGTGGTGGTCGGGAACGCCCGCAACGGTCTGCCGATCATCCTGGGCAATGATGCGCTGTCGGCGCCGGGCGCGGCGCCGACACCGGCGCCCGGCAAGGCCGGCGACACGCATGCGCGCGAGCCGATGCCGGCTGAAACGACCCCAGGCGTCAGCGTGCCGGCGGCAGCGGGCAATATTCCGGTCGCCGCTGCGCCTTCGTCGCCTCCGGAACCGCCGAGGTCGGCGATCCCGCGCATCTGGTCGGACCTGCAGTCGGTCCTGTCGCGCTACTACGGGCCGGCGACGGAGACGGGCGCGCCCGCGAACGACGCGCCGCCGCCGGCGGCGCCATCACGGTAGCCGAACGCGTACCTGGTGCAGTTGCGTGCTCAGCAGTCGGTAAAGGTCGCCGGACAGGTCCAGGGCTCCACGCCGGGAATCGTGCAGGGCAGCCGGGTGAGCCACTGCGCCGCGCCGCCCGCCGCCGCGGCCTCCAGCACCTCGT
>Ga0153954_1000856_pt1 | contig 19952 bp, 20 predicted proteins | sample TSFL038MetaG_FD_102277 | JGI IMG/M metagenome (GOLD analysis project Ga0153954, IMG submission 102277) | Attine ant fungus gardens microbial communities from Florida, USA - TSFL038 MetaG | ecosystem: Host-associated > Fungi > Mycelium > Unclassified | place: USA: Florida, Wekiwa Springs State... | reverse complement strand
TATCCGTTCTGCCTGCCGTTCCTGGCCGATAATTTCGAGCTTCGTTTCGAACGCGCCATCACGATCATCGTCGGCGAAAACGGCACGGGCAAGTCGACATTGCTGGAGGGCATCGCCGCGCTTGCGGGATATGACGGCGCGGGCGGCGGCAAGGGGTACGCGACGGTCGATCATTCCGACGCACTGGAAGTCATGGGCGGCGAACTGTCAGATGCGCTTCGCGCGAGCTGGTTGCCGAAAATTACAAAGGGCTGGTTCTTCCGCGCCGAGAGCTTCTTCTCGGTCGCGCGATACCTGGATCAAGCCGCACGGGATGATCCTTTCGGTGGACCTCCGCCGGACTTCCTCTCACACTCGCACGGCGAAGGCTTCCTGCGCTTCTTCGAGGAGCGCTGCCAGCGTCAAGGCATCTTCATCTTAGACGAGCCGGAATCGGCGCTGTCGCCCTTGCGTCAGATCGAATTTCTGAAGCTGCTGCAGATGATGGATAAATCAAACCGCTGTCAGGTCATCATGGCCACGCATTCACCCATGTTGATGGCCTATCCCAGCGCGACGTTGTTGCGGCTGTCCAAATATGGCCTGGAGCCGACGACGGTCCAGTCGACCGATCACTACAAGACGCTGCGTGAATTTTGTGAGGATCCGAAGGGATTTGTGGAGGCGGCGATCACGGAGTGATCGGGCTCGGTTCATTGAAGTTCATCACCGAGGTTAAGCACATGGCGCCTGTCGTACATCCCGGCCGCCTGCTGAAGCGCGAATTGGCGGCACGCAAGCTCAGTGGCAATCGCCTGGCTCTGGATCTTGGCGTGCCCTCAGGCCGGATCACCGACATCCTCAATGGTCGTCGCGCGATCACGGCCGATACGGCAGTCCGGCTCGGCCGTTATTTCGGCAACAGCGCGCAATTCTGGTTGGACTTGCAGAGCCAACATGACATCGGTGTGGTCGAGCGGGAGAAGGGCGCCGAGATCGCACGGCGCGTAAGACCGGCCGATGCCGCCTGAGCACGATGGTTTTCCCTGCGCTCAACCCGTCCTATGCGCTCGATGATATCTCGGCGGCAGGCACCGCGATCGCGGAGTGAGGCGCTAGCAGGTTCCGCACAATGTCCTCCATGCGTTCGAACATGAAGTCGGGCTGCATCGCCCGCAGCGCCCGTGGTGCCGCATAACCCCATGCAACCAAGCCGCAGGCGATGCCAACGCTGCGTGCGGCTTCGATATCGCGGACCTCGTCGCCTATCGCGACGATATGCGCAGGCTCGATCTTGGCGCGCTTGATGACGCGGCGGAATCTCGCCGGCTTGCCGAACAGCGAGGCGGCGCAGTCGTAATAGGAAATCAGGGACGCGGACTCGCCGAGCTTGCGTTTCGCGTTGGCCTGGCTGTCCGAAGTGACCAGCGCCAGCTTGACGCCGGCATCCGCCAGCGAACGCAGCATCTCCGGTACGCCGCCAAACAGCGGCGTGTTGGCGGTCTGCTCGGCCTTCAGCTTCCGCATGTAACGGGCGACGGCCGGCACCTTCCACAATGGCAGTTGCAGATGGGCCAGGATCTCGTGCGTCGAGGCCGCCCGTATCCCCTCAAGCTCTTCGGGCGCCACGCGGCGGAAGCCGAACCGGTCGGCGACGTCGTTGATTGTGCGCTTGAACCAGGGAAAACTGTCGACCAGCGTGCCGTCGAGATCGAAGATGGCGAGGGAGTAGGGCATGAGGGGCGGAGCATAGACGGAAAATAGGAGGCGGTGCACTCAGTTCGCGGCTCAGGTATCAGGATCGTTGGGTGGGTTAAGCGAAAGCGAAATCTACCATTCCATCCATGGCGATGTTTCGTTTTCGCTCACCCATCCCACGCGCTAGGCGCTAACGATTTTAGCCGGCTTTCCAGGATATTGGTTTGCTAAAAAAGCAAGTGCGTTGGGTAATCCGCTGTAATCGTCGTTGGCGACGCCCATGAAGGTTAGCCGCGTAATGACGCTCTTCTCTTCTAACGTGAATCTGGTCCAAGTGCTTGGCTTGAGGAATGTGTTCTCGACAAATCCTAGTGCGACGCCATAAGCCGTTCCAACAGTCGCGATCCGTTCAAAATCGTCAACAAAGGTCTTCATCAGGCCATACTCGGTGGGCCACAGGAAGGACACCCAGAAGCCTAGTTTAGCTGGTAGTATTGAAAAAAAGAGGTTTTCGGACGTCTGATCCATCCGCGAGAGATCTTGGATAAGACATCCGTTCAAATTATGTGTGGGATTAAATCCTCCTGCCGACACAAAGTTTGGACCATCCTTAAAGTAGAAATTTTTGAAACTGAAACGAGTATAGCTGGTATTGAGCAAGGAATCGTCAAACTGATCCTTCAAGACGTTTAGCTCAGCTAGGGCTGCTCGCGCACCCACTGAACCATACAACGAGGTTTGTTGGACGAAAATCTGGTCCGCTACCGAGCGTCCTTTGTCTAATTCTCTGATGAGCCCAAAGCTATTGACGTGTCCCTGTTTCGCAAAAAGCTCGCGACAAAGTGTTCGATAAGCCACCAGGAAAGTTTGTGAGGCCTTGCCGTCAAACTCCTCGGTGTCGAGTTCGCGGAAAATAGCTTGATCATGCTTACCGCAGAATCCAGTAAAGGTAGACGCCTTGTTGACCCCTATTAGCCTTCCTTTGAAATCATCGTAATGAAAAAGTCGTTGGGGATCAGGAATAGGAGAAAAAACATGCCCGTTCTCCGTTACAGCACCAAGCGCTTGCCGTTTGGACAGACTATGAGCCCGAACGATCTCGCCGCTGCATTCGTGCTTCCATGAAGGTGGACATGAGCAGCTTCGAAGGTCGGACGACTTGCGGAATTTCTTGAACACTTCTGATGTGGGCGAGGGTGGCTGGTTCGCTCGATCAAAATGGCAGCGCTTATATTTCAGGCCGGAACCGCACCAGCACGGCTCATTTCGGCCGCGTTTGACACCGTGAATGTCTCTGACCATCCTAGTAATTATTCGTAATTATTCCGCCGCCTCGCTCGCCCCACCACTCTTCTTCCTCGGCGCATGCGCCTTCTTCAGCACCGGCTCCAGAAACTTGCCCGTGTAGCTGCGCGCTGACTTGACGATATCTTCCGGCGGGCCCCAGGCGACGATCTCGCCGCCGCCGTCGCCGCCTTCGGGGCCGAGGTCGATCACCCAGTCGGCGGTCTTGATGACCTCGAGATTGTGCTCGATCACGACCACCGTGTTGCCCTGTGCGACCAGCTCGTGCAGCACTTCCAGGAGCTTCTTCACGTCGTGGAAGTGCAGCCCTGTGGTCGGCTCATCCAGGATGTAGAGCGTGCGGCCGGTGGCGCGCTTCGACAGCTCCTTGGCGAGCTTGACGCGTTGCGCCTCGCCGCCGGAGAGCGTGGTGGCCTGCTGGCCGACATGGATATAGTCGAGGCCGACGCGATGCAGCGTCTGGAACGTCTCGCGCACGCGCGGCACCGCCTTGAAGAACTCGGCGGCTTCCTCGACCGTCATGTCGAGCACGTCGGCGATCGACTTGCCCTTGAACAGCACCTCCAGCGTCTCGCGGTTGTAGCGCTTGCCCTTGCAGACGTCGCAGGTGACGTAGACGTCGGGCAGGAAGTGCATCTCGATCTTGATGACGCCGTCGCCCTGGCAGGCCTCGCAGCGGCCGCCCTTGACGTTGAAGGAGAAGCGCCCGGGCTCGTAGCCGCGCGCCTTCGCCTCGGGGAGGCCTGCGAACCATTCGCGGATCGGCGTGAAGGCGCCGGTATAGGTCGCGGGGTTCGAGCGCGGGGTGCGGCCGATCGGCGACTGGTCGATGTCGATGATCTTGTCGATATGCTCCAGCCCCTCGATCCGATCATGGGGGGCCGCGCCTTCGCTCGCGCCATTGAGCTTGCGCGCGATCGACTTGTAGAGCGTATCGATTAGCAGCGTCGACTTGCCGCCGCCGGACACGCCGGTCACGCAGGTGAACAGGCCGAGCGGAATTTCGGCCGAGATGTTCTTGAGGTTATTGCCACGCGCGTTTACCACCTTGATGGTGCGGCGATGGTTCGGCGGACGCCGCTCCGGGATCTCGACCGCCAGCTCGCCGGTCAGATATTTGCCCGTGAGCGATTTCGGGTTGCGCATGATGTCGGCGGGCGTGCCCTGGGCCACGATATGGCCGCCATGCATGCCGGCGCCGGGGCCGATATCGAGCACGTAATCGGCGAGCCGGATCGCGTCTTCGTCATGCTCCACCACGACCACGGTATTGCCGAGATCGCGGAGCCGCTTCAGCGTGTCCAGGAGCCGCGCATTGTCGCGCTGGTGCAGGCCGATCGAAGGCTCGTCCAGCACATAGAGCACGCCGGTCAGGCCCGAGCCGATCTGTGAGGCGAGGCGGATGCGCTGGCTTTCGCCGCCGGAGAGCGTGCCCGACGAGCGCGACAGCGTGAGATAGTTGAGGCCGACGTCGATCAGGAAGGTGAGGCGCTCGCGGATCTCCTTCAGCACGCGCGTCGCGATCTCGTTCTGCTGGGCGTTCAGCGCTTCCGGCACGCTTTCGAACCACTCGGCCGCGCGCTTCACCGAGAGTTCGGAGATCTCGCCGATATGCTTGCCTCCGACCTTGACGCACAGCGCTTCGGGCTTGAGGCGAAAGCCGTTGCAGCCGGCGCAGGGCACGTCGGAGAAATATTTCGCAAGCTCCTCGCGCGCCCATTCGCTTTCGGTCTCGCGATAGCGCCGCTCGATATTGGTGATCACGCCCTCGAACGGCTTCTTGGTGTCGTAGGAGCGGACGCCATCCTCATAGGAGAACTTGATTTCATCGTCGCCGGAGCCATGCAGGATCGCGTTCTGCGTCTTCTTCGACAGGTCCTTCCATTTGGTGTCGAGCGTGAACTTGTAGAATTTGCCGAGCGCGGTCAGCGTCTGGATGTAATAGGGCGACGACGACTTGGCCCAGGGCGCGATCGCGCCCTTGCGCAGCGTCGCCTCCTTGTCGGGAATGACGAGGTCCTCGTCGACATGCTGCTCGACGCCGAGCCCACCGCAGGCCGGGCACGCGCCATAGGGGTTGTTGAACGAGAACAGCCGCGGCTCGATCTCAGGGATCGTGAATCCGGAGACGGGGCAGGCGAACTTCTCCGAGAACAGGATGCGCTCGGGCCCGCTCTTGTCGTGGATCTTGGCAACTTTCTTCTTCTCGTCATGGCCGGGCTTGACCCGGCCATCCATCTCTTTTGAAGAGGATGGATCACCGGGTCTCGCGCTTTCAGCGCGGCCCGGTGATGACGAGGAGGGGCTATCCGCGTATTCGATCACCGCCAGCCCTTCGGCGAGCTTCAGCGCGGTCTCGAAGCTCTCCGCGAGGCGCTGGCCGATATCCGGCCGCACCACGATGCGGTCGACCACGACATCGACGTCATGCGGAAACTTCTTGTCGAGAACAGGCGCTTCCGCAAGCTCGTAGAAAGTGCCGTCGATCTTGACGCGCTGGAACCCCTTCTTGAGGTATTCGGCGAGTTCCTTCTTGTACTCTCCCTTGCGGCCGCGCACGACCGGCGCCAGCAGATAAAGCCGCGTGCCTTCCGGCAGCGCCAGCACGCGGTCGACCATCTGCGAGACGGTCTGGCTTTCGATCGGAAGCCCGGTGGCCGGCGAATAGGGGACGCCGACGCGGGCCCAGAGCAGGCGCATATAATCGTAGATCTCGGTGACGGTGCCGACCGTGGAGCGCGGGTTCTTCGACGTCGTCTTCTGCTCGATCGAGATCGCCGGCGAGAGGCCGTCGATCTGGTCGACATCCGGCTTCTGCATCATCTCCAGGAACTGGCGCGCATAGGCCGAGAGCGATTCCACGTAGCGGCGCTGGCCTTCCGCATAGATGGTGTCGAAGGCGAGCGAGGATTTGCCGGACCCCGAAAGCCCCGTGAACACCACGAGCTTGTCGCGGGGAATCTCGACGTCGATGTTTTTCAGATTGTGCTCGCGCGCGCCGCGAATGGTGATCGCGCGCAGGCTGGAGGCAGATTGTTGGCGTCGCGCTTTCAGGATTTCATCCATGGCAATTCCGGGGGCGCGAGGGCCGCGCTGTTTGGGCGCGCCTCGCCGGAAACCGGGATCGGACGCCATCCAATGAAGCTCAGAACGTAGGAAGAACGGGCGTTGAATTCCAGTGCTGAGTCGCACCCATCAACGGTTTTGCAGACCGCTGGCAGCAATAGTCAGCAGGAGTGCGGCAGTTCCTCGGCAGACGCAAACAAAAAGGCCGGCGCGAGGCCGGCCTTTCTTCAACACCTTTGACGTCGCGGATGATCAGTACTTCGCGATCACCGGGCCGCCCCAGCGATAGTTCACGCGGACGGAGCCGATATCCACGTCCTGATGGATGCTGTCGCTGCGCGAGAAGGCACCACCCGCGCCCGCGAAGCTGAAGTTGACACCCTGATTGCCCATGAACAGATGGTCGTATTCGAAGGCGACCGACCAGTTCGGCGCGAAACCGATTTCGATGCCGGTGCCGACCGTGCCGCCCCAGCGGGTATCATTGGCCTGATCCAGCACGGCGCCGGCGAGCAGGCCCCTGTACCTGTCGTCGACAACCGCGGCGCCGCCTTTTACGTACCAGAGCACGTTGTTCCAGGCGTAGCCGACCTGACCGGTGAACAGTCCGAACGCATCGATCCTGGTCTGGTTGTCAAAGCCCGGGCCGAAGAACAGGCTGGTGTTGGAGCCCTTGAAGTCGGCCCAGTCGCCCTGAGCTTCCACGCCGAACACCCAATTGGCGGACTGCCAGCGATAGCCGATCTGGCCACCGACAAAGCCGCCAGTCGCATCGTGGCTGCCTTCGCGGAAGGCAGGAATGATACCGGCGCCGGTGATGTCGTCGTTGGTGAGATCCCAGCTTTTGTGCGACGAGCCGCCACCACCGTTGATGCCGATGAAGAAGCCGCTCCAATCATAGATCGCGGCCACCATCGGCGGTGGCGCCTTGGTGTAGACCCTGGGCGCCAGGTCGGCCGCGCTCGCCGGCGCAGCCAAGCTCACTGCCGCAACGAAACCAGCCGCTCCCAGCAGGATCCTTTTCATCGTCTCTCTCCGGCTTTTCAGCGCTTCCGTTGGTCCCCAGAAGCGCCTTGATCTCAGTGGCGACCGCCCCAAGCGATCCAAAACTGCGGTGTAAACATACGCGGATTCAACCGGGAAATCCGTCTCCCAAAAGTCACACTCGCAGATGAACTGAAGTCAGTCAGAAGCTTATGATTTGCTGGGAGTTTTTGCCTTTCCCGAGGGCCGGTTCAAGGTTCCAAAAGCACATCATTGGGCATTGGCAGGGAGGATATTCTGGTGCGGGCACTCCCAGGCGAACTTTCCTTTGGAACAAAACTGGAACATTCGGGATTTCGATGCTATATGTGGATAACCGGGTCGGGTGCGCCGTTGTGCAGGCAGCGGGCGCAAGCAAGCGTATAGGGTCGGCCCGAGACTCAAATTCAGCCCATCGGTCGGGCCGCGCCTGAAGTTGCCGCGGCGCCGGTCGACAGTAATTGGCGACAGCAATCAGCGTGGAGAGTGGTGATGGCGGGAAGTGTGAACAAGGTGATTCTGGTCGGCAATCTCGGCAAGGACCCTGAGATCCGGCGAACCCAGGATGGCCGGCCCATCGCCAATTTGAGTGTCGCGACCTCGGATACCTGGCGCGACAAGGCGACCGGCGAGCGCAAGGAAAAGACCGAGTGGCATCGCGTCGTGATCTTCAATGAAGGGCTCTGCAAGGTCGCCGAGCAGTATCTGAAGAAGGGCGCCAAAGTGTATGTTGAGGGCCAGCTCCAGACCCGCAAATGGACCGACCAGAGCGGCGTCGAAAAGTACTCGACCGAGGTGGTGCTGCAGGGTTTCAACTCGACACTGACCATGCTTGACGGCCGCGGCGGCGGTGGTGGCGGTGGCTTCGGCGATGAGCCGGGCTCCGACTTCGGCGCAAGCGGACCGTCAGCGAGTCCGGCGCCGCGCCGCGTGGCTTCGGGCGGGGGAAGCCGCAACAGCGACATGGACGACGACATCCCGTTCTGAGCGGGATGGCGGACACTTCCGCCGACTTGAAAACAAACCCGAGCAGGCTCTCCGGGGCAGCAGACGGCTGCGCCGGGAGGCCATGTTGCGCGAGACCGCAGTGCGGCGTCCAGAGAGCGCCTTTCAGGCCTCTGCCGCAGGCATTCGGAAATCCCGCGTGGACGGCGTAAGTCTCTGGAAAAACGAGGAGAAAAAGCACGGTATTTGAGCGCCCAAGGGTGGTTTTGAGGCCCTCAATGGGCTATATGATTCCACAAGAAAAACCACCCGGATTTCCCCCTTGGCTGATAACGACGATGAGATGCCCGGCGAGCCGCCGGTGCCCTCGGATATTCGCCCCGTCTCCATCCTCGACGAGATGAAGCAGTCCTACCTCAATTACGCGATGAGCGTGATTGTGGCGCGCGCGCTGCCTGACGCGCGCGACGGCTTGAAGCCGGTGCACCGGCGCATCCTCTATTCGATGCATGAGCAGGGCTACACGCCCGACAAGAAGCACAAGAAGTCCGCCGGCATCGTCGGCGACGTCATGGGCCAGTATCACCCGCATGGCGACCAGGCGATCTATGACGCCCTGGTGCGCATGGCGCAGGATTTCTCCATGCGCGAGCCGCTGGTCGATGGCCAGGGCAATTTCGGCTCGGTCGACGGTGACCCGCCGGCGGCGATGCGCTACACCGAATCCCGCCTGACCAAGATCGCGCTGCATCTGCTCGACGACATCGACAAGGACACCGTCGACTTCGAGCCGAACTATGACGGCTCGGCCAGGGAGCCCACGGTTCTCCCGGCGAAGTTCCCGAACCTTCTCGTCAACGGCGCCGGCGGCATCGCGGTCGGCATGGCGACCAACATCCCGCCGCATAATCTCGGCGAGGTCATCGATGCCTGCGTGGCGCTGATCGACAACCCCTCGCTGTCGATCGACGAACTCATCAACATCATTCCGGGACCGGATTTCCCGACCGGCGGCATCATTCTCGGCCGCCAGGGCATCCGCTCGGCCTACCATCTCGGCCGCGGCTCGATCGTGATGCGCGGCAAGGTGACCATCGACACCATCCGCAAGGATCGCGAGGCGATCATCATTTCCGAAATTCCCTACCAGGTGAACAAGGCCACCATGGTGGAGCGCATTGCCGATCTGGTGCGCGAGAAGAAGATCGAGGGCGTCGCGGATCTGCGCGACGAATCCGATCGCGACGGCTACCGCGTGGTGGTCGAGCTCAAGCGCGACGCCGTGCCGGACGTGGTGTTGAACCAGCTCTACAAGTTCACGCCATTGCAGACGAGCTTCGGCGCCAACGTGGTGGCGCTGGACAATCGCCGTCCGCAGACCATGAACCTGAAGGATCTGCTCACCATCTTCATCGCCTTCCGCGAACAGGTGGTGACGCGCCGGACCAAATTCCTGCTCAACAAGGCGCGCGACCGCGCCCACATCCTGGTCGGCCTCGCGATCGCGGTGGCGAATATCGACGAGATCATCCGCGTCATCAGGACCTCGCCCGATCCCAACACCGCGCGCGACACCCTGATGTCGCGCGACTGGCCGGCGCAGGACGTCGCCGCCATGATCACGCTGATCGACGATGCCCGCCACAAGCTGTCCCCGGACGGCACCGCGCGGCTTTCGATGGAGCAGGCCAAGGCCATCCTCGACCTGCGCCTGCAGCGCCTGACCGCGCTCGGACGCGAGGAAATCTCCGACGAGCTCGACAAGCTTGCGGTCGAGATCGCCGACTACCTCGACATCCTGCGCTCGCGCGCCCGCATCCAGAGCATCATCAAGACCGAGCTCACGGAGGTGAAGAACGAGTTCGGCACGCCGCGCAGGACCACCATCATCGAGCAGGAAGGCGAGGTCGAGGACGAAGACCTGATCCAGCGCGAGGACATGGTGGTGACTGTGTCGCATGCGGGCTACGCCAAGCGTGTGCCGCTGTCGGCCTACCGTGCCCAGCGCCGCGGCGGCAAGGGCCGCGCCGGCATGCAGACCCGTGAGGAGGATTTCGTCAGCCGCCTGTTCGTGGCTTCCACGCATACGCCGGTGCTGTTCTTCTCGTCGCGCGGCCAGGTCTACAAGGAGAAGGTCTGGCGGCTGCCCGTCGCAGCGCCCAACGGGCGCGGCAAGGCGCTCATCAACATTCTGCCGCTGGAGCAGGGCGAGCGGATCACCACCATCATGCCGCTGCCGGAGGATGAATCCTCCTGGGCCAATCTCGACGTCATGTTCGCCACCACCGGCGGCAATGTCCGGCGCAACAAGCTCTCCGACTTCGTCGATGTCCGCCGCTCCGGCATCATCGCCATGAAGCTCGACGAGGACGAGGCGATCGTCGACGTCCAGATCTGCACCGAGCGCGACGACGTCCTGCTCACCGCCGCCGGCGGCCAGTGCATCCGCTTCCCCGTCAACGACGTCCGCGTCTTCACCGGCCGCACCTCGATGGGCGTGCGCGGCATCGCGCTCGCCGAGGCTGACAAGGTGATCTCGCTCGCGATCCTGCGCCATGTCGAGGCGACGTCGGATGAACGCACGGCCTACTTGAAGATGCGCCGTGCGGTTGCCGGCGAAGGCACGACTGAGGAGCCCACGGCAGATGCCGATTCCGAGGAGACATCCGGCAGCTTCCAGCTCACTCAGGAGCGCTATGTCGAGATGTCGGCGCAGGAACAGGTGGTGCTGACGGTCTCCGTCAACGGCTACGGCAAGCGGACCTCGTCCTACGAGTACCGGACCACGGGGCGCGGCGGCAAAGGCATTGTCGCGATGAGCGTCAACAACCGCAACGGCAAGCTGGTGGCTTCATTCCCGGTCGAGGAGGCCGACCAGATCATGCTGGTCACCGACAAGGGACAATTGATCCGCTGCCCGGTCGAGGGCATCCGCATCGCCGGCCGCTCGACGCAAGGCGTGATCGTGTTCGATACCGCCGAGGACGAGCATGTCGTCTCCGTCGAGCATATCGGCGAGGATGAGAACGGCGAGAATGGCAACGGAAACGGCAATGGGAACGGCAACGGAAGCTGACTAAGCTTTCGTTTTCGGCTTTGGCTGCTCAGCGGTCTTCTCTGGCTCCCAGGGCTTTCGCGCCAACGCGTCCGAATGGCGCTGGGCCAGCAGGCTGACAATCGCATTCAACAGGACGTCGACCCTGTTGGTGATCGTGTATCCGCAGAGTGGCCGTGCGACCTCTGCATTCACGGCCGAGAAGAAAATGACGTCAGGCAGACTTTCACTCGTGCCGGGACTCGAAAGGACAATGTCCGCGAGAGCGAACCCCGCAGGCGGGCGTTGATTCTCGTTCTGGTTGAAACGGAATAGGGCCTGGACCCTGGCCGTATCCGGCGTCATGACGCGCAGGTCATCAGCGCCATTGGACTGCGCTGCCGTTTGTTCGTCGGGAAAGTCGAAATAGTGTACGCTGCATAGCGTTAGCGCGCGTTCTGCATACTCTTTGTCGTTGGGGCGCCAGACGTTGGTGACAATGATGTCGAAAGGGCTGACGCGCATCGCATCGAGTGCTTCTTTTGTCGAAGTAGCATTGACGACGATGATCTTGAGCTTTTTCAATAGATCGCTGATCGGCGCGTTTCCCAATGGCTTGTCGTCGACCCATAGAACTCGGGAGTTGACGATCGCCGGCGCCTGCCTTGATGCGCGTACCAAAGCGCTTTTCACGGCTTCGTTGTTGAACCCATAGTCTTTCGAAATGGCCGCTTCCAGAGTGGCCGTCTCCCTGTCGATGACCTCGCGTGCAAATTTGAATCCGAGGACTTCGCCCCCGCTCAGGCTCCAGAGCCACTGTTGGGCAAAATCTTGATGTGCATAGATCCACATCGCAAAAGCCGCCACCAGGCCGATCTTGAGAAATGAAAAGATCAAGTCGAATATCTGCTGCAACGCAGCTGCGAACGATTGTTTCTCTGTCGGTTTGGGCGGAGTAACCGTTCTGGCTCGGTTATCGACTGGCAGGTACGACTTTATCGGCTTGCCCATAATGGCCGTCGATTCGGTTGTGGAGTCTGTCCTGGAAAACCTTACATGGAGCGAAGCTCGTGTCGAGTTAGGGATGTGGAAAAGGCGACTGCTTCGCATTGCCGGCCGTCGACCCAAGGGGTTCGGCAGCGTCGGCGCGGTAATCGAAAAAGAGCGCTCAACGCCAATGGCGGCCAATCCGGCCGCCGATCTTCTCAAATAGCTAAACCAGCAGAAGCGAGAGCCCGGCGCGAGGTATCCCGATGCGTCGCCTTATGGCGTGCGATCGGCGGTAACGAGCCGCGCTTCACGGACGGTCGTCTTCCCGACTGTGCGCAGGCAGGACGCGTCGAAATTCGGCCAGTTCTGCTGCGAGCAGTCGCGTCCTGCCGGGCGGATGTCGAGCCGGTCGCCCTTGGCGAGCACGTGTGGGGTCGAGGCTTCGACCTGGGGAGCGAAGCCGGGAAGAACGGTGAGGGCGGCAGCGGCAAACGCGGCAATCGCGAGAGCTGAAAGAGCTTTGATCATGACGGTCCCCTGTCAAATGGCCTTTTGGCCTGTCGTTTCGTTAAGGGGTTAGTAACCAAGGGCGGTTTCGGCATGCCTTCGCACGGTACGAGAAATGGTTTCTTTCCGCCCCGGTTTTGTTTCGTGCATGACCCGGCACGAAACAAAGCCGCCGGCCCGGCGCCACGAAGGCCGCCAGCCAAGGGGTTCAAAGAGCAGGGGAAAATAGAGCGCGGCGCGGGCATGGAACCGAGGCCGCTTGCCGCGGCCTCCGCGGCACGCTAGGACGGCTCTATGCCCCGTATCGCCTTCTATGCCGGCTCGTTCGACCCCGTCACCAATGGCCATCTGGACGTGGTCCGGCAGGCCGTTTTCCTCTGCGACCGGCTGGTTGTCGCGATCGGCATCAATCCCGGCAAAAAGCCGCTATTTTCCGTGGAAGAGCGCCTGGCCATGATCCAGGAGGTGTTTGCGCCTCTGGCAGCCAAGGCCGGCTGCGCGCTCGAGGCCGTCACCTATGACAACCTGACCGTCGCCGAGGCACAAAAGCATGGCGCGACGATCATGATCCGCGGGCTGCGCGACGGTACCGACCTCGACTACGAGATGCAGATTGCCGGCATGAACGAAGCCATGGCACCCAACGTCTACACCGTGTTCGTGCCGGCCTCGGTCGCTGTCCGCCCGATCACCGCCACACTGGTGCGTCAGATCGCCAGCATGGGCGGCAACGTGTCGGCCTTCGTGCCGGCCTCGGTTGCGGCCAGCCTGAAAGCTAAGTTTAGGTCATAACGACCTTGCCTTCGTAAAAATTGTAACCGGTTCTGCGATAACTCCGCAGCCCGGCGTTCTTTCTCACCCTCCATCCCATCCGGAGTTTCCATGATCCGCATCCTCGCCTTTCTTGCCGCGCTGGTCGTCGCTGCGCCCGCGCTGTCGCAATCGCTGCCCGCTAATCTCGACAAGAAGAATGCGATCGTGATCGACACGACCAAGGGACGCATCGTGATCCAGCTGCGCACCGACATCGCGCCGAAGCACGCTGAACGCATCGAGCAGCTTGCACGTGAGGGCTTTTACAACAACGTGCCGTTCCACCGCGTGATGGATGGCTTTATGGCGCAAACCGGCGACGGGCAGAATTTCAACGGCACCGGTGGATCGAAATATCCGAACCTGAAGCAGGAATTTTCCAACGTGCCGTTCAAGCGCGGCACCGTCGGCATGGCCCGCCGGGGCGACAGCGTCGATTCCGCCAATTCGCAGTTCTTCATCTGCTTCGGCGACGCCTCATCCCTGAATGGCCAGTACACGGTGATTGGAAACGTTGTGCAGGGCATGGACGTTGTCGACAAGCTGAAGAAGGCACCCCCGGGATCGTCCAGCGGCACGGTCACCGACCCGGACAAGATGATCAAGGTCCAGGTCGCTTCGGACATGAAGTAAAAAACGAAAGGACGCGGCGATGACAGCTTTCAGACGATGGCTTCAACTCTTCGCCGCGAGCCTCCTGGTGGGGCCGCTGGTTTCAGCGGCCTCCGCACAAGGGCAGGGGCGGTCGCAGCCCCAACGGCCCCAAGGACAGGTTCAGGGGCAGCGAGCCCAAGACCAACTCCAAGGCCAACCCCGAGGACCGGACGGCGCCCCCGTCAACACCATCAAGGATGTGTTTGCCAAGCTCTCCGGTTGCTGGAAGCCACCGGCGCTTGCGGCCGCCAACCCGATGGACATCACGGTCATCCTCAGCTTTAACCGCAGAGGGGAAATCCTGGGCAAGCCCAGGATCACCTATGAATCGGCAACGGCGACCGATAACGACCGGCTCGCCTATCGCGTGGCGGTCATGGAGACATTGCAACGCTGTACGCCGATGCCATTTACAGAAACCATGGGCGGAGCGGTTGCCGGCCACCCCTTTGCTGTCCAGTTCCGCACCCGCGACCCATCGAAAGAGAAGAGAGCATGGCTGTCACCGAAAACACTTTGATCCTTGAGACCACCCAGGGGCCCGTCACCATCGAGATGCGCCCGGACCTTGCCCCCAACCATGTGGCGCGGATCAAGGAACTGGTGCGGGAAGGATTTTACGACGGCATCGTGTTCCATCGCGTGATCGAAGGCTTCATGGCGCAGACCGGCTGCCCGCACGGCACCGGCACCGGCGGTTCCGGCAAGAAGCTCAAGGCCGAGTTCAACAAGGAGCCGCATGTGCGCGGCACTGCCTCGATGGCGCGCGCGGCGAGCCCGGATTCCGGCGACAGTCAGTTCTTTATCTGCTTTGACGACGCGTCCTTCCTCAACGGCCAGTACACCGTCTGGGGCAAGGTGACCGAGGGCATGGAGAACGTCGACAAGATCAAGCGTGGCGAGCCCGTCAAGGACCCGGACAAGATCGTCAAGGCGCATATGGCCGCGGACGCCGCCTGATCCCGACAAACGGCGCATTTTCAAAAGCGAACTCCACAGGGCGTTCAGCGTTGGCTGAACAGTCATTGATGGAGTTCGAACATGGCCAGAAATTTTGGTTTGAAGTCGAAGTCCAGCACCCCCCAGCAGGGGAAGGAAAACGACCTCAAGGGCCGGCAAGGTACAGGCGGCAAGGACATGGGTGGCAAGCAAGGCGAGCAGGGGAGCGTGCCCAAACCGCCGACTGAGCCACCCGTCGCGGAGCACGATGAAGACCTTGGGCCCAACCGATCGAAGACCAATCCCGATCGTTAGGTAAGCGGATAAGCACGACGCTGGCGCCGCGGTGTCACTTCGGACGCTGCAGGCCCGGCGAGGACAGCCAGCGATCGATTTTCGCGGCCGCTTCGCCTTCGCGCGCCTTCAGGAGCAGTTCGCTGCGCTTATCACCCGGCGGCAACTTCCCGGCGGCGGTGCGGATGTCCTGCGCGAATTTCGTCAGCCGTTCCTGAAAGGACAGCAACGGCCGTGTGCGATTGCGTTTCTTGGTCACGTTCGGCGTCCTCCATCCCGAAGCCAATCACGCGCCGTGCCGGCCGTCCTTAACCTATGTTGGAACCGTGCAAGGTGTTTCCGGGTTTTGTCACCTGGCGATGCCTGGGTGCCCAGCCGGTTCATTTCACGAAACGGAATGACGCGTGTCCAGCGAGACGATCCCCACCGCACTCATCAGGCGCTTGCGGACCTCCTCAGGCATTTCGGAGGAGGACATCAAGGAAATCCAGGCGCTTCCGGTCACGGTGAAGGATTACCCGGCTGAGCGGGCAGTGGTGAGCGACGGCGAACGGGCCACCGAGTGCTGCCTGATCGTCGAGGGCTTTTGCGTGCGCTCCAAGACGACGTCCGATGGCAAGCGGCAGATCCTTTCGATTCACATCCCCGGCGAAATCCCGGACCTGATGAGCCTTTTCCTGCATGTCATGGACCATGACCTCTCCACGATCACGCCGTGCACGCTGAGCTTCATCCGCCATGAGACGCTGCAGCGATTACACCGGCGCAGGCCGGTCGTCGCGGAGTTGTTCTGGCGCGACACTCTGATCGACGCCGCGATGTTCCGCGAATGGATCGTCAATGTCGGCCAGCGTCCCGCGCCGGCGCGGCTCGCGCATGTGATGATCGAGTTGCGCGAGCGTCTCAGGGTGATCGGGCGCGTCGAACACAACAGCTTCGACATGCCGCTCACACAGGAACAGATCGGCGAAGCCTTGGGCGTTACCGCCGTCCACGCCAACCGCGTGATCAAGCAGTTGCGGCAGGACGGCATTGTCGATTTTCACCGCGGGCGTGTGACCGTTCTTGATGAAGGCAAATTTCTGGAACTCGCCGACTTCGACGACCGTTACCTGCATCAGTCACCAGCACTTTGAGCATCAATGCCCCGATTTCATTTCCACATTCAGGAGAACGGCTGGCTCATCCGCGATGAATAGGGACAGGAATTTGGGGATGGCGACGACGTCCGCAACGCGGCTGCCGCCGCAACGTGCGAGCCGAACTACGGGAACGCTATCGGAGATCCAGACGTGCGCCGGTAGAACGTCCGCCCGGGAGGCATTTCACGTATACGACGTAGTCTGGCCGGCCTGTTATCAAGCCGAAAATCTCGGTGTCGAATTTTGCTTCGCCCACAATCCGGTTCCTCGAGCAGAACGGCTTCACGATCTTCCTTGCCAGCAAAATGCGATCGTCCCTGACCTCCGGATTGTAGCGGTAGTCATATATATTCAGAACGTGCACGACGTAATCGTAATTCCGGCCTGGCGGTGCCGCCTCGATCGTGGACGCGCCGCGCGGCTGAGCGGCGGCCGCCCAAGGCAATACGAGAGCCGAAACAGCCAGCAACCGTTTTGCGTACGCAAAGGCCATCGACTTTTCTCGACATCAAGCTTTTGCAAGCGTACATGGCGACGGTATAAGCAACGCGATCATGGACTGTATTGAGCTCGGAAATCCATCGAAAAAGCGCGGATTTGAGGGAGGCATTGTCGAGAGGATGCGAACATGATCACAAGACTGTGCGTGGTTCTTGTCCTGTTGTGGCTTGCACCGAGCCTTGCACCGAGCTTTGCACAAGTCGCCGTTGGCGGGCCCAGGAAGAACCAGAATTACGTCGGCGGTCCCACCGCCCAGAAAAACCCGGTCGTGCCCGATCTGCACCGACAAGCAGCAACAAGCCAATCCAAATCGGCGGCGCCAAAAAAATAATGGCTCTCACGCGCCACGGCGCGCTGATCGGACCACCTGTCAATCTGGAAGCCGCCTGGAAAGCGTATGCGAACCGATCTCTTTGACTTCGACCTGCCTGCCGAAAACATCGCGCTGCGACCCGCGAGCCCGCGCGATTCCGCGCGGATGCTGGTGGTGGAGGGCGATCGGCTTGCCGACCGCTTCGTCTCCGATCTGCCGGCCTTGCTCGCGCCCGGCGACCAGCTTGTCGTCAACGATACCAAGGTGATTTCGGCGCAGCTCCACGGTCGCCGCATCGGCCGCGAGACCGAACCCCGGATCGACGCAACCCTGATCAAGCGGATCGACGGCTCGCGCTGGCAGGCCCTGGTCAGGCCCGCGAAGAAGCTTGCGGCAGGCGACCGCATCCGCTTCGGCAATGAGGGCAGGGTCTGCCTGCTCGGCCATCTCGATGCCGAGGTCGAGCACAAGGGCGCGGAAGGCGAGGTGATGCTGTCGTTCACCTTCCACGGGCCTGCGCTCGACCAGGCCATCGCCGATCTCGGCAGCCCGCCGCTGCCGCCTTACATCGCCGGAAAGCGCGCTCCCGACGAGCGCGATCTCGACGACTACCAGACCATGTTCGCTAGAGAGGAGGGCGCGGTCGCCGCGCCCACCGCGGGCCTGCATTTCACGCCGGCGCTGGAGGCCGCGTTGCACGAACGCGGCATCGGCCTGCAGCGGCTGACGCTGCATGTCGGGGCGGGGACCTTTCTGCCGGTGAAGGCCGACGACACCGACGGCCACAAGATGCATTCGGAGTGGGGCAGCCTCTCCGAGGCAACGGCGACGGCGCTGAACGAGGCCCGCGCGAGGGGGCGCCGCATCGTGGCCGTCGGCACCACCTCGCTGCGGCTGCTCGAAAGCGCTGCGCGCGACGACGGCACGATTGCCGCGTTTGAAGGCGAGACCGCGATCTTCATCACGCCCGGCTATCGCTTTCGCGCAGCCGATATCCTGATGACCAATTTCCACCTGCCGCGCTCGACCCTGTTCATGCTGGTCTCCGCCTTCTCCGGCCTGGAGACCATGAAGCAGGCGTATGCGCATGCGATAGCGAAAGACTATCGGTTCTATTCCTACGGCGATGCGTGTTTGCTGTTCAGGGCAAGTGCGTAAGGAAGCGCGGTTTGTAGGGTGGGCAAAGGCGCGTCGCGCCGTGCCCACCAACCAACTCTCTGCTCGCGATGGTGGGCACGCTCCGCTTTGCCCACCCTACAATTCAACGTCTCACGCCATCGCGCGCTCCGGCAGCAACTCCGCGATCTGCACCGCATTCAGCGCCGCGCCCTTCAACAGCTGATCGGCCGCGACGAACATCGAGACCGAATGGCCGGTGGGATCGCTGAGATCCTGCCGGATGCGGCCGACCAAAACGTCGTCCTGACCGGAGGCGTCGATCGGCATCGGGAAATAGTTGCCGGTGCGGTCGTCGACCAGCCGCACGCCGGGCGCGCCGGCGAGGATGTTGCGCGCCCGTGTCTCCGAGATCGGCTTCTCGCATTCGAAGGTGATCGCTTCGCAATGCGCCCGCAACACCGGCACGCGCACGCAGGTGACGCCGACCGCGATGTTGTCGTCCTCGAAGATTTTCCGCGTCTCGCGGATCACCTTGGTTTCCTCATCGTTGTAGCCGGTCTCGGGATCGATCGCGGTGTTGTGGTTGAACAGGTTGAAGGCGTAGGGGTGCGGCATCACCTTCGGCGGATAGACCTCGCCGCGCAGGTTTGCCCGCGTCGACTCCACCAACTCCTCCATGGCGGCCGCGCCCGCGCCGCTGGCGGCCTGATAGGTCGCAATGATCACCCGCTTGATGCGGTTCTGCTTGTGGATCGGCCACAGCGGCACCAGCGCCGTGATCGCCGCGCAGTTTGGATTGGCGATGATGCCCTTGTGCTCGCGGATGCGAGCGGCGTTGACCTCCGGGATCACCAGCGGCACGTTCGGGTCCATGCGGAAGGCGGAGGAATTGTCGACGACGACGGCGCCGGCCTTCACCGCGATCGGCGCGTACGTCCTCGAAATGCCGCCACCGGCGGAGAACAACGCGATATCGACCCCCTTGAACGAATCGGCATTGAGCTCCTCGATCGTGATCTCCTGGCCGCGGAAGGAGAGCTTCTTGCCCGCCGAACGGGCGCTCGCCAGCGCCTTGAGCTTGCCGACGCGAAAGCCGCGCTTGTCCATCGCGGCGATGAATTCGCGACCTACGGCACCGGTCACGCCGGCAATGGCTACAACGGGATCGTCACTCACTTTGGTCTCCTTCAGGTGATGCAAGACAGAGATGCAAGGCAATAAAAAAGCCCCGGACCTTCATCAGGCGGGGCTTCGGTTCGGATATGCGGCCGGCCTTTTACAAGCGCACGACTCCCGAAGCCCGCTGGGGCTTGGTTTTCATCGTGGCTTTGGTGGTCGCGATCATGGCGCGGGACCATATGGGGCGGCGGCAGGCGCGTCAACGGCTTTTGCGGCCGGTTCGGGGCTGAACGTGGTTGCAATGGACGCCGGGGTTACGCGATAAGCCGCCGCATGAGCCCCAATATGAGCCCTGCCAATCATTTCGAACTGACCGCCACCGACGGCCATGCGCGCACCGGCAAGCTGACCACGCCCCATGGCGTGGTGCGTACGCCCGCCTTCATGCCGGTCGGCACCGCCGGCGCCATGAAGGGCATGCATTGGCGCGAGGTGCGCGACGCCTGCGCCG
>Ga0153954_1000855_pt1 | contig 19957 bp, 27 predicted proteins | sample TSFL038MetaG_FD_102277 | JGI IMG/M metagenome (GOLD analysis project Ga0153954, IMG submission 102277) | Attine ant fungus gardens microbial communities from Florida, USA - TSFL038 MetaG | ecosystem: Host-associated > Fungi > Mycelium > Unclassified | place: USA: Florida, Wekiwa Springs State... | reverse complement strand
CCCTTCCACGGAACTCGTTACCTTTGTTTGGCGTATCATCGTCACAACCTAGTACGCGAGCCTTTAGCGGTTCCGGAGGGATCGATTATGCTTTCTAAATTTCTATTAGCTTCGAGCTTGCTGCTCGCCATGGCCGCCTCGGCGGCAGCCGCGGACCTTCCTGCTGAAAAAGGGCCGCCCGTCTATACGCCGCCGCCGCCGCCGGTCTTTTCCTGGACGGGCGTCTATATCGGTGCTCAGGTCGGCTACGCTTGGAACAACACCTCGGCCCCATTTGATGAAAGCTTTGGTTTCGCGCTTCCCGGCGAATCGAATGGGGGCGGTGTTATCGGCGGTGGCCATGTCGGCGCCAACTACGAGCTGGGAAGCCTCGGTGGCTTTCTGCCGTTTCTCGGCGGCAGTGGTGGCGGTATTGTTATCGGCGTCGAAGGCGACGTGAACGGCTCTTCGCAGCGTGCGAGCGGCGTTGACCCGGCCGATTATCTTGGCGTTGTCGGTTTCACGACCCGAAAAGACGTCGATGCCTCAATTCGCGGTCGCATCGGTGTCGCCTTTGATCGCGTCCTGATCTACGGCACAGGTGGCGGCGCCTATGGCGACATCCGGACCAACTTCTATGACAATCTTGGCGACTTCGATGGCACGTTCAACCATGGCCGTTTTGGCTGGACGGTTGGCGGTGGCCTCGAATACGCGATCGACAACAATTGGTCGGTCCGCGCGGAGTATCGCTACACGGACTACGGGCGCATCACCGACTTCGCCGCCACGACGACGGGCGATTTCATTTCTCAGCACGTCCGCGACAACCGGGTGCAGGCTGGCTTTTCGTACAAGTTCGACATGTTCGCGCCGCCGGCGCCAGCACCGGTGGTCACAAAATACTGATTCCTAGAGTTCCCTCAGAAAATTGGCACATCACCTCAAGGCCGGCGCATCTTGTGTGCCGGCCTTTTTCATTCGGGACCGGCCGTGGCGGTTCGCCCCTGGAAGTTTCGAGTTCGAACCATCGGCGCCTCGCGAAAACTTCCATGCCATCACGACGCTGCACGCGACAAAATCGCGACATGGAATGGGAAAGCCTATTAAAAACAAAAGAATATGTAGGACTGTAAAGCCGCTGGCGATGCCTTCGCAGGTTCGAGGTCCTACCTCTCCACCAATTTGATTTTTCTCCGGTTTGCGCGGCCGCCGCTTCACCCGGCGTTACACTTGGCAGCAGATCCAGCCGGACTTGATCAGATGTGCCCTGTTGGCATGAAATGTCTTCATGGCCTCCTCAAGTGATTTGCCGACGAGATCGAATACCGCCTCTGCGCTTGTCACCAGCGTATCTGTGGTGATTGCGTCATTATGGGTGTCGATTTGCGCTGCCGCCCCCGAATTCATTTGGCAAGGCTTCCGGATTGCATTTTCCGAGCCGATCTGGACGTGGCTGCCGTCGGCTCTCTTGGTCGGCATGATTCTCGCCTTCTTTGTCGAACCAATGATGCAATATTTGCGCGACTCTCTCGTCGATCGCGCGCGGCGACGACCGGTTCGCAAGCGAACAGCCAACGCATTATTTGCTGCGAGCCTCGCGTTCGCTTTCGCGATCGTGTCCATTTGTCTGCACGATGCGCTCATGGCGTTCGTATCCGCCAGGCACGACGGACATTCTGATAAAAACGCCGGTCTCTTGGCCGCCTTTGTGCTCGTTGCCACCTGGGCCATCGGGCCATTCGCCGTTACGACTGCCTGGCTCGGCGCAAAGAGCCGTTGGCTCGCCATTCCTCTGGGCATCGGCGGCGCCAGCGCCCCGCTTGTTTCCGAATGGTTCCTCGCGTGGCCGGTCGGCTACGTCATCAGTTCTGCCGTTCCGTGCTTGGCAATACTCGGCCTCGGTTATCGCACGGGTGTCCGCGACAATCTCCATCGCGGCGCAGGTTTGGTTTTGGCCGTCGGCGCGGTTTGGCTGATGACGGCCCTTTTCGTTCAAGCGGCGGCAAAGGCCTTGCACTTCCAGCCGTTTCAACTCTACGGCGCTGCCGACTTCTGGGTCGATGTGCGCTTTTATATTGGTTGGGCCGTTGGCCTCTTGCTTGCGCCGGATGTCAATTTCGATCCGGTCGAAAGGACCTGATCGGATTCCGCAAGCCCGCGTTGAGTAGGGTTTGACAAATCCCGATCACACGCCGTCGGCGCCGTCGATCCGATGCTGATCGAGCCAATCGAGTCGGGCTTGCTTTAAGTTTGCGTCGTCTTCAGCGCGCGTCATGTACCGCAATTCGCTGAGGCGCCTTGCGGTTTCGCCGCGATCACGCCTGCGCTTTGCCGCCTCTAGACGCTGGAGAATTGCCTCTTTTTCGACGACAGTGTCACTCCGCGACATAGAACGCTTCCCCTTAAGGGAGCCCCCCGCGCTGGGAATACAAGCACGAGAAGGTCATCCTTCAAACGCATCGAGCCGGGTTTTCCCCGCTATACTCAGTGCCTCAGAGCTGCTTGAAAGGCGGCGGTCGGTGACCGAAACGTATCAGGAACGCAACGGCCGTCAAAGCGGCAAGAATACCCCCATTTGAAGGACAGCGGCGCACAGATCATCAATAGTTTGTTTGCCACCTGTCCTTAAGGTGCCGGAACGGGTGAGACGGATTTCCTGCACCAATGGCAACTAAACCGGTTTCAATTCGTTTTGAGGTTCTAGTTCCGCTTGGTCCCCCGAGTGGCAGCGCTTATCCGCGAATATTTCACGCCCCAACGCCGCAAGGCCACACCTTAGAAAAATCGGTGCGTATGACGGCCTTGGTCCTTCAAAGCGTCTTCAAAAAGCGAGAACGTCTGGGAATTGATTTCCGTTCTGTTTTGAGACGTACGATGTCTTTTCTCGAAGAAACGATTTGGGCGCCAAATCCAAGTGGCGTCGGACTTTCCGTTGGCTCCGCCGATAGGATTTTACGGGGAGCGGCCAGCCTCGCCGGAACCTCGACCTTCCGCGTCCTATTTCTGGCGGCAATTGTCCTCATCGGCATCTGGAGTTCGAATTGCAGGCCGGTCGACCGGTGCGGTTGGGTGGCACCCAACGCGGCCGCAACACAGCCGGCGTCTCCTTTGAAGCAGCTTTCACCTGCGAACGACTGACCATCGAGCTTCCGCAGCGTGATCTTAGCTTGGCAAACCTGTTGAGAGGTGCGCTCAGCGGGTTGCTCCGACTCAGTTCGGCTCGGACTCTGTGACTTTGGGGGCAGGCGCCCCGGTGAGATCACATGCCACGCATCAGACCTTGTTTGGCGGCACTAATCATTCTCGCCCTGACCGGGTGCACGGGAGACCCGAAAATTTGGATCGTGGTCTCGATCAAGAAAACCAATGGGGAATTGGCCCAAATCAGCTTCAACGACCCAACTGGAACCGACAAAGACGCGCAGGCATGCATTCTGTCTCTAAAGACGAAGGAGACGGATCTCATGGAGGAGATCAACGGCATGCCTGATATGAAAGGCAGCCAGCTTCTTTCAGCGACATGCGTCATGTCGGATAAGGAACCAGCCTCCACCTAGGGCCAACGCAAAGCCCCGCTGGGCTCATCGCATGACACGTGAGAGATCAACGACCGCAACTTGGTGCGGATCAATTGAAGCGCTACGATACAAGCGGACTTTCTCGACGGACCTGACGGACCCAAGGCGCTGGGAGGCAACGAGATGAGATGGTCACTGTGTGCGATCGCCCTGGCCTTGGTCATGGCGACGTCTGTCGAAGCCATGACGTTCAGCCCGCTTTCGCCGCCAAACGACATGATCGCGAAAGTTGCCTCAGCGTGTCGCGCCGTGCATACCGGCCGGGTGCGCGGATTCTGTGACGCGCATCAGGTCCGCAGGTGCGTCCGCCACAGACATTCCGGCGTTTGTATCCGGTACGTTTAGGGCCCGCTCGGAATTTCGCGTTTTACGCGAAAATTATCCTAGACGCACAACTATAGATTGTATTAGCGTCGCCTCTGTTGGGGGATTGGCCACCAATCCCATTGGGGAGGCGAAAATGCGCTTTGAAGCTTTGGCCGCGGCGGTGCTTTGCGCCGCGAGCCTGGGAGGCTGCGTCGAGGATCAGCCAGCGGCACAAGCCGGCGCGCCGCCGCCCGTCCCATCGATCCTTTGCAAGAAGGGCCCGGACTGTGACGCGAAATGGTCACGGGCTCAGACCTGGGTTTCGCAGAACGCCGGTTATCGAATCCAGGTCGCCAATGATGGGCTCATCCAGACCTACGGCTCAACCGACACCAGCCTCGCCGTGGTCGTGAACAAGACGAACGTCAAAGGTGACCAGTACGAGATCGTCGCGCAGATGAGTTGCGGAAACGAGATCACATGCTTTCCCGATCTGCATCAGGCGCTGGCCGACTTCGCGAATTTTGTGAAACAATAGCGCGGCGCCCCGGGCCAAGGTCTGCGCCGTTCTAAGATTGCGGCATGCAAATGTAGACCGCTCGAGGCGGCGCATCGGCCTTGACGGGCATCTTCGCGGCCTGCGCCTTACATTCTTTGAGAGTCTTGTAGGTCGTGGAACTGGCGGGCTCGCAGGCATTCATCTGCGGATGTCCGATGAGCGCCGTGCAGAAGAAGATCGCGTAGATCATTTTCTTACTCCGGAATTTCAACGGGCCATTGCCGGGCTATCCTAATGCCGCGGTGGCGTCTGGCGTCGCGGCCGCAATGCGATTTAATGCAGCTTGCGCATGTCCTGGAGCGCGAAATCGACGATGTGCCACATGTTCGATTCGCCCCGCTGGACAATGTGCACAATCCGCGAAGCGATCAGGTCGGTCTTCGGATCATTCCGTGCCATATGCGCCGCCGAGAGGGCTTTCTCATAAGCCGTCTTCATGAGCGTTTCCTGCTTCGCATCGAACTTCACGATTTTCAGAAGCCGATAGATCGCCATGGCAAGGCTTCAGGTTATGGGACGCGCGGCATTGCGCGATTTCGGTTTCGCGACCACGTAAATCCCCCCAAAATTCCCCGCTAAGGTCGAGCAGGGCGTCCTGTCATTAAAATGTTACCTGCCTTCGCTTGCCGTCATAAAAACGTTATACAATAATTTAAATTGTGACACCGCCCATAGGCTCGCGCAATGCCCGACAATCCTGAGTACCTTCTTGAATTGATCGATAAAGCACAAGCGGTCGCGGACAAAGAACGACAATCCGTAGCCGCGCTTTTTCTCGATATGGCCGCCGATGCGGCAGTGCATCCCGTACTGAACGGTGGCAGCCCCGATGCAAGACCCGTTCGCCGGCGCAAATGGCGCTGGACGCCGAGCCGCGGGCCACACGCGTAATTCCGAAGGTTTGTTTTTGGGTCCGCGCAACTCTCGCTTAGACTGCGCGCATGGCTCTAAAATACATCTTGGCGGCAGCTTTTGGCGTGCTTGTTTCGGCGGGCGCCGAAGCCGCGCCGTCGGCCTTGCCGAGCCTTGCTCTCGATCCGCCGCCCTCGCCAACCTCGCCCTCGATTTGGAGCGGGCTCTATGTCGGCAGTGAGGTCTTCGCCGTCTCCGGCAACGGGTCGAAGGGGCATTTCGGCGGCGATGGCCAGATCGGCTATTACCATGAACTTCCTAACCGACTTGTGGTCGGCGTCGACGCGATCGGCGGATTCTCGCCCGGCCTTTTCGCCGGTGGGCCGGTGAAAGGCTTCAATTTCGGCGAGACCGACGTCAGGGTCGGCTACGACATGGGTCGCTTCATGCCCTATGTCGAAACGGGCGTCTTGCTCGCCAAGCCAACCTTTGGCGCTGAGGCGACCTATGTCGATGCAAGCCAGTCGGCGAATGACCTGTTTTCCGGGCCCGGGCGTTTGAGAGCCGCACCGCGCGTCGGCGCCGGCGTCGATTATGCGGTGACGCCAAATCTGCATCTCGACGTCAACGTCTCAGGCGGCAGCGGCAGCGCGCTCGCCGATCCTTTCGGCCCTTAATCTCGGCACGCCGACCGCGATCGATCGCACTGGCTTCACCGATCGCTGTATAATGGGTTGCGCAGCAGCGCAGAGACCGAGGGAGACCGGCATGCCAAAATTTCTCGGACATGGAAGCTATACGGCCGAAGGCTGGAAGGGCGTGGAGAAGGAAACGCCGACGCATCGGCGTGATTTCGTCGCCAAGTTCCTGGAAACGGTTGGCGGGAAGCTGGAGGTTTTCTATTTCGCCTTCGGCGAGCATGATTTCGTTTGGATCGCCGATTATCCCGATGTCGCGACGGCTGCGGCGGTCGCGATCGCCGTGCAGGAAAGCGGCATGATCAAAGGCCACCAGACGCTGCTTCTCACTGCCGAAGAGCTGGACGCGGCGCTCAAGAAGCATGTCGACTTTCGCGCGCCGGGCCGCTGATCGGCGAAGCAGGGCGCGTTAGTCTTCGTTCAGTCCGTCCGCCGCCCGCGGGCCGCAGGACGGCCAGAAGGCACGCGCGGCCTCGTAGCTCATCTTGCCGGGAACGCCGTGGAACGGCGGATAGCCGCCGCGCGCCCGAATCCAGCGATCGAGATCGCGTCCCAATGGGATGGGGTCGCCGTAGTTGGTGCGGTGATAGGCAAATTCGGCGCGCGGCGTGATGCAGACATAAGGGCGGCTCTCGCTCGCCAGCGTCATGCAGGAGGAGCCGCAGAAGCCGTTGATCACGATCTGCACCCGCGCGGCCCGGGCGGCGCGTGCCGCCTGCTCGAACCAGGCGACATGGCCGCCGCGATTAAATTCGACGACGCAAGGGTCCTGGCAGGGGCCGAATACACGGGCCAGCAGCATCAAAGCCGTCAGCTTGCTCATCCTTCGTCCTCGCCTTGGGGCCGCTGCGAAAAGGATGCCGCTCTCCGCTCCGGCGATGCGGGACGGACAAAAGATCGAGAATCAGCGACCACATCGCTCAGTGTGCCACATTGGCGGCCAAGCGGAACGGAACATCAGGTGGAAAAGGTAAAAGACGCTGGCGCCACGGAGAAGCGCACCGCAACTCATCGGCGTGCAAGGTGACTTGCAGCCGTTCTGCCTGCGCCAGCTTGGCCCGCAGCCGTCAGGTCAGCGGAAGCTTTTGGTTACGGGCCCTTGGTTGGGTCGTACTCAGCCGCCCGCCTCGCCATCATCGCTGACCAGGCCAACGTCCGGCAGGGCGATGATCAGTGCCATCAACGCAAGGATCAAAGCTGCTGCAAGCCAGACCAGATTGATATCCATGAGCGTCGTCCCATACCGCCGCGTGCGGCGCACAATCCCGCGCCGCGCGCGTGGGCCTCGTTGCGCATCTTTTTGGCATGTAGGGCGACGCGATTCGGTTCCCAGGCTTAAGCGGCGAATTTCGAAGGCGCGGCTTTGTCATAGGCCGTTACACCGCCTTGCACTGTTCGTAGGCGGGTGGGCATGATGCAGCTCCCGCCGCACGAAAGGGCGGCGCTCGGGCGGAGCGGCGGCGATGGCGGAGCGCGTTTCCGGGGTCAAGGCAAGCATCGGCTTCTTCTCGGCGACTGGCGCGCGCGAAAGCAATGAGGATTTCGCTGGTGCGGTCTTAGGCTGGGAATTGCCGAAGCCGCGCGGCGATGTGGTGGCGGCGATCGCCGATGGCATCGGCTCAACCAAAGGCGGGCGGGTAGCGGCAGAGACCGCTGTGCGCGGCTTCCTCGACGGTTTTTGCGACCTGCCCGAGACGATGGAGGTGCGCCGCGGCGCGGCCAAAGTGGTCAGCTCGCTCAACAGCTGGATTCATGCCCTCGGCCAGCGCGATCCAGATCTTGCGGAAATGGGCTGCACCTTCACGGCGCTCGTATTGCGCGGGCGCGTCGCGCATGTGCTTCACGTCGGCGACACGCGCGCCTACCGCTTCAGCAATGATCGGCTTTCGTTGCTGACCAACGATCATGCGCGTGAGGCGGGCCCGGGGCGCTCCGGCGTGCTCTATCGCGCGCTCGGCGTGGAGACGGAGGCGCGGCTCGACTATGCGAGCCAGCCCGTCGCGCGGCACGACCGCTTCCTTTTGTGCAGCGACGGCGTGCATGGCGTGCTGCAATCCGAGCGCATCGCCGATGTCATGCGTGCGCAATCGGCCTCCGCCGACACCGCCCGTGCGCTGGTCGCCGCGGCGCTGCAATCCGGCAGCAGCGACAATTGCACGGCCATGGTGATCGATGTCGTCGAGCTGCCTGCGGGCTCTGTCGACGTCGACGCCGTCATGATGCAGCTGCCGTTGATCCCGGTTCCGATCGCCGGCGAAACAGTCGACGGTTTCCTGCTCAAGGCGCTGATTTCCGACGGCCGCTACACCCGCCTGTTTCTCGCGGTCGACGAGCTTGAGGGCGGCGATGTCGTGCTGAAATTTCCCAAGCCGCAGATTGGCGAGGTCGCCGCCTATCGCGCCGCCTTCGTGCGCGAAACCTCAGTGGGCGCGCGCGTCAACAGCCCGTGGATCGGCCGCATCATCGAGCCGCCGCCGGGGCGGCAGACCTGCCTTTACACGGTTATGCCGTTCTACCAGGGTGAGCTGCTCGACACGCGCATCGCGCGCCGTCCGCTCCTCGGTTTGGAGGAGGGGCGCAACATCGCGATCAAGCTCGCGCGCGCGGTCGCCGCACTGCATCGCGCCGACATTATCCATCGCGACATCAAGCCCGACAATGTGATCCTCGAGCGCGACGGCTCGCTCAAGCTCGTCGATCTCGGCGTCGTGCGCGTGCCCGGATTGGAAGATGCGCCGCCCGAGACCATCCCCGGCACGGCGGCTTATATGGCGCCGGAAATGTTCGATGGCGAAGCCGGCAATATGGCGACCGATCTCTACGCCCTCGGCGTCACCATGTACCGTAGCTTCACCGGCGAATTCCCTTATGGCAACGGTGATGCTACGTCGCCGCCGCGCCGGCAGCGGCCGATCCCGCTTGCGACCCTGCGGCCGGACCTGCCTGCCTGGCTTGAGGCGACGCTCGCGCGCGCCATCGCGCTCGATCCCGCCGAGCGTTTTCGCGACGTCACGGAATTCGCCGCGGAAATGGAGGCGGGGCCAGCCGGCGCTCCGGTCGCCGCGCCGCGCCCGCGCACCTTCTATGAGCGCGCCCCCGTACGCTTCTGGCAGGGCGTTTCGGCATTGCTTGCGCTCGCACTCATCTTGTCGCTATGGCTGCGGCACTAAGGCTGGCCTTCCGCCGCGGTTTGGCAACGAATCGTAGGCTGGGCGCGTTAGCCTCGACCCATAATCGAAAGGAATGGAATGCTCCACGACATTGCCATCATGATCGCCGGTCTGTGCGTGTTTGCGCTTATGGCGATATTGGCGCCCGATGATTTTGCCATGCCGACCGACGACGACGGCAACATCTGAGACGCCGCGCGTGCGGGGCGGAGCGGTCAGAGGAATCCCCGCCGGGAAAAAGAACGGCCCCAGCGGGGATCGGCCTTGGGGCCGTCAGGGGATCCGCGGATAGAGGGGGCAATCCGCGGACTCTTCGGCTATACGCGCTATTCCATCGCGTAAGCCGTTTCGCCATGCACCGCATCGTCGCCGACCTGCATGGTCTGCTCGTCCATGCGCAACGGCACGATGAGTGAGATCAGCTTGAGGATGACGAAAGTGGCGACGACGTTCAGCACGATGATGAAGGCAGCCGCCTCGGCCTGCAGGACGAATTGGTGGAAATTCCCGTAGAGCCAGCCGGTGGTGCTGACGCCGGGGGCATCCTTGTCCGTGCCGACATAGACCAGCATCGCCGGATTGGAGAGAATGCCCGCCATGAGGCCACCCAGAAGGCCGGCCACGCCGTGCGTTGAGAAGACGCTCAGCGTATCATCGACTTTGGCCATGAACGACATCTTCTGGAACTTGTTCATGCTCCACCAGGGGACGATGCCGGCGACGACGCCGATGATGAGCGCGCCCCAGCCATCGACATAACCGGCGGAGGGCGTGATCGCGACGAGACCCGCGATCATGCCATTGACGGCGCCGACCACCGACGGCTTGCCGTAGGACAGGTAGTCGAGAATGGTCCACACCAGCAGCCCCGTTGCGGTGGCAATATTGGTGTTGAGCACGGCGGCCCCGGCATCAGCATTGGCGAAATAGGGGTCGCCGCCGTTGAAGCCGTTCCACCCGATCCACAGAATGCCGGCGCCGGTCAGCGCCGCCAGCAGATTGTTGGGCGGGCAGTGCTCGCGATCGACCTGCAGCCGCGGCCCGATCACCCATGCGGCGACGAACCCCGATGTGCCGGCGGCAAGATGGATGACATAGCCGCCCGAGAAGTCGACCGCGCCCGCTGTCGCGAGCCAGCCGCCGCCCCATAGGCTGAAGGCGCCGACGGTATAGACGACCGTCATCCAGATCGGCACGAAGATCATCCAGGCTTTGAAGCTCATCCGCCCGAGCACGGAGCCGGCGAGAATGATGACCGTGATGGCCGCGAACACGAACTGGAAGTACACCAATGTCGACATCGGGAAGGTCAGTCCCGGCATGCCGGACGCCGCCGCGGGAACAGTCGCGGGACCCATCTCAAAGGCCGCCGACGTGGCGGGCCCCGGTTTGCCCAGGAATGGGAACCACTGCGGACCGAAGGCCATATTGTAGGCCCAGAGCATCCAGACGATCAGAACCGCGGCGAAGGCGTACATCGCCATGAAGGCCGAGTTGATCGCCCATTTCTTTTTGACGAGGCCGCCGTACAGGACGACGAGGCCCGGAATGCTTTGCAGGCCGACGAAAGTCGCGGCCGCCAATTGCCAGGCGTTATTTCCAGAATTCAACCATTGTGGAGATGGAAGCAACATTGGAGATCCCCTGTCATGCCGAGTTCCGGCTGGCGATCCGCAAATGCTTGTTGTTATTGACGGGAATTGCCGAAAGAATTTCGCCAGCCGCCTGCGCAATTCCAAAGCAATAATTGCGCCAATATGACGCAATCGGCGCAAGCTGCTCGAGTCAGCCTGGGTGGGAAAAAGCTTTGTCGTTTCAAGATGGATACGGCACGATCGCGTAATCGGCCGCGGCATCTTCAACCGGACTCAAGCGTGTCTGACTAAAAACGAAGCGATGTTGCCCATATTTCGAGCAGTCGCGGTCGGCGTCAGGGCTTGGAGGGAATTTCGTCCTGAGCGACGATCGCGATGCGAGTGAGGGGGAGGCTAGGTGAACGCGATCAGGCTCACGATGATGGTCGCTTATGCTTTGCTGGTGCCGGGCACCGTGTTACCGGCGCAAGCCGCGGAACTGACGTTCCATTGCGTCAACCAGGCAAGCCACGTCAGCTGGATGTTGAAGGTCGATCCTGCGAAAAGCACCGCGGATGGTTTTCCGGCGACGATCAGCACGGCGAGCATCGCCTGGCGCGATCCTGTCCGTGGTGGCAATTATCTACTCGATCGCGCGTCGGGCGCGCTGACGTTCAGCAATGCTTCGAGCATGGGCGGCTATATGCTGTTTCACCGCTGTCAGCAGGTGAAGTGACGCTCCAGCCCGGATCTTCCGGGCCGCGAGTTCCGTCGATCTCGAAGATCGTAAGACGGCTCCTTCGCCGCGCGCGCAAAGGAGCCGCTACTAGCGGAAGGCTTCCCCAAAAGCCGGCCACAAAGGGACGTTACGGCGCGCGCCGCGCACACAAAAGAATTATCAAAGCGCCTGAGCTTTTTGCCGGAAGGTGTTGTATTTCGGCTTATGTTACCTTTTGTTGCGGTATTCCAACCGGGCGCTCTGGTCCGCCGCAATTGACGCAGTGCGAAGCGGAGTCTTCAGGAGCACGTCCAGGAGCACGTCCAGGAGCACGTCTATGTCTGATGAGACATCGAGTTCCGAATTGGTCCCGGTGCCGCACCCGCAGGAGATGAAAAGCACGGTCGAATTGCGGATCGGCCGGGTCATCTCGTTTCAGGCTGTGGCGCGCACCACGCCGGCGGGCGTCATCAGCGTCGGAATCGCACTCTCGCTGGCCGTGCTGGCCTTCAGCGCTCTGGCGCGGGCACGGCGGACGCGGAGCGCCTGATCTTCGGAGAGAATTTCCCCGAAGCTGCCGCCTCTATGCCGATGCGTGAGGATAAGCGCTTAGAACTTGAAGAATTTTTCGCGCAGCGCGTCTTCGACCTGCTGCTTGATCTCGAGGACCTTGTTGCGCGCGTCGTCTTCCTTGAAGTGCGCATCTTCCCATTTGTCGAGGTCTTCGACGGATTGGGGCGCGATCGAGACGAGGGCCTCTTCTTCCTTGATGGCGGCAATCCAGGTTTCGACGGCAGCTTTGAAAGCGGCCTGAAGCTGATCAATTTCGGCAACGACATCGGACATGAGGCACCTCCGCTCACACGTGCTTAAGTTGCGACCGTGAAGCTGGCGTGACGCATCCCCAGGCTGCGTTATGGGTGCGTTGTCTTGGGCGTGCGGACGAAGCAGATTTTCGCGGCACGCGGAAGTTTTTTGCTCGAATCCATGAGGAAAACGGTGGAATCGGGCGGGCACTCGCTCGCTTTCGACCGGATGAGGATCGTCGTCCGGATCGTCGTGTCCTTTCCGTCCGCGGACTGGGCTGCGGCCGGCATGCCGGCAAGTGCGGCGCACAAAAGACCGAAGGCGAAAGATCCGTATCGCATGCTACTCCTAGCCGCCGATTGGGAGTTAAGGCGCGGTTGCAATGGCTTTACCGCCATAGCATATAGTCCGCCGCGCGCGGGTGTAGCTCAATGGTAGAGCAGCAGCCTTCCAAGCTGAATACGAGGGTTCGATTCCCTTCACCCGCTCCAATATTTCTCGTTTTTTAGACGTGAAATTGGAGCAAGCTCGCGCGTTCACGCGCGAACCGACTGTGTCGCGATCATAGGGCAGGGGCGCTACAGCGCGCGAACCGACGTGAAGACAAGAGCGATCACGGCCGCTCGCGCTTGATCTGATCCGCGGGCTTCGGCGGCGGGCCGACTTCCACGCCTTCAGAGTCGACAGATCGCAAACGCTCGAATTCGCAAGCGTCGCAAACCAGCATTTGAAGTTCGTACTTTGCGCCGAGGTCCGGATGCGGCGACCGGCGCATGACATGCATAGAGCCGCTACTACACTGATTGCAGCGCAGCCTATCGTGCGCGCCAAAGCTGGCGGCGCGATGAATGAGAACGGCCATGCGATATCCCCCCGCGAGGCCATATGGATTGTGCCCACTGCATGACGGCAGGGGCTCAATTTTCGTAACCCTATCGCAAAAATATCGCGCCGTCACGTCGTCATCGCCCGGCCGTGTCGTTTTTTATTCCTTGGATATTGCCGCATATCGGGCCGGAGCCCGCACATTGGCTGCGATGTGCGGGGCAGGCGCTCGCATTGACTCTTCCGGGAAAAGCGCCAGATTCTTCGTGCCTTAGTTGCGTAGGAGGGTGTCTTGGCCGCGCGTCCTTATTGGAAGGGGTATCTCAAGCTTTCCCTCGTTTCTTGTCCCATCGCCCTCTATCCGGCGACCTCGTCGTCGGAGCGTATCGCCTTCCGGCAAATCAATAAGAAGACGGGCAATCGCTTGCGCCAGCAGCTTGTCGATGAGGTCACGCGCGATGTTGTCGACAGCGAGGATAAGGGCAAGGGCTACGAATATGCCAAGAACGCCTATGTCATGATCGACGACGACGAACTCGAATCCGTCCAGATCGAAAGCAGCAAGACGATCGAAATCGATTCCTTCGTCCCGCGCGCGCAGATCGATGAGCGCTATTTCAACAGCAGCTATTACATCGTCCCTGAAGATAAGGTCGGGCAGGAGGCCTTTGTCGTTATCCGTGAAGCGATGCGCGACAAGAAGATGGCCGCATTGGCTCGCGTTGTGCTGAGCAAGCGCGAACATGTCATCATGTTGCAGCCCTGGGAGAAGGGCATCATGGGCACGACGCTGCGCTATCCCTATGAGGTCCGCTCGGCGGAGGATCTTTTCAGCGGCATCGAAGATTTCAAGATCGCGCCGGACATGTTGAAGCTCGCGGACCATATCGTCGAAAGCAAAGCGGCGGATTTCGATCCGTCGAAATTCTCGGATCGCTACGAAGACGCGGTAGTGGAACTGATCCGGCAGAAGCGCGCCGGGCTGCCGGCGGCGCCGCAGCGTATGTCCGAGACGACGCCAAATGTCGTGAGCCTCATGGACGCGCTGAAACGCAGCCTCGCGGAGGCCACGCGGACGCCGGCTGCGGCAACCACGGAGACGCCGAAAGGCCGCACCAAGAAGCCGGCGAAACGCGCGGCGGGGCAAAGCGAGATGCTGCTGCCGATCGCGGGCAAGAAGGAGAAGGAAGCGCCGGCGAAGCCCGCTGTCCGTTCTGGCGCCCGGAAGAAAGCCGGCTGACCAAGTCTACCCGCCGCTCCGGACCGAACCGTTCCTCTCTCAGTTTTCATGGATGGATATGATGCGTCACCGCCTCATCCTGTCGGGCGTTCTCATGGCTGCGGCCTTGGCCTCGGAACCTTGCTTCGGCCAGACCGCCGCCTATGCACCGCTCGATTGCGCCAAGGCATCGAGCCCGGCGGAAAAGGCGATCTGCGGCAACTATGAACTCGGCCAGGACGAGGCGCGCCTCGCAACATTGTACGGCCTTCTGACAGCGCTCGTCGCGATGGGACAACGCGGCGACATCATGGACGCACAGCATCATTGGATCGCGGTCCGCAATGCCTGCGCAAGCGACCTCAAGTGCCTCACCCACGCGTATCAGGCGCGCATCGGCGACCTCTCGAAACAGTTCGACGCTTTAGCCAAACGCGGACCGTTCTAGACCGGCACGCTAGAGCGTCGGGCGTTCAAATTGAATCGCTCGGCGCTTTTAAGTCTTTCGCATCGGATTTGTCCGAAAACCGCTTCGCACTTTTCGGTCCGATGCTCTAGCGTGCCGGTTTCCACTCGGCGACGAGCTCCTGCGCCTGTTTGATCTGCGCTGCGGTCAACTTGTCCGCCATGATGTCGCGATTGCTTTGCGCGGTCGCGCGATTGTCGGCCGGCCCGCGGTTCGCCGCGAGGCCGAACCATTTATAGGCTTGCATATAATCCTGCTTCACGCCCTGGCCGTTGGCGTACAGAAGACCGAGGTTGCTCTGCGCAAAAGGATCGCCGCGCTCGGCCGCCTTGGCGTACCATTTGGCGGCCTCATCGAAATCTTGTTTGACGCCCTGGCCCTTGGCATAGAGCACGGCGAGACCCGTTTCGGCGAAGAGATCGCCCTGCGTTGCCGCCTTGCGATACCAATCGGCGGCCGCGGCATAATCCTGCTTCACGCCGAGACCCTTGGCATAGAAAAGTCCGAGCAGGCTTTGGGCGAAGACGTCGCCCTGTTCGGCGGCCTTGCGATACCAGTCTGCGGCTTGCGCATAATCCTGTTTGACGCCGCGGCCTTTCTCATAAAGCTGACCGAGCGCCACCTGGGCTGCGACAAGGCCGTAATCGGCCGCCTTGCGGTAATAGTCGGCGGCGGCCGCGAAATCCTGTTTGACACCCTGGCCCTTGGCATAGAGCAAAGCGAGATTGAGCGCCGCGGCGGCATCGCCCTTGTCGGCCGCCTTGCGATACCAGGCTGCGGCCTCCGCATCGTCTTCTTTCACGCCCTGGCCGCGCTGATAGAGCAGGCCGAGACTCGAGGCGGCGAATACATCGCCCTGCGTGGCGGCTTTGCGATACCAGTCGGCGGCCGCAGCATAATCCTGCGCGATGCCTTGGCCTTTGGCCGTGAGCAGGCCGAGATTGGCCTGCGCCGCCACATCGCCTTGCTCAGCCGCCTTGCGATACCAGGCGACGGCTTGCGTGAAGTCCTGCGTCACGCCGTGGCCTTGCGCATAAAGCTCGCCGAGCTTGCTTTGCGCGCCGGCGTTGCCCTTATCGGCCGCCTTGCGATACCAGGCCGCGGCCTGCGCCCAATCCTGGCTGATGCCCGCGCCCGTTTCATAAGCGCGCGCGAGGGCGAGCGTCGCGAAAAGATCGCCTTGATCGGCGGCTTTGCGATACCAGCCTGCGGCCTGTGCCAGATCCTTCGGCACGCCGAGGCCCGCAGAATAGAGATGGGCTAAGTTGCTTTCCGCGACGGCATTGCCGCGGTCCGCCGCTTTGCGGAAAAGGGTCGCCGCCTGCGCATAATCCTGAGCGACGCCGGGGGCGCCTTGCGCGAGCACGATGGCGAGATCGACCTCTGCCGCGAGATCGCCCTTGTCGGCCGCCTTGCGATAAAGCTCGGCCGCCTTGCCGGGGTCTTTCGACACGCCGCGGCCGTCGGCATAAAGCTCGGCGAGATTGCTCTCGGCCGCGAGATCACCTTGTGCCGCCGCTTTTTCGAACCAGCTTGCCGCCTGCGCTTCGTCCTTCGCGACGCCGCGGCCTTGGAGATAGAGAAGCCCCAGACGCACTTGCGCGGCGCTATCGCCGCGCTCCGCTGCTTTGCGATAATAATTGGCGGCCTGTGCATCGTCCTTCGCGACGCCATGGCCTTGCGCATAGATTTCGCCGAGCAGGCTTTGCGCATAAAGGCTGCCTTGCGCGGCCGCCTTTTGATAGAGCGCGACGGCGCCGGCTTCGTCTTTGGGCACGCCCGTGCCGTTTGCAAGCAGGTCGGCAAGGCGGGTTTCGGCCGTGACATCGCCTTGCGCCGCCGCCTTGCGATACCATCTCGCCGCTTCGGCATAATCCTGCTTCACGCCGCGGCCTTGGCTTAGGAGATAGCCGAGCATGGATTGCGCGTAGACAACGCCCTTGTCAGCGGCGCGACGCAGCCAAATGGCCGCGTCCTGATCGCTTTTCGGAACGCCGGTGCCGCGCAGATAGAGTGAAGCGAGATTGACCGCGGCGGCGACATCGCCTTTCTCCGCTGCCTTGCGGTACCATTTCGCGGCTTCGGCATAATCCTGCGTGACGCCTTGGCCTTTGGCATAGAGCAGGGCGAGGCTGCCGGCGGCGAAGGTGACGCCCTGGTCAGCCGCCTTGCGATACCATTTCGCCGCCTCGGCATAATCTTGGGTAACGCCGCGGCCTTCCGCATAGAAAAGCCCGAGATTGACCTGCGCGAAGGAATTCCCTTTGTCCGCGGCCTTGCGATACCAGGCTGCGGCTTGCGCAAAATCCTGCGGCACGCCCTGGCCTTTGGCGTAGATGAGACCCAAGGTCATTTCGGCATAGGCGTCGCCGCGCGCGGCCAAAGGTTTCAGAAATTTGAGCGCTTTGGCATATTCGCCATGGCTGTAAGCGGCGGCGCCATCCTGCAGCGGGTCGGCGAAAGCCGGCATCGACGCCAAGAGACACAGCGCAGCCACGCCGAACTTGAGACGGGTGGCGAGGGACATAGCCGGCGCGTGAGCGGAACCGTGCACTTTGAGCATTTGCGAAGCCTTGGCGATCATTGGTTCGGGCGATGTTTTATGAGGTTGTCGCGTCTATTGCATCATCCAAAAGCGCAAGAGACGGAACGAGATAAAGCACCGTCCGGGCTTTGCCAAGATTTGCAGGGCGGCGCTTCGAAGACGCGCGCGCCGGCTTCGCTTTGAACGCCGCCGACAGCTCAGAATGAATCCAAAGTGACGCGTTGGGGCTCGCGGTTTTGACGTATTGGTCTCAAATGCTTTGGCCCACCGATCCGAACTAGCCGCAGATGTTATCCGCTGACTACTTGCTGAGCATTGCGTGCGGTCGCGCACCCGAAAACGATCCGACCGCGAGAGCGTGTGGTTACATTTTCGCGGGAAGATGCTATCCGGGAAAAAGCGAATCTTCAGATACGCCAATTTCGGAAATAAATTTCCGAAGTATTTGAAATCGCTGCACGTGCAAGGACCTTCCAGCAGAACGGGAAGGTTCTTTTCATCTGAATTACCGTCTGGGGAGATCCATGAAGATCACATTGCTGGCAGCGGTCGCTGCGATTGTACTCGGCTTGACAGGAACCTCGGAAGTGTTTGCGGCGCCGGCCAATGGCGCGGCGATCAGCGGCGCCTCCAATTACAGCGCGCCGATCAGCAAGGCGCATTGGTGCCGCGTTCACCGCTGGTGCGAACACGGCCGCTGCTGGGTTCACCGCCACTGCTGGTAAGCCGAAGAGCCGGCTTCACATTTCCGATCCTGGAGGCCGCGCGATGCGCGTCCTCCGTTCGATATTTCCGCAATTTTCAAGCGCAGGAGCGGGGGCATGATCGTCGCCACGACCAACGATATTGCAGGCTATCGCATTGTCCGTCATCTCGGCCTCGTGCGCGGCATAACGGTGCGCTCACGCAGCGTCGTCGGCAATTTTGTCGGCGGCCTGCAATCGATCTTCGGCGGCCAGATCTCAGCCTTTGTTCATCTTGCCGAAACCGCGCGGCAAGAGGCCTTCGACCATATGTGCGAACATGCGACCCAGGGCGGCGCCAATGCCGTTGTCGGCATGCGCTATGACGCCAACGAGATCACCGACGGCATCACCGAAGTCCTGGCCTATGGCACGGCCGTCTGGGTCGAGCCGGCCTAGCGCGTCGCCCGTTTCGGGGCCTGCCGGCTAGCGCCGCGAAGAAGCTTGTCTAGGGCGCTATCCGCCGCTTGCTTTGACAGGCCGCCTGCGGCTAATACGAGGGCACTAGGAGTGTAGCTCAATTGGTAGAGCACCGGTCTCCAAAACCGGGGGTTGGGGGTTCGAGTCCCTCCTCTCCTGCCAGTTAGCCAAAATCCCTTCTTTTTCAATCTGTTGAGCGCTCGATCCGAACCGGCGGGCGATTTTCCCGTTCGGCGAACGGTCTTTGGCGCCCGTCGATTAAACTCAATTCATTGCCGCCAAGGTTTCCACGACAGGGACATTGCTCACCCTGATAAGGCCGACGGCCGGATAGTCGAGGTCGATGGTCATCCACAAGGCAATCGCAAGGACGACGCCATAAACGGAGTCGAGTGCAGAAAACCTGCGACCCATGCGGCCGTTGCCGAAGCCCATCAAACCGATGCCCAGCGCCGCCGTCCCTAAAAGCATCGCCATAATCGGAATGGGCAAATGTCTTCTCGCCATCGCGAGGTGGACCGTATGCATATCGATGACCTCGTTGATCGGCGGCAGAATCACCGCCATCAACGGCGCGTTGCCCTGACTAGCCTTGATCGCCGACCTCCACATGCGTTCGTGCAGGCCAGGTACCTTGGCGAGCAAGGGCTCGATCTGAGCCCTTCCTTCCCGACTGAGCAGGGTGACCCGATCGGCGGTATACTCTTTGAGTGCAGCCTTCAGTTCGCCGCGCTGTGGCTCGGGGATGGTATCGGCTCTCAAATAAGCGGTGCCGAGTGCGTTCGCCTCCTGCACAATGAGATCTTGCCGAGCGATAAAACGCGAGGCCGCCCCTGAAAATGCAAAACCGATGAGAAACGCGACCAGAGCGGCTGTGGATGCTCGAACCAGGGCAAACTGCCGGTTGAAAGGCTCATCGGCCGCGCGGACCAATGAGCCCAGCCGAAAACCAATCTCGTGAGCGCCCACGACGCCCGCAATTAGGCCAAAGGCGATCAGCAGCTCAGTCATTTGCCGCCTCCCGAGAGCGACGGAGACCAATGCAGATTTAATCCCATCGTCAGCCCCAATGTTTCGATTGGAGGATGTTGCATATGGCGAAATCGCTTCGCGAAATTTGTCAACAGGCAAAATTATTATGCGACGATCGTGAAAAGCGCTCTAGCGTCACCTGCGTTACGGGAGATCACCGCAGGGGGCGGACCTCGCCAGGGACGCCGATCGGGCACTCCAGCAATGTGCGATCCCAATTTCCGTTTTGCGCGGCTGCGACGTAGGTCTGCGAGAGGAAACCCATCAGCAAAGCATCCGGATCGGTTGCGCCGCGGACAGCGTCGTAAGGCAGAATGAATTCGCTCAGATTCTCATCGAAATACGCTTCAGGGACGACCTCGCTCCCCCGAAAGCCAGGCGGCTCCGGATAAGCATAAGAATAGAAAACGGGCCGAGGAAACGAAGCATTGCCGGGCCAAAAACCTGCGCTGCTCACCTGGTG
>Ga0153954_1000854_pt1 | contig 19959 bp, 16 predicted proteins | sample TSFL038MetaG_FD_102277 | JGI IMG/M metagenome (GOLD analysis project Ga0153954, IMG submission 102277) | Attine ant fungus gardens microbial communities from Florida, USA - TSFL038 MetaG | ecosystem: Host-associated > Fungi > Mycelium > Unclassified | place: USA: Florida, Wekiwa Springs State... | reverse complement strand
TTCCGGCGAGCAGCAACGCGACGCACAGGCAGCAGACTATTTCTTTCCGCCACATGCGCGTGCTTCCAGCTCAGTGGAGATCGCCCTGAACAGATTTTCCAGATAGTTCCGCGCTTCCGGATCGAGGTCACTGTCCCGGTACATGTTGGCGCGATCCAGGACCTGGCACACCGCAATCCTGTTGCCGTCCGGAGACGACGTCGGCGCGATGGACTTGGCGATCGCCATCGCATAGGCATAAAGCGTTACGACGGCGAGCGCCTCACGCGTGATCTTGTACCGCCCGGGCAGGATCTCCTGGGAGATGTGCACGTAAGGGATATTCAGGCTTCCCTTGAAATCCCCGAGGTAGATGTCGTTCTCGACAAAGGTCGATTGGCCGGCATAGCGCCCGACCGTGCTGAGCACCTGCAAGCTCGGCTGCTTCCCGAACGAGGTCTCGAGCGTATCCTGGTCGATGTCGTCCACATTCTCAGTCGTGACCACGACCTTGATGCCCCGGTTCGTCGACGGTCCGCCTGGCGAGAAGTCGGCGAGCAGGTAGCGGATATTGTTCTTGAACGACTGGATCCACGAGGTGACGCCCTTCTTGGCATTGTCATCGGGCGGGTTCACCACGAATACGACGATGCTCCGGCTCTGGTCGGCGCCGTCGGTCGCGCGGGCCCGACCAACCGGCAACACAGCCAAGACGAAGGCGAGCAGGAGTGCCGTGGACCGATCCATGCGCGTCAAATGATGCAATTTGTCACGTTATCCCATGCTTGAATATTACCAACAGCAATAGCCGACCGGCAAGCAAGCCCGAGAGCGGCAACATCCAGGATTCTTGTCGCGCTTGCGTCCCTCCGCTACTGTCGAGCACGCTTGCGTCTCGACCGTCGGACCGAATTTCACCGACCATAGCCTTTGGACATTGCATACGGCTGGGGCCGCTTCGTTGTCATGAGCATATCCCGTCATTCGATTCCGTTCGGCATCCAGCTCGCATTCTCCGTCGCCGCAGTCATGGCTCTCCCAACCCATGGTGTTGCTGCCGGCGAGGGCGCCTGGAAAGAGCGGACAGAGGTCGTCTGGAACAGGCCGACGGGATCGTTGGTCCGAAAGGCCTTCCGGGTCTGGGATCCGCATCCCGAGCTCGGCCTCGATTTCTTCTGGGAGCCGCGTGGCGGCGCCGGGGTTGATGCATCCGGCTTGGTCGCCAACGGCGCGGGAACTTTGACGTGGCATACCAAAGGCGCCGCCGACTACGACCGGCGATTCACCTACAGCGTGTTCAAAGGTGTGCTGAAGAATGGCCGTCCCGACGGCGAAGGCTCCCTCGCCGTGCGGACCGGGCTGTCCTACACCGGCCATTGGGCCGATGGCGAGATGGATGGTCGCGGCGTCCTCAGGTTCGAGAATGGCGACAAGTACGAGGGCGATTTCGTCGCCGGCAGGATGCACGGGGTCGGCAAGTACACGTCGACGGACGGCTCGGTCTATCTCGGCGAATTCCGCGCGGGCATGCGCCATGGCATCGGCAAGCTGACGCTCGCCGACGGCGAATACACCACTGCGTGGCTGGACGGCAAAGAGATTGAGCGCCGGTTGATACCGGACAGCAGACCGCCGCAACGGCCGTTGCCGCTGCGTTTCGCTGCCATCTCGAATACCGTCAAACTGAAAGTATCGATCGACGACAAGAAGTCGATCAGCTTCGACGTGGCGTCTTCCGACGAGGGCGGTTCCGACAGCGCAAGCTACGAGGCCGAGCCCGGCCCGGGGGCGACGAGCATACGCCTGGCGTCCCAGCCGGTACGGGACGCCTGGAAGCGCGATGCCGCGATCGCCTCCGGCTCGCGTGAGAAGCTCGGCTACATTCAGAGCGTGTCCCCGCCGGTCTTCCTCAAGGCCATCGTCGACAATAATGCCACGACGCCTGCCCAGATTGCCCGTGCATTCATCGACGTCATCGAGAGCACGCCCGACCCGACGCCGTATCTGGAATTGCATCCCGGATCGACAAAGTGCTGCGGCGAGCCCGACGACTACAACCCGGTCCTTGACTTTCAGAACTTCGGTTGGGGGAGCGTTCGCGATGCACGTATCACGTTCTCGTTCGGCGCCGAAGGGAAGCAGGGCGGAAAGCTCACGATGCCGCTCGGAAGCTTCGATGCCTCAAAGAAGCTCTCGATCGCCGACCAGTTGAAGCGGCAAGGCGTCGACGTCACGAGGCTCAGAAAGGCGAGCAGCGGCTTTTGGATGGAGTCCCGCGGCGATGGCGTAAACCCGAGCGCGTTCAACTGTCCGGACAGTCCGGTCGAGGAGGTCAAGGAACCGGCAGCACAGGATCAAAAGGCACAGGATCAAAAGGCCCAAGAGCAGAAAGGCGAAGAGCCGGAAGAGCAAGATGCCTTGGCGCGGGAAAAAAGGGCGAACGAGAAGTGCTTCGAAGGCATCGCCGGCTCCGGCGTCTTCGGGAAGCTGAAGGATCAAGTCTACACTGATGGATATGTCGCCTATACCAACGTGACCGGGCGTATCGCGTACAAGTGGTCCGGTGCCGACGGCAAGATCAATGATCGCGTCTCGACGTTCTCGATGCCTGTCCCGCTCCTGCGCTTTGCCCCACCCAATGCCGAGATGGGATACGAGGAGCCCATCGAGGAGCGGGTCAAATCGATCGTATTGGCCCTCGACCGGCGCAAGTATCGGGTAGCGCTTCCGAACAGCTGGAATGCAAAGATTCCCCCGTCGGGCGACATGCAATTCGACTTCGCCCTGTCCGCGGAGAAATCGTCCCATCACGTTCTGCAGATCGTTGTCCAGCTCGCCGACGGCAACGAGGCGCGCTCGTCCATGATCGACCTCTCCTATTTCAGGCCGCGGATGAGCAAGAAGGCAAGACCCGACTAATTGGGCATCGGCCCCTTGGCTGCGCTGTCGAAGAAATTCGGGATCGGGACCAGGCGTGCAAAGAAGGTCCCCTGCTCGAACACACGGACCTCGAGGACACTGCCTGACGCGCGCGGGGCGCTCTGATCGAATACGAAATTGCCGAGCGAATAGATGCTCAAGCCCTGCCCGCCGGCGAGAAGATCGAAATCCGCGGCGGCGAGATGCGGATGCACCCCGACGACGAGCGAGACCGCGGCTTGCCGCAGGGCCTCCGTGAGCGCGCGCTGCCGCCTGCCGGGGCTGGCGACATAGTCCTGCCCCCAATTGACCATGGCGAAGAGCGGCGGCCGCGCCGCCGATTTGGCGACACGCACGATATCGTCGTCGGAGATCAAGCCCGTGCTGCGGCCGCTCCGATTGTCGAGATCGGTGAGCGCTGCCAGCCGGAACGAGCCCAGATCGGCGATGGTGCCATGCTTCAGCACCGTGATCCCCGCACCGGAGAGGATCTGCGTCATTGCATCGAACGCCCCCGCTCCGAGATCCATGGTGTGATTGTTGGCGAGGCTGACGGCGGTCACGTTGAGCGCGCGCAGCCAGTCCAGCGTCGGTGCCGACGGCATGGCCAAGCTCATGTCGTCGAGACCGATCGGCAGTTCGGGGACCATCACGCCGGTGAGATTGACGACGAGCCGGCAGCCGTTCAGCACATGCTGAAGCTCGCGCCGCATGCGTTCGGCCGCCGCGGGATCGGTCAGAAGGCGCAGGACGCCTCTGCCGAAGAACGTGTCTCCCGCGAAGCAATAGACTTTCGATCCGGGCGCGTCCGAGCCGACCTGCGGCGAGGGCTGCGGCTCGTAGAGCTGTACCACATAGCTCGTCGTGCGCGCCGCCTCCCCGGGCGCATAGGCGTGCGAGTTGGCGTTGAACATGACCGTCGGGCGCGCGTGAAAGACCTCTTGCTGGATGCGCAACTGCAGATATTGCGCGCCGCGGGAATCGGTGTGCTGCGGCTGCCGCAAGCTAACGACCGCTTCCGGCCGGCCGGCAGCCAGCACGTTGAGCGTCTCCTGATCGCGCTGCGCCGCTTCCGCCGCCGGCAGATAGTGGGAGAAATCCGTCGACTGAACCACCAGGGTGGTTGGACCGAGCATGGGCTTGAGGCGCTCGGCCAGCCGATCCCAGTCCTCCCGGCGCGAGCCTCTCACTGCAAGGGGCACGATGCGGGCGGACGGCATGTAATGCTTGATGAACGGCAGGACCGCGCCGATGCCGTGATCCGTTCCGAAGAGATCGGACTCCTCGACGAGGTCACGCGCTTGCAGCAGCCTGTCGACGTCGGGTCGGCTCACCACCAACCGGCCGAAGACCGTCTCGAAGGCCCGTCGCGTGGTTGCGAATGGTCGCGCCGAGCGCCGGAAATGGTCGGGAAACAGAACGACGACCTTGTCGATCCGACGGCCATCGACCATCCGGAACGCCGTTGCGATCAGGTCGACGGCGAGCAGATGGTGAGGAACCGCGATGCCCGACAGTGGACGGGGGGCCGGCGCGAGCTTGTCCGCATCGGAGATCGCGCGCGCGAATATCGCCGGGTCGCGAAATTGCGCCGGAAATGTCTCCTGCGCCTCTGCGGGTGCGACGCGCGCCCACGCCGCGGCGCCGGCACCCAAGAGGAGAGCGAGAAACAAGGCTGCGCGGGCGAACCCCGATCGCATCACGATCGCCGCCTTCAGCGCAGCCCGGCCGCGATGAAGTCCTCCAGCGCGCGCGGGGCGCCCTTCTTCTCGGGATCGCGGGGCGTGACGCCGGCGAAGCGGCTCGCCTCCAGGAACCACTGCCGGCGCGCCGGCAGCTGCCAGCGGCGCTTGGCCGATTCGCTTACGTTCCAGCGCACCGGCTCGTTCTCGATGTCCATCACCTGGTAGTGGGTGTTGAACAGCTCGATGCGGTGGCCGTCGGGATCGCGCATATAGACGAACAGCGCATGCCCGGGGCCATGGCGGCCGGGCCCGTACTCGACATTGACGGCATAGCCCATCTCGGCCGCGAGATCGCAGACATAGAAGAAGTGATAGGACTCGGGGATGCCGAAGGCGGCGTGATGCAGCCGCGGCCCGCTGCCGGGAGCGAACACGATGTCGTGCGGGTTACCCTTGCGCTGCAGGAACACGAACAGCAGTTCCTCGCTGTCGTCGGGGGAGATGTATTCCGAGAGCCGGAAGCCGAGGCTCATCCAGAACTCGCAGGCTTTCTGCACGTCGGGCACCAGCAGCTGGAAGTGGTCGATGCGCTGCGGCACCGCGCCGTGATGGTCCTTGAACGACACCACCAGCCGCGGCTTGAGGTCCATGGTGGCGCAGAACTCGATCGGCGCCCCGCTCGCGTCCGACACGTGCAGCGTACGGCCCTGATACGGCACCTCAACCCACTTGGCGGGCAAGCCCAGCGTCTCGAAATGGCGCTTCGCCTTCTCCAGGTCTTCCTCGGTGAAGACGCGCATGCCGACCCGCTGTGCTTCGGGCTCTCCCGTTGTGCGTCTGAGCACCAAACTATGGTGGCAGGCCTCCGCCACCCCGCGCAGATAGATCGCGTCCTTGTCCTCATCGCTGACGATGAAGCCGATGAGGTCGACGTAGAAGTTGCGGCTCTTCGCCAGGTCCTTGACGGTGAGCACGGAATGGCTGGCGCGCGTGATGTTGAAGGGCGGATCGTAGACGGGCTTCGGGATGGCCATGGCGCGCTCCGGAACAGGTTCGGGTTGGACAGCTTGAAGCGTCAGGTCGCCGTCGACAAGAGCTCGACCAGCGCCGGCATCACCAGGGCGTCGGGAATCGGGACGACGCTGGCGATGAGGAGTCAGCCCTCGACCGACGGGCCGCCCTTGCCGATGCCGCCGAGCTTGCCGCGAAAGCCGTGCTCGCTCCAGGCCAGCTCCTGCTGTTAGCGACGATAGAGCACGAAGCGGAGCCGGCTTGCGAGGTGCGCCAATGCAATTCGAGTGAGCCTCAACGCACTGAGTGACCGGCCGCGGCGCGCAGCCGTTCCCTGCGGGCCAATGCCGGACAGTCTCGCATTCAGGTTGTCTGCGAAGTCCCTGATCATCGCCCGCCCGACCTCCTGAGCCACCGTGGATCGGGAGAACTGCGCAAACGCCCCTTGCAGGCTGTAATCGGCGGCGATCGAGACCTGCGTGCGCGTGTCACCAAGCTCGGTCAGACAATAGCTGATCTCACCGCGTGTCCGCGTGCCCGATCGCTGGTCGCTGCCGGCTCCGACGATGCGGCCGACATATGATCCGTCGTCGCGCTCGATTGACGCGGCGCCGACGAACGAGGCGGAGATCGGCCCTATCCCCACGGTCATGCGCGCCTTCACATTCGCGGCGGTGTGCTCGATCACCTCGACCCCGTCAAAGCACGACGCAACGAGCAACGTATCCTCAAAGGCGCTCCAGACTTCCGCAATGCCGCTATCGATCACGAACGACTCTTCGAACCGATTCCACCCTGGACGATGGTCGCCCACTTGGAAGCTCGCCTCGCCGTGGCTGGCCGGCGCAACCTCCGTTCCGGTGTCCAAAGGCTCAAATCGGATCTGCTCATGGCGCTCTGTCGCAACCGCAACGGGCCATGCCGTTATCCCGGGCGCCCGAGCTTGCTCCCGGGCGGTGTCCCGAGCCGAGGACCGCGCGACGTCTCGCACCGCCTTGACGATGCCAGCATATCCGGTGCACCGGCAAAGATTGCCGGAAAGCTCGACTCTGATCTTCTGCTCATCGGCATCTGCAAAGCGCTGGACGATGTCCCTCGCGGTTATGAGCATCCCGGGCGTGCAGAACCCGCATTGAAGTCCGTGCTCTCGCGCAAACGCATCCCGAAGCTTCGCCATGTCCGGGTCGTCCGCAAAGCCTTCGATCGTCGTGACCGACATCTCCTCGCAGGCGCCAATGAAGGTGATGCAAGAACGAATGGGCACGCCGTCGGCAAGAACCGTGCAGGCGCCGCAAACGCCGTGCTCGCAACCCAGATGCGTACCTGTGAGCCGCAATGTATCGCGCAGGAAATCGCCGAGGTGCGTACGCGGCTCGACCGTGGCGGCAACCGGGGCACCATTCACGGTGAAATGCACGGTGCGACTTGGCTTGATTGATCTGGTGCTCATGAGCGGAACGCGTCGCGAATCGCGCGCTTGAGGGCAGCGACATGCATTTGTCGAGCGGCACCCGCAGTACCCCGGGAAACGGCATCGACGGCGGCGATCAGGTGCGCATTGGTCACGGCTTCGGGTCCGTTACGCGCGATCTGCTCCGCAACGCCGGGGACCGGCATCGGCGGTCCCGTCAAGGCGCCAACAAAAATTCGCGCGACCTTCCGGTCAGGATCGAGCAGCACCGCCGCGCTGGCCTCCGGAAATTCCCCTGTCTTCCGGCAAAATTTGAAATATCCGAAGCGGGCATTCCGCCCGAGCTTGGGAACCGTGACGGCAGTAACAAGCTCGTCGGGCGCGAGCGCGCACGAGAACGCCGCCCGCATGAACATGGACGCTTGCACGCGGCGCGTCTTGCGGCCCTGGATTTCGATGGTGGCGCCTAAGGTCGCGAGCGCAAGCGGCCAATCCGCCGATGGATCCGCGTGAACCAGGCTGCCGCCGATCGTGCCGCGATTGCGCACAGCGCGATAGGCGATGCCCTGCGCAATGCGCGGCAGAACGTCGAGACCGACGAGGGCCTTGCCGGTGTCCTCGATCCTGGCATGCGTCACGCCGGCGCCAATGCGCCAATGGTCGGAGACGTCCTCGACCTCTTGTAGGGCCTGGATTCTCGAAATATCGATCAATCGCTCGGGTCGGGCGACGCGGAGATTGAGCATGGGCCCCAGCGATTGCCCCCCGGCTATGACCTTCGCATTGCCAGGCTCGGACAGCGCGCGCAGCGCGCCCTTCAGATCCTTCGGGACAACGTAGTCGAACGGGCTGGCTTTCATGACGTTGCCGGCGTCGAAGCTTTCCGCCGATCGGCGTCGGCAGCGGCGATGGCGTCGAGCAGCCGTTTCGGCGTGAGCGGAGTTTCGTTGACCTCGACGCCCAACTCGCTCAAAGCGTCATTGACGGCATTGAAGATGGCGGCGGGCGGAGCGATGGCTCCTCCCTCCCCCATGCCCTTGACGCCAAATCGCGTATAGGGCGACGGCGTCTCCATATGTCGGATACGAATGTTCGGGATTTCTGTCGGGCCGGGGACGATGTAATCGGCGAGTGTCGAAGCCAACGGCTGGCCGTTCGCATCGTACGGGCTTTCTTCATACAGAGCCGTGCCGATTCCCTGGGCCGTGCCGCCAATCGTCTGGCCGTCGACGACCATGGGGTTGACCATTGTCCCGCAGTCCTCAACCACGACGTAGTCGAGAATGTCGACGCTGCCGAACTCCGTGTCGACGGCGACGACGACAGCATGTGTCGCATAGCTGAAAGCGCCGGTGTCGACCTTCGGGCGATACCCCACGGCAGCTTCCAGGCCGCCGACATCGACATCCGGCGGAAGCCGGTAAGGATGATGGTACCAGACCTCGGCGATCTCCTTGATCGACGTCGAGGCCCGCTCGCTCTGCACGCACCCATTCTCAAACCGCGCGGCGTCCCGAGCGGCCTGCTGGAGGTGCGCGCCGATATTGATCAGCCGCGGAACCAGCGCGTCGCACGCAGCGGCGACCGCTCCCCCCGCCATGACGATCCCCCGCGAAGCGTAGGTACCGGTCGAGTACGGAGTGCTCCCGGTATCGCCATGAACGACGCGGATCCTCTCCACCTCGATGCCGAGGATCTCGTGCGCGATCTGCGCCAGGGTCGTTTCCATGCCCTGGCCGTGGGAATGGAGGCCGACCTTGATCTCGAGCCCACCGTCCGGTGTCAGTCTCACGACCGCCTGCTCGTAACCCGGAACCATCGCCAGCCCCCAGGAAGCGAACACCGACGTGCCGTGAGCCGACTGCTCGCAAAACGTGGCGAATCCGACTCCGATCTTTCGCCCGTCAGCCTCTGGCGTCTTTTGGCGAGCCCGCCACTTCTGCAAATCGATGGTTTCGACCGCGGTCCTCAGGCATTTGCCGTAATCGCCGCTGTCGTAGTGCTTGCGGGTGATATTGGTGTACGGCATCGCGGAGGCCTGAACCAGGTTGTCGTATCGCACCTCCCAGGGCTCCCGCCCGATACGCCGCGCGATCGCATCGATGGTGAGTTCCATCGCGAAACAGACGCCCGTCCGCGCCACGCCGCGATAAGGCATGAACCCGGGCTTGTTGGTCGCGATGCAATGTGTCTTGACCCGATATCCCTTCAAGTCGTACGGCCCCGGCAGATTGCCTGTGGCTTGGCCTCCCTCCAACCCGATCGTCCAGGGCCATTGGGAATAGGCGCCGCTGTCGATGACAATGTCGGCGTCGACCGCCAGAAGCCGCCCGCGGTCGTCGGCGAATGCCTTGATCTGATAATGGTGCTGGCGTGCATTCGCGCCGGCAGTCAAGTGCTCCCGGCGATCCTCGACGTACCGGAACGGGGTGCGAAATCTTGCCGCAAGCCAGGCGACGCAGACTTCCTCGGTAGAGACCGCACATTTGTAACCGAAGGCGCCCCCCACATCCGGAGCGATCACCCGGATCTTCTCTTCCGATAGCCGGAGCACCATCGCCAGGCCGGACCTGACGATGTGAGGCACCTGGGTGGAGTCGTACAGAACCAGCTGGTCGAGACGCTCATCCCACAGAGCCACCAGCGCCTTGCCCTCGAGCGGCATCATGGTCTGCCGGGCGAGGCTCATCGACCGCTCGACCGTGACGGGGGCGTTCGGCGCGTGCGAGGAGAAGTCCTTCTCGAACTGCAGCGTCAGGAACGCATTGTCCTCCCACTCTTCGTGCACGCGCACCGCAGTCTGTCGCTTCGCAGCCGGGGCATCGACGAGGGCCGGCAGATCCTCGACATCGATTTCGATCTGCTCAGCGATGTCTTCGGCTTCTGCTCTGGTTGCCGCCACGATCATGGCAATCGGCTCGCCGACGTATCGAACCTTTCCGTTCGCCAACGGCGGAATTTCGGACGCTCGATAGCTTGGAAGCGTCGATCCTGCGACCAGCGGCTTCACATCTCCAAGGTCGGCATGAACGAAGATCTGCGACGCAAAGGCTGCCGGTTTCACGATGCCGCGCAACCGGCCATGCGCCACCGGGCTGCGCAGGAACACGACCTCCTTTTGACCCGGGAGAAGGATATCGGCCGCGTACTGGCCGCGGCCGTTGAGGAACCGGCGATCCTCCTTGCGGCGGACGCGCGCGCCGACTCCTTCCGCTTTCCCCGCTTCCTGCTTTTCTTGGCGAGTTTCTTGGCGAGCCGAGCCGTCCATCATTCAACCCAGTCGAATGAGCCCTGTCCCGAGAGACGAATTCCAAGCAGACAACGCAGCTCTACCTCTTGGCGTAGTAGTATCTGAACGTATCCAGCGGGGCCTCGGCAACCCGGAACCAGGCATCGGACTGATCCAGGAACACCCGCCACTTTTCGTAGATGTTCTTGAAATCGGCATCCTTGTCAGCCGTTTCCTGCAATGTCTTCACGGTGGCGTCGTAAGATGCTTGCAGCACCTCGCGAGAAAATGTCTTGATCACTGCGCCGCCGGCAGCCATTCGTCTCAGGGCATTGCCGTTCCCTGCGTCATAGCGAGCCATCATCAGGAGGTTTTGCTCGTTCGCCGCCGTTTGCAAGGCGAGCTGGAACAGCTTCGGCAAGGCGCTCCAACGTTCGAGATTGACGGGAGACGTCACCGATGCGCTCCCCTCCCACCAGCCCGGCGTGTAGTAGTACTTCGCGACCTTGAACAAGCCGAGCTTCTCGTCATCGTAAGGGCCGATCAGCTCCGCCGCGTCGATGGTACCGCGCTCGAGCGCGGCGTAGATGTCGCCCGGAGGCAACTGCTGCGGGACGGCACCCAGCTTGGCCATGACCATTCCGCCAAACCCGCCAATTCGAATTTTCAGGCCTTTCAGATCGTCAGGAGTGTTGATTTCTTTGCGATAGAAACCACCCATCTGCACACCGACATTGCCGACCGTCAGTGGAAATACTCGGTCCTTTGCACAGAGTTGCTCGATCAACGCGCGGCCGCCGCCGTACTCCATCCAGGCATTATGCTGCCGATAGTTGAGGCCGAAAGGCAAGCCTGTATCGAATGCCAGCGCCGGACGCCTGCCGATATAGAATGACGACAACGTGTGGCCGATCTCTACCGAGCCCGCCTGCACCGCATCATAAACCTGCAAGCCACCGACGATTTCACCGGCGGCGAACAGCTGGATCTTGAACTTTCCTTCCGTGAGCTCGGAAACCCGTTTGCACAGTGCGTCAGCGCTCCCGTAGACGATTTCGAGGTTCTTCGGCCAACTCGCCGCCATCCGCCATGAAACCTGGGCCGGAGCTTGAGCAATGGCGGGTATCGGCACCACGCTGGAGAACGCGGCTGTCGCCGCAGATTTCTTGAGAAATTCGCGCCGCTTCATGATGTCTCCCCCTCTCGCTGCGACTGGTGACAGGTGCGTTGGGCCCTGAGATCAGCTCATTCGCCGCCAAAATAGAGTATACGTCGGTTTTTCCGAAGTCGACCCCCACCGCACAAAGGACGCCTGAGACATTCAGCCCGACCGGTTGCTGCCGACAGAACCGTGCGCTTGGCGCACTTTCAGGGAGAGCGGAGACGGCTTTCCGTCTGAAAAAAACGACCGACCTGAGAAGCCGGAGCTTGATCGCTCTAATACGACTTCGGCAGGCCGAGCACCTTCTCCGCGATGAAGTTGAGGATCATGTGCGGAGTGATCGGCGCGATGCGCGGGACCATCACCTCGCGCAGGTAGCGCTCGACATGGAATTCCTTGGAATAGCCCATACCGCCGTGGGTCATCACCGCGGTCTCGCAGGCCCGGAACGCGGCCTCGCCCGCGAGATACTTGGCAGCATTGGCCTCGGCGCCGCACTCCATGTTGCGGTCGTAGAGCCAGGCCGCCTTCATGACCATGAGGTTGGCGGCTTCCAGCTCCATCCACGCGCGCGCGAGCGGATGGGCGATGCCCTGGTTCTGGCCGATGGGGCGGCGGAACACCACCCGCTCACGCGCATATTTCGCGGCCCGCGCAAGGGCGGCGCGGCCGATGCCAATCGCTTCCGCCGCAATCAGGATGCGCTCCGGGTTCATGCCGTGCAGGATGGTCCGGAAGCCCTGCCCCTCTTCGCCGATGCGGTCGGCGGCTGGCACCACCATGCCGTCGAAGAACATCTCGTTGGAATCGACCGCATGGCGACCCATCTTCTCGATCACCCGCACCGCGACCTTGCTGCGGTCGAGGTCGGTGTAGAACAGGCTCAAGCCTTCGGTGCGACGCTTGACCTGATCGAGCGGCGTGGTGCGGGCGAGGATCAGGATCTTGTTGGCGACCTGGGCGGTCGAGATCCAGATCTTCTGGCCCGACAGCACATAGTGGTCGCCGCGGCGCTCGGCGCGCACCTTGAGTGCGGTGGTGTCGAGGCCGGCATCGGGCTCGGTCACCGCGAAACAGGCCTTGTCCTCGCCCGCGATCAGGGGTGGCAGCATGCGGCGCTTCTGCTCGTCGGTGCCGAACACCACGACCGGCTGCAAGCCGAAGATATTGATGTGCACGGCGGAAGCGCCCGACATGGCGGCGCCGGATTCGGCGACCGCCTGCATCATGATCGTCGCCTCGGTGATGCCGAGACCGGCGCCGCCATACGCTTCCGGCATGGCGATGCCGAGCCATCCCGCCTGCGCCAGCGCGCCATGCAGCTCATGCGGAAAATCGCCGCTGCGGTCCTTCGCGAGCCAATACGCGTCGTCGAACCGCGCGCAGAGCTTGAGGACCTCGTCCCGGATCTGCTGCTGCTCCTGGTTCAGCGAGAAGTCCATGACACACCACCCCAGGGACTGATGTCTCTATTCGGCGGTCTCCGCGCGGCGCAACAGCCCAGCCTCCTGCATCTCGTCGTGCAATGCGATCGGGTCCCAGTCATAACCGTTCGGCCAAGTGAGCGCGCCATCCTCTATGAAGACGCGCGCAAAATAAGACCTGTCCTTCAACGGCTCGGCCACGGAGCCGGTCTTATCATGAACGGAGGAGAAATCGCGCACGCCGACGGTGCCGTCGGAAAACTCGACCTCGAGCTTGTGACCACCGAGCGAGCGAACACCGATTACGTCGATCATTCTGGACCTGCCATCTGTTCAAACGGTAGGTCGGTCAGGCCGCCGTCCAGTCCTGCATTCGTTAATCCGCGGACACCGCCGGCGACACCACCTTCTCGATCGCCGCGCCGATGGCGAGCAGGCGCCGGTCCGCGCCATGGGCGCCGAACAGCATGAGACCGACGGGTGCCTCGCCGGCACGGTGGCACGGCAGCGACATCGCGCAGCCGTCGACGAAGTTAGCGATCGACGGATTGCGCAGCACCAGCGCATTGACGCGGCGATAGGGCTCGTCCGCCGCGAGGTCGGCGATGGGCGGTCCGATCACCGGCGTGGTCGGCATCACCAGCGCGTCATAAGGCGCGGTGATCGCCGCGAAGCGGCGTACGAAATCGGCGCGCGCCGCGACGAGGTCGATGTAGTCGGCGGCCTCCTGCTCGCGCCCGCGCAGGATGCGCGTGAGCACGCGCGGGTCGTACTTCTTCTCGACCTTGGCGATGATCGGGCGATGGATGGCATAGGCTTCCGCCGCGGGCAGCCCGCCCTTGGCGTTGATGTCCGAAAGCTCGTCGAGCTCGCGCAGCGGGATGTCGACGATCCGCGCGCCGGCCTTACGCAGCGCCGCGAGCGCGGCATCGAAGGCGCGCCCGACCGTGGGCTCCATGTTCTCCAGCACCATGGTCTGCGGCACCGCCATGCGCAGCCCCGCGAGCGGAAATTCCGGAAGCTCCGTCACCGGCTCGCCGGCAAGCACCGCGTCGACGATGGCGCAGCATTCGACCGTCGCGGCCAGAGGCCCGATGGAGTCGAGGGAGGTCGAGAGCGGGAACGCGCCTTTCGTCGGCACGCGATACGCCGTCGGCTTGAAGCCGACGATGCCGCAGAGCGCCGCCGGAATGCGGCAGGAGCCGCCGGTGTCGGTGCCGAGGCCGGCGAGCGCCATGCCGTCCGTGACCGAGACTGCCGCGCCCGACGAAGAGCCGCCGGGAATGCGGGGCGCCGCCTTGCGGTCATAGGGGCTCGAGGGCGTATCGTAGTGGGGATTGATGCCCAGGCCCGAGAAGGCGAACTCGGTCATGTTGCTGCGGCCGACCGGGATGAAGCCCGCGGCGCGCAGCCGCGCCACGCTCGGCGCGTCCTCCTGGGCGGGCGCGGCGTCGCGCAGCGCGGCCGAGCCGGCCGTCGTCACGTCGCCCGCGATATCGAACAGGTCCTTGATCGAGACCGGGATGCCCGCGAAGGGCGACGGCGCCGCCCCGCGCCCGCGCAGGTGGTCGTAGAAATCCGCGGCCGCGCGCGCCGCGTCAGCATGGACCTTGATGAAGGCGCGCTTGCCCTCGCCGGCCGGATCCTCGATGCGGGCGAGGCTCTCCTCGATGAGGGCGCGGCTGGTGGTGCCGTTCTTGGCACCCGCGGCAAGGGCTCTCGCGGTCTTGGCAATACTGGACATGCTGGCTCGCTGTTGGTCGGTTTGTCCCGCCATCGCGAAGGCTGCGGCGGCTATGCTGTTTTGCCCGCCGCAGCTTCAGCGGAGGCGGGTTGACAGACCCACATTCATATTGAAATTGCAAATGAAAGTGCAGTCCACCCGCGGCGGCTGCGCCCCCACCCATGCGGAGCCAATGTGTCGCACCTCCTGACGCTGACGTTGCACGACGGGTCGAATGCCAGACCGACCGAAATTGCCATTACGGACGCTGTGATCGCCGGCTGGACCGGCCGCGATGCCGCCGCAGTCGAAAAGCACATCAAGGAGCTTGAGGAGCTGGGCGTCAAACGGCCGGCCTCGGCGCCGATCTTCTACCGGGTCTCGGCGGCGCGGCTCACCTGCGCCAGCGAGATCGAGGCGGTCGGCGAGACCTCGGGCGGGGAAGCCGAATACGTCCTGCTGCAGCACGGCGGCCGGCTCTGGGTCGGCTTGGGCTCCGACCACACCGACCGGGAAGTCGAGAAATACGGCGTCACCGTCTCCAAGCAGATGTGCGACAAGCCGATGGCGGCCCAATTCTGGGCCTACGACGAGGTCGTCCCCCATTGGGACCGCCTGATCCTGCGCGCGCACGTCGTCGAAGGCGGCGAGCGCAAGCTTTATCAGGAGGGCGCGGTCAGTGCGATGCGGCATCCGAGCGACCTGCTCGAGCGCTATACCAAGGGCGGCAAGCTCCCTGAGGGCGCCGTGATGTTCGGTGGCACGCTCGCCGCGCGCGGAGGCGTGCGCCCGACCCCGCAATTCATTTTCGAGCTCGAAGACCCCGTGCTCGGCCGCAAGATCGCCCACGCCTATCGCGTGCGGACGCTGCCGATCCTGGGCTAGTCGATCGCACCAATACCGGAGAACACCCATGCCGATGAACAAGCCGCATCTCGAATTCACCCGCGTCGACATGAATACGGGCTGGGCCACGCCGCCCGGCTATCCCGCGGGCATCAAGCAGAAGATCCTCGCAAGCGACCTCGACGAGACGAAGAAGATGGGAAGCCGCACGCGCCTGCTGCGCTTCGACCCCGGCGTCTACACCACGGCGCCGTTCGTGCACGACCATTGGGAAGAGGTCTATCTTCTGACCGGCGACCTCACTGTGGGCAATGACGCGCAGGGCAAGGGCGGCGAGTCGTTCGAGTCCCCGACCTATGCCTGCCGGCCGCCGGGCGCCATTCACGGCCCGTTCAAGTCCGAGCGCGGCTGCATGCTATACGAGATCCATTACTACGACGAGAGCACCAAGAAGTAGTAGTAGTCTTCATATCCTGCATGGAGCAAAGCGGAATGCGGGACAGGTCTCACCGCGCGGCAACAGCCCGGATTTCGCTTCACTCCATCCGGGCTGCGATTTGAAAGGTCAATGACATGCTGGCGCCGGAAGAGAAATTGAAGTTCCAACCAAAGCCGTACCTGACGGCAACGCCGCGCTTCGCCGACGGGACTGACACGCCGCGCGATTTCCTCGAGCGCTGCCTGACCGACCTGACGGCGCTCGAGCCGAAGATCGGCGCCTTCGTGCATCTCGATCTCAACGCGGCGCGCGCCTCCGCCGATCAGTCGACTGCGCGCTGGCGCGCGGGCAAGCCGCTCTCCAAGCTCGACGGCATGCCCGTCGGCATCAAGGACATCATCGAGACCATCGACATGCCGACCGAGCAGGGCTCGCCCCTGTTCGTCGGCTGCCGCACCGAGCGCGACGCCGCGAGCGTGATCGCATTGCGCGAGGCCGGCGCGGTGATCGTCGGCAAGACCGTGACCACAGAGTTTGCAGCCACCGAGCCGCGCGGCACCAGGAACCCGCACGACCTCTCCCGCACCCCCGGTGGCTCCAGCAGCGGCTCCGCCGCCGCGGTCGCGGCAGGCATGCTCAGCACCGCGCTCGGCACCCAGGTGATCGGCTCGACCATCCGCCCCGGCAGCTATTGCGGCTGCGTCGCCTTCAAGGTCTCGCTCGGCGCGCTCAACCGCGGCGGCAGCTACGACGGCCTGAGCCAGAGCTGCAGCGGCGTGCTCGCCACGAACCTGGAGGACGCCTGGCAGGTCGCCTACGAGATCGCCGCCCGCGTCGGCGGCGATCCCGGCTATCCCGGCCTGTACGGACCGGCGAGCGCGCCCGCCGCCCGCAAGCCGCAGCGCGTCGCCTTTCTGGAGACGGCGGGCTGGGCGGCCGCAACCCCTGCCGCCAAGGAAGCGATGGCCGATACGCTCGCGCGGCTCAAGGCGGCCGGCGTCGAGGTGGTGACGCGGCAGTCGAACGCGAAAGTCGCCGCCGTCGAGACCGCGATCGCCGATGCGCGCCCGCTCTCGATGCGGATCAACGGCTGGGAATCGCGTTGGCCGCTTAACACCTATCGCCAACGGGACGCGAGCAAGATCAGCCGCGTGATGCTCGACCGCCTCGCCGAAGCCGAGGCCATGACGCTCGACGACTATCGCAAGGACATCGCGCAGCGCGACAAGGCGCGCGCGCTCTATGCCGAGCTGTCGAACGCGTGCGATGTGTGCGTGAGCCTCTCGGCGCCCGGCGCGGCGCCGGTCGGGCTCGGGTCGACCGGCGACCCCGCCTGCACGGTGCACGCCTCGCTCATCGCCATGCCCGCGATCTCCTTGCCGGTGCTGCAGGACGAGGGCCTGCCGCTCGGCCTGCAGATCACGGGCTTCGTGAACCGCGATGCCGAAGCGTTCGCCGCCGCGGCCGCGATCCGGGCGCTGTTTTGAGATGAACGCACGCGCCGCAACCCCGGTGCACGCCCCTCCCCCTTGTGGGCCCCTTGTGGGGAGGGGTTGGGGGTGCGGGTCGTTGTTGGCGGACAGACGCTATGATCTCGGCCACTGGCCTCGCGACCTCGCGCGGCAAGCCGAGATGGCGGTGCGCAGCGAATATTCGAGCTTGGCAAGGACCTCGCGAACGAGCGGCGCCGCGATGTCGCCATGAACACGCCGGTCGAACGTGACGAGACGGAATAGGGACATACATTCATGACATTCTTTTCGATGACCAGCCGCTGTGCTGCTGCCGCCACGCTCTCCTTGATGATCGGCCTCGCCGGGACGCCCGCCTTTGCGCAAACGACCTGGCGCCACGGCGTGGTCGAGGCCAAGAGCGATGCCGGCTTCGTGTTCATGGCCGCCAAGGGCGGCTTCGCGGAGAAGCAGGGCCTCAAGGTCGACATGATGCAGTTCAAGGGCGACGCGATCGCGCTCAAGGCGCTGATCGCGGGCGAGCTCGACACCTACGAGGGATCGCCCGGCGGCCCCATGCTCGCGGCCTCGAACGGCGCCGACATCAAGGTGGTCGGCTGCTGGTGGCCGATCCTCAACTACGGCATCTTCTCGAAGGCGAGCGTCGCGAGCCCGGCGGACCTCAAGGGCAAGGCGTTCGCCATCTCCTCGCCGGGCGCGCTGCCGGACCTGCTGGCGCGCGCCGTGCTGGAGCAGAACAAGATCGACTCGTCGCAGGTGCGGTTCGCGGTCATGGGCAGCGACACCGACCGCTTCCGGGCTTTGACCGGCGGCGTGGTCGACGCCGCCGCCGCGTCGACCGAGTTCTTCCCGTACGCAGCAAAGTCGAACGTGAAGCTGCTCGTACACGCCCACGACGCCGTGCCGAACTATGTCCGCTTCTGCATCTACAGCACCGGCAAGACGATCGCCCAGCGCGGCAACGACCTGGCGCACTTTCTGGCCGCGGAGATGAACGGCTTGCGCTATGCGCTCGACAATCGCGACAAGATGGTCGCGCTCAGCCAGGAGGTCACGTCGGCGAAACCCGATGATCCGCGCGCGCCTTACGTCTACGACGAGGTCAAGCGGCTCTCCTCGATTGATCCGGCGATGCCGATCCCGTTGGAGAAGCTGACCTGGATGAAGGAGTTGCTGACCAAGACCGGGAACCTGACCAAGCCGCTCGATCTTGCCAAGATGGCCGACGACGGCCCGCGCACCAAGGCGCTGGAGCTCGCGGGGAAGTGAATCTTTTTGTGGCCATGGTTCGAGACGCCCTCGCTCCGCTCGGGCTCCTCACCATGAGGATGGTGGGCGTGAGAGAGCCACAAGTACAACCCTCATCCTGAGGAGCCTCGCAGCGCAAGCTGCAGCGCTGACAAGTTTACGCAGTCAGCGCAAGCTTGACTGCGAGGCGTCTCGAAGGATGGCCACGAAGAGACTCACAAGCTATCCGATAATTTGGAGAACAACAGATGAAGCTCGCCATTCCCGACATGATCTCGAACTCGTATTTCCCCGCCATCGCGGCGATCGAGCTCGGCATGTTCAAGGAGGAAGGCCTGGATGTCTCGCTCGAGCTGATCTTTCCAGTCGACAAGAGCTATGAGGCGTTGCGCGACGGCGCCGTCGACCTGGTCGGCGGCTCCGCCCATTCGGCGCTGGCGGCGTTCCCGCAATGGCAGGGCGCCAAGCTGCTCTGCGCGCAGGGGCAAGGCATGTACTGGTTCCTGGTCATGCACAAGGACTTCGGCGCCAAGCGCGGCGACCTCGACGTGGTGAAGGGAAAGAGCATCGGCGCGGCGCCCTGGGTCGACTACGGGCTGCGCGGCCTGCTCGAGGAGGCCGGAATCGACCTCGTACGCGACAACGTGAAGATCGCGCCCGTTCCCGGCGCTGTCGGCACCAGCATCAATTTCGGCGTGACGGCGGCCAAGGCGCTGGAGGACCGCAAGATCGACGGCTTCTGGGCGAACGGCATGGGCACCGAGGTCGCGGTCAAGCGCGGCGTCGGCACGGTCGTCATCGACGCGCGGCGCGGCGACGGTCCCAAGCCCTGCTTCAACTTTACCATGGCCTCGATCGCCACCAGCGACCGCCTGATCGAGCGCTCGCCCGAGACCGCCGCCGCGGTCGTGCGCGCGATGACCAAGACCCATGCCGCGCTCAAGGCCGACGTGAGCAAGGCGACCGCGATCGGCAAGAAGATGTTCCCGCCGTCGGAGGCCGAGCTGATCGCCGAGCTCATCCGCCGCGACCTGCCCTATTACGACGCCACCATCTCGCGCGAATTCGTCGCCGGCATGAACCAGTTCTGCCGCAACGCCGGCATCCTCAAGGAGGATGTGCCGTACGAGACCGTGGTGGCCACGCAGTTCTCAAAGTTTTGGAACGCGTAGGACGGGATTAGCGTCAGCGTAATCCGCCCACCTGCGGGTTACGCTTCGCCCCTCTCTGGGGTGGTAGGTTGGGTCGAGCGCTTGCGAGACCAACAACCGTGCCGCGCGCTTGAAGCGTCGGGTTTCGCTGCGGACGCGGTAGGGACGCCCATCACTGGGCGCCCCCCGCACAGAACCGTACGTGCGGCTTTCCCGCATACGGCTCCCACCTCGGGTGTCTGACGGCGAAGCGCTGCCTG
>Ga0153954_1000853_pt1 | contig 19966 bp, 13 predicted proteins | sample TSFL038MetaG_FD_102277 | JGI IMG/M metagenome (GOLD analysis project Ga0153954, IMG submission 102277) | Attine ant fungus gardens microbial communities from Florida, USA - TSFL038 MetaG | ecosystem: Host-associated > Fungi > Mycelium > Unclassified | place: USA: Florida, Wekiwa Springs State... | reverse complement strand
CGACGCTGCCAGCCGGAGGATCTGGCCGAGGTCGTGCTGTTCCTTGGTTTCGGTGCCGCGATGGTGACCGGCCAGACCATTACGGTGGATGGCGGACTGACCCTGTAGGTCAGGGCACCTCAGTCACGAGAGCGAGTCACGAAAAACGCCGGGACAATAATGCCTCGGCGTTTTCTGTTGCTGCATAGTCACGCCCGACGTGTCGGGCAGACCAGGGCAGCGCTTGTACCGGGATTCGCCGAGCGGCCAGCGCAGGCCGGCACGCTCGGCAAGCTGATCAGAACGTCAGCACCATGTCGGCACCGAAGGTCACGCTGTTGAACGTGTTCTTGGTCGGGTTGTTGGTATTCAGGTTGAACGGCGCGTTGTCGGTCAGCGCATGATCCCAGCGAACTTCAGGCCGGATCAGCAGGCCGGTGATCGGCGCCGGCAGATTCGGCTTGTAGGTCACACCGAGGGTCAGCGCGCTATACGTCGTGCTGCCAGCGCCGGCAGTGTAGACGCCAGCCGGATAGATGAAGCCCTGCTGCGTCCCGACGAACTGGCTGTTACCCGAGAACTGCGCCACAAAGAAGTTGTTGTCATCTCGGAACAACTCAAACCGTGAGTTCAGTGTCACCGTATCGGAGATGCTGTAGGAGAAGTATTGCGCCACACCGAAGGCGTTCACCGGCTTGTTAGCGGTTCCATAAGCGTCACGCACCCAGTTCAGCTCCGTCGTGGAGGTGAACGAGTCACTCATCTTCCAGGTGATCACAATGTCGCTGAAGGACCGCCACTGGCCGTTGGCGTTGTAGCCTTGCGGCGATAACAGCCGCGTCGCCTGCTCCGGCCCGACATGGGTCAGTGCCACGATGGTCATGTTGCCGCCCATCAGGCCGTTGATACCGAAGCCGCCGATGCCACCGATCGCAGCGTTGTTATCACCGAGCGGACCCCAGGTCGTGTTGGTGCCGGTATCAATGCCCGTGTAGATGTCGAGCGTGTCATTGACGTGGGTCGTCGCCAGCGCGCCGGTGTGTTTGAACGGCAGACCGAACTGGAAGATATACGAGTGCGAGTAGAACGGGTTCAATGACGGATCGATCACCTCGAAGCCCAGCGGCGTCGGATACTGACCTGCCTTCAGGTCAATGCCGCCCGATGTCAGCACCGGCAGGTGAAACAGCAGGTTCGCCTCGACCACGTCGAGCTGATAGCGCTGGTTCGGATCAACCCGGTTCAACTCGCCCAGGAACTGCGTGTAGCGGGCGTCTGAGCCGTACATGATCTGGGCCTTGAAGCCCCACTGGAAGTCGGAGTTCTTCGGGTCGAGCGGCTTGTTCGCCGTCAGCAACAACTGGTTCATCTGGACCTGATTGGCATGGTCCGTGAAGAGTTGCCCGAAGTTCAGGCCGGTGTTCGGCCGATATGGATTCGCAATGATACCGGCCTGCACCTGCCCGGAGAAGTGGATCCCGTCGATCCAGAGTCCCGGCGGCGGCGCGTCATCCGGTGCGGCCGCGGCAGCTGTCGTGTCTGTCGTTGCGGCTGCCGGGGCAGCGGTCTGTGCAAATGCCGGGACAGACGCCGTCACAAGCGCGGCAGCCAGCCATGCACCTTGGCTGATTCGATGTGTAATCATTCGATGATGCCCATTCCCCATGACATGGACGAATCCGTGTTACCAACCTGTTGCTTATAGGTGCGGCCATTCGCACGGAGGTGTCAAAATCGCAACAGTTGTACAAGAATAGGGCACCCTGTGGTGACAGGGTGCCCTATTTTGATGGTTAGAAGATTTGCTCGCCATGAAGGACGATATCCAGTCCTTCGCGCTCTTCTTCCTCGTTCACCTTCAGTCCGACCAGGACTTTGGTGACCATCAGCAGGACGAACGTCATCACGCCACTCCAGACCAGTGTCGAGCAGACACCGATCGCCTGGAGCTTCAGCTGCGCGAGGCCGCCCGGCGAACCATCCGGCGAAGCGTCGGTCGCCGACAGCGGGCCATAGGAGAACACTCCGGTGAGCAGGGCGCCGACGATACCGCCGATGCCGTGCACGCCGAACGTGTCCAGACTGTCGTCATAGCCAAGCATGTGCTTGAGGCTCGTCGCCGACCAGAAGCAGATCACGCCGGCGGCAACGCCGATCACGATTGAGGCACCTGGCAGCACGAAACCGGACGCCGGGGTGATCGCCACAAGGCCGGCGACAGCGCCCGAGATCGCGCCCAGCACCGACGGTTTACCCTTGGTGATCCACTCGGCGAACATCCAGCCCAGCGCCGCGGCGGCGGTGGCGATCTGCGTCACCGCCATCGCCATGCCGGCACGACCATTTGCACCCACCGCGGAACCGGCGTTGAACCCGAACCAGCCGACCCACAGCAGCGAGGCGCCGATGACCGCGAGCGACAGGTTGTACGGCGCCATGTTGTCGGTGCCGTAGCCCACGCGCTTACCCAGCACCAGGGCACAGACAAGGCCTGCGACGCCGGCGTTGATATGCACGACGGTGCCGCCCGCGAAGTCCAGGATACCCATCTGGCTGGCCCAGCCGGATGGCGCCCACACCCAGTGCGCGACCGGCGAGTAGACGATCAGCGACCACAGCGTCATGAAGATGCACAGGGCGGAGAACTTCATGCGGTCAGCAAACGCGCCGCAGATCAGCGCGGGCGTGATGATCGCGAAGGTCATCTGGAACATCATGTATACACTTTCGGGGATCGTCGTCGACATGTCGTTGACGTCTTTGATCCCCGAGGCCAGGACGAACGCCTGGGTCTCACTGCCCTTCACGATGTGATCGGCGATGCCGTTCAGCATGAAGCGCGAGAAGTCGCCCATATAGGTGCCGCCGGTCGTGAAGGCGATGCTGTAGCCGGCAACGCACCACACGATCGTTACGATGGCGCAGATGGCGAACGACTGCATCAGCGTCGCCAGGATGTTCTTCTTGCGCACCATGCCGGCATAGAAAAGTGCCAGGCCCGGAATGGTCATCAGCAGCACCAGCGCCGTGCTGGTCAGCATCCATGCAGTGTCGCCGCTGTCAATCTTCGGTGGCGCGTCGTCAGCAAACGCCGGCAGCGCCAAGAATAGAGCCGGCAGCGCCGCGCTCATTCCCCAACCCCAGGGGAGTCTTTTCATTGTCAGTATTCCCTATCGTTATCGTTCAGAGTGCTTCGGCGTCCACTTCGCCGGTGCGGATACGCATGGCTCGTTCGATATCCATAACGAATATCTTGCCGTCGCCGATCTTGCCCGTGTGCGCGGCCTTCGAGATTGCCTCGATCACCTGGTCGGCCAGGTCATCGGTAACCACAACCTCGATCTTGATCTTCGGCAGGAAGCTGACGTGATATTCCGCCCCGCGGTAAATCTCCGTCTGGCCCTTCTGTCGGCCGAAACCTTTCACCTCCGACACCGTCAGCCCCTGCACCCCGAGCGGGGTCAGAGCCTCACGCGCATCGTCAAGTTTGAAGGGCTTGATAATGGCCATGATGAGTTTCATGTCGGCCCGTCCTCCGGTCTGTCAGTGTTGATGAAAAGGAGCGTCATACCCGTGTCCTGGTTGTCGTTTCGTCACGTCGCTACACGCGGAGAATGGACGGACGTGGCTTAATAGAATCAACAATCGTGCCAAGTCTGCGATAGGCCGCGAAGGCGTGATTACCCCCAAACGCCTATTAAAAGGTCTTGTATACATGATTAATAAAGCAGCATTTGCCTACCGGCTTCCGATTCCGCGATCACATCAGGCAAATTGTGCAATCGTCATTTATTCGCCGAATCGTCGGGCTCAGGCCGTGCCCGAGCACCGCGTTACACGGTAACATCGGAAACCACCGCGGAACGGCGGATACCAGCCAGAAACGCCGTCCAGCTGGTTGGTAAGGATCGTAACGAGTAGCCCGTTTCCAGCAACGCAGCCGGCAGCGGCGCGTGCGGACCGCTACCATGTGCTCATCACGCGACAGAATCAGTGGTGATATTGGCGCAAAAACGAAAAAGGCCCCGCCGCATCACTGCGGCAGGGCCTCGCTCAGTGCCGTCCGATCAGATGATCAGACGGAGTAGTACATCTCGAACTCAACCGGGTGCGGGGTGTGCTCGAAACGATACACCTCGGACCATTTCAGTTCGATGTAGCTTTCGATCTGATCCTGGCTGAACACGCCGCCCTCGAGCAGGAACTCGTGGTCGGCCGCGAGTGCGCCAAGTGCCTCGCGCAGGCTGCCGCACACCGTCGGAATGCCCTTCAGCTCTTCCGGCGGCAGGTCGTACAGATCCTTGTCCATCGGGTCGCCTGGGTGGATCTTGTTCTTGATGCCATCCAGCGCGGCCATCGTGATTGCCGAATACGACAAATAGGGGTTGCAGCTCGGATCGGGGAAGCGCACTTCGACGCGCTTTGCCTTCGGGCTGGTCGTGTACGGGATGCGGCAGGAAGCAGAGCGGTTGCGGGCCGAATAAGCCAGCAGCACCGGCGCCTCGAACCCCGGGATCAACCGCTTGTAGCTGTTGGTCGAGGGGTTGGAGAACGCGTTGATCGCTTTGGCGTGCTTGATGATGCCGCCAATTGCATACAAGCACATTTCCGACAGATCAGCGTAACCATTGCCTGCAAACAACGGCTTGCCGGCCTTCCAGATCGAGATATGCGTGTGCATGCCAGAACCGTTGTCGCCGTAGATCGGCTTCGGCATGAACGTCGCCGTCTTGCCGTAGCTGTGGGCAACGTTGTGGACGCAGTACTTGTAGATCTGCATCTGGTCGGCCATCGTGCACAGCGAGCCGAACCGCGTGCCCAGCTCGTGCTGGGACTGCGCGACCTCGTGGTGGTGCTTTTCAATCGGCAGGCCCATCTCGCCCATGGTCGAGAGCATCTCGGCGCGCAGGTCGCTGTCGCCGTCAACCGGCGGAACCGGGAAGTAGCCACCCTTCACCGCCGGGCGGTGGCCCATGTTGCCTTCCGGATAGTCCTTCAGGTTGGACCCCGGGCCCTCGACGCTCTCAAGCATGAACGAGGCGAAGTTGCCGCCGGTGCCGAACTTGACGCTGTCGAAGATGAAGAACTCGGCCTCGGCGCCGATCGAGACCATGTCACCAATGCCGCTCGACTTGACGTAGGCCTCGCACAGCTTGGCCGTCGCGCGCGGGTCACGGGCATAGTACTGACCGGTCGACGGCTCGATGATGTCGCAGAACAGGATCATGCTCGGCTTGGCGGAGAACGGGTCCATCACCGCCGTTTCCGCGTCCGGCATCAGGATCATGTCGGACTCATTGATCGCCTTCCAGCCGGCGATCGACGAGCCGTCGAACATGAAGCCGTCGGTAAACACATCCTCGGTCACCGTGGAGACATGCTGGGCGGTGTGCTGCCACTTGCCGCGCGGGTCAGTGAATCGCAGGTCGACATACTCGACCGAGTTGTCCTTCATCATCGCCAGCACCTTGCCGACGGCCTCATCTGGCTTCTTCGCCATATGTTTTGGTCCCCGTTGCCTGTCTGAATGCTGCCGAGCGCCATCCCGACGCCAGAGACGTCTGGCGCGCGCGCAGCGAGGTTAAGGTCCGCACGGCGCGGAACCCAGGAAGTGTCCCCGCTTGCCGCTCGCGGCCGGGGGACGGTCGTCAAATCAAGCTAGATCGCGTCCTCCCCTCGTTCGCCGGTTCGGATGCGAATCACCTCTTCGACCGTGGAAATGAAGATTTTGCCATCACCGATCCGGCCGGTGCGTGCGGCGTTCACGATTGCCTCGACAGCCCGTTCGACCACGCCGTCCTCACAGACGACCTCGATCTTCACCTTGGGCAGGAAGTCAACCACATACTCCGCGCCACGATAGAGTTCGGTGTGGCCCTTTTGGCGACCGAAACCCTTCGCCTCCACCACGGTGATACCCTGCAGTCCCACCTCGTGAAGTGCTTCCTTCACTTCGTCGAGTTTGAACGGCTTGATAACAGCCTCGATCTTCTTCATGCCATTCAAGCCCGGTTTGCCGGGCCTCCCATATGTTCAGGCTGCCCGTGTCGCTACTGAGATCAGCAGCTTGAACAGCAAGCAAGGTTTGCATGTCCCGTGCCAAGCAGCAACGACCAACGCTGTCGGTCATCAAATTCGGAGTGAACGGCCCACCCGTACGTACTCGATGCCACAGGTCAGGTGCAGGGTTGCAGGCTGCCTCCGAATTGTTCACGCAAAACTGAAGCATCTAGCCCGTTTTTTGAGCAGCGGATGGAGTCAAACTATACGCACAAATGCCTGCACACCAATGCGGCGAAACGCCGGCAAACCGCGGATTGGCGCCGACAAGCCGCAACACATCCGCATCGGCACCAACGCGTCACACCGCACCGCTTGACGCCCCGCCAGCGCGTGGCCACCCTCCGCGGTAAGAAACACGGAGGAAACCGCCATGGCGATCGAACGCATGCTGACCGAGGCGGAACCGGTCGCGGACCTGATTGGTCGCGTGCTGCACGAGGCCGGGATCGAATATGTATTCGGCATCTCAGGCGGCCACACCGGGCGGATCATCACCGGGCTGGCGAAGTACCAGAACTCGGTGCGCATGATTACCCTGCGCGAGGAGTCGCTCGCCGGCGTCATGGCCGAGGTGTACGGAAGGCTGACGCGACGGCCCGGCGTGCTGATCGGTCAAGGGCCGTGGGTCCTCGGCAATGGGCTGATCGGCACGATGGAGGCGTTTCTGTCCGCCTCGCCGATGCTGCTGCTAACCGATTTTTCCGATGCGACGCCGTTCCATCTGCATGCGCCCTACCAGCAGGCGACCGGGGACTACGGCAGTTGGGACGCGCGACGGGCGTTCGGCGGCGTCACCAAGCAGGTGATGCAGGCGCACACACCGGTTGCCGCGGTGCAGGCGACGCAGCTGGCGATCAAGCACGCCACGGCGGGCCAGCCAGGACCGGTGGCGGTGCTGTTCTCACTCGCGAGCCTCAGCGGCAAGGTCGAGCCGGATAGCCAACCGGGCCTTTACCCAACGCGCTACTACCTGCCTCCTGCGCCATCGCCGGCCGAGACCGCCCGCGTCGAGGCGGCCGTCACAGCGCTGCTGGGTGCGCAGCGGCCGGTCATCATCGCCGGCAATGGCGTCCGCATTGCCCAGGCATATGAGGCGCTGGTGGCGGTGGCCGAGGCGACTGGCGCACCGGTGGTCACCACCGCTGCCGGCAAAGGCACCTTCGCCGAGACACATCCCCTGGCGCTGGGCGTGTTCGGCACCTTCGGCACGCCGGCGGCGAACGCGGCGGTCACCGGCGCCGACCTGGTGCTGGCGATCGGCAGCAAGCTCGGACCATCCGACACGGCGTGGGAGAATCGCGACCTGCTCGATCCGACGCGGCAGGTTTTCGTCCAAATCGACATCGAGCCGAAGAACGCATCGTGGAATTTTCCCGCCGAACACGTCCTGGTGGGTGATGCAGCGATGGTGCTGCGGCAGATGCAGGCCGCGATTGGCACGCGTGCCGAAGGGCGGCAGGTGGCGGGCGAGAAGCGGGTCGCGGCGCTACGAGCGGAGCACGGCTATTTCGATGGGCCAGCCTATCATTCCGACGATGCGCCACTGCTGCCGCAGCGGGTCATCGGCGAGCTGATGCGCAATCTGCCGCCAGAGGCGATTGTGACCTGCGATGCCGGCGAGAACCGCATCCTCATGACGCATTTCTACCAGACGAAACAGGCCGGCGGGTTCCTGCAGGCGGCCGGCTCGGGACCGATGGGTTTTGCGATCCCCGCGGCGATGGGCGCGAAACTGGTGCACCCCGACCGTCCCTGCGTGGCGGTGTGCGGCGACGGCGGCTTCGCGATGACGATGAACGGGCTGATGAGCGCGATCGAGCAGGACATTCCGATCATCGTCGTCATCTTCAACAACAATGCGCTGGGCTGGGTGTATCATGGCTCCGGCCCGTTCGCCGCCGCGTTCAATGATTTCGATCACGGTGCGATCGCGCGCGCGATGGGTTGCAACGGCGTACGGGTGACCGATCCATGGGAGCTGCGGCCGGCGCTGCAGGCCGCGCTGAAATCCCGTATCCCGACGGTGATCGACGTGCGCACCTCGATGGAGGTGTCATTCGCCGACATCACCTCGCCACTGGCGGTCGCCGCCAATCCGCGCGCACGCTGATTCGGAGTCAGAACAGTGGCCCAGACTTTGCTCGACGGCCTGACTTTTCCGGAAGGGCCGCGTTGGCACCAGAACCGGCTGTGGTTCTCGGACTTCTACAATCACCGTGTGGTGGCGGTGGGGCTGGACGGCGTGTCGGAAACGATGCTCACCGTGCCGCAGATCCCCTCTGGCCTGGGATGGATGCCCGACGGCTCGCTGCTGGTCGTTTCGATGAACGACCGGAGTCTGTTGCGTGTTCGTGACGGTGCCGCAGTGGTCCATGCCGATCTGTCGGCGATCGCCGGCGGACCTTGCAACGACATGGTGGTGGACGCAAAAGGCCGCGCCTACGTTGGCAATTTCGGCTATGAGCGCTTCAAGGGCGAGGCGGCGAAGCCGGCGAAGCTGGCGCGTGTGGCCCCGGATGGATCGGTCGCCGTGGTCGCCGACGACCTGCTGTTTCCGAACGGTGCGGTCATCACGCCGGACGGAGCACGACTGATCATCGGCGAAACCATGGGCAACAGGTTGACCCAGTTCGATATCGCCTCGGACGGGGCACTGACCAACCGGCGTGTGTTTGCCGCGGTGGATGGGCTGTTCCCCGACGGCATCTGCCTTGACGCCGAGGGTGCCGTCTGGGTGGCCGATCCTCGCGGCAATCGTGTCGTGCGGGTGCGTGAGGGTGGTGTCATTGCCGACACGATCTCATTACCGGGCCGCAATGCATTTGCCTGTATGCTCGGCGGATCGGACCGGCGGACCCTGTTCATCTGCACCGCCCCGAACAGCGGGCCGGATCGTGCCGGCAAGACGGACGGCAAGATCGAGATCGATCGCGTTACGGTCCCGGGCGCTGGGCTGCCCTGACATGCGGCTCAGGACGTGCCGCCGCAGCGGATGATTTTGCCGGTGTCCTGCGTCACGACGTCGCTGCGTTTGAGGTAATAGGAGTTCTTGTCCTCGAAATGAATCGCCCATTCCAGCGGCCGACCCATCGAATCTTTGCGGTCGGGCGCTGAAAGCAGCCGCAGCACCAGTTCGTTCGGCTCCGTCCGGATGATCTCGTAGTCGTAGCCGTCCACGTTTCCGTTCGGCGTCGGCAACGGCTTGGTGAAGCGAATTGACAGCGTATGCTTGTCATCGGACAGCTTGATCGTGTGCGGATTTTCCTTACACGACAGTAACGCATTGAACTTCCATCCCCAGCTGCCGCTGACCGCGGCGATCGGATCGACCGGCGGCGGCGGCACCGGGCTGGTCGCATCGGCCCGCCGGCCGGTCGCAGCCGGCTTCGGCTTAAGCCAGACGTGCCAGCCGACATTGGCGCAGACCAATATGACCAGCAGCGCGACGCTCGCCGTCAGGGCGCGCCCAAGCGCGGCGCGCTTGCGCGTGACCGAGTCCTTGGCCAGCACGATTTCCTCTTCCGGGAAATTGGTTCGCTGCGCCATCGGCACGTGCGAGGAAATCACGCGGCTGAGATCGACCGTCTTCAATTCCTCGGCGTCGCGGATGACTCGGGCATCCCGGCGCAGGCCCGCCTGGATCAGGGCCAGCGCCACTACGATCAGCGCCATCACAACGGCGCCGCCGATCAGCGCGACATTCAGAAGCAGATGCATCGTTCCGCCCGCATAGTGGGTGCAGGTTCGAGGTGAACCGTGTCACGGCCCTTATCACGAAGTTGCGACACATTGCAGCCCGTTCGTTGACGCTCCGCGTGCGACCAGTTGCCGGCGGTCAGACGGTCTTCAACTCCCCCCAAACCTCGTCGAGCGCTCGGCCAAGGCGGGCGGCGATGTCGTCGATATCGCTTTCGGTCACGATCAGCGGCGGCGAGAAGGCGACGCGGTCGCCGATGAAGCGGGCGATCAGCCCGTGCTTGCGCGCCGCCTGCTCGACGCGGCCACCGACCTTCAGCGCCGGGTCGAATGGCGCGCCGGTTGCTTTGTCGGCGACCATTTCCAGAGCGACGATCATGCCGACCCCGCGCACATCGCCGACCAGCGGATGATCCCGGAACGCGCCGATTGCCGCCTGCAGATGCGGGCCGACGGTGCGGACATGGCCCAACATGTCCATTTCCTCGTAGATCTTCAGGGTTTCGACGGCGACGGCGGTGGTCACCGGATGGCCGGCATAGGTGAAGCCATGGGCGAAATTACCCAGCTTGCGGCTTTCGTCGAGCATCGCCTCGTAGACGCGCTGGTTGACCATCAGTGCCGAGATCGGCTGCATGCCGGCCGACAGCGCCTTGGCGCAGGAGATCATGTCGGGCTTCAGGTCGAACGTCTCACAGCCCCACATGTTGCCGGTGCGGCCGAAGCCGCAGATCACCTCGTCGGCGATGAACAGCATGTCGTATTTGCGAATGACCGCCTGCATCTTCTCCCAATAGGTGCGCGGCGGGACGATGCCGCCGCCGGCGCCCATCACCGGTTCGCCAATGAAGGCGCCCACGGTGTCGGGGCCCTCGGCGAGGATGAGCTGCTCCAGCGCGTCGGCCATGCGGGTGGCGAAGGCTTCCTCGGACTCGCCGTTCTGCCGCTGGCGATACCAGTGCGGGAACTCGGTGTGGCGGAAGTCCGGTAGCGGCAGGCCGAAATCCGCGTGCATGTCGGGCTTGCCCGAGGCGCTGATCGCGGCGGTGGTGCTGCCGTGATAGCCCATGCGCCGACCGATGATCTTGCGCTTCTGCGGCTTGCCGATGGCCGCGTGGTAGTACCAGACCAGCTTGATCGCAGTGTCGTTCGCCTCTGAGCCGGAGCACTGGAACAGCACCTTGCTCATCGGCACCGGCGCGAGCTTCAGCAGGCGTTCGGCGAGGTCGACGCCGTTCTCGTGCGTGTTGTGGCGGTACAGATGATAGTAGCCCATGCTCCGCATCTGCTCATACGCGACCTTGGCCAGCCGCTCGCTGGCATAGCCGAGCGAGGCGCACCACAGCCCGGCTGCGGCGTCGATGAAGCGGTTGCCGGCGTCGTCGTAAATAGCGATGCCCTCGCCACGTTCCATGACCACGGGGCCGACGGTCTCGTGCAGCGCCAGGTTGGTCTGCGGATGGACCAGCGAGGCGACATCGCGGGCCTGGATGGAATTCGGGATGTGGTTCATGGGGCGACTCCTGCGGCAGAGCGCAGTGTGCCGCAGGATGGCGAAAGTCGGAAGCGAGCTCAGCGGCTTCTGTTCGTGATTTTGGCGGTGCTCCGCCTCGGCTTGTCGGCGCGCTCGTCGAAGTCATTGCGACTTGCTCATTATGCACGAGGCAGATCGAGGCGTGCTGTTCGGGTTCGCACGGATGAATGCCGGCGGGTGATGGGACGCCGCCGTCGACCATCGTCCGGCTGCATACAACCGCACTCAAGCGTGTAGCGGTAACTCGCAATAGCGATACGCTGCTGCGCAATCCACCGGTCGACAGTGCTGGCGGGTTTCCAAAACCGAAGGTTGTTTATAAAATCGAAACGAGACCTTCTCGGCATTCGAACCCGGACGGCATCGATGACCAATCAGATTGTGAAAAGCGGCGGCACCGTTGCAGGCCTCACGCTTGATCCAGGCGATAGCCTGACGGTGAACGCCGGCGGGACGGCCGATTCGATCCTGGTCGATGGCGGGCTCGAGACGAGCTACGGCGAGGCCAAAGCGACCACATTGAAGCAGGGTGGCACGCTGATGGTCGCTGGAGGCACGGCGGAGCATACGATCGTCGGGCCTGGCGGTGACGCAATCATCGAATCCGGCGGATCTGCAAGCGCCACAACCGTTCAGCCCGGCGGGACATTCGCGGTCCTGGGCGGCGGCAGTTCCGGCGACCTAATGATCGAGAGTGGCGGCGTCGCCTATCTCGATGACGGATCCAGCGCGACGCACGTGCATGTCAACGCCGGTGGCGTGGTGCTGATCTCGGCGCTGCTGGCACCGACCATTGTCGATCACCTCACGCTCGACAGCGGCGGTGCGGCGATCATCCTGCCGGGATCGAACACGGTCAGCGGCGTCATCGGCCCTGGATCAGTCGTATCGAACGGCGTCGCTCTGCTTGGTTCGAACGCCAGCCTCACCACCTACGGCTCGAGCGTTACCAATCTCGATCTGGGCAGCGGCATCAGCGAGTACGTGCTGCCCGGCGGCACCGTCCAAGGCGGTACGGTCGAGGCGGGTGCCGCCGAACTGGTCTTCCTCGGCGGATCGGCCGACGCGGTGGTGCTGCGCGACAGTTTCCAGACGGTCAATGACGGCGCGTCGGTGAGTAACATTGTCGTCGACCAGGGTGCCGAGCAGTTTGTCTATGCGGGCGGGTCGGCGTCCGGGACGACTGTGAACAGCGGTGGCGTTGTCGCGGTGAATGCCGGCGGGATCGCCAACGGCATCATCGTCAATGACGGCGGCATCGATGTCGTCGATGGTGTCGTGCTCAACACCATCGTCAACAGCGGCGGCGAGGAGGACATCGTCTTCGCCGGCAGCTCCACCAACACAACGATCAATGATGGCGGCGCGGTCTATGTGTTCGGCACGGCAATCGCCACCCGGATCGGGGGTGGCGGCTATGAGGTGGTTGAGGGAACTGCGCTCAATCCCATCGTCGGCAACCGCGGGACGCTGCTCAACGGTTACCCGCTCGGCAATACCAATCCGTCCAGCACCGGCGAGGTCACAGGGGCCCTGGTCACCGCCGGTGGCATCGACGTGGTGTTCGGCGGATCGGTGGACAGCGACACCACGGTGGAGAGTGGCGGCACCTATATCGCGCTGCCCGGTGCGTTCGTCAGCGGCCTGACTGCCAATGCGGGCGCGGTCATTGTCACCAGCGGGATCGTGCTGTTCCAGCCGGTGGCGAGCATCGCACTCCTCGGCTCGTCCGTCAGCGGCCTCACGCTCGCCAGCGGCGTGTCGAACTATGTGCTGAGCAACGCGGTCGAGACCGGCGTCGCGGTCGGCAATGGCGCGTTCAGTCAGATTGGCGCCGGCGGCGTCGCGACCGACAGCACGATCGAGGGCGGCGGCACGCTCAGTTTCGCCCCCGGCGGCGGCGCATCGGGCACGATCGCATTTGCCGGCGTCGGTGGTACGCTGGACATTCAGGGCGAGATGCTGGGCGGCGTCACCGTCATGAACTTCCTGGCGGGCGATACGATCGACTTCGACGCAGTCACCGGGAAGACGTCGACCGCGACGCTGCTGGCAGGTAACACCCTGCAGGTCACCAACGGCTCTGTCACCGTCGATCTGCAGCTCGATCCGCAGCAGGACTTTTCCACCAGCACGATTTCGGTGGACGCAACTAATCGCGGTGCATTTGTCACGATCACGCAGTCGCCCACGGCGGCCAGTCCGCCGCCCCCAACAACCGGTGCCGGCGTGGTTCCAGTCGACATACCACTCTACGTCGTGCCGTTCGGCGACGGCTACAAGATCGGCATCGAGGTGAGCCTCAATGGCGGCGCAAGCTACCGGATGTATGAATTCGATACCGGCGGCACCGGATTCTATGCTGCCTATAGTCCGCAGACGGTAGGCGCCTATACAGTCGTCACGCCAACGCCGGCGTGGAACTCCTATACCAGCGGCAACAATTACGTCGCCCAGGTCGTTTCGACTGACGTGACGTTCCAGACCACGACGGGCACGACCGTATCGGTCCACAACGCTGATATCGGGCTGATCACAGCCGCAGAGGATCCCGGAACCTTTACCTCACAGCAATGGAATTCCTCGCTGACCGACGCGCCATCAACGCCGCCGTTGCAAGGTTCCTTCTACGGCGACTTCGGCATGTCGTTGCATTCGGGGCTCGGTCTGAATGCCATCCTGCCGCAGATCGGCGACGGCCTGTCCGACGGTTTCATCGTCACTGTCGGCAACTACCCGTACGGCGAAAATGGACAGATCGGCACTGTCCAGGTCGGGCTGACGCAACAGGATATCGCGTCGTTTCCCACCGTCATCAGCATGCACGGCCTGAATCTGCTCGATCCGTTCCCGAACTCCGGCCAGCCGACCTACGCCGAGGGGCAGTCGACCGGGACGCTGACACTGACGAACTATGACACCGTAACAAATACGCTCGCCAGCTTCAGCGCGGTCGTCAATCTGGTGTTCGATACCGGCACGCCGACGATGCGGATCTATGCCAGCGCTGCCGATCTCGCGCCATTCCAGGATCTGAGCACCGGACAATTCCTGTCGACGACGACGATCACCAACACCGCTCCGTCGGCCTTCGCCGGTGTCAGTGCATGGGCTCTGAGCTTTGCCCAGGGAACCGATCGAGGCCTCAACATGGCGGTCAGCAGTACGAGCAGTACTCCGATGAACACCGTCGGTCTCAATCCGTTCTTCGGCTACCGCGTCATGTTCGATCTCGCGGACGGGCTGATGGGCTTCGACCCGATCCCCTGCTTTGCCGAGGGAACGCGGCTGCGCACGGATCGCGGCGAGGTGGCGGTGGAGGCGCTGCGAGTCGGTGATCGCCTGGTCGCCATCGACGGCAAGGCCAAGTCGATCGTCTGGATCGGCCGGCGTTCGGTCGACTGCCAGCGGCATAAGGAGCCGAAGGAGGTGTGGCCGGTGCGGGTTCGGGCGCACACGTTTGGCCGCGGGCTGCCGCAGCGCGACGTGCTCCTGTCACCCGATCATGCGGTATTCATGGAAGACGTTCTGATCCCGGTGAAATACCTGCTGAACGGCAGTACGATTGCGCAAATCGAGCGGGCGCGCATTCGTTACTATCATGTCGAGCTGGCGCGACATGATGTCGTGATGGCCGACGGATTGCCGGTAGAGACCTATCTGGACACCGGCGGCAAATCGGCGTTCGAGAACGGCGGCGTGGTGATTCAGGCCCACCCGGTCTTCGTCGGTGGTGGCGCTGAGCCCAGCCTGCAATGGGAAGCCTTCGGCTACGCGCCGCTGACAGTGACTGGTCCGGTCCTGGATCGAGTTCGGCGCCGCGCCCGTCCGCACCGGCGCCGCGCCAGTGCCTGATCGTCCAGGGCGGGCTCGGTTCGCGGATCAGCCTGACGCTGTTTCACAGGCCGGTCGTCAGCACCATGCGGAAGCGGGCGGCGCCGCTCATCATCCGGTCGAACGCTTCCGGTGCGCGCTCCAATGGGACGGACTCGATCATCGGCAGCACGCCGGACAGGGCGCTGAAGGACAGCGTATCCTCGGAATCGATGGATGCGCCCGAGGCATGGCCGACGATGGTGCGGCTGCCGCCGATCAGATCGAAGGGGGGAACCTCGATCTTGTCGCTGCCGACGCCGATCACGACAAGGCGTCCGCGTACGGCGAGTCCGGGGATCACCTCGCTCATCGCCTTGCCGCTGGTCACCGTCGCCAGAATCGTCTTCGCGCCGCCGAGTTTCATCAGCTCCGCCGCGACGTCCTGCTTCTGGCTGTCGAGGTAGATGTGGGCGCCGAGCTTGCGAGCCAACGGTTCCTTGTCCTGGCCACGGGCGATGGCGACAGTGCGGAATCCCATCTTGGCGGCGAACTGCACGCCGAGATGGCCGAGCCCGCCGATGCCGAGAATCGCGACGAGGTCACCGGCCCGCGCACCGCTCTCGCGCAGCGCGTTGTAAGTGGTGACACCGGCGCATAGCAGCGGCGCGGCGTCGACGGGTGACAACTCATCGGGAATGCGAGCCAGCGCGTCAGCAGGCGCGACCATCGCCTCCGCATAGCCGCCGTTGTAGGTGATGCCGGGGATGCGCAGATTACGGCAATCGATCAGGTAGCCGCGGCGGCATGGATCGCAGTGACCACAATGGCCTCCGAACCAGCCGACGCCGACGCGCGCGCCGGGCTCCCAGCCGATGACCCCGCTGCCGACCGCGTCGATGACTCCAGCGATCTCGTGGCCCGGAACGATCGGGAACGGCACCGTCGGCAACAGCCCGTCCTTGGCGATGCTGTCGCTGTGGCAGACACCGCATGCCTGTACTTTGACGCGGACTTCTCCAGGGCCGGGATCCGGCAGCTCGCGCTCGGCGAGTTCGAGCGGACCGCCTCGCTTACCCACCTGGACAACGCGCATCCTCGGCATCACGGCCTCCACGATATGAGCGAGCGAACTGGATATGGCGCGTCGGATCGAGACCGCAACCGCCATGCATGCGTATGAACTGCTGCGCGCGGTGCCACACCCATTGCGACAAAACTGCGACTTGTCATAAAAGCACCATAAACAGAATGATCGGCTAGCCCCGTTGGACGCGAGTCAGGCAACGACCACCGAGCGTGAAGAACGCGATCTGTCGCACTTGCCGACGCCAGACGCCAATCAGGAGTTCGAGCTCAAGTTGCTCGTGCCAGCCGAGCACTTCGAACAGGTGCGTGAGGCGCCGGTGATCGTGCGGCATCGCGGCGGCGCGGGCGTCGTGCGGCGGCTGGAGGCGACCTATTACGACACCGCGGACAGGACGCTGTTCCTGAATGGCCTGTCATTACGCGTCCGGCGCGACGGCCGCCGTTATACACAGACTCTGAAGCGCGCGCCGATCCATGGCCAGCCGTTCCTCCGCGCTGAATGGGAATCGCCGGTCACTGCCTTGGCGCCGGATCTGTCTTTGTTACCTGTTGGGGAAATCGGCGCGCCACTCGATACGCTCGACGCCGGCCAACTGCGCGCGATATTCGTTACGAAGGTCCGGCGGCGGTTGATGCGCCTGGACCTTCCCTCCGCGGTCGTCGAGGCGGCGTTCGACGATGGCGTGATCGAGGCTGATAAGCGCAGCGAGCGGCTGGCGGAAGTCGAACTCGAGCTGAAGGCCGGGGATGCCAGCGCGCTGCCTGATCTGGCGCTGGAGCTGCTGGAAATCGCACCGCTGCGGATCAGCACGCTCAGCAAGTCAGATCGTGGTTACAGCCTGGCATTCGATACCGCAACGAAAGCGACTAAGGCCCAGCCAGCCGGCATCGCCGCCGGTAACACCGTCGATGACGTGATCGCATCGCTGCTGGGTGCGTGCCAGCACCATTTGCTGGCGAATCAGCCGGTGGCGGAACGCGGCGGCGATCCGGAGGGTGTGCATCAGATGCGCGTCGCGTTGCGCCGGCTGCGCACCGCCTGCGCACTGCTTGGGCGCGAGATCGGCTCACCCGCGCTGATGGGTTTTGCCGCCGAGGCAAAATGGCTGGCGCAATTGCTGGGCGGTGCTCGGGAGTGGGACGTGCTGGTGACCGACACGCTGCGTCAGCCGTTACAAGCGATCGGGCCGGGCGTGGATTTCGACAGCCTGCGCGCGGCGGCGGAACCGCATCGGCTTGCAGCGTATGAGGTGCTGCGGACGACGCTGGCGGACGCACGTTATAATCGCTTCAACCTGTCGTTGCGACGATATATCGAATGTCGCGGCTGGCGGAATGAAATGGCGAGTGGCTCGCTCGCCGTGCTGGTTGATCCGGCGCGTGCGATGGCCGATCGCCTGTTGGCTCGGCTGCATCGTCAGGCACTCAAGCGCGGCGCCAGGTTCCGCCGCATGCCGCCCGAGGCGCGGCACAGGCTGCGGATTACGTTGAAAAAGCTTCGTTATGCCGTGGAGTTCTTCCGCGGCCTGTATGGCGATGGCAAAACCAAGCCCTTCGTCGCCAGCCTGGCGGAACTGCAGGACGCGCTGGGCCACGCGAATGACGCGGCAATGACACAGCCACTCCTTGCAGTGCTGGCAGCCGACTCTGTTAAACCTTCATTACACTGTGCCATTGGCGCGGTGGTGGGTTGGCAGGCACGTGATGGCGCCGAAGTCGACAAAACTCTGCGAAAACACTGGAGCCACCTTAAGGCGCTGCCGGTATTCTGGTCGGAGTAGCGCGCCGCCGTCGGCACAGCGTGGTCCGGTCCCGTCTTATGTATGGAAGATTATCATGCGCGGCGGCCATCATATGGTTGCACCGACGCGGGCCTGTGTGCTTTGCAGGCAGCAACTGAGTCGCGGAGGCTGGAAGCCCGGCGGAAATGGACAGGACGGAGGACGCGGTTTTCCAGCAATATGGCGCGCTGCCATTTTCGATTGCCGATGACGGGACGATCAGGATCCTGCTCGTGACGACAAGGGGGCGGCGTGAGTGGATCATTCCCAAGGGATGGCCGATCCGCAACCTTTCTCCCAGCGCGACCGCCGCGCGCGAGGCCTACGAAGAAGCCGGCCTGCTCGGCACCATGGTCAGCGACGATCCGATCGGGTCGTTCCGCTACGCGAAGCAGAGAAATTCCCGAAAAGAAACGATCCACGAGGTGTCGGTCTTCCTGTTCGCCGTGGAGCGGCAGTTGCGCAAGTGGCCGGAGAAGTCCGAGCGGGTGACGCGATGGTTCGTGCCGGAGGAAGCATCTGCCGCGGTCGCGCCCGAGGGCTTATCCGCATTACTGCTGCGTTCGGTCGACGAAGTGTTGCGGCTGTCGCCCGGGAATCCGAGAATTCCGTACTGGTCGGCTGACGTTCGGAAGAACATCACTGCCACGAGGTCGGTCCGATAGGACGCAACCGATTGTATCACAGAGGCCGGAGGCCGCAGGACAAGGGCTACTGAGGCAGGCTGGTTCGCCACGCCGTAACGACGATCGATTTCAGACATCGGACGAGCGGAACCGTACACTGACGAGCCCGGTGTCCGGTGGTTCGCGGATCGGTGTGCGCTCTGCTCCGCGTATCCGTTCGCTGGCTGACTGGCCCGAGGCGACGATGCAGCTGACCAGCCACAGGGCCCTGCCACGACAGGCACATACCGCTGCGGCGGAACTTGTCGGCTTCCCTGCCCGAGTCGCGAACGGCGACAGGTCCGGCCGGAATGCGCGCATCCAGCGCGACCACACGAGCCGCGGTGCGACCGGGCGTGCTCGACGGATTGACAATGCAACGCCACACGCGCCCCGTCACTGTCTACAGGCGTGCGTTCGTCGCCAAATAGGGTTAACAGCGCGTTAGGCGGACTCGCCCCGATTCGTCGCGACCCCTTGCCCCTGCCCGCCACGTTGTGCCACCACGGGTGGAGTGAGGATCGCGCGGAGAGCGCGTCACGGACAATCGCGCTGATGGCGCGGCATAGACGATCGCGCCAATGGCGCGTCATGAGGATGAAGATGGCCGAAAGCCCCCTCGTTGCTGCCCCGGTGCAAGGTTCGTTGCTGAAAGGCAAGCGGGGCCTGATCATGGGAGTCGCGAACGATCGTTCGCTGGCCTGGGGTGTTGCCTCAGCCTGCGCCGCCCAGGGTGCAGAACTTGCCTTCACCTACCAGGGCGAGGCGCTCGGACGGCGCGTCAGACCATTGGCCGCGCAAGCCGGGTCCGACCTGCTGTTTTCCTGCGACGTGGCCGATGATGCCAGCATCGACTCGGCCTTCACCGCGCTGGAGCAACACTGGGACGGGCTGGATTTCCTGGTCCACGCCATCGGTTACGCCGATAAGCAATTTCTCCGGGGCCGCTACCTCGACACGCCGCGGGAGGCGTTCCTGCAAGCGCTCGACATCTCGGCATATTCCTTCGTTGCCGTCAGCCAGCGCGCCGTGCCGCTGATGAAGGCGGGTGGCAGCCTGGTGACGCTGACTTATCTTGGGGCCGAACGCTGGGTGCCGCATTATAATGTGATGGGTGTAGCGAAGGCCGCGCTGGAAGCCTCGGTGCGCTATCTCGCGGCGGATCTCGGGACGACCGGCATCCGCTGCAATGCGATCAGCGCGGGACCGATCAAGACGCTCGCGGCCTACGGCGGGATCGGCGATTTCCAGTACATCCTGCGCTGGAATCAGCTGAACTCACCGTTGCAGCGGAACACGACGATCGAGGACGTTGGCGGCGCTGGCGTCTACCTCGTGTCCGACCT
>Ga0153954_1000852_pt1 | contig 19968 bp, 13 predicted proteins | sample TSFL038MetaG_FD_102277 | JGI IMG/M metagenome (GOLD analysis project Ga0153954, IMG submission 102277) | Attine ant fungus gardens microbial communities from Florida, USA - TSFL038 MetaG | ecosystem: Host-associated > Fungi > Mycelium > Unclassified | place: USA: Florida, Wekiwa Springs State... | reverse complement strand
TAAGACCTCGCCACCACGATCCCGAATCCCATCGGCAGTCTCTTCCGCTTCGGTTTTCGACTTGGAGTAGTTGACGGTGACCGCGAAGCCTCGTTCGGCGAGCTGCCAGGCAACCGAGCGTCCGATCCCAGTCGCTGACCCCGTAACCACCGCCACACGTTCTCGAGCCATGAACCAACCTCATTCTCGCGATTGAGCAAGCGGACCAGGTGGATTGACCGTGCTTACCGTCGGCCGCACCACTTCTGCCACGTCGGAACGCTCCGTGGCCGAGGCCACCGAGCGGACCATCTCGGAAACCGAAGGCCCCATCCATTCGAGCAACAAGGACTGGGGAAGGACGCCCAACCCCACGGTAAGAGCCACCAAGGGGATGGAGATCGCCCACTCGCGAAGTGTGAGGTCAGGCAACCCTCGATGGTGCTCTTCGCGGCCCAGGAAGACCCGCTGGAGCGTCCAGAGGATGTAGCCGGCCGTGAGGACCACCGCAGCCGCAGCAAGAATGGCGAGCAACGGACTGTAATTGAACGAGGAAAGCACCACGAAGACCTCGGCGATGAAGCCGCAGAGGCCGGGCAGACCCATGGAACCGAAGAAGATCAGGAACGAAACCGCACCATAACCGGGCATCGAGTTGAATAGGCCGCCCAACTTCTTCAGGTCTCGAGTGTGCGCGCGTTCATAAATGACGCCCACCAGGAAGAACATGCCGGTGGACGTGATTCCGTGTGCGATCATCATGAACATGGCCCCGTTGACGCCATAGGCGTAATAGCGGGGATCACCGGCCAGGTTCATCACGGCCATGCCGAGCGTGACGTATCCCATATGGCTGACCGAGCTATAGGCCACCAACTTCTTGAAGTCGGTCTGCGCCATCGCCACGAGGGCTCCGTACAGGATGCTGAAGACCCCCAGCGCGGCGACGGAGAACGAGAGGCTCAGGGCCCCCAAAGGGGCCAGAGGCCATGCGAGGCGGATCAAGCCGTAGCCACCGACTTTCAAAAGGACACCTGCCAGGATCATACTGATAGGCGTTGGCGCTTGCACGTGTGCATCAGGCAACCACGTATGGAACGGGAACGAGGGCAATTTGATCGCGAATCCGATGAAAAAGAGCGCGAAGATCCAGATCTGGATCCTGGCGCCGAAGTAACCTGTCTCGGTCACGATGCGAGTCAGCGCGACGATGTCGAAGGAATGGGCGTGGAAGGCCACTCCATTGAGAGTCGCCTCGCCCTGACCGGCCAGGAGTGTTTCGCCCGGCCAGAAGTAGAGGATCAGAATGGCCACCAAGATGAAGACCGAGCCGAAGAGCGTGTAAAGCAGGAACTTGATCGCGGCATACTCGCGATGTTCACCACCCCAAACACCAATGAGGAAGTACATCGGCAAAAGCATGACTTCGAAGAAAACATAAAAGAGAAAGAGATCGAGCGCCAGGAAAACCCCCATCATGCTCGCGACCAGGAGCAGGAAGAGCGAGTAATATCCCTTGATCTGTTTCTCAATGTTCCAGGAAGCCAGGCAAGCCAGCACGCTCACGAAGCCGGTCAGGAGGACAAGACTGAGGCTGATCCCATCGAGCCCGAGGTAGTATTGAATGTTGAAGTAAGGGATCCAAGGGCGTCTGACGACGAGGTCATGAACGGCGGTTCCGGCTTCCTCCGTGACGTCGAAGACGTTCTCATGCGAACCGGGTCTCAAGCGATTGAGCTCCGCCCGTTCACGAAGCGGGGCCGAAGCGTTCGAGGCGGGATCCACGTACCAGGTGTACGCCAGCAGGGTGAGTGCAAACGTGATCAACGTGACAGTCAGGGCGGTTCCCTTGATGGCCGTTTCGGCCCGCTTCGGAATCAAGAGCACCACGAGGGTCCCGGCCAAGGGGAGGAACCAGAGCAGCGTCAGGAGAAGGTCGTCACGCATCGGATTGCCACCACTTCGTGTTGTACGAGACTGTGAATGCGATCCGAATCAGCTACTCACCCAGGCGAAGACGCCTGCGAACAGACCCACAAGGGCCGCGGCAAGAAACATCAGGTAGTTGCGCAATCGGCCCGTTTGCAGCCCCCGGCTCCAGTCGCCGAGGGCATAGGTCCCACGCGCAATCTGGTTAACCAGATAATCAACGGCGAGTTTGTCGAAGATCCCTTCCATGCGGCTCAAGAGTACGGTCACCGAGGCTGTCGAATTCACGACGCGATCGATCACATGCTTGTCAAAGCCGCTGGCAAGCTGAGCCAGGGCGAGGGTCGGCTGCACAAACGCCCTCTGATAGATTTCGTCGAAGTACCATTTATTGACGAGGAAGTTATAAATTCCACCGAATCGGGCCGCGGTCCTTTCGGGTGCGAAGCGCCGACGCGGCAAATACCGAGACGGTGGTGCGTAGTAGAGGATCCCGAGTCCAATGCCCACGGTCAGGATCAAGAGCGAAGCCCCCATGGCCAGCCAATGTGCCTGATGGGCTGACTCGATCTCAACAAGCTGGACGACCGGCTCACCGTATTCGAACAACCGCTCGAGAACCGGCTTGGCGACCTCCGTCCCCGGGAACGGCAAGAGCGTGACCGGCCAACCGATCACGACTGCAGGGATCGCCAGCAAGATCAACGGCCAGACCATGATTCCGGGGCTTTCATGAGCGTGATCAAACGGATTACCGTGGTCGTGCGCGGCATGGTCATGACCATCCTGGTGGGCCGGAGCGGCATAGCCCCGAGGGGTCCCAGCGAAGACCAAGAACCACATGCGGAACATATAAAAGGCCGTCAGCGCTGCCCCCACGACAGGCAAAATGAGGAGGAGGCCGTGCTGAGGATGCTGTCGAACGAAGTAAATCGACGAGGCGAGAATGGCGTCCTTGGAATAAAAGCCGCTGAACAACGGCACACCCGAGATCGCCAGGGTCCCTACCAGCATCGTGAGCGAAGTGATCGGCATCTTCTTGCGCAGACCACCGAGCACAGGCATCTCGTAGGTATGGACCGCGTGGTAGACACTGCCGGCCCCCAGGAATAGCAGAGCCTTGAAGAAGGCGTGGGTGATCAAGTGGAAGAGCCCGGCCGCCCAGCCGCCGACCCCGAGACCCAGCATCATGAACCCGAGTTGGCTGACGGTGGAATAGGCAAGAACTTTTTTGTAATCGGTCTGCACAGTGGCGATCGTGGCCGCAATGAAGAGCGTAATACCGCCCGTATAGGCGATATAGAGCGCAACGTCCGGTGTGAAGAGGGGGAAGAACCGCCCTACTAGGTAGACGCCGGCCGCCACCATCGTGGCGGCGTGGATCAAGGCCGAGACCGGGGTGGGTCCCGCCATGGCGTCGGGAAGCCACACGTGCAGCGGGAACTGGGCACTCTTGCCAACGCAGCCGGCGAAAATCCCCAGCCCGGCCAACGTGAGAGCCCAGAACGGGATCTGGCGTGTGCGACCTGTCGCCTCATCGTTGAGAGCAATTCCGTCATCACCCCGAAGCTCCACGAACTGACGGCCCCCTTCGCCTTCGACGAGGTTCAGTTGTCCTTGTGCGTTGCGAAGGCCCTGGTTGATCTCGGCGATGTTGAACGTCCCGAGACTCGTCCAGAGGAGACCGAGACCGACAAGCATGCCGACATCTCCCACCCGATTGACGATGAAGGCTTTGTTGGCGGCATCAGCGTTTTTCTTCTCCTGGTACCAGAAGCCAATCAGCAAATAGGAGCAGACCCCAACGAGCTCCCAGAAGATGAAAATCATGAACACGTTCGCCGAGGCCACGAGCCCAAGCATCGAGAAGCAAAAGAGGGAGAGATACGTGAAGAACCGAGGATACCCCGGATCATCGTGCATGTACCCCATCGAGTAGATGTGAATCAACGTTGCGATGAACGTGACCATGAGGAACATGATCACGGTCAAACTATCGACATGCACTGCCAAGGGAATCACCAGGCCGGGAACGGCCGTGGGTTCTGCCCCCTTGGTCAGGGTCCCCTGCCCCAGGATGACCCAGTCGTAGCTTGCTCCCCAGGCTAGCGAGCGGTGCGCTGCCGGAGGCGCTGACTCCGTCCCGGGCTCTCGAGCGCCGGCGACGTGCTCGTGGGACGCGAACACTCCCTCAGCTTCGACAGCGAAGAACTCGAAGAAGCCGATGAGGCTGAGGAGAAACGAGAGCCCGATAGCAACTGTTGCGAGATACGCGTTGAGGCGGCCGAGTACGCGTATCGCCAGCAGTTCGACGACAAACGCAGCCAGTGGAATCAGGACCGCAGCCACATAGAGCCCAGTCTGCCAGCTCATGCCGTTCCCCCCGATCGCCTGGGATGCTTACACGGGGATTTTTTTTGAAGGGATGAATTTGGACTATGGCACACCCCCTCTCCCATTGCAAGCCCCTCGCGTAACGGCGCGCGGCAAATCGAGTTCGAAGGAAGCCCGATCGGATTCCGTAGGCTTGGGAAAAGGCAAGGAGGATCCGGGATCGAATCGAGGTGCAGAGCAAGGCCCAAAGAGGGGTCGACGAACCACTTGGGCCGCCCACCCCTTCACGCCATCATCCCCCTGGGCGGACGATCCGGCACTCAGTAAGAAGGCAAGCTGGGATCGACATCTTTGATCCAGGCGAGAATACCCCCGGTCAGGTTCTGGAGCCGCGAAAAGCCGGCTTCGCGGAGGAGCGTGATCGCCTTGGCGCTGCGTGCGCCACTCTTGCAGTGGACGATCATGGGGGCTGTGGGATCGAGCTCGCTCAAGCGTGCAGGGAGTTCCGGTAGAGGAATGACCTTGGTCCCCGGAATTCGACAGATGGCGAGTTCTTCAGGGTTGCGGACATCCAGAACGCAAGGCGCCTCGCCTCGATCCAAAAGTGCTTTGAGCTCTTTCGGGCTGATGGCATCGGACTCCTGAACGCCTGAGGCCGGAGTAGCCTCCACCCTGGGTACGCCGCAGAATTCCTGGTAGTCGATGAGCCCGGTGATGGTCGGGTTCGGACCGCAAATCGGGCACTTGGGATTCCGGCGGACCTGAAGCTCGCGGAATGACATCTCAAGTGCGTCGTAGAGGAGAAGTCGGCCGGCCAGAGGGCGGCCGGTGCCGAGCAACAGTTTCACCGTCTCGGTCGCTTGTACCACGCCGATCAGCCCCGGAAGAATCCCGAGCACTCCTCCCTCGGCGCAGTTGGGAACGAGGTCCGGAGGCGGCGGAACCGGGTAGAGACAGCGGTAGCAGGGACCATGCGGCGGAAAGAAGACCGAGGCCTGGCCGTCGAACCGAAAAATCGAGCCGTAAACGTTCGGTTTCCCCAGGAGGACGCAAGCGTCGTTCACAAGGTAACGCGTGGGGAAGTTGTCGGTGCCGTCCACGATCACATCGTAGTCGGCGAAAATCTGAAGGGCATTGCTACTATCGAGGGGGTGCTCGTGGCGGATCACGTTGAGGTCGGGATTGATCGCCTGGAGCTTCTCCTGAGCACTCGTGACCTTGGGGCGACCGACGTCTGACGTGAAGTGAATGATTTGCCGTTGGAGGTTGGACACGTCCACGACGTCGAAATCGACCAGTCCGATCGTGCCGACACCGGCGGCAGCGAGGTACAACGTGAGCGGAGCCCCCAATCCTCCCGTACCCACGCACAGGACCTTGGACGCCTTGAGCCGTCGCTGCCCTTCGATGGCAACTTCGGGCATGATCAAGTGCCGCGAGTAGCGCTGAATTTCGGCCTGGGAGAGCGTGGCGGTGTCTGCGCGAGGGCCTAGCAAATCGATCGGAGGAGTGCTCATCGTTATTGAATGTCCAAGTTCGACGTGGCTGTTGTCGCGACATTCCGAGAGTGGGGACCAACTCCCGGGCCAATCCATCGTGTGTTCGACCCAGGCCGCGAACGAATCCGAAGGCGAGTCCGCTCCCGCAATCCCCGGGAAGGATGGCCCGGCCCCGGTGTGGCGGTAAGCCCAATTATAGGGATTGAGAGAAGGAAGGCGTGCAGACCACGTTCATTCCCAAGCCGAAACTCGATCGCAAAAGGGCAGGCCTTGGCTTGCCGAGGCCTTTCGCAAGAGCCTCGGCAGGCCGAGGCCTGCCCTGTGGGAACCGTCATGGCGCGCGTCAGCTCGTAGACTGATAGCGCCCGATCAGCAGGCTGGCGTTATGACCGCCGAAGCCGAAGCTGTTCGACATGACGTGATCAACACGAGTCTCGCGGGCGACGTTGGGGATATAGTCGAGGTCGCACTCCTCGTCCGGATGATCGAGATTGATCGTCGGCGGGAGGACGCCGGTGTTGATGGCCATCGCCGAAGCGATGAGTTCGACACCGCCCGAGGCCCCGAGCAAGTGCCCGAGTTCGCTCTTGGTGCTCGAGACGAGCAGCTTCTTGGCGTGGGAGCCAAACACGGTCTTCATGGCTCGGGTCTCAGCCAGGTCGCCGAGTCCGGTGCTTGTACCGTGGGCGTTGATGTAATCGACGAGACTCGGGTCGGCCTTGGCATCCCCGAGGCAGAGTTGCATCGCGCGGGCGGCTCCCCGCCCTTGCTCGTCGGGAGCGGTGATGTGCGAGCCGTCGGCCGACATCCCATACCCGAGAAGCTCAGCGTAGATCCGAGCGCCTCGAGCCAGTGCGATCTCTTCGGCCTCGAGGATCAAGATCCCGGCCCCTTCCGCGAGCACAAACCCATCGCGGTCGCGGTCGAACGGTCGGCTGGCGCGCGGAGGATCGTCATTACGTGTCGACAGGGCCCGCATGGATGCGAACCCTCCCAGACCCATATGCGTGATCGCCGCCTCGCTGCCCCCGGTGATCATCACATCCGCATGGCCGAACTGGATGCACTTGAAAGCATCCCCGATGGCGTTCGCCGCCGAGGCACAAGCCGTGGCGATCGCGCTGTTCGGGCCACGCAGGCCCCATCGGATCGACACCTGGCCGCTGGCCGCATTGACCATCAGCTTGGGGATGGTAAAGGGACTGATCCGCGACGGGCCCTTTTGGAGCATCGTCGCGTGCTGAGTCTCGAACTCGTTCAATCCCCCGATCCCCGAACCGATAATGACGCCACAGGTGTGCGGGAGGTATTTGCTGAAATCGATGCCCGAGTCGTCAACCGCGGAGATGCTCGCCGCCATCGCAAACTGAGCGAATCGATCAAGATGGCGCGCTTCTTTGGCTCCGAACCGAGCGACGGGGTCCCAATCGCGGACTTGACCGCCGAAATGGACCTTGAAGTCGGTCGTGTCGAAAAGGGTCAACGGCCCGACGCCGCTCCGGCCCTCGCAAAGCGATGACCAGAACGCGTCCAGCGTGTCGCCCAGCGCCGTGACCACCCCCATTCCGGTGATAACGACTCGGCGTGGCGTTCCCATGTTACTTGCTGTGTTCCTCGATGTATTGGATCGCCTGACCGACCGTCTGAATCTTTTCTGCTTCCTCATCCGGGATGGTAATGTCGAATTCTTCTTCGAATTCCATCACAAGTTCGACGGTGTCGAGCGAGTCGGCTCCCAAATCGTTTACGAACGAAGTTTCGCGGGTCACCTGATCCTTGGCTACACCCATCTGCTCGCTCACGATCTCAATCACGCGTTCTTCCACGGACACGGGCGAACCTCCTCAATCTTTCTTGTCTCGTTGCAGTGAAGTCCGGACCGTTTCCCACCGCTCGCATGTCGGTTCGGGTACCGGCGCCGGGGATCAATCGTTCGGCGAGGGGGGGGTGAATAAACTCCGTCCGAATCACCGAAGGTGAGACCACCCTCGGTGCCTTTAGGCCTACCCCACAACTATCGGTCAAACAACCTCGCGACGTCCAATCCAGGACCGAGAGGTCATCATAAGGCGTCTCAGGCTATCAGCAACCGGCTCCGTTGTCCACGGAGAGATGGGTTGCCTTTTCTCAGGTCGGCTCCATCCTCCCAATCGATCTCGTTGCCCCGGATCCAATCTTCCTTCCTAGGAGTATGGGAGAATCGTTCTCAGGCCGTCATTCCGCCGTCGACGGCGATGACCTGGCCGGTCAGATAGCTTGCGCCCGGGCCGGCGAGATAACAGACGAGGTCGGCGATATCTTCGGGGTTGCCGAGGCGACGAAGCGGGACACGTTCCTTGACCTCTGTCTTGATCTTCTCGGGCAGCACATCGGTCATATCCGTCGTGATGAAGCCCGGCGCCACGACGTTCACCGTGATATTTCGCGACGCGAGTTCACGGGCGATGGTCCGGGAGAAACCGATGACCCCCGCCTTGCTCGCGGAATAGTTCGCTTGACCCGGGTTCCCCATCAATCCCGAGACGCTGCTGATGTTGATAATCCGCCCGTATCGACCGCGCATCATAATGGCGCCGACGGCCTTTGAGAAGAGAAACGTTCCCTTGAGATTCGTGTCGATCACCTCCTGCCAGGCGTCGTCTTCCATCCGGAGCACCAGGCCGTCGCGGGTGACACCGGCATTATTGACGAGGACATGGATCTTGGGATATTTCGCTTCAATCTCCTCGACAACGCGGGCCACGTCTTTGGAGTCGGCGACGTTGGCGGCGAACCCTTCGGCGGTCCCTCCCGCCTCACGGATGGCTTGAAGGGTTCCCTCCAATCCTTCCACGGTGCGAGCCACGCCGGCCACGGTCGCGCCGCAGGCCGCCAAACGAACGGCGATGGCACGCCCAATTCCTCGCGACGCGCCGGTCACCAAGGCGACTTGACCGTTCAGATCGACCCGACATCCCTGGACCGCTTCGCCACTGGCCATATGAGGAACATCCTGCTGCGGAGTGGAATCGCCCGAATCCTCGCCGGGGTGGGAGGTTTGGACTGGTTATAATCGGGGTTGACTTTGCCGTTCAACCCCAAATCGTGTTCGGATTTAAATCTTTGTGATTCGCAAGCGGTCATCCGCGCCGCGACCGGCCTATCGTGCCGGGACGCTCGAACAAGGTACCTTGCGATCGATGCGCTTAAGCAGGCCGGTCAGCACACGTCCGGGACCGATCTCATAAAAGGTATCGAAACCGTCGGCCAACATGCGACGCATCGAGTCATCCCAGCGAACCTCCCCCACAACCTGAGCCACGAGGGTTTTCCGGATGTCGTTGGGGTCGGGATGGGGCACGGCATCGACGTTGGAATAGACCGGGATCCGAGTTGTCGTGATCGGGGCGTTGGCTAAAACCTCAGTGAGCTGCGTATCGGCCGGCTTCATGAGCGGGGAATGGAATGCGCCGGCGACCTTGAGCGGGATCACCCGACCGGCTCCGAGTTCCGTGGCGATCGCCTCCACGTGAGCCAAGGCCGCCGTTTCCCCGGAGACGACGATATTCCCGGGACCCAGCAAGTTGGCCTTCCAAAGTCGACCGAACTCGGAAACCCGACGGCAGAGTTCATCCACCTGGGCTTCGTCGAGGCCGAGGACGCTGATCATCCCACTCGGTGAAGCCACGGCGGCCGCCTGCATGACCTCGCCACGGCGGCGGACGATCTTCAAGCCGGTCTCGAAGTCGAGGGCGCCCGCGAAGACAAGCGCCGTGTATTCTCCCAGGCTGAGTCCCGCGGAGCCGGCACAGGCGGCGACCAGGTCCGGTTCGCTTGCCTTGAGGCCTTCGAGCGCCGCGAGGCTGGCCACGAAGATCGCCGGCTGGCTGACATCGGTGGCCTCAAGGGCGTCGGCGGGGCCTTCGAAGCAGAGTCGCCTGAGGTCGAAACCGAGAATCTCCCCGGCTCGGTCGAACAACGCTCGGGCCGCGGGGAGTTCCGCGTCGAGCTCTCGGCCCATCCCCACGACTTGGGCCCCCTGGCCGGGAAACAGGAATGCGATCTTCGGCATCGGACGTCGACCTTGTCATCTTCGGACGGAAAAGCCAGCGGAGTGGGAAACGGACCTCGAGCCGGGAAGGAGAAGAGAGTCGGTACTCGTTCCAAACGTCCCCGAAATCGTGACGAGGTACTCGTACGTTTTCGACCATCCTGGTTGCCGGTTCGCTTTACTCGGCGGCCCCATGCTGGGCCGACAAGCGCTCGACGATCAAGGCGTTGAGCTTGTCTTCGGCCATGGTCGCCGCCACCCGAACGGCATTCTTGATGGCTCGAGCCGTGGAAGCACCATGGCAGATGATGCAAGCCCCCCGAATGCCCAGAAGCGGTCCCCCGCCGAACTCCTGGTATTCGAAGCGAGTCTTGAGCGTCTTCAGACCGCCGCCGATCTTGAGCGCGGCCTCGGGAGGCAGCGAAGGCAGGAGTTGCGCAAACTCCTGCTTAAGTGTCGAGAAGAGAAATTCGACGGCCCCTTCACCGGCCTTCAGCAAGACGTTGCCGACAAAGCCTTCGCAGACCACGACGCGAGCATGGCCCTCATAAATGTCGCGGCCTTCAACGTTCCCGATGAAGCGGTTGGCGAGGGGGCTATTCTGATAGAGGCTGCGTGTGGCCTTGGTGAGGTCGGTCCCCTTGTCGTCCTCGGTCCCGACGTTCAGCAGGCCGATCTTCGGCTCACGCACGCCCAAGATCGTCTCGGCGTAAATCGACCCCATAACACCATATTGATACAAATCCTCGGCTTTGGGACTCATATTGGCGCCGACGTCGATGATGACGATCGGGCCTTGGTGTGAGGGAAAGATCGCGGCGATTCCGGGACGGCGCACGCCGGGAAGGAACATCTTCGCGTTGAACAAAGCCGAGGCAACCATGGCGCCGGTGTTGCCTGCCGAGACCACGGCCTTGACCTCGCCGGCCGCCATCAAGCCCCAGCACTTCGAGATCGAGTTGTCGCGTTTCTTGCGCAAGGCCTCGACCGGCTTCTCGTCCATGCCGACGACCTGGCTGGCATGAACAATGGGGAGGCGGTCGAGCGGAGCTTCAGGAGCCTTGGCCAGTTCGGCTTCGACTTGCTCGCGATCGCCGACAAGAACGACCGTCAGGTCCGGATGTTCGGAGACGACCTCGACGGCGCCGGTAACGATTGGGCCGGGGGCGTGATCACCCCCCATCGCGTCCAAGGCAATCCGCATGCAGCAATCTCCGGGGCGAAACTCAAGGAGGAGACGGAGACGACGACGGGATGCGGACATCCGGGGTAACAGGCCCGACGTGCCACATCCCGAGACGATTCTCGATCCACGCAACCTCGGGCGAAGCGGCGACCGCGCCACTTGAAAACGACCGGAAAAGCCGAATCTACTAGGCTTCCGTCATTCTCCCGAATCGTCTCCAATTCGTGTCGAATATCCTCATAACCTGGGATAAGCGCGAGGTATCCTAGAGGATTCGCTTGAAGCCTGTCAAGCGTGCGCTTCCAGTTCCCTATTCCAACGTATCATGAGGTTTGTGTCATAGGTGTCAGCGACTTTCACCCATCGATTCCCCGCCGAACGACCTACCCGTCTACGGCGTACTTAAGGTACGAGTCCTTGATGCGGATCCTAATCGGCGTCCGGGAACGCAGTAGGGTGTTGGCGCGTAGACCTCGCGCTTTTTAGGATCCAAGGTTCAAGGGGAGAGCGACGACTGGGACGGTTCCTGGTCCTTGCTCTGGAGATGACGAGGGTGAGCCTTTTATCCCCCTTCCCCTTTGCTCCCCAGTCCGAGGGAATGATTTCCCTTCATGCCTTGCCCCTTCGGACTCTCGCGAAAGGACATCCTTCGTGCGACGAAACCACAAACCTGGGCGTTTCGCCTGGCCGTGCTGGGGTGCTGTGGTCTTGACGATCGGTGTGGCGGACACTACGAGAGCGCAGACGCCGCCCGCCTCGACTCCTACCGAAGCAAAACCGACGGCGGAAGCGAAGCCGTTGGCTCGATTTGTGCCCCGCGAACCTCTCGCCGTTTACTTCGAGTTCGTCGGCACGGACGCCTTCGACAGCGCCTGGCGCAAAACCGCCGCGTACAAGATGCTGAACGAGACGACCCTTGGGGTCATGCTTGAGGATGTCACTTCGCAACTTCTGGATAAAATGCCCGGCCGGAGCGAGCGCAAACTAACCGGGGCTGAATATGTCACGCTCTTTAAGCACCTGATCCATTCCGGGTTCGTCTTCGGCCGGACCGGGATCGGCCCGACCGTGAAGGACCCCGACAAGGAAGGCGCTGGGGTCCTGGCAATTCGGGGTGGTGCGCGAAAAGAGGCCCGAGCACTCTTCAGTCGCTTCTTGCTCAGCCTGAACGGTCCGAAGGGGAAAGCGGAACTCTCGAAACGGCCCGAAGGGCGATCGGTCGTTCTCATGGGCGACCCCACCTCCAAAGCACGCTGGGCTTGGTGGGCGGAGCAGGATGATCTCGTCATTTCCGTAGGGGGCGGGACCAGTGTCGACACGATCATGCGTGTGCTCGACGGCAAGACCCCGAACGCCGTTGACCATCCAACCCGTGTCGAACTCCTCAAGGCCGAACACGGGTTTCAGCCCGTCTCCGTTGGTTTTGCCACCTTCCAACATTGGCCAGTCGTCGGGGCAATGCAAGAATTCGTGACGAAGGCGAACCTTCGAGGCGTGGAACGACTCGACTACAGGGCGGGCTTCTCCGGGGATGCGCTCCTGACCATCACCCGGATCAAGTCGCCCAAGCCCCGGCAGGGGATACTCGCGCTCTTCGATCAGCCGACGTTCGCGACGAACTCGCTGCCTCCGCTTCCCGAAGGGATCGATTCGTTCAGCGTGGTCTCCATAAACATCGCCAAGGCGTTCGACCTCATCAAGTCGATGAGTCCCCAGGTCGCGTCCCTGATTGACCAGGCCCAGGAGACGTTGCGGTCGAAGACAAGGCTCCAGCTTCGCAAAGATCTGCTCGCGCATGTCGGCCCCAAGATGGCCTTTTATGTGCTTCCGGCCGCATCGTCAGCCACGAGCAAGACCGCGACCGAAAAAGCGGTCGAAAAAGGCGCTGGCGCGGAGGAAGGCGCAGGTGGCTTCAACGCGATGTCGCTTTTGATGAAGATGCCTCAAATCCCTCGGTTCGCTCTCGTCAGTGAACTTTCGGACCCGATCGCCTTCGGAAAATCGCTCGACACCCTGATGGTTTATGCCAACCAGCAGCTCCGGGCGGCCACGGCGCCGCCACCCGAAGCCGATGATGAGCCGGAAGGGGGAGGCCCGGGAGGGAATCGCCCGAGCTACAAGAACGAACGTCGGAAACGCGAAGCACACCGCCCGGTGGAATTCAAGTTGATGCCGGGTCAGGACAAGTCGTACATGCTCACCGTGCCTTCGAACATCGGCCAGCTTCCTTCAGGCGTGCGGCCCACGGTGCGGCTCGGTCCCAAACAGTTGGCCATCGCAATTGCTCCCGACGTGGCACGTCAATCCTTGGAGGTCAAGAAAAATGAAGGATGGGCGCCGCCCCCGGAAGTGGCGACGGCCTTTGAGCAACTGCCTTCGTCCTTGATCCTCCTGAGCGTGAGCGACCCCCGCGAAACCACGCCGGAGTTACTGGCGACGCTTCCCGGCAAGCTTCAAACCGCGATCAATACCGCGATTGCCCAGGCAAAAGCGAATGCCGCAGCCGCAACCAACGCGGCCGGAGGCACCCCGGGGGCACCTGGAGCCATGGGCCCTGGTTCGCGTTCGTTCCCGCCACCAAGCATGCGACCTCCGGGCAGTCCGGGAGGTCCGGTAGGCGCCCCGCCGGCGATGCGACCACCAGGTAGTCCTGGTGTCCCAGGCGGCGCCCCACCGAGCATGCGACCGCCAGGCAGCCCGGGAGGCCCCGGACAGCCGGGACCGGGCGGGCCAGGCGGGAAAGCGGGCGCGGAGGGAAATGGTGAGCTCGAGTTCATTGAGATCGAGGTCGACGCGGCGAAACTGCCTCCGGCCGATGATCTGAGAGCATTCCTCTTCCCGGCGACCTTCGCCGTTGTGTCAAACGACCAGGGCGTCGAGTTCGTGAGCCGAGTCGCCTTCCCGAATCTCGTCGCTCCCGCCAGCTCGATGGGAATGGCCTACATGATGCCGCTCCTCCAGAAGGCGACCCGACAAATCGCACCGAACGCGAGTCCGGCGGCGGCTCCCCCGGCCTCGGGTCCGAACGCAAATCCTGCTTCCAATCCGAGACCTAATTCTCCGCCGAGCGGCGAGCCACGACGTGGTCGTCGTCGAAATTAGAGTAGGAGATCCCCCTCCGGGGAATCTTGCGCTGATGGGTCAGCACGGAGGCTGACCTCCGTTCCGGTAACGGATGCCACACGGTCCTTGGGCCCACGATGTGCTACATCCCCCAGTGGTTCGTTTCGGAGACTGCGTCCTCGGCACGAGCTCTCGTGTCCGAAAAACGCCAATCACAAAGTCTCCCGAACACGGTGTGGACCGTTACCTCCTGCGCATCGCGCGCGGGTCCGGAACGGTGATTTCAGGATGTCGATTGTTTCCGTTTGTCATCTCTTGCAAGCAAATGGAGGCCATGTGATGGAATTCGTCCATGAAGTGACGGCCTACCTCGAAAACAAGCCCGGCCGCCTGGCCAAGATCTGCTCGGCACTGGCGCATGAGAAGATCGAGATTCGTGCACTGTCTGTGATGGATGCGACCGATCGAAGCGTCTTGCGTTTCGTGACTGACGACCTCGAACCGACCAAGAAGGTGCTCACCGCCCTGGGAACGGAGTTTTCCTGTGCCGACGTGCTTGCCGTTCTCATGGACAACAAGGCAGGCGCCCTGGCGCGTGTGCTTGAGAAGCTCGCCGAGGAGCACATCAACATCGAGTACGCCTACGCCTCGAGTACCGCGTCTCCAGGCAAGACTCTGGGGATTTTCCACACCTCGAACCCGAAGCGAGCCCTCCAGATCTTGAGCGAGTCTGCTGCCAATGGCGTGGATCGCAGTTCCGGGCGACGACCACTTTACAGTCGTTGATGAACACCCGAGCCTCTGATCCATCGGGAGCCTCCTGGTAGGGCCTGATCGTGCCCGGGACCTTTGTTTCCGGCACGATCAGCCTGACCCGGCTCCTGAAAATCACGGCTTCGGCTCGCGTGCTCAGATTGACAGGGATCGACCTTCCCACTTAGCCTTGTGGTGGGGGTCGGAATCCTTCCATCGGAGAGGCCGCGGGAGTGTCCAAAAAGAAAAAAGTCCGGGTTGCGTTCAAGAAGAATCGCCAAAAACGGACGCGAGCCAACGACCTGACTCGAGCCTACGGGCAGGACGGCGTTGTCCAGTCAGAGACAGCTTCGGCTGAGCGAGTCCGCGCCAAGGGAGACCTGTCGCGCCACCGTACGATCGTGACGGATGTGGCCGGGGCCAACGAGGCGGGGAATCCTGGCAAAGACGAATCCGACCCCGCGGCCCTTCGCGCGGTCGATCTGGCGACCTGCCTGCCCGGGCGCGTCGTTCGCGTCCACGGGTTGCTCTCGATCGTTGAGGACGAGGAAGGCCGGACCCACTCCTGCCACATTCGTCGTGTCCTCAAGACACTGGCGATCGATGGCCGCAACGTCGTGGCCGTCGGCGACCGCGTTTGGTTTCGGCCGGGCGGAATCTCAGGCGAGGAAGGCCTGATCGAGAAGGTCGAGGCACGCCGAGGCACGATCACCCGAGGGTATCGTCGTCGCGAGCATGTCATCGTCGCCAACGTCGACCAGGTCTTGATCGTCTCCGCCTTCAAAGAACCCGGTCTCAAGCTGCCGTTGATCGACCGTTACTTGATCTCCGCCGAAATGGGGGGAGTCCGCCCCGTCATCGTCCTCAACAAGGCCGACCTCGTCGACTTGGCCTTGTACCAATGGATCATTGGACTCTACACGCAACTTGGTTATGAGACAGTTGTCACTTCCGTCGCCAACGGCCAAGGGATCGACCGCTTGCGCGAACTCGTGGCTACGGGCACCACGGCGTTCTCCGGGCAAAGTGGCGTCGGCAAGAGTTCATTACTCAATGCGATCCAGCCGGGCCTGAATCTCCGGGTCCGTGAGGTTTCCGACTGGACGGCGAAAGGGAAACACACGACAACGACCGCCGAACTCATCCGACTCGAGTCCGGAGGTCATGTCCTCGATACGCCCGGACTTCGACAATTTGAACTCTGGGGGGTAGACCCCCCTACCCTCGAAGGCCACTTCGTGGAGTTTCGCGCGTTCATTCCGTTGTGCAAGTTCCCGGATTGTTCTCACACCCACGAATCCGAATGCGCCGTCAAGGAAGCCGTTTACTGGGACCGAATCCATTCCGGCCGCTATGAGAGCTACCTGAAGCTCTACGAAAAAGAACCGCTCGACGCGGATTGACCGGGCGTTCGCTCCGATCTCCCGACGCGTGGCGAGATCGGAAGCGCGCCGGCTGAATTCAGGTCAAGCGCAGGTCGTCGATCGTTCGGAATCGGATCACCCTTCGAGTCTCACGAGTCCCTGAACGACCATCCGAAGATATCCGAGCGAGCTGGCCAGCCAGTCGAGGTCCCTGTCCTCCCACGCGATTTTCTCGACCACCTCGGGCCTCACGAGCGATCCCTCCGCGTACCGCGTCTCGCACATGGCGGCCAGGCGAACGACCGCAGCAAGATCCGAGGGGACGAGGTCCGGAAAGTACCCGAGCCAGTTCCGGTCGTAGATCGGCAAGTCGTAGGTTCGGGGGTGAAGCTCGATCGACAGGTTAAGATTGGGGTTCGCACGGATCAAGGGGGCCAGGACATCCGGCATCGGAACGATCCCTGAGCCCACCGGTCTCGCCTGCCAGCAGAGCCCCCTCGCGGTAAAACCGAGCACGGCATCCTTGATGTGCGTGGACAGCACCCAGCCCGCGAGCTTCTCCGCCGCGGCGACAGGCTCGTCAAGACGCATAATAATGTTGCCAGTGTCGAACGTCACTCCGGCGATCTCCGGGCCAAGCTGTTCAAGAATTGCGAGCAGCTCAGCGACCGTAACATCGGCGTGCGTCTCGAGGGCGATACGGACGCCGAGTTCACGGAGTCGAGGAGAAAGCAAGCGCAAAACCTCAAGACTCGCCCGTCGCTGTAAATCCCAGGAGACGTCACTGCGAAAGCGGTCGTGCCGATCCCCGATGTAGGCACGCACATGTGAACAACCGAGCACGGCAGCAGCGTCTACGCTTCTTGCCAGGACTGCCGCGAGTTCGGTCGCGGTCACCTCGCGCCCTTCGAGTCGCGAGTGTCGGATAGGGTTCGGCGAAGGCAAGCCAATCTCGAGGTAAAGCCCCCGACTGTTGGCTTGCTGACGGAACCCCGCCAGCCGTTGCGTCTCGAGGTCGGGAGCAATCGATTCGGGATCGAGAAACTGCACCCCCTCAAAACCGTGCGCCGCGGCGAATTCGAGCGTCTCGTCGGCCGAGAGATGCCGGTGGGTGATCGTGTAATGATCGAAGCCAACGCGAACGGCCATCGTGAAGCGCTCCCTGAGTCTGTGGAGGCAACCTATCCAAACTTCGCATTCGTGGTGCGCGACCGCAAGATCTCTCCCCTATCAGAGCTCGATTCAGGCGGTGCTGATACACCGGTCCACATGGCAAGAATACCGCAACTGCATGCGAGCCATCGTCTCCGGACCGAGCGCCAATTTCACCGAGATCTCCGACTTTTTCGATCCCAAGAATTCTCGCGAAAAGTGCCTGCGAGAGGGTTGACGGAACGCGGCTCACAGCGTATTTTGGCCACCGTCTTGAGGGCACGACACTCCTCGATTTACCAAACAGTCGTGCTTTTAGATTTCTCAAAAATGACGGATTCTCATCCCTCCATACGCACTAAACCACGCTCGTCACTTTCCTGGCGTGGATTTGTCCGAAAAAATTAGGTCCGATTCCTGGTGGCAGGAGGCCTTCACTGGGTTCGTTCCTTGCGTTTGAGGATTGGGGGGAGGCTTCGGGCCGAGTTTCCCATCCTCAAAAGAGTGGCCACACGGCCCGTGATTCGCCTTGGCAGGAGGCCGAGGCGACACGGGCCGCGGTTGGCCGTTTTTTTCGCTCATGCGTCACGTCTCGACTGCCCCATCGAATCCATAGGGCTTAAATTCATCTGACGTGAAAATTAAGCTCATGCGCAAAAGAAACTTGCGCGACCAAAGTTCGCGGAAAACTGGGAATCAGGGCAGCGTGGCGAAGAGTCCGACGTGCAAGAGAACGCGAAAGGGAAAGGCGTTCGATCCCGAGCCGAGAAGGGTCTACCCGCCGCTGATGGCTCAGGGCACGGGTGTATCGCGGTAGGGGGCTTCGGCCTGCTCGCGCAACATCTCCGAGTCGGGGATGGCGTCCCGTGAGAAGAACGGGTTGGAGGCAGGAGAGCTGGGAGGATCGACAGGGATCGCAGCGGGTGGAAGTGTTCCCAGGCGCACGCCGATTCGGTCCAACAGGGCGCGGGAGAGAGGCTCGTCTCCGAACCATCCGATCCGCACACTCACGCGCGACTGGCCCTGGTACGGGTGAATCAACAAGCTGACTCTGCGATCGTCGGCAGTGGTCCCATTATAGACAATCGATCCGGCATCGGTCGTCTGCCGAACCGAGTGGAATCGCAGATCGTCCATGGCTCCGGTGATCGACGACTGAAGCGCCTGCGGTGCACAACCGAAGTCTTGCGTTGCTCGCCCGGCCGAATACGAGAACCCCGAACCATCGATCACGTTTCCGGCCATCGGCGTAACCGTCTTGCAACCCGCCGACACCATCCCTGCCAACGCCACGGCCGTAAATGCGGTCCTTCGCATCGCACGCCTCGAATCCAGGGAGTCCCATCATCGACCAGATCGCGGCGGCACCCTATCCCGTGATCCCTAATTCGTCAAGAGCGAAGCCCCCTCGTCTCCATCCTCGCCCTCACATGAATCGAACAAAATCCACTCTCATAACCAATTGCCCATCAACCGATCCAATCCGCGCCCCCGCATGGAGACGAACTACGCTCTGAGCAAAAAAACTCTCTTGCTGTCACATTTCAATCCTCGCCCTCTCGCAAGGCGACCCAATCCGATCCACATCATTAATTAACATGACTATATTTAAACCGACCTACAAATACAACATTATCATTCGCGTATCTTTTTATTTCAAATGTGTTTCTAAATAATTTAATCCGCGCCCCCGCACGGGGGCGAACGAGCACCTGGCACGCTTCGGACGATGGCCGGGACGTTTCAATCCGCGCCCCGCACGGGGGCGAACGATCGGCAACACCATCCGCGCCCCCGCACGGGGGCGAACGTCGGCGGCTGAAGCGGAGAGGGCGGGGTATCGGTTTCAATCCGCGCCCCCGCACGGGGGCGAACAGACGGTCGTAGGATTCCGATTCCTGACTCGGTCATGTTTCAATCCGCGCCCCCGCACGGGGGCGAACCGCCTCGTTGAGAGAGGCGGTGAGTCTTGAGCACGCGTTTCAATCCGCGCCCCCGCACGGGGGCGAACCTCCCGCTCCGACGCACGAGATCGACACCAACGCCGTTTCAATCCGCGCCCCCGCACGGGGGCGAACTACGCAAGGGATACGACGATGGCCAAGATCCTGATGTTTCAATCCGCGCCCCCGCACGGGGGCGAACGACGTCCTAAGGGCGGTGCGGGAGGCCGCAGCCGAGTTTCAATCCGCGCCCCCGTACGGGGGCGAACGCGCGCGACACCGCCCCCTCGTCTCCTCCAAAACCGTTTCAATCCGCGCCCCCGTACGGGGGCGAACCGGAAGCCACGGTACGCAAGATCCGCGCTGAGTGGGTTTCAATCCGCGCCCCCGTACGGGGGCGAACCAGTATGAAATGGTTTTATGGCATAGGGGAGACTGTTTCAATCCGCGCCCCCGTACGGGGGCGAACCGCGGAGAAGCGGACGTTGCCGGTTTCGGGGTTGTTTCAATCCGCGCCCCCGTACGGGGGCGAACGAACACCGACGTCACGGTCAAAGCGTTCAACAACAGGTTTCAATCCGCGCCCCCGTACGGGGGCGAACTGGCGAAGGAACTCGAGACGATCTATTCGAGCGGGTTTCAATCCGCGCCCCCGTACGGGGGCGAACGCCCACGTGGTCATGGTCATCGGCCCCCACGCACTGGTTTCAATCCGCGCCCCCGTACGGGGGCGAAC
>Ga0153954_1000851_pt1 | contig 19969 bp, 19 predicted proteins | sample TSFL038MetaG_FD_102277 | JGI IMG/M metagenome (GOLD analysis project Ga0153954, IMG submission 102277) | Attine ant fungus gardens microbial communities from Florida, USA - TSFL038 MetaG | ecosystem: Host-associated > Fungi > Mycelium > Unclassified | place: USA: Florida, Wekiwa Springs State... | reverse complement strand
TTACCTTCGATTATGGAGTTGCGACCAACTCCAGAACGGACTTCCACCGTTCAGACAAAACGTCCTCGCGGACGCACTCATCGGGCGCGCGTTCGCGCGACCCGTTGGCTTTGCCCACCCTACATCGCTACGCTTCCTCCACGCCAGCTTCTGCCGGCGTGAACTCGTAGACCGAGGAGCAGAACTCGCAGGTGACGACGACCTTGCCGTCCTTCACCATCTCGGCGCGGTCCTGCGGCGCGAAGCTTTTCAGCATCGCCGAGACCGCATCGCGCGAGCAGGAGCATCGGGCGTGCAGCGCGAGCGGCTTGAACACGCGCACGCCGCGCTCGTGAAACAGGCGGTAGAGCAGCCGCTCGCCAGAGAGATCGGGATCGATCAGTTCGACATCCTCGACGGTCGAGATCAGCGACTGGCCCTCGACCCAGGCATCGTCCTCGGCGACGGTATGCGGCACCGTGCCTTCGGGCGCATCGCCCGGATGCAGATCGGCCTGCCGCGCGCGCTCCGGCGCCTTGGGCAGAAACTGCATCAGGAGGCCGCCGGCGCGCCAGCGATGCTTGCCGCCCTCGCCACCGCGCCATTCCTCGCCGACCGCGATGCGCACGCGCGTCGGGATCTGCTCGGAGCGCAGAAAATATTCGTGCGCGGCCGCCTCCAACCCGCCGCCATCGAGCGCGACCAGGCCCTGATAGCGGCTCATATCGGGGCCCTGGTCGATGGTCATCGCGAGATGACCCTTGCCGAGCAGGGCGCCCGAATCCGCGCCCGGCTTCAGCCGCTTCGCGTCATAGCGCGCATAGGCGCGCAGGCGATCAGGCGCCTGAAAATCCACGATCAGGAACGACACCGGGCCATCGGTCTGGGTCTGCAGGATGAAGCGGCCGTCGAATTTGAGCGACGAGCCGAGCAAGGTCGTCAGCACGATCGCCTCGCCCAGTAATTTTCCGACCGGCGCCGGATAGTCGTGCTTGGTCAGGATCTCGTCGAGCGCCGGCCCCATTCGTGTCAGACGGCCGCGCAGATCGAGCGCGTTGACCTCGAACGGAATGACCGCGTCATCGACCGGCACGGCAGATGGCGCCCGGACGGGGCTCGTGAAAGTGATCTTGGTGTCGGGGGATTCAGAAGAGGTCATGGCGCCTTATCTGGGGTCGCGAGACGCGAAACGAAAGGGGTTGCATCACTGTCGTCCCGGCCAAGCGAAGCGCGAGCCGGGACCCATAACCACAGGCCGTGGTTCTTATGCAGAGCGACTACCACGTCGCAAAAACAGTTAGATCACGCGGTATGGGTCCCGGATCTGCGCTCGCTTTGCGCGCTTGTCCGGGACGACAGCTCTATTTTGGGCCACTATCCCGCCGCTTTTTGCGCCGCTACTCCACCGCGTCAAAGCACCAGGCCAGAATGCCCTTTTGCGCGTGCAGGCGATTTTCGGCCTCGTCGAACACCACCGATTGCGGGCCGTCGATCACCTCGTCCGTGACTTCCTCGCCGCGATGCGCCGGCAGGCAATGCATGAACAGCGCGTCGGGCTTCGCCAGCGACATCAGCTTGGAATTGACCTGATAGGGCCGCAGCACATTGTGGCGGTGCTCGCCCTCCTTGTCGCCCATCGACACCCAGGTGTCGGTGACGACGCAGTCGGCGCCGCGCACGGCGGCTTCCGGATCGCTGCCGAGAACGATCGGCGCCTGCGTTTCCTTGATCCAGTCGCGCATCACTTTTTTCGGCGCGAGCTCCGGCGGGGTCGCGACGTTGAGCTGGAATTTGAAACGCTGCGCCGCATGTGCCCAGGAAGCCAGCACGTTGTTGTCGTCGCCGGTCCACGCCACGGTCCTGCCCTCGATCGACCCGCGATGCTCCTCGAAGGTCATCACGTCGGCCATCACCTGGCATGGATGCGAGCGCCGCGTCAGCCCGTTGATGACGGGCACGGTGGCATGCGCGGCGAGCTCGAGCAGCGCCTCGTGGTTGAGGATGCGGATCATGATGGCATCGACATAGCGCGACAGCACGCGCGCCGTGTCGGCGATCGTCTCACCGCGGCCGAGCTGCATTTCCGCGCCGGTCAGCATGATCGCCTCGCCGCCGAGCTGGCGCATGCCGATATCGAACGAAACGCGCGTGCGGGTGGACGGGCGCTCGAAGATCATCGCCAGCGTCTTGCCTTCGAGCGGCTTCGTCGCCTCATGCGCTTTCAGCTTCGCCTTCATGGCGCGGCCGGCCGCGATCATGCTGCGCAGCTCGGAAAGCGGGACCTCGCTGATATCGAGAAAGTGGCGCGGCTTGCTCATCACCCCGCCGCCTTCAACTGGGTCGCCGACAGCGCGGCACAGGCGCGCTCCAGGCTCTCGATGGAGTGGTCGATCTCGGCTTCGCCGACGATGAGCGGCGCGAGGAAGCGCACGACGTTGTCGCCAGCGCCGACCGTCAGCAGTTTCTGCTCGCGCAGCGCCGCGACGAGATCGCCCGAGGGCACCACGGCCTTGACGCCGATCAAAAGCCCCTCGCCGCGCACCTCAGCGAGCACGGCGGGATAACGGTCGACGACGGAGGCGAGCTTCTGCTTCAACAGCAGCGACATCTTCTGCACATGATCGAAGAAGCCGGGCTTCAGCATGACATCGAGCACGGCGTTGGCGGCCGCGACCGCGAGCGGGTTGCCGCCGAAGGTCGAACCATGCGAGCCGGGCGCCATGCCCTTCGCGGCTTCCGCGCTCGCGAGCACCGCGCCGATCGGGAAGCCGCCGCCGAGCGCCTTCGCAAGCGACATCACGTCGGGCATGACGCCGACGCGCCTATAGGCAAAGAGATCGCCGGTGCGGCCCATGCCGGTCTGCACCTCGTCGAAGGCGAGCAGCAGGCCGTGCTCGTCGCAGAGCTGGCGCAGCGCCTTGAAGAAGGCCTGCGGCGCGGAGCGCACGCCGCCCTCACCCTGCACCGGCTCGATCAGGATGCCGGCGGTGTGCGGGCCGATCGCCTTCTTCACCGCCTCGATGTCGCCATGCGGAACCTGGTCGAAGCCGTCCATCGGCGGACCGAAGCCTTCGAGATATTTGGCGGAGCCGGTCGCGGCCAGCGTCGCCAGCGTGCGACCGTGGAACGCGCCTTCGAAGGTGATGATGCGATAGCGTTCGCCATGGCCCTTGGAGAATTGATAGTGGCGCACGAGCTTGATCACGCCTTCCATCGCTTCCGCGCCGGAATTGCAGAAGAACACGGAGTCGGCGAAGCTCTGCTCGCACAGCCGGTTCGCGAGGATCTCGCCGTCCGGACTCTTGAACAGGTTCGACATGTGCCAGAGCTTCGTCGCCTGCTCCTGCAAGGCCTTCACCAGAACGGGGTGCGCGTGTCCGAGCGCATTCACCGCGACGCCCGAGGTGAAATCGAGATAGCGCTCACCGTTGGTTGCGATCAGCCAGCAGCCTTCGCCGCGCGAAAAGGCGAGATCGACCCTGGCGAAAACGGGAAGCAGATGCGACGTGGCGCTGTTGCTCATGGCGATCACTTCAATGTTGGCTTGTCACGATGCGTGCACTGACGCCGTCGCATCGACGACCCGCGGTCGAAAACGAAATGTGCCGCCTTTTCAGGGCGGCACATGCAAACATTGTATGCGCAAGGCAGTCGGAGTCAATGCTGCGCGGCAACGCTTTCTCGCGAATGTCCAGTCCGTGAAATTCCGGTGAAAGTGGAAAAACCCCTGCAAAAACCGGCATCACGGAACATGTGGACTGCGAGCCCGGACTCTTGCGCGAGAGTCACGCCATATTGTACCGTCTTTTTCGTCGGGTACGACATCTCGTGCGGCGGTTCTGATCCCAAAGTTACTCGTTGGTACGGCGTAAACGTTCGGGCGCGCTTTTCGCGTCCGGCGAGGGCTAAGGGATTCTGCGCACTGGGATTTTTTGCAGATTTGGCATCGCAGCACTGCCGGCCGGAGCCGGTGGAGCTTAAGCGAAGGAAGAGTGCGATGACGGTATTGACCTGGTCCGACGAGCGCGTCGAGCAGCTGAAGAAACTCTGGGAAGCCGGACTTTCGGCAAGTCAAATCGCCGCGGAACTCGGAAATGTGACGCGTAACGCCGTGATCGGCAAGGTGCACCGGCTGGGCCTTTCCGGCCGCGCCAAGAGCCCGGCTTCGGCCGCGCCGCGGCAGCGCAAGGCACGGCCCGCGCAGCACATGATGCGCGTCGCGCGTCCGATCTCGCGCGGCAATACGGCGCTGGCGCAGGCCTTCGAGGTCGAGCTCGAGCCCGATCCGATCGCCATCGACAATGTGGTGCCGATGAGCCAGCGGCTGTCGCTGCTCGAGCTGAGCGAGGCCACCTGCCACTGGCCGGTCGGCGATCCCGCAAGCCCCGAATTCTTCTTCTGCGGCGGCAAGGCGCTCACCGGGCTGCCCTATTGCGCGCATCACTCGCGCATCGCCTATCAGCCCGCCGCCGACCGTCGGCGCCAGCCCGCAAAGCCGCCGCATCGCTGATCATAACTGTGAGACAACAAAAATATCCCCGCTTTCGCGGGGATATTTTTTTGGCGGTTCATCATTGCGAACGAGGAAATCGCAGGGTGGGCAAAGGCGCGCAGCGCCGTGCCCACCATCCTTCATTGCGGTGCTAGCATGGTGGGCACGCTTCCGCCTTCGCTCTTCGAGCTACGGCGGACAAGTCGCTTTGCCCACCCTGCGCTTCTACCAATCGATGAAGAATTACTCCGCCTTCGCGAAGCGATCGTCGAGCGCGTAGCCGGCGCCGCGAACGGTGCGGATCGGATCCTGTTCGCGGCCCGGATTGAGCAGCTTGCGCAGGCGACCGATATGCACGTCGACGGTGCGCTCATCGATATAGATGTCGCGGCCCCAGACGCTGTCGAGCAGCTGCTCGCGCGAAAACACCCGGCCCGGATGCTCGAGAAAGAATTCGAGCAGGCGATATTCGGTAGGTCCAAGATCGATCGGACGGCCCGAGCGAGCGACACGGCGCTTCTCGCGGTCGAGCTCGATGTCGCCATAGGCGAGCACGGTGGCAAGCCGCTCGGGACTTGCCCGTCGCAGCAGGCCCTTCACCCGCGCCAGCAGTTCCGGCACCGAGAACGGCTTGACGATATAGTCGTCGGCGCCGGTCGCAAGGCCGCGCACGCGCTCGCTCTCCTCGCCGCGCGCGGTCAGCATGATGATCGGAAGCTGCTTGGTCTCGGGCCGCGCCCGCAGGCGCCGGCACAGCTCGATGCCGGACAGGCCCGGCAGCATCCAGTCGAGCACGATGAGGTCGGGAACACTTTCCTTCAACCGCGTATCGGCGTCGTCGCCGCGCGCGACTGTTTCGACATCATAGCCTTCGGCATCGAGGTTGTAGCGCAAAAGCGTGGTCAGCGCTTCCTCGTCCTCCACCACCAGAATGCGCGCGCTCATGGAGTAGCTTTCCCCTAATTGCCTTGTATCGAAGCGCGATTCATCGCGCCTCAGCTTCGTGTTTGCACCTGATCTTTCCGGAAAACCGCTCTGCATTTTTCCGGATCATGCGCTAGTTGCCCGGCACGGTGGTCGCGAAGGTCGTCATGTCCCCCTTCGGCCGCTTGTCCATGATCTGCTGGCCTTCGATCATGTAGAATACGGTCTCGGCGATATTGGTGGCGTGGTCGCCGATGCGCTCGATGTTCTTGGCGCAGAACATCAAATGGATGCAGAACGAGATGTTGCGCGGATCTTCCATCATGTAGGTGAGCAGTTCGCGGAACAGCGAGGTGCAGATGGCGTCGACTTCCTCGTCGCCCTTCCACACGCTCATCGCCGCCGGCAGATCATGCGCCGCATAGGCGTCCAGCACGCTCTTGACCTGCGACTGCACGAGGTCGGTCATGTGCTCGAGGCCGCGGATCAGCTTCAGCGGATGGAAATCGCTCTCCAGCGCGGCAACGCGCTTGCCCATGTTCTTGGCGAGGTCGCCGATCCGCTCGAGATCGGTGGCAACGCGCATGGCGCTGACGATCTCGCGCAAATCGACAGCCATCGGCTGGCGGCGGGCGATGGTCAGCACCGCGCGCTCCTCGATCGTGCGCTGCAGGCCGTCGATTTCGGCGTCCGCCGCGACCACGCGCTGGCCGAGCGCGACGTCGCGGCGAACGAGCGCGTCGACGGAATCGACAATCATGCGCTCGGCAAGACCGCCCATCTCCGCGACCAGGCGGGTCAATTCCTGCAGGTCGCTGTCAAATGCCTTGGCGGTGTGTTCAGAAGCCATTTCCTATCTCCTCAACCGAACCGGCCGGTGATGTAGTCCTGGGTGCGGCGATCGCTGGGTGACGTAAAGATCTTGTTGGTGTCGTCGAACTCGATCAACTCGCCGAGATACATGAACGCGGTCTTGTCCGAGACGCGCGCGGCCTGCTGCATATTATGTGTGACGATCGCGATCGTATAGTTCTCGGACAGTTCCTGGATCAATTCCTCGACCTTGGCGGTCGAGATCGGATCGAGCGCCGAGCAGGGCTCGTCGAACAGGATCACCTCCGGCCGCACCGCGACCGTGCGCGCGATACAGAGGCGCTGCTGCTGGCCGCCGGAGAGCGACAGGCCCGACGCGTTGAGCTTGTCCTTGACCTCGTTCCAGAGCGCGCCGCCACGCAGCGCCTTCTCGACGCGGCCGTCCATCTCGGACTTCGAAATCTTCTCATAGAGGCGGATGCCGAAGGCGATGTTCTCGTAGATCGTCATCGGGAACGGCGTCGGCTTCTGGAACACCATGCCGACCCGCGCGCGCAGCAGATTGAGGTCGAGCTTGGGATCGAGGATGTTCATGCTGTCCAGCATCAGCTGGCCGACCGCGCGTTGGCCCGGATAGAGGTCGTACATCCGGTTGAAGATGCGCAGCAGCGTCGACTTGCCGCAACCGGACGGGCCGATGAAAGCCGTGACGCGGTTGGTGCCGAGCGCGAGATTGATGTTCTTCAGCGCGTGGTGCTCGCCGTAATAGAAATTGAGGTTGCGCGCGGTGACTTTCGCCGCGGCCTCCGGGCGAGGCGCCTGCGCGGCCAAAGCGGAATTGTTCACGGAAACAGACAGGTCGTTCATTTTGCGCTCCTCTCGGCGCCAAGGATTCGCGCGCCAATGTTCAGGGCGAGCACGGTCAGGGTGATCAGCAGCGCACCGCTCCAGGCAAGCTGGTTCCAGTAGGCATAGGGGCTTTGCACGAAATTGTTGATGGTGACCGGCAGGTTGGCCATCGTCTTGGTCAGATCGAGGCTGAAGAACTGGTTGGAAAGCGCGGTGAACAGCAGCGGCGCGGTTTCGCCCGCGACGCGCGCGGTCGCCAGCAGCACGCCGGTGATCAGGCCCGAGCGCGCCGCGCGATAGGCGATCCGCTTGATGACAAGCGAGCGCGGCAGCCCGAGCGCGCTTGCCGCTTCGCGCAGCGGATTGGGCACCAGCGCCAGCATGTCCTCGGTGGTGCGCAGCACGACCGGAATCACGATCACGGCGAGCGCGAGCGAGCCTGCGATCGCCGAGAAGCCGCCCATCGGCACCACGATGGCGCCGTAGATGAACAGGCCGATGATGATCGAGGGCGCGCTGAGCAGGATGTCGTTGATGAAGCGGATCACCGAGGTGAGCCGGTCATGCTTGCCGTATTCGGCGAGATAGGTGCCGGCGAACAGGCCGAGCGGCGCGCCGATGCCGACCCCGATCACGGTCATGATGAGCGAACCGACGATGGCGTTGAGAAGACCGCCGGTGGTCGAGCCCGGCGGCGGCGTGTTCTCGGTGAAGATCTGCAGGCTGAGCCCGGCGAGACCGTTGTAGAGCAGCGTGAACAGGATCAGCGCGAGCCAGGTCACACCGAACAGGGCGGCGCCGAAACAGAGCGCGCGGACGACGATGTCCTTGCGGCGGCGGCGGGCGTAGATCGGATTGATATTCATGTTACTTCCCCGCCTTCTTTTCCAGGCGCAGCAGCATCAGCCGCGCCCCCGCGAGCACGAAGAAGGTCAGCACGAACAGCAAGAGGCCGAGCAGGATCAGGCCGGATTGATGCAACCCGTCGCTCTCGGCAAATTCGGAGGCGATCGCCGCCGAGATCGTGGTGCCCGGCGCGAAGATCGAGCCGTTGATGCGGAACGCGTTTCCGATGATGAAGGTGACCGCCATGGTCTCGCCGAGCGCGCGGCCGAGCGCCAGCATGACGCCGCCGATGACGCCGACGCGGGTGTAGGGGATCACCACGTTCTTGACGACTTCCCAGGTGGTGCAGCCGACGCCATAGGCGGCCTCCTTCAGGACCGGCGGCACGGTCTTGAACACGTCCACCGAGATCGCGGTGATGAAAGGCAGCACCATGATCGCGAGAATGAGCGCGGCATTGAACAGGCTGAGATAGGACGGCGGCCCCGCGAACACGACGTTCAGCACGGGAACATCCGCAAAGATGCGGATCATGAACGGCTGGAACGTGTAGGCCAGGAACGGGCCCAGCACGAAGAAGCCCCACATGCCGTAGATGATCGAGGGGATGCCGGCGAGCAGCTCGATGGCGATGCCGATCGGACGGCGCAGCCATTGCGGACAGAGCTCGGTCAGGAAGATCGCCACCCCGAGCCCGACCGGGATCGCGATCAGCATCGCGATGAAGGAGGTGACCAGCGTGCCGTAGACCGGCCCGAGCGCGCCGAGCACGGGCGGATCGGCCGAGGGCGCCCAGCGCTGCGTCCACAGGAAGGCGAAGCCGTATTCCTTCATCGCCGGCCAGGCGCCGATGATCAGCGAAACGATGATACCGCCGAGAATGAGCAGCACCGAGATCGCGGACAGGCGCGTGATCCAGTAGAAAGTGACGTCGCCGAGCCTGAAGGCACTGAGCGCCTTGGCCCGATCGTAAGGCCCGGCGGCTCCAATCACATCGCTTTGAACGGCCATGTCTGCCACGCCAATCCCCTGTGTGCCTTATGCGAACCGGGCCGCATCAAATGGGCCCGCTGATGTTATTTATTGTCCCCTTCTTGAGCGGGCCGGGGAGCCGCAAGTCGATCGGTCCGAACGAGGCACTTCCGCTTTCAGAAGACCTCAAACCCTCCCCCTTGAGGGGGAGGGCGAAGGTTGTGGTCGACGGAGAGCTTAGCTCTTGATCTCGGACGACCAGGTCTTTTCGATCTGCTTCACGACGCTGTCGGGCATCGGGATGTAATCGAGCTCTTCAGCCATCTTGCCGCCCTTCTCGAAGGAGTACTTGAAGAACTTGAGCGCTTCCTGGGACGCGGCCTTGTCGGTCGCTTCCTTGTGCAGCAGGATGAAGGTCGAGGCGACGATCGGCCAGGACTTGTCGCCGGGCTGGTCGGTGAGGATCAGGTAGTAGCCCGGAGCGTTGGCCCAATCGGCGTTGGAAGCGGCCGCCTGGAAAGCCTCGTTGGTCGGCTGAATGGTCTTGCCGGCCTTGTTCACCAGCGCGGTGTAAGCCAGCTTGTTCTGCTTGGCGTAAGCATATTCGACATAGCCGATCGAGTTCTTGGTCTGCCCGCTGTTGGCGGAGACGCCCTCGTTGCCCTTCGCGCCGACGCCCACCGGCCATTCGACGGTCGTGCCGGAGCCGATCTTGGACTTCCAGTCGGCGCTGACCTTCGCGAGATAGTCGGTGAAGTTGAAGGTGGTGCCCGACGCGTCGGCACGGTGAACGACCGAAATCGCGGCCGAGGGCAGGTTGAGCTTCGGATTGAGCTTCTTGATCGCGGCGTCATCCCACTTGGTGATCTTGCCCTGGAAAATGTCGGCAAGGGTCTGGCCGTCGAGAACCATGTCGCCGGCCTTCACGCCATCGATGTTCACGACCGGAACGATCGCGCCCATGATCATCGGCCACTGGGCGAGGCCATCCTTCTGGAGCTGATCCGCCTTCAGCGGAGCGTCCGTGGCGCCGAAGGTCACGGTCTTGGCTTGAACCTGCTTGATGCCGGCGCCGGAACCGATCGACTGGTAGTTCACGCCGTTACCCGAATCCTTCTTGTAGGCATCGGCCCACTTGGAAAGGACGGGGAAAATAAAGCTTGAGCCGGCGCCCGTGACGTCGGCAGCGAAAGCCGGCGTCGCCATAGCCACCACGCCGACGGCCACGATTGCCTTAACGAAATTCATGCTGATCTCCATCTTGTGAGCGAAGCGCCATTTACGCCCGATCGCGCTCACCGCCGGTCCCCTTTAGGAGCGGTCGGTTTTCCTTTTACGAAGGTTGGATGACAGTCAGATGACAGCACTAAAGTATTGATTCAACTAAAGTTTAGGCCGAGGGAGGGGTTTTGGGCTGGGGAAAACAGGCGGTAAAAGCGGCGCCATGTTTGGGCACGCTTTCGATCAAAAGCCGGCCCCTGTGACGGTTAAGAATATGTTTAACCAGCGATAAACCGAGCCCTGTCCCGCCCTGAGAACGGCTGTCGCCGACGTCCACCCGGTAGAAGCGCTCGGTCAGACGGGGCAGGTGTTCCGGGGCAATGCCGGGCCCGAAATCGCGCACCATGACCCGCACTTCGGCGGCGCCTTCGCCAGAAGTAGCAGACGACAGGGAGACGATGACCTTGCCGCCCGAGGCGCCGTATTTGAGCGCGTTCTCGATCAGGTTCTCGAACAGGCGGAGCAGCTCCTCGCGGTCGCCGGCGATCGGGACCGACTTTTCCGGCAAATCGATCTCCACCACGACCTGGCGCTCGCGCGCCAGCGGCTCGAGGCCGTCGGCGACCTGGCGGATGATCGGAACGATGTCGACCATGGTGTCGGGACGGACATGGGCCGACAATTCGACCCGGGACAGCGACAACAGATCGTCGATCAGGCGCGCCATGCGGGTCGCCTGCGCATGCATGATGGTGAGGAAGCGCTCGCGCGCCTTGGCATCGTCCTTGGCGGGCCCCTGCAGGGTGTCGATGAAGCCGGACAGCGCGGCGAGCGGCGTGCGCAATTCGTGGCTGGCATTGGCGACGAAGTCGGCGCGCATTTCCTCGACGCGGCGCAGTGGCGTCTGGTCGTGGAAGGTCATCAGCATGCATTTGTCGGTGCCGCCGAAGGCGCTCGGCACCGGCACCGGCGTGATGATCAACTCCATCCAGCGGTCGACCGGCACGTGATCGAGATAGGTGGCGCGGCGCGGCTCGGTGGTGGCGATCGCCTCGCGCAGCGCGGTGATGATCTCGGGCGACCTCAGGGCGAATTGCGCGAGTTCGTTCTTGCGCAATGCCGGCGCGAGTTGCGCTGCGGCGGCATTGAGATGAACGACGCGCCCGGCCCGATCGAGCAGCACCGCGGGATCCGGCATGCCGGCGACCACCGCGCTGACGGCTGCGGCCTCGACCGGATTGACGCCGCGGACGTCCTCGCGAGAGGTCACGACGCTGTTGAGCCGCCACGGCACCAGCGCCGCCGCGGCGATGCAGAACAACACGATGCCGGCGCGGAGCGGCGACAATTCGTCGGTCAGGACCAGCACCACGAGCGCGGCCGCGGCGACGGCCAGAATGAAGGCAGCATTCCGCAACCGGTCCGGCCACGGCGAGAAAAACGAATTTGGCGATGAAGAAGGAGCGTCTATTGCCATCTGGCCGGCCTCTCCGTCGATCCCTTCATCAGGCGTGCGTATCTCCACGCTCTCTCACATAAGCAGCTTCGCGGGTCGGGTGAGCATCCAGTCCCAGGGCGGCCTGGGCCTGGCGCAGACGCTTCGACCGGGCACCGAGGATAACCTCCCGAAACGTCAGCAAGATTACAGATATGACGAAGGGGACAATATAATAGAGCAGGCGGAACAACAGCATCCCGGCGAGGAGGTCCTCCCGGTCCATCTGCCAGAGGCCGACCAGCATGGCGGCATCGAAGACCCCGAGTCCGCCGGGGGAGTGGCTGGCAAAGCCGAGCAGGGTCGCCGAGACGAAGATGACGGCGACCACGACAAAGCCGAGATTGGGCTCGTCCGGCACCAGCACATACATCGCGAGCGCACAAAAGCCGAGGTCGACGATGCCGATCAGGATCTGCAGCAGGGTCAGCGAACCGCCGGGCAGCCTCACGGTCCAGGGTCCGCGACCAACCACGCGCGGCTGGGTCGAGACCCAGACCACATAGGCCACCAGCGCGAGGATGATGCCGATCGCGACCACGCGATTGAGCCAGACCGGGAGCTGGTCGATCGAGGCGGCGGCTTCGGGATGGAAGGTGATGCCCAGTCCCAGCACGGCGGCATTGCCAAGCCAGAACGTCAACCCGGCCAGGAAGCAGATTTTCGCAACGTCGATCGTGTTCAGCCCGTAGGCCGAATAGATCCGGTAGCGCACCGCGCCGCCGGTGAAGACGCTGGCGCCGACATTGTGACCGATCGAATAGGACGTGAAGGCCGCGAGCGCATTGACGCGGTAGGGTACCTCGCTGTGACCAATCGCGCGCACCGCGAACAGGTCGTAGAAGGTCAGGGTGAAATAGCCGGCGGCAACGAACACGGCGGCGAGCGCGATCTGGCGCGGCTCCGTGCCCTTGATGGCCTCGACGACCTCGAACGTGTCGATGCCACGAAGCATGTGGTAGAGCACGTAGCAGGCGATCCCGATCACGGTGACGCTGATCGCAACTCCAAGCCGGTGCAGGACCTGCTTCTGGCGCAGAACCAAGATCGCTCTGCGTATGGCTTCCAGCATCGAGTGCCCCGTCATCCGAATTCGTGAACGCCAAGCCCTTCCGGGGTTGCGTTGGTAGCGCGTTTTGGGCCGAAGTGGAATTCGCCAAGCGTGAATAAAAACGCGCGCCGTCAATATATTAGGTGGCATATTGGGTGGCGTCGATGACGGCGAAATGCATAGTTTGGCGGCTTTGGTTCCTCTTTGGCAGGGCGCGCTGCTTTGCCGCGGCCCCGGCGGCGGCGTTTTTGATCGCCAAGCTGGACCACCTCGCTGATCGCCCAGGCGCAACGGCAGGCCGATGCCCGCTCAAACGCGCTCGATATAGCCGCCTTGATGGGCTTTGGCCGGGTTTTCGAAGATCGCCATCGCGGTCGTCATGCGACGAAAGCCGAAGGCCTCTCCGTGAAGGGAAGCGCCATCGCGCCGATCTCAGCGCCGCGCGGCGGCGACCGCCGCGACCACTTCCGCCGTGTCGGGGAAATGTCCCCTGTCGCGCCTGGCGACGGTCTCCTCCCCGACCCTGACTTCGAACACGCCGCCGGTGCCCGGCACCAGCTTCGCCTCGATCGACAATTGATCGCGCAGCGCGGAAGCCGCGTCCCTGGCGCGCTTCTCGTAACCGCAGGGACGGCAATAGATGATCGAGACGTCCGACATGGAAACCTCCCTTTTGACCTCGCTCACGCGGCATGCCGGGCAAAACGCGCGGTCGCGGCCTCGATGCCGGCGATCCAGCCGGCCACCGAGCGGCCGATGGCGTCGGGGTGATCCTCCTGCAGATTATGCCGCCCGCCGCCGAGTTGCACCACGGCGATATGCTGCAGCCTCGCCGCCAGGGCCTTGGCATAGGCCGGCGTGATCAGCGTGCCGGGTTCGCCGACGAACAGGAGCTTTGGATAGGCCGCCGCCGCAAGCTGCTCGAGCGCGGACTTGAGTGCGAGATCGACATCCGCCGGCTCGCCCTCGATCGGGATGTCCCGCGGCAAAGCGAGCATCGGACGACGGCTTTCCGGCGTCGGGAACGGGGCGCGATAGACGGCCATCTCCTCGTCCGAGAGCTGTCGCGCGACCGAGCCCGGCAGAATGCGCTCGATGAACGCATTGCCTTCGAGGATCATGGCTTCGCCCTCGCCCGGCGTGCGGAACTTGCGGAAGGCTTCGCGCGCCGCCGGCATCTGATGGAAATCCTCCCAGCTCGAGGCCGGGCGGACGAACTCCATGAAAGCGAGGCCGCGCACGAAATCCGGCCGCCGTGCGGCCAGATGCAAAGCGAGCGCGGCGCCCCAATCCTGCGCCACCAGATAGGCCGATCGCAGCCTCAAGGATTCGATGAAACCATCGAGATAGTTGGCGTGATCGAAGAAGCGGTAGGCGATGTCGGGCTTGCCGGACTGGCCGAAGCCGATCAGGTCCGGCGCGATGCAGTGCGCGACCGACGCAACATGCGGAATGATGTTGCGCCAGATGTAGGACGAGGCCAGATTGCCGTGCAGGAACAGCACGACCGGAGCGCCCGCCTCCCCCGCCTCGCGATAAGCCATGGTCGTACCTTTCAGGGCTTGGTGGCGCACAGGGATGTCGGCATGTTTGCTCATGATGGCTCCTTGAACACGGTTTGAAAGGCGATGGTCTTGAAACGCTCGAGCGCGGCAGGGCTGCGCTCGACCTTCATCCGCAGCATCGCGCCCTGCCAGGACGCGAGCAGGAATTCGGCGAGCTCGTCAGGGGCGAAGTCGGAAGCGATCTCCTTGGAAGCCTGTGCGGCGCGGATGCAGGCCGCGAACGGCTCGCGCCATTCCGTGAAGATCCGATCGAGTTGCGAGCGCAACAGCTCGCTGCTGCCGGAAGCTTCCAGGCTCAGATCCCCGATCAGGCAGCCGCGGGCAAAACCGTCGGCCTCCAGGCGGCCGGTAATGATGTCGAGATAGCGCTTGAGCCGCGCTCGCGGCGTCAGCGAGCCATCGTCCAGGGCCTGCGCCACCAGGCTGCGCACATGCGCAAAGTAGCGATCGAGCACTTCGGAGGCGAACGCCTCCTTGGAGCGAAAATGGTTGGTGAAGGAACCGATCGGCGCGCCCGCTCTCGCGGCAACGTCGCGCACGCTGGTGCCGTTGTAGCCGGTGCGGAACATGGCTGTCAGGCCGGCATCGAGAAGATGGTCACGGAGCGAGGGTTTTGGCATGCAGGAATAATACGTACGTACGTATTATTCGTCAAGCGAAGAGATTCGCATGTAGAATCAAAGCGATCGTCAGGGGGAAGAACGGACGCCGGTTATGCGGCGGGCGCGGGTGGCCGCGACCGCGACACCACCCAGTCGCGCAGCCAGGAGCCGATGGCGCAGCCGACCAGATAGCAGGCGAACAGCACCAGGCCGAGGTCGAGCCAATAGCCGAAGCGCCCGGGGACGGCACGTGCCACGGCCAATCCGACGAGCACCGCAACCAGCAGCGCGAGCCAGCGCGCGGTGACTTTCGAGACGCCCTTGGCGCGATGCACGACCGCGATCCAGCCCATCCCAAGCCCGAGCAGGAACGAGGCGATGAGCCAGCCCCAGTGAAACGTCACGAGATAAGCCATGCTCACCTCACCAGAAATTCGATGCGGCGGTTCTGCGCCTTGCCTTCGTCGGTGTCATTACCGGCGACAGGCTGGGTAGAGCCATACCCGACCGCGGTGAAGCGGCTCGCCGGCAGGCCCGCCTTGACCAGATAGTCGACCACCGCCTGAGCGCGCTTTTCCGACAGCGCCTGATTGAAGGCGTCTTCGCCGTCGCCGTCGGTGTGGCCGGCGACTTCGATATTGGAGGTCGGACAGCGCAGCGCGATCTCGATCAGGCGATCGAGCAGCGAGGTCGAATCCGGATCGAGCGTGGCGCGAGCCTGCTCGAAGCGGATTTTTCCCTTCGAGAGCAGGTCGGTGAAGAGCTGCTGGCAGACCGTCGCATCGACCGGCGCCGCCGCGGGCTTCACCGAAATTTCCGGCTTGAACTGGAAGCCTTGCGGAAAGCCCTTGCCGAGACCCGCGCGGATTTGCGCCGCGGCGCCGTCATAAAGGGCGTCGCCCGAGAGCTTCACCTCGCGATCGGACACCACCAGCGTGCCGGTCGACAGCCGCGACAGCGCCCCCAGCGCCGGCACCACCGCGGCGGAAAAGCCCGACGGTGCGCCGACGCTGGCCTTGAGATTGTCGACCACCTTCTCGGTGACGAACTTGCGCGATGCCGCCTCGACGATCGCGGCATGCACATTGTTGTCAGGGACATAACCCGACAACGTCAGCGTCAGCGCGACGGGGTCCTTGTAGGCCTGGAAGATGTAGGGCGGCGCCTCGATGTCGTTGGCGGTAACGGTGAAACCTTCGGGCAGGTTTTTCAGCGCGGCCGCGATCGCTTCGCGGCCGCCGAGGTCGCGCGCCATGCCCGACAGCGACACACCCGTATCAGAAAGTGTGATCTTGCCGCCCTTCAACTTTCCGACCTGGTCGAGCAGGAGCTGGGCGGCGGCACCGAATCGAGGCGGCGCGCCGCGCGCCAGCGCCATCTGATCGACCACCTCCACGCCGCTGATGGCGGCGCGGGCGGCCTCCATCAACCTGCCCTTGGTCGCCGGCAGCGGCGCGCTGCCGCCGAGCGTGACGCGCGCGACATCGCGCTCCGCCGACCACACGAAGGGCTTTGCTTCCGGCACCAGGCGGGTTTCATCATTGACCAGCCGGACGCCGGGCACGGCCTCCACCGCCGCCAGCGCGCTTTTGCGGCCGTCTTCCGAAAACGCATCCGCAGTCACCGTGACGTCGCGGCCGGCGACCGTGAGCCTGGTCTTGTCAAGCACGATATCCTTGAGCGCCGCCGTGCTACGCGCGCCCAGATCGGCTTCCATCGGCTCGGTGTTGGTCCAGGCCGCAATGACCCAAAGGGCGGCCAGTGGGATCAGACCCGGCCACCATTTGCTGCTCCACCTGAAAAGACCGTGCATTCGACATTCCGCAGAGGGGCACCGACAACTCACTGATTCCAGTGCCGGTTTTGCCTTGAGATTCCGCCTGCGCGCTTGTGGCGCACCTTCCAGGAACCGCAAATCCGGGGCACGGGGAAAGAGAGAGAAAACAAACCCTTGCGGGGCTGTCAAACCGGAAATAACAGAAGCGCGGTAGAGTGCGAAAGCTCGTGGATAACCGTTTCTTCAGCGGTTGCTCGTTAACTACTGGATAACTCCCGATCGCCAACCAACGCGCGCAATGAAGCAGTTACGCAACGCCGTCATCCGCGCTGGATTGGAAGCGCTGTATTTTTCAGGCGCACATGTGCTGCTGCGGCCGATCTTTTCGGGCGTCGGCGCGGTGTTCATGCTGCATCATGTGCGCCCCGCCAGAGCCGGCGACTTCCAGCCGAACCGCCATCTCGAGGTCACGCCCGGATTCCTGCGCGCGACGCTGGCGCATCTGAAGTCGCGCAACATCGACATCATCACCATGGACGAGGTGCATCGGCGACTGAAGAACCGCGATTTCGCGCGGCGCTTCGCCTGCTTCACCTTCGACGACGGCTACCGCGACAACCACAACCACGCGCTGCCGGTGATGCGCGAGTTCGCCGCGCCCTTCACGGTCTACGTCACCAGCGATTTCGCGGAAGGCGCAGGCCTCCTGTGGTGGATCGCGGTGGAAATGGTGATCTCCAGGGCTTCCTCCGTCGACGTCGAGATCGGCGGGGCGCCGCTGCGGCTCGACACCACCACCGCCGCGGCCAAGCAGGCGGCTTTCGACCGGCTGCACGACTGGCTGCGCGGCCTGCCCGACCATGACGCGCAGCGCGCGGTCGCCACGCTTTGCGCGCGCCACGGCGTCGACCAGGCCGCGATCTGCCGCGACCTCTGCATGTCCTGGGACGAGCTGCGAGGTTTCGCGCAAGATCCGCTGGTCTCGATCGGCGGCCACTCGATCACCCATTGCAACCTCGCCCATCAGAGCGAGGCCGTCGCGCGGGAAGAGATGGCAGCGAGCCGCGCGCGGATCGAACAGCAGTTGCAGCGTCCCGTGGTCCATCTCGCCTATCCCTATGGCGACAGGATCGCGGCGGGGCCGCGCGAATTCGCGCTCGCCGCGGCCTGCGGCTACAACACCGCGGTCACGACCCGGCCGGGCATGGTGTTTCCCGAAAGCGCGGAGCATCTCACCGCGCTGCCGCGGGTGTCGCTCAACGGCAATTACCAGGACGAGCGCATTCTGCCGGTGCTGACCTCCGGCGCCGCCACCGCGATGTGGAACGGTTTTCGCCGCGTCGATGCGGCATGACAGTCGTGCTGGTCAAGCGAAGCGCGCCACCTGGCCATAACTCGTCATGCGCGGGCTCGACCCGCCTGCGGGGCCGAAGCCCCTTCGGCGCGGCGGAGGCCCGCGCTTCTATCCGGTAAAAGACGCTTTCTTGAAGATGGATTGCCGGGTCGAGCCCGGCAACGACAATGAGGGACGACGCAAGGGAGGCATCATGTTCAACGACCTGTTCTCACTCAAAGGCCGCGTGGCGCTCGTGACCGGCGGCTCGCGCGGCATCGGCAAGATGATCGCGGCGGGATTCCTCAGCCAAGGCGCGACGAGGGTTTACATCACCGCGCGCAAGGCAGGGCCGTGCGAGGCGACCGCAAAGGAGCTCACGGCCGAATTCGGCGGGGAATGCATCGCTCTGCCGATCGACATTTCCGCGATCGCGGGCTGCGAACAACTCGCCGGCGAGATCATCAAGCGGGAGCCGAAGCTCGACATCCTCGTCAACAATGCGGGCGCGGCATGGGGTGCGGAGTTCGACGAATTTCCCGAGAGCGGCTGGGACAAGGTCATGAACCTGAACGTGAAGTCGCCGTTCTTTCTGACCAAGGCGCTGGCGGCGCCGCTGCGCGCGGCCGCAAGTGCGGAGCGGCCCGCCAAAGTGATCAACATCGCCTCCATCGACGGCCTCTTCGTCAATCCGCTGGAAACGTACTCCTACCAGGCGAGCAAGGCCGCCCTGATCCATCTGACGCGGCGGATGGCGGCGAAGCTGATCAAGGACCATGTCGTGGTCACGGGCATCGCGCCGGGCGCGTTCGCATCCGACATGAATCGCGCCGCGCGCGATCATGCCGATGAGGTTGCTAGTCGTGTGCCGTCAGGCCGGATCGGCACGACCGAGGACATGGCCGGCACGGCCATCTTCCTCGCCTCGCGTGCCGGCGATTATGTAGTCGGCACCACGCTCGCCGTCGACGGCGGCGTCGTCTATGCGAAAGCGGGCGCGGAGATCGCGGGGTGAGGCGGCGAGGCGTGCCTTAGCGAGTTGTCGTCCTGGACAAGCGAGCGAAGCGGGCGCGATCCAGGCCCCATAACCACAGGCCTTCATTGTCTCGAAGGACAACGTTAAGAGTGGCCCAAGACAAATCCCGCGGTATGGGTCCTGGCTTTCGCCAGGACGACACCGTTTTTTGGGCTTCGCGTTTCTCTCACGTCTCGATCTTCACATACTCGAAATCGCCGGGGCGGTTGTCGATGCCGACCTTGGGCGGCGATATCCAGGATGCGAACTGGCCGATTTCGGTGACCGGCTTCATCAGCGAGGCGATGAACTCGCCGTCCTCGGTCGAGGGAACCCACTCGCCCTTACGCTTGTTCCAGGTGGCGTCGTCGATCAGGATACCGTCGGGCGTCGCATGCACGTCCTTGAACTCGCCGATGGCGCGGTGGAAGGCGACGTTCGGCAGCGCCAGCTTGAAATCGTAGCCCGCGGTCGAGATCACCTTGTTCCAGCGCAACAGGCCCTTGACGCAGTCCTGGGTGTAATCGTCGCGCAGCCGCATGTTGAGCGCGGTCAGCGCCGGCTCGTCGACCCGCCTGGCCTCGCCATTGATCAGCTTCAGTACCGGATAGGTGGCATTCTTGAGCTGGTGGTCGTCGTCGATCTGGGTCTCGTGGTAGCGGCCCTTGATGCCGGCATTGAAGGCGTTCGCAGCATTGGTCGAGACCTCCGAGCCGAACAGGTCGAGCGACAGCGAATAATGCAGGTTCAGCTTCTTCTGGATGGTCGGAAGATCGATGACGCCAAGCGCGCGCACTTTCGCGATATCGGTGGGATCGCTGATGCCGGCCTCCTTCATGGCGTCGCAAGTCCGCTGCACCACGCGGGTGATGCCGGTCTCGCCGACGAACATGTGGTGCGCTTCCTCGGTCAGCATGAAGCGGCAGGTGCGCGACAGCGGATCGAAGCCCGACTGTGCCAGCGAATGCAGCTGCATCTTGCCGTCGCGGTCGGTGAAATAGGTGAACATGAAAAACGACAGCCAGTCCGGCGTCT
>Ga0153954_1000850_pt1 | contig 20020 bp, 14 predicted proteins | sample TSFL038MetaG_FD_102277 | JGI IMG/M metagenome (GOLD analysis project Ga0153954, IMG submission 102277) | Attine ant fungus gardens microbial communities from Florida, USA - TSFL038 MetaG | ecosystem: Host-associated > Fungi > Mycelium > Unclassified | place: USA: Florida, Wekiwa Springs State... | reverse complement strand
GCCCTCGCATGGTCGGAGTGGCGTCGGGCTCACCAGCAGCGGGCGAAAGAGTGTCATTACAAGCAGCGGGGAGCCAAGCCACCCTAACGAGGACTTTTTCTGTTAAATACAACTGTAGTACTAGAGGTCGTGAATTCAAATCCCGCCGCCCCGATTTTTCTTGAAATCAAGCCCTTCGGCGATAACGTCGAAGGGCTTTCTCATTGTGGGAACGAGGGTTATGACTCGACGAGATTGTTCAATCAGCAGGACTCGAAGGTCGGGTTTTCGATCGAAATTGACCTACTGAGAAGAGTTGGCCGAGTGTGAAAGCTTCCTGTGAGTGAATTCTCGAATGATCCCTTTCCGGTTCGTATGAACCTGCGAGTCGTGTTCTACCCCGAAGGGGATGTGTGGCTTGCCCATTGCCTGGAAACCGACCTGATCGGCGACGGCCCGACGAAGGAATCGGCCCTCGAGTCGCTGAAGAAGACCACGGAGATTCAACTCGAGTTTGCCCTGAACGATGACGATCCCGCGAACGAGAATCTCCGGAATCTCTTCACCCCGGCCACCTCTCGGGTCATCGCCCTGTACGAGTCAGGAGGCGACGTCGCTCAGATGGGTGTTGAAGCTACGCGGACCCGAGAGTATTCGTCCGGCCGTGCTCGGCCAGAGATTCGGGCCGTATTCTATTCCCGGTGGCTCAGAAATAAACCTGGGTACCGGCTTCTGACAGGCCGTTGATAGACTCAACCGAGGGAGAAGGTCTCGCCGACGATGAATCACAACCGCAAGCGTCGCGAGGCGGAGGATCGGCAACGGCGACGCCAGGAAGCTGACGTAAGGAACAACGTCCAGGTTGATCCCAAGGCTCTCGCCCCGTGCAACAGTTACGGGTGGCCCGAATTCATCGGGCGTGGGTATTACCTCGACGTTTCCTTCACCTGCGCCTCATGTGGAACTGAGGAGGTTTGGCCCGCCTCTCAGCAGAAGTGGTGGTACGAGGTGGCGAAAGGATCGGTCTACTCTAGGGCCAAGCTCTGCCAAATATGCCGGGAAGAGGCCCGGCTGTGCAAGGGGAAGGCCCATCCGTTGCAAAACGCCGGACGCTGGCTTGGTCTGATCCGTGACGACATCGAACCGGCCCTATTGGCCTCCGGCTGGCATCCTGTGATTGGCATCGGCGAGTCGCGTCCGATGCTTCTGAGTTACGGTCGAGGCGATGTTCTCGTGAGGTTGCGTTGGGATTCCAGTTCCTATCGCACCGCTCTGATCCTCGAACGCCGCGATGTACGAGACGCCCCGTTCCAGACACTCGTCCAGATCGGATGCGATACCTACGACATGACACATGGGGAACTGCAACGACGTTTCGATAGCTATCTGTCGATGGTTAAGGACCAGTTGGGATCGAAAGCAAAGCCCTGACGCCTTGAACACCGGGGCATTCGCATCCAGGGAGAACGTGCATTCGATCTCTGCTTCGTTGGTTAGGCCGCGATCGGCCGGGGCGAGGCTGCTAGGCCTGCCGAGCACACCGCGAACACGATCGAACCAGCCGTTGTGCCTTCCGGCAAAAAGGTCCCAATCAACCCGAGCAGCGTTACGACATACAAGATCTTCCGTAATCCCCTCCGCTCGAACTCGGCACCTGCCAGTGCGTTCTCCTTAGCCGACTTCGTTTCCTTGACCGAATTGGCAGTGACGCTCATCGCTTTTGTCCTGGATTGGCATGTCACTGGCACGTCGACTGCACAAAATACCGTCTTCTTCCCGGAACGGGACGGCTCGCCTTAGGGACTGCAACGCACGCACGACTTCTTGCCGGGTGACTCGCTGATCCTCGTAGTTGGCATTTCCAAAAGCAAAACTGATCCTCTGCTCTTCGATTTCTGCGGGAGTCATCTGGCACCGGCGGGCCTGCTCAATCAGCGCCCGAAGCTTGTCAGACATCGCATCCCCCTTGGTGCTGTGCACTCATCCGAACGGATTATTCTATCCTCGCGGCTCGCCTCGTAAATGTACGGCTTCCAGTCGGCTGTCCTATGGATCTAGTTCCGCGCCAACCATTTTCTCAGGAATTCCCAGGGATCGGGACGGATTTCATCCGGTAGCCAATCCGAGTCGAATTCTCCAGGCCGATCTCTCATGGAGGGACCCCATACCCGACCAAATCACGCTGTCGGAATCTGCCGTCGCGGCGCTTCGCTTCGAGATCAAGGGAACCCGGCCGCGCAATCCGGAGGCCAGACGACCGGCCTATCGTGAGTTGGTCGCGGCGCAGGTCATGATCCCTGTCCGCACGTTCGTCGGCGGACGGGAAGCGGAGTATCGGCTCACCTACTGGAGCTGGCATCGGCGATTCGAACTCGCCGGAATGAATCACGCAAAGGGGAGCGCTGAATCTGTCCGAAGTCGGGAGCAAGGCTCGTATCGTTAGCGTTCCGCTTTCGCCGGCTGATCGCTCGTGTGGCTCGCAGTGAGGCAATTAGTCTTCGAACGTCAATCCTTCAGACGACCGCTGCGGATCGCCTACGGGCATCCTGGAGCGTTCTGGCCGCAGCCTTGCCATACGCCGTATGAGGATTTCTGAAAATGACGCATAAAATCTCTTGAGATCTTATCGCTGCTGTTGTATGTGAGCTCGCTCGCGACTACCCCGTCCAGGAGGCCTCGCCCGATCTCGGCCATGGGGCTTGCACGACGTCATTTCGAATCGGACGGCCCCGGCTGGGACGCCTCTTTCACGAGTTTCTCGACCTCCCGATCGAGCTCGGCCCCGGAGAGGTTCCGGGCGCGGACCACCCCGCGGGCGTCGATCACGAAGACCGACGGCAGTCCGTGGATGTTCCAGGCCTCGAGCACACCCCCTTCCGGTCCGTCGTACCATAGTTCCCACGGCATCGGTTCTTTCGCCGTGAATGTCTCCACCGCGGCCCGCTCCTGATCGACGCTGATGCTCACCACCGTCAACGGCTGGCCTTTGAATCGCTCCGCAAGCCGGCGAAGGTCGGGGATCAAGGCCCGGCACGGCACGCACCAGGTCGCCCAGACATCCACCACGACGATCTGGCCGCGATAGTCGCTGAGCCGCACCGGCTTCCCCCTGAGGTCCGTGCTCTTGAGCTCGGGGGCCTCGGTCCCGACCGTCAGGTGGTGGAGTTCGACGAGGGCCCGTGCGGCGTGGTCGGCGAACGGCTTCACCTTCTGACCCCGGCCATTGCCCCCCCGAACGTCGCCGTACTCCCTCACGACCCGCTCGAGCAGGGCCACCGCTTCACCCCTCAATGCGTCTGGGTCCCGGCGGAGGATGTCATCGACCCACTCCTCGCTCGAGAGCCGGACGATAGCCGGGCGTAGCTCCGGCCTCCTCCGGATCAACTCGATTTGCCCAGCCAGCGCCGCGCGCCCCTCCGCCAACGAGAGGCAGGCCCGCCCGCGGACCTCCCTGTGCGTACTCTTCTCCATCAGACCCCGCAGCAGAGCCTCTTGCGACCCCGCGATCGCGGGACCGCTGCCCCCCCTGTCCCCCAGCAGAGTAGCGACCTCGGCCAGGTCTTGGCGACCGATGTGGTCGCGGAGTAGGATCGCGACGGCCCTCGCGTACACCCCCGCGGTCGGCGAACGGAGCGGGTCGGCCCGGCGGACGATCCACTCGAGCGCGTCGGCCGCGGTCTCGGACCCCGGCTCCGCTTCGGCGAGGGCGAGGAACCGGGGGGCGAATCGATCCTCCGGCATCTCCCGCCCAAGGAGATCCTCGCGTACGGCCGGGGTGGCCGCCTGCTGCACACGGTCGCGGAATGCCGCGGCGGCCTGCTCGAACTCGGCGATCAGCGACTTATACGTCTCCCCAGGTCCACGAGTCGTCGCTCGCGTGGCCGGTGGGTCCTGGGCGAACGCTCCCAAGGGGACAGTCGCGAGGAGAACATTCAGGACAAGCAGGTTTCGCATCAGATCGCTCCAAGGAGTGTCGAAAGAGGCCTTGCTGGCAGGGTCGGGAATCGCACCGGCGAGAGCAACGGCTCGCCGACGGTGAGTCCCCGGTCCTCCGCGAGAAAGATGACCGAGCTAGCCGAATAGAGCTGGGCGGAGTCTCTCGTCATCCAGGGGCTCATCATGCAAAGACCGGAGACAAGGACAACTGTCAGACACAGATCTTATCCATTTGGGGAATAGCATTCAAGGTCGAGGATATGACACGGTATCCGATAATCAGAGCGGCGGTGGCGTAGCCAGGTATCGGAAGATCGTCAGGCGGCTGACGCCCTGTGCCAGGCACGTCGACCAGAACAGCAACGTTCCGAAGGAACCATGCAAGACAAGGTGCTCCCGATTGACCTTGTGCGATCCCCTTAGCTCCGCTCGGCGCGAAGGTCTCTGGGACCCATCCGGCCTCGGCAACCTCGAGGTCATCGGTCCCCGCCTCCAAAGCGTCTTGCTCCCGAGCCTGCTCAATCTTCGCCCGAATCACGCCCTTCACCGGGTCGGGGATCTGGGGAAACGCTAAATGAAAACTTTCAAATGGGAAAGTGAGTCAGGCCGTCTCGGCTTTGGGATAGGCTGAACCCTCGATCTGGAACGGGTTTGCGTGTTCCAGCCAAGTGAACACTCGATCCAATAATTCCTCAAGATTCTTGATGTGGGCACGGAAGCGGAGCTCAGGATGGGAATCCTTGCGGTAGTTGGTCAACAATTCGTCACGTTGGCTCGTCGTAAGAGAGAGCATGGTTGTTGTCGATGTGTGAACCAGGTGAATTGTCGCTAGGGTCTTCTCTCAGGAATTATAGGGTCGGTCGACTTTCCCTTTAGTGCGGCGCTATTTAGATGTCGGCCCGGTCGATATCTCCCGTGCATTGCCGCCTGGCGCTAAGGAAGGAACGATTCGGTCTCCTGCGGCAGCACTCGCGGGCCTCCACCGGCGGACATTTTTTCGGATTTTCAACTGAACAAAATTTAAAATTTCACGCGTGTTCGCTTTAGCTTGCGGAGGAACGTGGACTGTTTGAATTTCAGGGATCTCCTCGATAAGCTTTGTTGGCGATCGGCCGCGTTCGAGCGACAACATCCATTGCCCTAATTTGCATACAAAACGCCGTTGGCAGGGATTTTCACCCCGGAACGAGAACCTTTTGAATCGCCGGCCGTGTGGTTCGACAGCAACACGGCAGCGGTGCCTGGAACATAAAGCATTCACACAAATGAACAACTACACATATAAAAAAGACACCACATATCGTCGAAGCAGCTCGCAGACGCCTTGGCGGTGAGTTCATCGTCGGTGAAGCGATAGATCGACAGCGGGCGAATCCAGGCGATGCGGACGAATGGCGGGCAACGCAGGATTGCACCCGCCGAGGCGCTGCGAGTGATTTGCGAATACCGCAGTCTGCCGACGAAAACGGCCGATTTGGGTGCAACCAGCGGGAGCGCCTCGGCGCAGAAGTACTCACACGCGATTCGCACCGCAACGCTCAGGTTCTTGAGTCGACCGGCTCGTGAGCGATGAAAATGATTTACTTGCAACTCAATCAAACAATATCAAATTCATGAAAAAAAATCTATCAATCTTATCGCCATGACTCCTAGGACCACGACGCGTGCCAACTCTTTGTAGCCCGATGCTGGAAAGGATTTATTAGGAACGGGCAAAATCAAATGTCCTGATTAAGCTCAGAACTCTCACTTCGCGATTGATTCTGTGGAACGAGCAATTTCCAAGAAGGCTCTCATGTAGTCGATGTCTAACTCCTTCTTGCGAAGACCCAGGAAAATCTGCTTATCGACGCCAGCCTTGCCTAGTCGCACCGGGTAAATATCGAAGCGTTCTTGCTGCTCCTTAACGAGCCAGCGCGGGAGTGCCGCAACTCCGCGTCCGCAGGCGACCATCTGCAGGATGATATCCGTAGTTTCGATCAGCTTGTGCCGTTTCGGAATAACCCCGGACGGGGTCAGGAAGCGGTTGTAAACGTCGAGCCTCTCCACGGAAACAGGGTAGGAGATGAGGGTCTCGTCGGACAATTGCTCCGGCTCGACATGCTTTGCTTTCCGCAGTGGATGATCCTTGCCGACCACGAGAACCTGCTCGTAGTCGAACACCGGCTTGAACAGAAGTCCCGGCTTCTTCAGGGGATCCGGTGTGACAAGTATGTCGATGTCATGCCCATACAGGGCGTCGATCCCGCCGAACTGGAATTTCTGGATGACGTCCAGGTCGATATCCGGCCATGCCTTCAGAAACGGGGCGGCGACCTTCAGCAGCCACTGGTAGCACGGATGGCATTCCATGCCGATCCGTAGCGTCCCGCGCTCCCCCCGGGCGAACTGCTGGAGTTGCTGTTCGGCCCTCTCGAACTGGGGCAGCAGCCGATTGGCGACGGACAGCAGGTGCTCGCCGGCCTGCGTCAGCCGGACCGTACGCCCTTCTCGGTCCCAGATCTTCAGGCCAAGCGCGTCCTCGAGCTTGCGAATCGAGTGGCTCAGCGCCGGCTGGGTTACGTGGAGCGACTCCGCCGCCGATGTCACCGACCCCAACCGATCGATGGCACGGATGATTTCCAGGTGAATGCGCTCGACGGTCGACATTCGCGGCCTCTCCGTCCATGAATTATTTTCATGGTTCGGCAAAGAATTATCATTTTTCGTCAGAAATTGAAAGCGATATATTTTCCTCAGCTTCAAAACCCAGTTCAACCAGACAATACCGGAGGAGAGCGACACCATGGTCAAGACGCACAACCTCGGCTTCCCGCGAATTGGCGCAGGCCGGGAGCTGAAATTCGCCCAGGAAGCCTACTGGAAAGGCCAAACATCCCTCGATGATTTGAAGGCGATCGGCGCGGATCTGCGTCGCCAGAACTGGCAGACGCAGGCCGGTCTCGACTTCGTGCCGGTGGGCGACTTCGCCTTCTACGACCAGATGCTCGACATGAGCTTTACCCTGGGGAACCTCCCGGAACGCGTCCGCAATTATCCCGGCGACGTCCTGGACAATTACTTCCGCGTCGCACGCGGCCGCTCGGCGCCGACGGCCCCTGGCAGCGAAGATCCCGAGGGGGTCGCGGCGGGTGAGATGACGAAGTGGTTCGACACAAACTACCACTACATCGTCCCGGAGTTTACAGCCGACACCGAGTTCGAGCTGCACCCGTCGCGCCTGGTCGAGCAGATCCGCGAGGCCAAGGCACAGGGTGTCAACGTCAAGCCGGTGATCGTCGGACCTGTGACTTACCTCGCGCTCGGCAAGTCCAAGGATGACTCGGACAAATTGGCCCTGCTCCCCAAATTGCTGCCGGTTTATCAGCGGTTGCTCGAGGCAATCTCCGGCGAGGGGATCGATTGGGTGCAGATCGACGAAGCCATCCTCGTGACGGAGTTGGAACCTGAATGGAAGCAGGCCTTCGAAACCGCATACAAAGCGCTGAGCACCTCCAAGGTGAAGCTGCTGCTCACGACATACTTCGGTCAGCTCCTCGAGAACCTGCCCCTGGCCGCGAGCCTACCCATCGCCGGCGTGCATCTCGACGCGATCAACGCCCGCGGCGAGGTCGACGCGTTGATCGGGGCGCTCCCCGCCGATCGCGTCGTTTCGCTGGGGGTGATCAACGGCCGCAACATCTGGAAGAGCAACCTCGGTGAGTTGCTTGACTGGCTCGAGCCTATAGCGAAGCGGTTGGGGGATCGGCTGTGGATCGCGCCATCGTGCTCGCTGCTGCACGTGCCGGTCGACCTGGACGGCGAGAAGAAGCTCGACGACGAGCTCAAGTCGTGGCTGGCGTTCGCCACGCAGAAACTCGAAGAGCTGCGAGTGGTGAAGACCGCCCTGGACGGAGGACGCGATGCCGTGCGTGCCCAGCTTGACGCCAATCGGGCCGCAATCGCCTCGCATCGTCAATCGCCCCAGGTCAACAATCCATCGGTCAAAGATGCCGTGGCGAAGCTTGATACCCGACTCGGCGAGAGGAAGAGCCCCTTCCCGCAACGGGCCAAGAAGCAGGCCGAGATCCTCAAGCTGCCGAAGTATCCGACCACGACCATCGGGTCGTTCCCGCAGACGGCGGACATCCGCCGGGCTCGGAGCCAGTTCAAGGCCGGGAAGATCGGCGAGTCGGCCTATCTCTCCGCAATGCGGGACGAGATCGCCCGCTGCGTGCGCGAGCAGGAGCAGCTCGGGCTCGACGTGTTTGTCCACGGCGAGGCCGAGCGGAACGACATGGTCGAATACTTCGGGGAGCAACTCGACGGCTACGCCTTCACCGAGCACGGATGGGTCCAGTCGTATGGCTCGCGCTGCGTCAAGCCGCCGCTCCTCTTCGGCGACATCAGCCGCCCGAAGCCGATGACCGTCGATTGGATCAAGTATGCCCAGTCTTTGACGAGCAAGCCGATGAAGGGCATGCTCACCGGCCCCGTAACCATCCTCAACTGGTCGTTCGTCCGCGACGACCAGCCGCGTTCCATCTCCTGCAAGCAGATTGCATTGGCCATCCGCGAGGAGGTGCTTGACCTGGAGAAGGCCGGCGTCCAGGTAATCCAGATCGACGAGGCCGCCCTCCGCGAGGGGCTTCCGTTGCGACGCTCCCAATGGCAGGAATACCTCACGTGGGCAGTCGACTCATTCCGGATCTGCGCCAACGGGGTGGCCGACGAGACCCAGATTCACACCCATATGTGCTACTCGGAATTCAATGACATCATCGAGGCAATTGCCCGTATGGACGCGGATGCCATTACGATCGAGACGTCTCGCTCGGATATGGAGCTACTGGATGTCTTCGAAACCTTCAGCTACCCGAACCAGATCGGCCCGGGCGTCTACGACATCCATTCGCCGAACATCCCGAGCGAAGATCACATCATCGCGTTGATGGAGAAGGCGGCCAAGCGGATCCCGGCCGAGCGGCTGTGGGTCAACCCCGACTGCGGGCTGAAGACGCGGCAGTGGGCCGAGGTCATCCCAGCGCTAACCAACATGGTCGCCGCCGCAAAAAAGCTGCGGACTGCATCAAATCCTGCCTAAGATCGTCGTCGGGAGTTTTCTGTCGCTGAGACGTTGTGCGATGAACGCGCGAGCAAGGCAGCGGTGACGGGCCGCCTTCGTCGGCATTGTCCCGACGGAGGCGGCCCAAATCGGATACAAATCCGGGTCCGAGATCTTGAAGCCTCGAGCCCCAAAGCAGCAACACTCGGCTATGGCAATCGAAACCTATGAGCAAGCTGTCGACTTCGGGAATAACAGAACGAACTACGAGTCAATCGGATTACCAACTGATCCAGACAGGTTCACGCTCGACCGGATTCGCGCTCCTGCACCGTTTGGGAAATCCAGAGAAACAACTCAAAATTACTCATAATCTATGAAACCAAAGCAATAGCTTCCGCCGCTGCGATGCTCGCCGCAATCACGCGGCAAGCGGGCTATCGAACTTAAATGTTCACACCTCAATTTCTCACAAATACTGAGAAACGAGTCCAGGTCGACGGCGAACCGATTTCGTAGGCCGATTTCATTCGATGCATGAACGAGATCGAGGCCGCGGCTCAGACCATTGAGTCCGAGCAACGAGCTGCGCTCACCTTCTTCGAGATCCTACTGCATCGCTGTCTATGGACGATCGGGCCACGATTTGCCGTGGATTAACCGCGTCAATTACAAATATCTTTGGCATTTTTATATAATCACTTTTAAAATTCCATCAGCTTATTCGAAATACGTTCGCTCGGTTCATCGGGGTCCACCATACTGTATGGCGGTACGGCCACTTTTTTAATTTTTAACCTTCCACTACGCGCGGAGCATCATCGATTTACAAGGTGAGCGCGCTGCTTCACGCGGTTGCACCCTCAACGACGCCCATGCTTCCCTGTTCAGGGAAATGCGTCGCGATGTGACGCCATCCGGACATCTCAAGGAGCGATGCGTACTCGTTCTTGGTGCGCTCCTTTCCCGTGCCCCAGCACATCATATGAATGTCAAAAAGTTTGGCAAAATGCGGTTCGGATGGCCCGGGTACGATGTGTTCGACGATAAAGAGCCGGCCTCCGTTTTTCGCCCGACGGCGGATGTTACGCAAAATACGCACACATTCGTTGTCGTCCCAATCATGTAAGATCATCTTCATGCTGTAGACGTCGGCATCGGCCGTCACGTCCCGGAACATGTCACCCGCGACATACCGGCACCGCGCTTCCAGCCCCAACCTCGGCGCCCATAGCTGCTCTGTTTCCCCAACAACCTCGGGCAAGTCGAACACCACACCGTTCAGGTGGGGATATTTCTTCAGGAAGGCGCACATCATGTGGCCATGCCCACCCGCCACGTCGCACCAGCCTTTAATCTGTGAGAAGTCATAGTCACGCAGTGCCGCTAGCGCCCAGGAGGATTGAATGGCGGAAAAGCCAGACATCGCCCGGCCAAAAACGGCTCCATAACCATCAGGATGAGCGCGTGCCCAATCGAATGCCATTTGGCCGTATTCGCGCATGAACGCATTCTGTTTTCCTTCTCTGACTATGGTGGGTACGTGCTTCCAGATGGCCCAATGCTCCGGACCGCCTTCCAACATCGCCATCGAACGCAGAGAGTCGGGAGCATCGGTACGCAGAACAGCACCGCGCTCGGTCAAAGTGAACTGGCGCTTGTCCGTCTCGTTCAGAAGGCCAAGCGATGCAAGCGCGCGAAGCAATCGGTACAGTAGATCGGGATCCAGCTCAACCTCCTTCGCGACATCAGCAGCAGTTCGGGGCGATTCGATTCCGAGATGGTCGAAAACACCAAGTTCGGCCGCAGCACAAAGCGTCTGACTCCCCCATTTCCCCATAAAGATCATGTCCGATACGGCTTCGGATGGAGTCTTCATCTGTGTTCCTTTCCTTGAGGTTGTTGTAATCTTGCGGCTACTTGCCGCCATTTCTTTCCCCGGGTTCGGAAGTTGCGCGGTCCATCTTTCGGTTCCTGATGCGGAGAGAGCCTTGCGCCAGAGTCCTGGCAAGAAGCACTCGACCACGAGCAGCGGAGCCGAATTACGCACAAACAGCGAGCGTCGGGCCCATAACTCCTGGGTAGCAAGTTCAGGACAAGCAGACGACGCTTGGCGATAAAGCAAGTCGTCGGGAGTCACCAAGCGATACGAGAAGCGTGAGCGGCTCACGGCGCGGTCGCCGTACAAGATGTCCGCGAGCGGACGCGTCCCCAGTTGGCGCATCGCCTTCCAGTTTGTGATGCTCTCGGACAGGGGCGTGACGCTGTACGCAACCACCATCGGCTCAACATCGACCAAAAGGCAGATGTCCCGCCTCCAGACAGCCTCTCCCGATGCGATAGAAAGGCAGACAGCATCCTCGGCGCTCGCCGATTCGCTGCATTCTTGCTGGATCTTCACCGTCACGGTGCCGAGCGAACACAAGCGAGCTGTCAGCGATCCGCCGCGTTCCATCCAGTCGCGACGTGCCGGATGCAAGGTCAACAGCGCCTCCTGCCATGGCATGGCACCTGCGTTGAGCAGCGTGCTCATACCTGGCCCTCCACCAAAGATTCGGAAGAAAGCCTTCGGCCCGATGCGACGCTGAGGCCGTTACTGGCCAGGCCGCTTTCACGACGGTATGAGTCGAGTAACCCCCGCAATTGGGTTGCTACCGTCACTTCCGTGTCGACCGAGACGACTCGGCCATGCGTGGCTTCCTCTATTCCATCGAGAACGATATCCGGACCACCGGCTCGGTCGCTACGGACAATGTCAGCAGTCAGCGGTCTTCGCCGCTCGTCATAAGCTTGAAGGCTCGCGACGATATCGTCCATATCGAGGCAGTCGGCGAGCGCGACGGCATCGAGAATGGCTTGGCCTGCCCCGTTTGAGCCGACAGGATACATCGGGTGAGCGGCATCACCGAGCAATGTCACCCGCCCGTGGCTCCACCTCTGAAGCGGATCCCGGTCAACCATCGGGAGTTGCAAAACAAATTCTGCGTTACGAACGAGGAACTCGACGTCGAACCAATCAAACTTCCAGGAGAGGAATATGTCGGGAACCGTCGACGGCATTCCCTCCTTCTGGTGTTTGGTACTGTCCCTTCGGTCGCGCAATTCGGCGACCCAATTCATCACGATTTCTTCTGGTGTATCCGGCTGACGGACGGGATATGCCACAAGCTTCCCCGTCTCAATCCGGCCACAGCGCAACACGGTTTCCTGGCCGAGCATCGAGATATTTCTCGTGATGCCGCGCCACATTGTTACGCCGGATGGTCGAAGCGGAAGGCAGGCTCCCTCCGGATAGAGCTGCCGATAAACCGCCGAATGAATCCCGTCGCATCCGACGAGAATGTCACCATGTACCGTGATGCGGTCGTTGAATATCGCACGGACTTCATCCGCGTCCTGCTCGAAACGCGTCAACCCGTGGCCGAGCAGGATGGCGTCCTCGCCTAAGCGTCGTTGGACCGCGCGCAAAAGGATGTCTTGCAGCGAGGCGCGGTGAATCGAGTATTGCGGAAAGCTCGAACCGCTCGCTATCCCCAACGGTTCGCGCAACAGAACCTGACCGGCACGGCTAGCATAGGCTCCCCAGCGAGGCATCATCGACGCTCTGCCTAGCTCTTCATCCAGCCCCAGTCGGTGAAGCTCTCTCGACGCATAAGGCAGGATGTTGAGGCCGACGCCGACCGGCTTAATGGAAGGCGCCGCCTCGAATATCCGACAAGGATGACCTCGTGCATGGAGTTCCAACGCAAGCGACAGCCCGCCAATACCGGCTCCCACTACGATGATTGATGTCACGACTAAGGTCCCGCATTGATTATCACGTGTGTCGTGCTCTGCGCTCCACTCACCACTAACTCAAAGGAAGTGTTGGCTATGGATTGTGGAGCACGAAAATGCCACTTCATCGCGCCTTGACATGATGTGAACATCTATGCCTATCAGCTGAGCCTCTTCGCTTTTCGTTAATCAGCCGCGAATTTCGCTCGTTATCATCGTCCGCACGGTTACGAGTCCTGACTTCAGACCGCAACCCAACGTCCTGATATCGCAGACGGCCCGACTCGAAGCCCCAACGTTCTGAGCCGGAAGCTATCGAAGTGGCGGTGGAGGTGTAACAAAGTCGTCGGAGCCTTCGAGACACACACCGTTTAGCGGTGCGGCGAGTCTTCAGGCCATAACAAATAGTGAACACCGAGCAGGCATCGAAAGTTTTAATGTGGGAGCCGACCCGCCTATGAATTGGGGAAGGCCAGTCGCTACGGAAATCCTGAGGGGCTGGACCTTCCTCCTCTTAAACGGTCATGAACCTGTGATCCGACCGGGTAACGGTAACGGCATGTCGACACCTGGGAAACGGCTGCAACACGGGAAACCTCATTGGTCGGGAGCGAAACCCCAACCGGACTCCCACGACGGACAGGTCGGGCCGCCGACTCGTAGTACCGAGGAAGCCAGGTAACTCCGGTGGAGGGAAAGAGGCCGAGTTCAAGGAAAACATGCCCGAAGAAAAGGGCATGGAGAGTCGAAGCCCACCAACCTCCCGATCTAAGCGTTTAAGATCCGACGATGGCAGCCCACAGAGTTCACACATTTATGTTGGGAGTCCGTGTTTCCTTCTTCGAGAGCCAGATGCAGGAAATCCGCACGTCCTGGTTCGACAAGTGGGGAGTGGAAACGGAGCTTCGAGCCGTCGTATCACTCCTTGAATCCACCCTTGATATTTTGCTGTTTTTTAAGAATTTTCACGATTAGATCGAACGTGATCGAGCTTTTTGTGAAGATCGTCGAGAAACAACTTCGCCACGGTGCATCGCAACGATGGACCAAGTGACCAAAACATCGTTGTGACGCATCGCAATCAGCGCCATCAATCTTTTTACGGAACAGGGACGCCGATCAGATTTCAGGCTGATTCCAGGCGATTTTCGAACAGGCTTCCGGTTCAGGACACAAGCACAATAATCTACAAACAAACACAATTGAAAATTAAATCATTCTAAACAAGATCGCAAACTGTCATTTCGAGAAATCATTTTCGGAGCACGATTTTCTAGATTCCTAGCGATAAATTAGGAATCGCGTTTACCATTGTCAAGCGACTTTTCTTTTTTGACACACAATAATTGCATCGTACACCTAAGTTAACCTGAACAGATAAAAAAGAGGCCGTCATGCAAGCCGGACCATGGCGACTTGCTATTTAGTGGAGCATCCGGCAAGTTTTTTGTAGGGCAGGGCTTGGCCTGCCGAGGCTCTCGCGAACAGCCCAGGCAGGCCAAGCCCTGCCCTACGACAAGACGTCTTTGGATGGGGGTGCTCACGCAGCGGAAGGGGACTTGCCGGATGATCCATTGAGGCAAACTAGACAAAAACCATAACAGTCTTGCCGGACGACATTTTTAGGCCATGATCGGCATGGACATCAAACCCCTGGCGCGATGGCAAGGTGGGATCTACTGCCACAACAAATTATTCAGCAACTCTTTGGTTTTTGCAGGGCGCACTTCAGCCTGCCGGGTTATTTCTGTAAGAACCTTGACAGGCTGAAGCCCGCGGTCTGCAAGGTCGCAAATGCCTTTAAAACAGGAACTCGACGATGGTGGTGTCCTATGCAACTTGAATGGCTGGGAAGGTGCACCATTCCTCTCGTGACCAGACATGACCGGCTAAGCCTGCGGCCATCGGGCTGTACGAGCCTGCCAATGGCCATCCTCACTCCGCGGGCGAAGAGTTCGCACCTTCCAGCAGAAGTTGTCACGGTAATGGGTGAAATAGGTCATCGATTCATGGACACCCCAGTTTTTGCTGGAGCGATACGTTCAACGGGCTTTGCGCGCATTGCGGCCTCGGTCCGTCCCATGCCGTCGCTCCACAAACGACGTGTTCACGCTCCGACTCACAGGGGATTGGGCCAACGCTGTGGCCAGTCCATTGGCGGTCCCAAAGATCGGCTTCCGATCGACCGCAACAACGCGGCGGCTCTCCCGCGGTTTACGCACCGTCGCGCAATTCAACGAGTCCGGCAGACCGCGTCGCGGCACGTTCCGCGGTCGGCCCGGCCGACGGAGTTGGAGGTGGGACCGGCTCGCTGAAGGTCGTGGCGATCACGGTTTCATAGGCCGGGGCTTCGTCGCTGGTGATCAGGTCGGGAATCCGACCTCCGAAAGCGATATTTGCAGTCCTTGCAGTCAAGGAGACGAATGAGGTCGCCTTTGCCGAAATAGCCACAGACCGTGAGGTTGCCGGTATTGCGCTGGCCGTAGATCTTCGACCCCGAACGGGGTCAGACGGGATAGCCCAGGACAACGAAAACAGACGGCGCTGCGAACGCCGTCTGATTCGAATCAGCCCCTGTTTTCAACTCCCAGCCTAAACCATCGGGTGGGACGTTTCCGTGTCGGGTAAGGCCGTACTGAGTGTGCCGTGTGCGATCGGTGACGCGGGTGTATCGTGTCCGCTAATCGCCTCAGTGAGAGGATTATCCGTGTCGTCCTTGAGCAGGTATCGCCCGTCAGAGATTCTAGCGCAGATGTAGTAAAGACCGGGGATGACCAGGACCCCGAGCACGGTGCCCACGAGCATCCCGCCGACCGCGGTGGTGCCGATGGTGCGGTTTCCGATCGCCCCAGGGCCGGTGGCAATGACCAGGGGAAGGAGACCGGCGATGAACGCGAAGGAGGTCATCAGAATCGGCCGGAAGCGCAGTTTTCCGCCTTCGATGGCGGCATCCATGAGGTCCGCGCCCTCCCGGCGCCGTTGCACCGCGAATTCGACGATGAGAATCGCGTTCTTGCCGAGCAGACCGACCAGCATGACCAGACCGATCTGGGCGTAGACGTCGTTGGACAATCCCATGAATTTGAGGAATTGGAAAGAACCGTAGATCCCGACCGGTAGCGACAGGATCACCGCCAACGGCAGGATGAAGCTCTCGTATTGCCCAACCAGCACCAGATAGACGAAGGCGACGACGATCAGGAAGATATAAACAGCCAGGTTCCCCTTTGCCGCCTCGTCATAAGAAAGGCCTTCCCAGCCGAGTCCAAAACCCGGAGGTAGCGTCTCCTCGGCGACCTCCCGGATTGCCTGGATGGCTTGACCGCTACTGTAGCCGGGAGCCGGTGCGCCTTGAATGGCGGCGGAGGGATACAGGTTGTAGCGGTTGATCTCGTTCATGCCCTGCTTCTTCTTGAGCTGCATGAACGAGGAGTAGGGGACCATTCCCCCACGATCGTTCTTGATGAACAGGTTTGTAAAATCCCCGGGATACCGCCGGAACTCCGGCGCGGCCTGGACATAGACCTTGAAGAACTGGCCGAAGAGGATGAAGCCTTGCTCCCAGGTGCTGCCGACGACGATGGATAGGTTGTCCATCGCAGCTCCGATCGATACCCCTTTCTGCATCGCGACGTCGTTGTTGATGACCAGTTCATACTGCGGGTAGTTACTTGCAAAGAAGGTGAACAGGCCCTTCACCTCCTTGCGTTTCGACAGGGCAGCCAAGAACTTATCGGTCACTTGTCCGAGCCGCTCGTAGTTCATCGAGTTCGTCTTGTCGAGCACACGCGTGGAGAATCCCCCGGCTGCGCCGAAACCAGGAACCGCGGGCGGCTCGAAGAACTCGAGCTTCACATTGGATATCGCGAGACCTTCCTTTTCGAGTTCCTCAATGATCTGGCGCGAGGTCAACTTGCGTTCGGACCAAGGCTTCAAATTGATGAGACAAGTCCCCGCGTTCGATCCCCGCCCTTCGGTCAGAACTTCGTAACCGGCCAACGAGGAGACCGACGAGACGCCATCGATTTTCTTGGCGATTGACTGCAGTTCGTGGGACTTTGAGTTGGTGTACTCGAGCGTCGACCCCGGGGGGGTCTGGATGACCCCATAGATCATGCCCTGGTCCTCGAGCGGAATGAAGCCAGACGGGAGGAACCGGTTAACAAAGAAAATGCCAACGCCAAAACCCAGGATGACGAACGAGGTCAGCGCGCGGCGCGTGACGATCCGGCGCACGATCGAAGCGTACCGGCCTGTGACCTTCTCGACGCCGCGGTCAAAAAGATGCAGTAGAATGGCCAACGGCCCACGCTTTTTCACGTGGCCCGTATGCGGCTTGAGAATCATCGCGCAGAGAACCGGCGTGAGCGTCAGGGCCACGACACCGGAGAGGACGATGGACGTGGCCATCGTGAGGCCGAACTGGCGATAGAAGGTGCCGACCGGCCCGGTCATAAAGGTCACCGGAACGAACACGGCAGTCATCACCAGCGTGATGGCGATGATCGCGCCGCTGATCTCGCGCATTACCTCCTTCGTCGCTCCATAGGGCGAGAGATGCGACCCGCTCATCTTGGCATGCACAGCCTCGACCACCACGATCGCGTCGTCGACCACGACCCCGATCGCTAGCACCAGCGCGAACAGCGTGATCATGTTGATCGAGAGACCGAGCAACAACATGAAAAAGAAGGTCCCGATCAGCGAGACCGGAACCGCCAGGATCGGGATCAGGGTGGAACGCCAATCACCGAGGAAGAGGAAGACCACGAGAGCCACGAGCACGAAGGCCTCGAACAGGGTGTGGAGCACCTTGTCGATAGAGGCCTCCAGGAACGCGGAAACGTCGTAGGAAACCGCAAAGTCCATCCCAGCGGGGAACGACTCCGCCTTGATTTCCTCGAACTTCTTCTTGACCTCCTCAATAACGGTGGCGGCGTTGGAGCCGGGGGTCTGCTTGAGCACGATGGCGGCCGAGGGATGGCCGTCCATGTCCGAGTAAAGGTCGTAGAACGAAGATCCCAGCTCGACCTTGGCAATGTCCTTGAGCTTCAGGTTCTCGCCGTCTGAATTCGCCTTCAGAATGATGTTTTCATACTGCTCCGGCTTGCTGTAGCGTCCCACCCAGGTGAGCACGTACTCGACTGTTTGCGACGTTTTACCCGTCGCCTGGCCGAGGCGTCCGGGCGAACCAATCACGCTCTGGTCTTTCACGGCCTCCATGACGTCGGCGGCGGATATGTTGTAGGCGCGCATCCGGTCGAGATTCAGAGCGATTCGCATCGCATACGCACGGTTGCCGAGGATCGTGGCTGTGCCTACGCCCCGGACCCGCTTGATCTCGGGCAGGATGTTGACGGTGACGTAGTTGTAGAGAAAATTCTGGTTGACATCTTCAGCCGTACTATAAACATTCACATACATCAACATACTCGCCATGGCCTGCATGACGATGATTCCCTCCCGATCCACGATGGGAGGAAGTCTGTTTTTCACCGTGGCGATCCGGTTATTCACATTCAAGACCGCCACGTTCGGGTCCGTGCCTGGCTCGAAGACGATCTGGATCGCTCCCTCGCCAGCACTGGTGGCGGCGGAGGCGATGTAGCGCATATCCTGTACGCCATTGATGGCCTGCTCCAGGATGATCAGAACAGAGTCCACCAAGACGTTCGCACTGGCACCTGGGTAAGAAACCGAAACGATCACGCTCGGCGGCGCGACGGAGGGAAACTGCGACATTGGCAGGGTCTTGATCGCCAACAGCCCCAGGAACACGATGATCACCGAGATCACGATCGCCAATGCCGGCCTATAGAGGATGTTTGTGAACATCGTTGCCTATATCCGGAACTAGTGAATGAGGGGGAGGGAAACGGCGTGCTCCTTTTGAAGCACGACCTCCAATCAGCCGGTTTAGCCGAGGAATACGCAGCTAAGGGATGAGTCTACAACGATTCCGAGCATCTGACCATCGATTTCTTACAATAACACGTTGAGCTACATTTGCGATGGCAGTGCTCGAATTCGGCCGCTGGCTCTGGGGACGAGCGACCTACGAGCCGACCGATCCGGCGATACCAACAACGGATTCCTTTCGATGGCCGAGATTACACGACAAATGTCCAATAAATCAAGGGACACGCCCGACGACGGACCGACCCGTGGGAGAGGTTTTCCGCTTCCGCGCCCCCTGCTACGACGCCCGCGGATTCAGATAGAGCCAAGGCCGCTCAAACGGAGCGGTCCACTGATCCTGGCCGTGGGGCGGGGAATTCGATGACACACAACAGTTCCTGGCCAAACGCAAGTGGCAGTTTGACCTTCAACTTACCCGACTTAAAAACCTCAGACCACCCTGCCGTTTGCCAAAGCCTCACGAATGCGTTGGGCCTCGCCCCGGCCGGTGTATCCGTTAGTCCTTGAGCACGCGAACTCCCTCCCGTGATATCGTCTTGACAATGCCCGGGTCCCTTTAAAATCAGGGACAGAACAAGCCGAAGGAATCAAGAAACGCGCCCACTCGACATCGACATCTCAATCCGAATTCCTTCGTGTCCATTTTTCCTTAAAAACAAGGCGTTAAATCTAATGTCAGCCCTATGTCAATCCTTGAGTAGAGTAAGGTGGAGAGCGGTTTTTCGCTCGGAGAGTCCACACGAAAGCCGGAGTGTGACCAGATGGCTCAAGGGCAGTAAAGAGGCCCTGTAAATGGCTCCGGTGGCTCGTCCACCAATGGGCTGAGGCTGGCGCCGATGGCGAGTGGACATGACACCAGGGCCACCCAACCGGCTCATCTCCAAAGCATCGGTTTATGGCACATTCAACGCATCAATTCCAAAGATTTCACCAGGATCTTCCGGGCTTTTATAGGCAATCTGATCGCAAACCGCTTTAGATCGACGGTGAAAAATCTGGCGGATCGGATCGCCAGGGACAGGCCCTCGCTCACGGAGGCCGTCCGACTGGCGGCCGAGTTCGGCGAAGCGCTGCACTTCACCCACGAACGGGGCTTTATACATCGAGAAATCAAGCCGGTCAACGTCCCGATCGACGGCCAAAGCAGGTCCCAAGTGACCGATTTCGGCATCGCCACCACGCAGCCACGAGGGGTTCCCGTACCGGGTCTGGCCAGGGCTGTCCCAGAGGGATCCGTCGTCTAGCCCGGATTATTCACTAATTCATTAGGCGATAGACGCAAGTTCGCTGCTTTGGGTCGTTTGTGGCCGATCTTACCCAAACAGTGACCCAGTTTACGCTGGACCGAACCCGGAGTCCTGTAAG
>Ga0153954_1000849_pt1 | contig 20048 bp, 18 predicted proteins | sample TSFL038MetaG_FD_102277 | JGI IMG/M metagenome (GOLD analysis project Ga0153954, IMG submission 102277) | Attine ant fungus gardens microbial communities from Florida, USA - TSFL038 MetaG | ecosystem: Host-associated > Fungi > Mycelium > Unclassified | place: USA: Florida, Wekiwa Springs State... | reverse complement strand
GCCGTCACACCGGAACAGGGCGATTCCGTCCATTCACCGCGACCCGACGCGCCGCTGCCGACAAGGCGGCCGTCCGCCGCCGTTCAATGATGGCACTGATCGGAGCACTGCATGAGTTTGTCAATTTCGCTGACTGTGAACGGCGAATCGAAGCAAGTACCGCTGGATGATCCCAGGGTCACGCTGCTCGATCTGCTGCGTGAGAGGCTCGAACTGACCGGCACCAAGAAGGGTTGCGACCGCGGCCAGTGCGGCGCCTGCACAGTGCTGGTCGACGGCCGCCGGATCAATTCATGCCTTGCCCTCGCGATCAGTTGCGATAGCGCCCAGGTCCAGACCATCGAGGGTGTAGCGCAGGGTGAGACGCTGCATCCCGTTCAGGCGGCCTTCATCGCGCACGATGCGCTGCAATGCGGCTTCTGTACCCCCGGCCAGATCATGAGCGCGATCGGCCTGCTGCACGAGGGTCACGCGGGCGGCGATCCGGAGCGGGTGCGTGAGGGCATGAGCGGCAATTTGTGTCGCTGTGGCGCGTATGCCGGCATCACCGAGGCGGTGCTGGAAGCCGGGACCACGCTTGCCGCTCAGGATCGGAGGGACGCGGCATGAAGCGGTTCGAATATCTCCGGCCGACCACGATCGCTGACGCCGTCAGCGCCGCATCCGCGCCGGGCGCTGCGTATCTCGCCGGTGGCACCAATCTGCTGGATTTGATGAAGGGTGGGATGACGCAGCCCGACCGGCTGGTCGACGTCAGTCATCTGCCAGGGCTCGATGCGATCGAGCACCGCGCCGATGGCAGCGTGCGGATCGGGGCGCGCGTGCGCAATGCCGACCTTGCCTATGACCCGGTGTTTGCCAGGCGCTTTCCGGCGGTGGCCGAAGCGCTGCTGTCAGGGGCGTCAGCGCAGCTGCGCAATGCGGCGACCGTTGGCGGCAACCTGCTGCAGCGAACGCGGTGCAGCTATTTTTACGACGTCGCCAGCGCCTGCAACAAACGCACGCCGGGCGCCGGCTGCGAGGCGCGTGGCGGTGATACCAGGCTGCACGCGGTGATTGGCTGGAGCGACAGCTGCATTGCCACGCACCCCTCGGATTTCTGCGTGCCGCTGGTCGCGCTCGACGCCGTGGTCGAGATCGAGGGCAAGCGTGCGCACCGTGAGCTGCCGCTGGAGCAACTTCACCGCTTGCCGGGCGACACGCCGGAACGCGAAACCGTGTTGGAGCCGGGCGACCTGATCGTCGCGGTACGCCTGCCGCCCGAGGCCGCATCGTTCGCCGCCAACGCGCGCTACCTGAAGGTGCGCGAACGCACTTCGTATGCTTTTGCCGTCGTTTCGGCTGCCGCAGCGCTGCGGATCGAGTCCGGCACGATCGCCGGGGCGCGGATCGCACTTGGTGGTGTCGCGCCGAAACCATGGCGTGCGCATGCGGCGGAGGCGGTGCTGGCCGGCGCACGGCCTGATGACGCGACATTTCGCCGCGCCGCCGAGGTAGCGCTCGCTGATGCGACGCCGTCCGGGGACAACGCGTTCAAGATCGAGCTGGCGCGGCGGATCGTGACCCGCACGTTGGCACTGGCCGCGGCCGGTACGCCCGATCGTATGCCGGCACTGCCGGCATCTCCCTTTGCCCAGATCGCAGGAGCTTTTGTCCATGCCTGATCTCGCATCCACCCAGGTCGCAGCCAATCAGCGGCACGGCTCCAGCGTCGGGCAACCGATGACCCGCCGCGACGGCGTCCTGAAGGTCACCGGCGCAGCGCGCTATGCGGCCGACCATCACCCGGCCGGCATGGTGTTCGCCGCACTGGCGGTGGCGAGCATCGCACGCGGGCGCGTCACCTTCCTCGACGTCGCGGCGGCGAAAGCCCATCCCGGCGTCCTTGACGTGATGACGCCCGACCACAAGCCCGCGCTCGCGCTTGATCCCGACGCCAAGCTGCATCCGTTCATGTTCCGGCTCGACCTGCTGCAGAACAGCGATGTGCGCTACGCTAACCAGCCGATTGCGGTGGTGATCGCCACGACGCTGGAGGCGGCGACCGAGGGTGCCCGCCTGCTGTCACCGCGCTACGACGTCGAACCGGCCCGAGCGGGATTGGATTCGGACGAAAGTTTCCTTCCACCGGCAGTCGGGGTCGGCAATCCTGCCGAGGTGCAGCACGGCGACGTCGCCGCGGGGCTTGCGGCGGCGGCGACTCGTATCGACGCGACTTACGAAACGTCACCGCAATATCACAACGCGATGGAGCCGCACGCGATCGTTGCGGCCTGGGATGGCAACAGGCTGTCGATCGACACACCAAGCCAGGGGCTGGTGATGGCGCGGGACCGCCTGGCCGGACTGTTCGGCATCCCGGCGGAGAACATCCACATCCGCAGCCCGTTCCTGGGCGGCGGTTTCGGCTCGAAGGGCCTGATGTCAGGTCCTCAGATTCTCGGCATCATGGCCGCGAAGCTGGTCGGCAAGCCGGTCAAACTCGTGCTGCGGCGTGAGCAGATGTACGGCCCGGTGGGTCATCGCGCGCCGACACGACAGACGCTGCGCCTCGGTGCCGATAGCGACGGCGGGCTGATGGCGCTGCAGCATCACACCAAGACCGCATCGAGCACGTTCGACGATTTCTTCGAGCCTGCCTCGGATGCCTCGCACACGCTGTATGCCAGCCCGGCGATCGCGACGTCACATGAGGTGGTGCGCCTCGACACCGGCACGCCGTTGTTCATGCGGGCGCCGGGCGAAGCCACCGGCTCGATCGCGCTGGAGAGTGCCATCGACGAGATGGCGTTTGCCTGCGGCATGGACCCGCTGGATTTCCGGCTGAAGAACTACGCCGAAGTCGAACCGATCTCCGGCAAGCCGTTTTCGTCGAAGGCGCTGCGCCAATGCTATGCGCAGGGCGCGGAACGATTCGGCTGGGCGGGCCGGCCGGTGGCGCCGAGGCAGATGCGCGACGACGCGGGGCTGCTGGTCGGCTGGGGCATGGGCACGGCGACCTTTCCGGCGCTCATGTTCCAAGCGAGCGCTCGCGCCGTGATCCGCCGGGATGGCACTGGCGTGATGGAGATCGGCGCGCACGACATGGGGCAGGGGGCGGGGACCGCGCTCGCCCAGATTGCCGCCGACGGGCTGGGACTCGACGTTGAACAGATCGAATTCCGCACCGGCACGTCGGACCTGCCGGATGGCGGGATCGCCGGTGGTTCTGCCCACACAGCGACCGCAGGCATGGCGATCCACGGCGCCGGTGCCGACGTCATCGCCAGGCTGGCGGAGCTGGCGATGGCAGATGAGCGATCGCCGCTGTTCGGTGCCGGCAACGCCGGCGTGGTGGCACGGGGTGGGTGGCTGTTCCGTCGCGATGACGAAGGCCGTGGTGAGCGTTACGGCGACATTCTTGCTCGTGTCGGACTGGCGGAGATCGACGGCTACGGCACCAGCGCTTCCGATCCGGCGGCGCAGTCGAACTACGCCATGCACGCGCACGGTGCGGTGTTCGCGGAGGTGAAGGTCGATCCGGAACTGGGACAGGTCCGGGTGAGCCGCCTGGTTGGCGCCTTCGCGGCCGGCCGCGTCATCAATCCGCGCCTGGTACGCAGCCAGTACTTTGGTGGAATGATCTGGGGCGTTTCATTCGCACTGCATGAGCACGCGATCATGGATCTCCGTTCCGGACGCCCAATGAACCCGAACCTCGGCGAGTATCATGTGCCGGTGAACGCCGATGTGCCTTCGCTCGAGGCGATCCTCGTGGACGAGCACGACCCACACGTGAATGCCCTCGGCATCAAAGGGGTGGGAGAGATCGGCGTCACCGGGAGTGCCGGTGCAGTGGCCAACGCCGTGTGGCACGCAACCGGTGTCCGCGTCCGCCAGTTCCCGATCACACTGGATCGGCTGCTGTGACGCAGGCGTGCAGATGACCTGATCCAGAGGGCTCGGCCGGGCGTCGCGGCGCGCGCGGCCGGTCCGACCTTCGGCTTCCTGGCGCGTCGGCGAACCGGCGAGGCACTGGCCGCGCGAGAGGCCCCCGCGGTCAGTGCTGTGGTCGGCTCAGGCAAAGCTCGCCGCGTGGGCGGCATCCATGACCAACGGGGCGAAGCGTCGGGTGAATGCCTCCTGCGTCCAGTCGCTCAACGATCCCGCGACGTGAATTGCACCGACCGGGCGCCCTGCCTGGTCGGTGACCGCTGCTGCGATCGCGATTTCGCCGAGCAGCACTTCCTCGAGCGCGATGGCGTAGCCGTCGGTCTCCGCCTTGGCGATCAGCGCGAGGGTGCGATCGATGTCGGTCGTCGTCTTCGGCGTCACCTTGGCGCGGTCAGACCGCCGCAACACGTCCAGCCGCTCCACCCGAGGCAGACGCGCCAGCACCGCTCGTCCGCCGGAGGTACAGAAGGTCGGGACGCGGCGGCCGTTGAGGTACGCGTAGAACGTCTCCCGCTTGCTCTGCATACGGACGAGATACAGCATGTGCAGGTCGTCGAAACGGCTGAGGTCCACGCGCTCCTGCGTTTCGCGCCGGAGTTCCGAGAGAATCGGCAACGCTCGGCCCACCAGCGGTTCGGTGCGCAGATAGTCGAATGACCGCTCCAACAGTCGTCGGCCCGGCTTGAGCCCGGTGGGCGTCTGCTCCAGATATCCAAGCCGCGCCAGCGTGTAGCCCATCCGTTGCGCACCGCTCTTGTCGAGGCCGGACGCCGCGGCCAGCTGCGACAGGCTCATCGGGCCCGTCGCGTTGCCAAACGCCTCGAGCAGACGGAACGCCTTCTCGACGGATTGGACATACAGGCGGTTCTCCGGCGGTTCCTCCGGCGCGGCAGTGCTGCGCATTCGTTTCGCTCCCTGTGCGGCCATACGCCCGCTTTTGTGCGCGTCAGTGGCTGGCCGACGGCGCGAATGGCCTACGCAGGCCGCGCTGCTCGAGCAAGGGCAGAATGCCGTCGGTGAACCGGCCGATCCCGTCGATGAAGTCGACCCAGGTCAGCAGCACGCCGTCGAGTCCCGCCTCCGCCAATGCCTCCAACTGATTGGCGATGCGGCTGGCGGTGCCGACCAGGATGGTGCCGCCCGCACCCGCCGCGAAGCGCTTGCGAAATGCGATCGTCTGTTCGGGCGTGGTGACGATGCTGGTCTGCGCGGCAAGGCCGGCGCTCCAGGCATCGACGCTGGCGGTATCCTCCATGGTGACCGCATAGTGGTGCAGATAGGCCTCGGCTTCCGCCTGGGTCGCGCGCTGGATGCAGGGCGCATAGGTCCAGACCTGCACCGTCCGCCCGAACTGCTCGCGCGCCATGTCCTTGTAGGCGCTGATCTGGGTCCGCCAGCTTGCCGCATCGTCGCCGGAGAGGATGACGAAGCACATATCCGCGTGCTGACAGGCGAAGCGCATGCCACGTCCGGAACTGCCGGCATTCATGATCGGCGGACCCGGACGCTGCGCCGGCTTCGGCATCGACATCGCCTGCTGCACGGTGAAGAAGCTGCCGGCGTAGTCGAATTCCTCGTCCTCCGCCCAGAGCCGGCGGATGATCGTCAGCCACTCCTCCAGCTGGTCGTAGCGCGCATCGTGCTCACGCAGCGGCGCGCCGAACATCTCCAGCTCATGTTTGTTCCAGCCGCCCACGACGTTGAGCCCGAACCGTCCGCCCGAAATCAGGTCGATGGTGGCGGACTGCTTGGCGACCGCGATCGGATGCAGCGTGGGCGCGTGCGAGGTTGCCAGCACGGCAGCATGCTGGGTCGCCTGGGCGATACCGGCGGCCCAGGTGAACGGGTCCATCACGATGCCGCTGGGATGGTTCGGGCGTTTCGGGATGTAGCCCTTCCAGCGTGCATAGGCGACGATCGCCTCGAAGCCGGCGGCGTCGACCATTTGCGCGGTCTTGACCGAGGCGGCCCAGGTCGGCGCGTAGGCCTCCGGCACCAGCGTCTGCGCGCCGCCCTTGCCGTTGGTGCCGAAGATGCCGAGCTTCAGACGGTTCGGGCCGAACAGGGGATTGCCGGCTGCCATGGCGCCTCAGGCGGAAACCGGCCGGATATGCGCCAGCAGCCACCGTGCCATGCCGGACAGCGCGGCATCGGTGTGGGGCTGGCCGATCACCTGGACGCCGACAGGCATGCCGTCGATCGCGATGAGGGGCACGGTGATGGCGGGCGCGCCCAGCACGGAGGTCGCCGCGTTGTACGCCGGCAGGCCCGTGGTGTGGCTGACGCCCGAGTCCTTGGCATTGTTACCGAGCGGAGGTGCCGGCCCGATCGAGGACAGCGAAATCAGCGCGTCACCAATGCCGGCCAGAGCGGCCAGCGCCCGGCGCGCTTCCTCACGCTTCAGCAGAAGCAGCCGATAGTCGTCCAGCGTCATCTCACGCGCCATGGTGAGGCGCGCGGTCATGCTGTCGCTCAGGCCCGTGCCGAAGCGCTCGACCAGGCCTTCCAGCGTCCAGCGCAATTCCCAGCCGCAGATGTCGCGGCACAGAGCGAGGCTGTCGGCGATCGCATGCTCGAACGCGTCGAGCAGCTTGCTGTCCTGGCGGCGGATCACGACGATCCCAGCCGCCTCCACCTGGCGCAGCAGCTGGGCAAACGCGTCGGCGGTGGCCGGATCGGTCATCGCCCAGCCTTCGCTTTCCATCAGCATCAGCCGCGTCGGCTTGCTGGGTGGCGCAAGTTCCAGCCCGCCGAACAGGCCCGGATGGCCCGGATCGCCGCCGGAACGAAGCGAAATCTCGGAGGCGACGGCCCACATGTCCTGCAGGCAGCCGGCGTGCACGCCGAGATGGCTCTGGCTGAACGCCAGCCGCTCACCACGATGCAGCGCGCCGAATGTTGGCTTGATCGCGGTGTTCGCGCAGAAGCCCGCGGGCCGGATGATCGAGCCAACCACCTGTGTGCCAAGCGTCGCCGGCACCATCGCCGCGCCGACCGCGGCGGCTGAGCCCGAGGATGAGCCGCCAGGGGTGCGCGTCGGGTCGAACGGATTTGTCGTTGGGCCGGGGTGGGACATGCCCAACTCGGTCGTCACGGTCTTGCCGAGCACGACGGCGCCGGCCTGGCGCAGGGCCAGCACGGAGGCTGAGTCAGTGTGGGTCTGGTAGCCCTTGTACAGTGGGCTGCCCATCTGCGTGGGCATGTCCTTGGTCTGCAGCAAATCCTTGATGCCGACCGGCATGCCGTCGATGGACGAGAGCGGGCGGCCGGACTTGTAGCGTGCGGTGGACTCGTCCGCCGCGCTGCGGGCGCCCGCTTCGTTGATGGTTACCCACGCCTGCACCACCGGTTCACGGTCCGCGATGACCGCAAGGCAACGTTCGAGGAAGTGCCGCGGCGTATCGGTGCCATCGCGAAACGCCGGAATCGCGGCATGGAACGCCAGAGGCTGGAAGTCAGCCGGATCGTAGCTGCCGGTCATGTCGCGGTGCCCCGTTGCATGTTCCACATGATCGGGAAGCCGAAATCGATCACGCCCTTGAGTTCGGCTCGCCAGATTGCCGGCGCGGAGAACTGTCCGGTGATCGGAAAGTTCACGTTCTCATACGCGATCTTCTGCATCTGGCCGGCCAGCGCGAGGCGCTTCTGCTGGTCGGACTCGGCTTCGAACTGCGCGATCAGCGGGGTCAGGGCTGGCGCGCAATAGCCCCAGGTCTTGTTATCGGAACAATTGAAACCAATGCCGGGATTGCCGAGCGGATCCGACATGTCAAAGCCGGTGTAGACCACGGGCACCAGGTTCCAACCACCCTGATCGAGCGGCTGGTTCTGGTTCCAGCGCTGCGCGATCGACGACCAGTCCGAGGTCTGCACATCAAGATTGAAGCCCGCCTGCTTCATCAGATCCATCACCACCTGGCCGAGCGGGTTGATGAGAGCGGAGTCGGCGGGCTGCAGCCAGACGATCTTCTCGCCCTTGTAGCCGGCCTGCTTCAGCAACGCCTTGGCTTTCTCGATCGACGGATCGCGGATAATGTCGCCACCGACGTCGGTGGAGTACGGCGTGCCGCACATGAACATGCTGACGCAATCCGGCTTGATCATGTCGGGTGGGAGCCCGTGCGCGGCCAGCGTCTCCGTGCGGACCAGCGCTGCCTGCAGCGCTCGGCGCATCAGCACGTTGTCGAATGGCGGCTGGCGCTGATTGATGCTGATCGCGCCCATGATCTGCGCGATGCCGCCGGCCTTGGACAGCACGAGGTCCTTGTCCGACTTGAACTTCGGCAGATAGTCCATCGGCGCATATTCGAGGTAGTCGACTTCGTTGTTCATCAGCGCGGCGGCGCGCAGGCCCGGGTCCGACATGTTGACGAATTCGACCTGCTCGGCGCGCGGCACTTTGCCGCCGGCCAGCCCGTCCGCCGGCTCATCGCGCGGCACATAGGCCGGGTTACGGCGGAACACGGCACGCTCGCCCGGCACCCATTGGTCCTTGATGAACAGGAACGGTCCGGAGCCGACAATCTCCTTCACCGGCGTCGTTGCGGGGGACGAATTGGCGATGCGCGCCGGCATGATGAACGGCACCTGCACCGACGGCTTGCCGAGCGCCTCGATGACCGCGCCGAAGGGGCGGGAGAGCTCCAGCTTGAACGTATCGGGCCCCGTTGCTTCGAGGCTTTTGGTCGCCGCCATCAGGCGACGGCCGATATTGTCGCGCGCGCCACAACGTTTAAGAGACGCAACGCAATCCTCTGCCGTCACCGGCGCGCCGTCGCTGAACACAAGTTTCGGACGCAACTTGAAGGTCCAGGTCAGCTTGTCGTCGCTCGACTGCCAGCTCTCCAGCATCTGCGGCCTGTACTGGCCCTTGCTGTCCATCGAGACCAGCGTATCGAACACCATATAGGCGAAGTTGCGGGTGACGAAGGACGGCCCGGCGATCGGGTCGAGCACCTGCAGCCCCACATTCAGTACCAGCTTGATCGGTCGGTCGGGTTGTTGCGCGCGGATGGCGCCACTCGACAGCATCGAGAACCCGGCTGCGGCAGACAGACCGAGGCGGCGGCGGGAGATGGTACGCATGGTCCCTCGTCAGTTAGAGGCAGATGTTTCGTGCGCTGCGGACCACGCCTCGGCAACTTCGGCGCCGCGCGCGAACCAGACATTGGGGAACGACTGGATGAAATCGATCATCTCGCGCAGCAGGGCGATGCGGCTGGGCCGGCCGCTGACCTGCGGGTGCATCACCAGGTTGTACAGTCCGCCCCAACGGTAGATTTCGCGGAACTCATCCTGGAAGACGGCGCGGATGTGACTGTTCGGAAAGATCGGCCGCGGGCTCTTGATCGAGAACAGCCCATAGACCGCGTCATCGAGACTCCAGTGCCATGGCAGCTCGATCGGCCCTGGCGTGCCGTCCGGCAACAATGCGCGGTAGGGGTTGATGTGATCCTGCAATGAGCTGTCGTAGAGGAAATTATGCTTCTGCAACAGCAGCATCAGGTTGTCGGACGTCTCTCCCGCTGGCGAGCGGTAACCCTTCGGCACGACGCCGATGCGCTTGAGGCTTTCGAGCCCGCGCTCCATCTCCTCGATCTCCTGATCGGGGAAGGCGGGATCGACCCAACGATGCGAATAGCTGTGATGGCCGACTTCGTGCTCCCCACGCAGGATCATTTCGGTCGGAGCCGGATGGTTGTCGGCCGTCCAACCAGGCACGAAGAACGTTGCGGGCACGCCGTAGTCGCGCAGGGTCTCCACGATCTTCGGCACGCCGACGAGGGCACCGTAGCGGCCCTGGCTCAGAATGCCCGGGCGCCGCACATTGTCCGGATCGCGCGCCATCCACAGTGTCTCGGCATCGAAATCGAAGGTGAGCATGACGGCCACCCGCGCGCCGTTTGGCCATTTCACCTGCATATCGATCATGTGCTGCTGCCCCGTCCCATGAACTGCTCGCCCGCTGCCCGCGGCGGGTGCCGCCCGACGAGCCAGCCGCCATCGACGGCGATGACCTGTCCAACGACGAAGGAGGCGTCGTCGGAAGCGAGGAAGGCAATCACCGAGGCGATCTCCTCGGGCTTCCCGGTGCGGCGCAACGGCGTCGGATCGACGATCGCGCGGTGGTAGTAAGCATTCTGCAGATGGCCCTCGGTCATCGGCGTCTCGATCACACCGGGCGCGACCGCGTTGACCAGAATGCCCTCGGGCGCCAGCTCCGCGCCGAGCTGCCGGGTGAACTGCGCGACGCCGCCCTTGGCGACGGCGTAGGCGGTCGTGCCGGGGTAGCCGGCCACGCCGAAGGTCGAGGAGATGCTGATGATCCGCCCGCCCGGCCGTGTCAGATGCGGAATGGCGGCGCGGCTGACGCGCAGCACGGACTTCAGGTTGATATCGATGAAACGATCGATCAGCGCATCGTCGGACTCCGCCAGCGCCTTGGCGCCGCCGATGCCGGCGTTGTTCACCAGGATATCGAGCCGGCCGAACGCGTCCAATGCCGCGGCAACCAGCCTGTCGCCGGCGCCTGGCTCACCCAGGTCGATGGCGATGCCGCGCTGCCCAAGCTGGGTTGCCGCTGCCTGGACCTCGGGCAATTTGTCGGCGAGCAGAACGGCTGCCCCGTCCTGCGCCAGCCGCGCGGCCGTTGCGTAGCCGATACCACGCGCGGCACCGGTGACAATGGCCACGCGGCCAGCGAAACGAGTTGGATCAGGCAAGTCGGCCTCCATCGACAGGCAGCGCCACGCCGGTGACGAAACTTGCAGCGTCGCTCAGCAGGAATAGCACCGCGGCCGCCACTTCATTCGCCTGGCCGAAGCGGCCCAGCGGGTGGCGGGCCTTGAACGCGGTCTCTCGGGCAGCGCGAATATCGGGGCTCTCGGCCGCCGCGAACGTCGCCTCCAGCATCGGTGTCTCGATCGAGCCAGGGCAGACACAATTCACGCGGATGCCGTACAGCGCTTCGGAGCGGGCGGCGCTGCGGGTCAGCATCACGATCGCGCCCTTGCTTGCGGAGTAGGCCGGCATCGTTTCAGAACCGGTCAGGCCGGCGGCCGAGGCGAAGCAGACGATGCTGCCGCCGCCGGCCGCGCGCATGTACGGCAACGTCGCGCGCAGGGCGAGCCATGTGCCTTTGACGTTGATGTCAAACAGTTTGTCCCAGTCCGCTTCGGCAATATCCGTCAGCGGTTTGGCGGGACCGAGGATACCGGCGGCGGTCGCCAGCATAGCGATCGGGCCGAGTTCGGCGGCTGTAGCGACAGCAGTCTCGACATCGGTGGCGCGCGACGCGTCGCCGCAGACAGTGACGGAGCCCGGACATGCAGCTGCCGTCTCGGACAAACCGGCCGCGTCACGATCGAACAGGAGAAGACGGGCGCCTCGTTCCGCCAGCGCCAGAGCGGTTTGGCGACCCAGTCCCGACGCAGCGCCGGTGACGATGCCGATCTTGCCGGAGAAGTCCGCGGTCATTGCACCTCTGACTCGTTTGCGCCATGCCGTATTGCGTTGCAATACGATCGGATGGATATACGCTACGGACGGGCGGCGGGGTGTGTCAATAGCTGCGGGGTGCGTCGTCGCGTTGAACGCCGGATTGAGAAGCGTGCCACGTCGGAGATCCTGGGTCCGCGCAAGGTCAGCAACGATGCCGCTCATTCCCGCCACCATGGTTGACGTCGGTGTTGGTTAAAGCATGCCGGGACGGCTGTCAGTGTAAATGTAGATCCGGCCGTCAATACATCGACTATTCAGCCAACCGCTCTCTGCGGCCGCGGCACGACCAGTCAGGGTTGAAACTTGTCACGCATCAGCAACCTGCTCATGGGGTTCTTCGAAGGAAAGTCGCGGTATTGTCTGGACTCTGCGCCGATCGAGGGTAACGTTCGCGCGGTCGGCACGGAGACAGCCCGATGCCGATACGTTTGCTCATCACCTTCAGCGGTCGAGAGGCCGACCTGTTCGCACGACGACGTGCCTCACACCAACCCCAGAGGATGCTTCTCATGCAGCCGACCCAGACGATCGAGGAACGCCTGGCCACCGTCGAGGCGACGCTCGAAATCATGCGGCTCAAGGCAACCTACGCAGAATGCGCGGATGGCAAATATACCGAAGATCATGAGAAGAAACCGACGGCGGAGCGTGACGCGGTTGCCCGCCAGCAGGTCGCCTGCTTCACCGAGGATGGCGAGTTCCATGCCGGTGCTTTCGGTTCGGTGAAGGGTCACGCCGCGCTGTTCGAGAATTTTCGTGCCAAACCGTTCCTGTTCGCCATGCACGTTTTCACCAATCCGCTGCTCGATATCGACGCGGCTGCCGGCACCGGCAAAGGTCGCTGGCTGCATCATCTGTTCGTCACCGAGGATGAAACCGGCCGCGCAATGCATGGCATGGGTTACACTTTTGACGAGTATCGTCGGGTCAACGGTGTCTGGCTGTTCAGTCGGGTGGAGACACGGCTGAAATTTTACGTGCCGTTTACTGACGCCTGGACGACGAAGCATTCCGCCTGATTGACACCGGTTCCGCAGCGAGACTACGGTCGTTTGCAACTGATACTGTCCTCTGATGTGCTTCACCGGATACCGTCGCCGATGACAGTTTACGATCCGAAACAGGGGCATGCGGCGATCCCGCAAACGCCCCGTGAAAGCGCCGCGTGAGGTTCAGCCTGATCCCGCCGAACCAATGCCTGCGCGACGGCGCTCGGGTGTTCGACTTCGACGGCTTCATTGCGCAATGCCGTGCGGCGGAGGCAGCGGGGTTCTCTGCCATTTATACCGGTGAGAAGCACACTGGCGAAACATCCTATTCGCCCAACCCGATGCTGCTTGCCGGGGCAGCGTTGGCCCACACCGCAAAAATCGACGTTGGCGTGGGTCTGTCCGTGCTGCCGATCCACCATCCGACGCGCATCGCCGAAGACGCCTCGATGCTGAACACCATGTATAACAGCCGCTTCCGCCTGGCCGTCGGCGCGGGCTACTTCCACGGCGACTTCGATCCGTTCGGTGTGTCGCTCGATCAGCGATCGGAACGAATGGAGGAAGGGCTCGCTGCGATAGCGGCGTTCAACGAGGGACGCTCTTTTACGTTCAGTAAGGGCTGGACCGGTACGTTGCCAGCGCGCGACCGAGCGCTTGCACCCGCTGGGCCGGTCTATATCGGGACATCGACACGAAGTGGTGTTCGCCGCGCGGCAAGGGTGGCGAACGGATGGTTCAGCGATCCGGTACGCCACATCGACTGGCTCGTCGAATTCGCAAGCGCCTACAGGGCGGAATGCCAGCGGCTGGGCCGGCGGTCGTACGTGATCCTTATGCGCGAGGCGTGGCTTGGCGAAACCGATGAGTCGGCGCTCGATGAATACGGCGAGCACATCCTCAACTACAGCCGCCTATACGTCACCCGCGGCAACTTCTACCATCCGAAATGGGATCCCTGGATGGCCGACATTCGTGAACCGGGCGATGTCACGTTGGGCCATGTGATGCCGGGCCGGGTGCTCTGTGGTTCGGCGACAACATGGATCGACACGCTCAGCGAATGGCAGCGTCTGATCAACCCGGACGAGGTTCTCGTTCGCCTCTCGCACTATAGTGGCCCGCCGCTTGCACGGACGCTCGAGGTGATCGCGCGCATCGGGCGGGAAATCATCCCCCGGTTTGCCCAGTAGGTCGTCGGCGAGGTTTTCGAAGGAGCGATACGCGCATGAGCCTCCAGATCCGCAAACTCTCGGTCGGCAGGCGCGTCGACGGCGAGCCGTGGCAGATCCCGTTGATCGAGATCCGTGGCTCGAGCCCGGGCCCAAGCACCGCGTTCGTCGCGGGTGTCTTTGGCGACAAGGCGCTGAGCTGTCTCACGCTCACGACGCTGGCGGCGCAGCTGGAGCCTGCCTCGCTGCGCGGCAACGTCTACCTCGTTCCGGCCGCAAATCCGCCTGCGCTGGCTGTCGGCACGCGGATCAGCCCTGACCATTTCTACCTCAACCGTCGTTTTCCCGGCGCACCGACTGGCCCGTTGACCGACCAGATCGCGCGCTGCGTATTTGATGAGCTGACCGGCCTCGCCGACTGGGTGGTCGACGTGCATTCGGGCACGCCGACGATGTCGCTGTGGTACTCGTATGATTACGGCGATGTCGAAGCCACCGCCTCGTTCGGACACCTGCCAGTCATCGTCGATAGCGCGATCGAGGGTCAGTTCAGTTTTGCCGCGATGCGCAAGGGCGTCAAATCGTTCCTGCCCGAGTTCGGCGGCGGCGCGCTAGGCGATCCGGCGATTGGCATCGAGGGCTGCCTCAACGTGTTGCGCTATCGCGGGCAATTGGCCGGACGTGCCTCCGGCCCTGCGAAAGTGCCGCTGATCAAGGGACCGCGGTTCTATGCGCCGTCCGTCGCCGGCATCCTGCAGAGCCCCTATGCCACCTCCGATGTCGGCAAGCCGATCCCGCGCGGCGTCATCGGCTGGGTGACGGTGCCGGGCACGGGCGAGCGGATCGAGGAATTCACCAATGATATCGACGACGGCAGGCTGCTGCTGGTGACGACCACGCCCCGGCTGGTCGCACCCGGCGACTTCGCCTTCATGGTCGGACCGGTCGTCGGTTCCGTCGACGTCCCCAACGCGTGATGACGCTGCTGCGTGAGACGCCAAGCAGCCAGCTTGCCGTCCGCGATCCGGACGGAACGCTAGCGCTCGACATCGCAGACCTGCACGTCGTCTACGACCCACCGGCCGCGGCCCTGTTCGGGGGAGCCGGGTCGGCCGTTCCGGCGGTTCGTGGCGTCTCCATTGTGGTCGCCCCCGGCGAACTCGTTGGCATCGTCGGTGAGTCAGGGTCCGGCAAATCGTCGATCGCGCTCGCGGTCGCCGGTATCGGGCGGGTCACCTCGGGCACGATCCGCATCCTGGGCAAGGACCGCTCCAGGCTGCCAAGCGGACGCGAGGGCCGGGCAGGGCGGGCCGACGTGCAGATGGTCTTCCAGGACCCGTACTCGTCGCTCGATCCGCGCCAGACGATCCGGTCCGGGCTGCGCGAACTGCGCCACCTGCATCCCGCCCGCACCGACTGGATCAGCGATGAAGAGCTGCTGCGCAACGTCGGCCTGCAGGCCAACCTGCTTTCGCGCTATCCGCACCAGTTGAGCGGGGGGCAGTGCCAGCGCATCTCGATCGCACGGGCGCTCCTGCTGCAGCCCGCCGTCCTCATCGCGGATGAGCCGACGTCGTCGCTCGATGTGTCGGTGCAGGCGCAGATCCTCAACCTTGTGCTCGACCTGCAGGCGAAGCGCGGCTTCGGCGTGCTGTTCATCAGCCACGATCTCGGCGTGGTGCGCCAGGTCTGTGAGCGCGTCTACGTGCTGCAAAGCGGGCTCGTGGTGGAGGCGGGCGTCACCGAAACCGTGTTCGCCGAGCCGTCTGAACCGTATACGCAACGTTTGATCGCGAGCATTCCCGGCCGTCGCGCCGGCCTGGTTCACGCCGGGGCAGCTTGATGATCATGACGATTCCGCGTCCCGCGCCATGCCTTCGACTCGCTTGTTCGTCTTCTGACAAAAGGACCAGGACCGCACCATGAGCGCTGTGAGTTGCACGAGACGCCTGATTGCCCGCGGCCTGCCGCTGGCGGTGGCACTGCTGTTGGCTGCCACGTCGCCGTCCACCGCCCAGACGCCAGCCGCGGCGGGTGGCAACTCGATCGTCATCCTGCACTCAAATGAGCCGCGCTCTTTCAACCCAATCGTCGACATCGTGAAGAGCAGCCTCACGATCACCAACAATGTCATCGAGCCGCTGGTCGGCATCGATGATAAATTCCAGCCCGTTCCGGGCCTGGCGACCGCGTGGCGACGGGTCGATCCGACCACCTGGGAGTTCACGCTGCGCAAGGGCGTCCAATTCCAGAATGGTGAGCCGTTCGATGCCGCGGCCGCGGTGGCCTCGATCATCGCGACGCGCGATACGCCAGGCGTCCTGCAAGGGTTTTTTAAGCCGGTGATCAAGGATGCGACGGCGAAGGCGCCGGACGTCCTGGTGATAAAGACCACGGTCCCGTCCGGCGAGGTGCCGGCAATGATGACGTTCCAGTACGTGCTGCCTCCGAAATATTTCAGCGAGGATCCCAAGCGGTTCGGCACGGCGCCGATCGGCACCGGTCCGTTCAGGTTCGATAAATGGGAGCCGGGCAAGTCGGTGCGGCTCGTGCGCAATGACAATTACTGGGGTCCGAAGCCGAAGCTCGACAGCCTGGTGTTCCGTTTCGTGCCTGACGCGCAAACCGAGATCTCGATGCTGACCTCGGGTGACGCCGATTTCGTCGAGGGCTTCCCGCCCGAGTTGCTGCACAGCGTGCAGGGCAAGCCGGGGGTGCACGTCGTGCGCGTCAACGATCTGCGCAAGGCCTTCGTCGAGGTCAATACGCACGTCAAGCCATTCAGCGATCCGCGGGTCCGTGAGGCCCTTGCGTCCGCGATCGACCGCGACGCCATTGTGAAGGCGATCTTCCGCGGCGACGCGATCGCGACGACCGCAATCCTGAACTCCAACTTCCCAAGCGCGACGGAATTCCCCTCTGTCTTCAAGTACGATCCGGAGAAATCGAGGGCGATCCTGAAGCAGGTCGGGCCGATCGAGCCCGTCGAACTGTATGGGCCGGTAGGGCGCTATCCGAATGATAAGCTGGTCGGCGAGGCGATCGCGGGCATGCTGACGAAGGCCGGGTTCGAGGTGAAGACGCACTTCCTGGAGACCGGCGCGTTCTTCACCCTGCTGACGTCGCAGAACATGCCGGGCGCGCACTTCCTCACGCTCGCGCCGCTCTACCCGCATGAGGATTTCGTGATGCGCACGCAGTTCGCGACCGATGGTCTGTACCGCTATTGCGGCACGCCGGAGCTCGACGCAAAGATCAACGCGGCCATGAGCATTGCCGATGACAGTGCCCGCACCGAAGCCTACAAGCAGCTCGCCAGCTTCATCGCGACCGAGAATCGCTGCTGGGTGCCGATCTATGATTTCGTGCAGCTCTATGGCGTTGCGGATCGCGTGCAGGGGCTGAAACTGGTCCCACATGGTTTCATTTCATATGTTGACGTGTCGGTGAAGCAATAGAAGCAATGGGCGCGACCGCGGAGACAAGCATTCGCTCGCACGGTCGCGCCGCGGCTCCAGCACTGGTCCGCTTTATTATAAGCCGAGCGTCGGGAGGCATGCTGACGCTGTTGCTGGCGCTGACGATCGCCTTCTTTCTGGCACGCGCGGCGGGTGATCCTGCTCGGCAGGTGCTGGGCAACCTGGCGTCCGAGCAGGCCGTGGCTGCCCTGAACAAGCAACTGGGCTACGACCGGCCGCTGGTGGTACAATACGTCTCCTTCATCGGCGACACGCTGACCGGCAATTTTGGTGAGTCGCTGCGTTATTCGCGGTCAAACCTCACGCTGATTCTCGAGCGATTTCCGGCGACGCTGCAGCTCACCGCGGCGGCGCTGCTGATCGCGATCGTGATCGGCGGCCTGCTTGGCTTGCTCTCTGCTTTGCGCCAGGGAAGCCTACTCGACCGGATCGCCAATTTCGGGACGCTCGTGCTGTTGTCGCTGCCATTGTTCTGGTTGGGACTGATGCTGGCGGAGTTGTTCGCGGTGCGGTTCCAACTGCTTCCAGCCGGTGGGCACGGCGAGTTCCGCCATCTCATTCTCCCGGCGGTGACGCTGTCGGGTTATGTCTTGGGGCAGATCGCGCGGCTGACCCGTGCGAGCATGATCAGCGTGCTGCGCGAGCCATATATTGCCCTGGCGCGCGCGCATGGCATCGGGGCAACGCGCATTGCGTTCGTGCATGCGCTGCGCAACGCCGCGCTGCCGGTGGTGACACTGATCGGCGTACAGAGCGGCATGCTGATGTCGGGTGCCGTCACCGTCGAATTCGTGTTTGCGTGGCCGGGCATCGGGCTGCTGACAACCGATGCTGTGCTGGCGCGCGATGTACCGCTGGTGCAGGCGCTGGTGGTCTTCGGCGCGATCATGTTCGTCGCCATCAACCTGATCGTGGACATAACATACGCCGTCATCGACCCGCGAACCCGGGCTCCGCGTCATGGTTGAGACAGTGGTCGCGGGGAATGGTGACGGCGTCGCCGCGGCGGTGCCGCGTCGCCATGTGTGGCATCGTGGCACGGTGCAGATTCTTGCCACCGGAATACCGCTGCTGCTGCTTGCGGTCGCGGCGGTCGCGGCGCCCTGGCTGCCGATCCCCGATGCTGGAGCGATCGATCTTTCCAGCTCTCTCTCGCCACCGGTGTGGCTCGATGGTGGCAGCTGGGATCATCTGCTCGGCACCGACCAGCTTGGCCGGGACCTGGCAACGCGATTGCTTTGGGGCGCGCGCCTGACGCTGCTGATCGCCTTCAGCTCGACGATCATCGGGGCGATCGTCGGCACGACGCTGGGTATGCTGGCCGGTTATGTCCGAGGTTGGACCGACTTCGCGATCTCGCGCTTCGTCGACGCTCAGCTCGCCATCCCGTTCCTATTGCTCGCGATCACCATCATGACGGCGCGCGGCCAATCGATCGGCGCGATCGTTGCCGTGCTGGCGATCATCGGCTGGGCGCAATATGCGCGGGTGATCCGCGCCGAGGTCCTCACGCTGCGGTCGCGTCCCTTCATTTTGGGGTTGCGGATTGCCGGCGCGTCCCCGGCTCGCATCATCTTCCGCCACGTGCTGCCGAACATCGCCGACACCCTGCTCGTACTCGCAACACTGCAGATCGGTTACGTGATCCTCGCCGAGAGCGCTCTGAGTTTCATCGGCCTTGGCGTTGCCTCGCCTGACATCAGTTGGGGCGCGATGTTGGCCGATGGGCGGGAACTGATGACCTCGGCGTGGTGGCTGGTGGCCTTCCCCGGGCTTTCGATCACCATTGTCGTCGTGCTCATCAGCCTGCTCGGCGACGGCGTGAAGGCCCGCTTCGACCCACGGGCGAGAACACGATGAGTGGCAAGGGACCATTGCTCGAGGTGCGAGGCCTCTGCGTCGAATGCGACGATCCCCTCGGCAAGATCATTCCAGTCGAGGATCTGACCTTCACCCTCGCGCCGGGCGACATTGTCGGATTGGTCGGTGAGTCCGGCAGTGGCAAGACGACGGTGTTGCGCGGGCTGACGGGGCAGCTCGATGCCAATTGCCGTGTCGTCGGCGGCAGCGTCAGCTTCCGCGGACAGCAGGTGCTCACAGCGGACGCGTCAAGTCTCGATCGCATCCGGGGCAGCGAGGTCGGCGTCGTATTCCAGAACGCGATGACCTCGCTGAACCCCGTGCTTAAGGTGAAGACCCAGATCAACGAGGTACTGCGCGCGCACGACGCGGTGCCGCGCGATCAGCGGCGGGCCTGGATGCGTCAACAGCTGGTTCAACTCGGCTTCCGTGATCCGGACCGCGTGCTTGATTCATATCCGCACCAGCTGTCCGGCGGCATGGCACAGCGCGTCGCGATCGCCGTCGCCACGTGCTGCCGGCCAAGTATCGTGTTCGCCGATGAGTGCACGACCGCACTGGATGTCACAGTGCAGGCGGAGGTCGTGCGGCTGATGCGCGACCTGGCGGAGCAGAAGGGAACGGCGCTGCTGTTCATCACGCACGACCTGGCGCTGGTTGCGGAGCTCTGCACGCGCGTGATCGTGTTGTATGGCGGCAAGGTGGTAGAATCCGGCACGATCGACCAGGTGATGCAGGCGCCCCGCCATCCGTATACGCGGGCGTTGCTTGATGCGGTCCCGCTCTTCGCGGAGCGGCGGCGGCTCGTTGGAATCGGCGGCCTGCCTCCGGTAGTTCGCAAAGGCTTCGTCGGCTGCCGTTTTGCGGAGCGATGCGAGCTTGTGGTTGCCGCGTGCCGAACAGAGGCCATACCGTGGACCAGCATCGGGCCCGGGCACGGGCATTTGTGTATACGGCCCCTGCATGCTGAAACGCCTTGACGCTGAGAAACCAGGAGCCGGCCATGTCAACGATCGAACGGATTGCAGCCTTTGCCGATGAGCTTGTCGCCATCAGGCGCGATATTCACGCGCATCCGGAAATCGGCTTCGAGGAAAAGCGCACCTCCGACATCG
>Ga0153954_1000848_pt1 | contig 20108 bp, 20 predicted proteins | sample TSFL038MetaG_FD_102277 | JGI IMG/M metagenome (GOLD analysis project Ga0153954, IMG submission 102277) | Attine ant fungus gardens microbial communities from Florida, USA - TSFL038 MetaG | ecosystem: Host-associated > Fungi > Mycelium > Unclassified | place: USA: Florida, Wekiwa Springs State... | reverse complement strand
GATCGTCGGCCGCCGTTTGCTGCTCGGACCCCTTATCGGCACCGCCCTGGTCATCGTCCAGCAGACCTTCTTCTCGATCGGCGGCGACGGCGACAAGATCGTCCTCGGCTCCGTCCTCGCCGTCATCCTGCTGGTCTGGCCGAAGGGGCTGGTCGGTATCTGGGGGGCCGATCAGTCACGCGTCCATTGATCAGAATGCCGGATAGGAACGAGCGGCAATATTCTTCGCGCCTGTTGGGGACCCGGATCCCAAGGCCGCCAGGCCAAAGCGCGGGGACTGCTGGAGACGCCACACTGCGGGGTGGATCGAGAGCAGTAAAGCGGTCGATCTTCAGGCGGCAGGCGTCGCTTGGGTTTGCCGCCGCATGTCCAGCTTGGAGTGCCCGCAAAAAGGTCAATACTATTGCCACAAATATCCCGTTATTTTTGATACATTTAAGAGTAATTTCTGGGGGATCCTACTATATGTGGTATCCACGTTTGCGGGCCCTTCAGACAGCCTTTAGGTCCGCCTGAACCAAAGGAGTCATGCCTTCGAGACTCAGGCTGGGAGTCTCAGCCTCATTTAACCCCCCGGAGGGACAACCCTTGCGCCGCCCGCCCCAACTCCTGATATAACCGCCTCGAGGGGCCGGTGTGGGCGGAGCAGTCGCCAACCCGGTCAGATCCGGAAGGAAGCAGCCGTAACGAATTCGCTTCGGGTCATGCTGGTCTCTCACCCGTAACTTCCGCGCGCGCCGCCGGGGAAGCCGGGACGCCCGGGCGCGATGACCGCCGGGCTTGAGGGGCCACGGCGCGCTCTGGATCGGGACACTGTCGCCATGCCGGAAGCCGCCGAATCGCTTCCCTACAGGGTCCTCGCCCGCAAATACCGTCCCGTCGATTTCACCACATTGGTCGGCCAGGAAGCCATGGTGCGCACCTTGCGCAACGCCATCGCGACCGGCCGCATCGCGCACGCCTTCATGCTCACCGGCGTCCGCGGTGTCGGCAAGACGACGACCGCCCGCATCATCGCGAGAGCGCTGAACTGCGTCGGAGCCGATGGCAAGGGTGGCCCGACGGTCGATCCCTGCGGCGTGTGCCTGCATTGCAAGGCGATCGGCGAGGATCGCGATGTCGACGTGATCGAGATGGATGCGGCATCCCGCACCGGCATCGACGATGTGCGCGAGTTGATCGAGGGCGTGCGCTATCGCCCGCAGGCCGCGCGCTACAAGGTCTACATCATCGACGAAGTGCACATGCTGTCGGACAAGGCGTTCAACGCCCTGCTCAAGACGCTCGAGGAGCCGCCGCCGCATGTGAAGTTCCTGTTCGCCACCACCGAGATCCGCAAGGTGCCGGTGACGGTGCTGTCGCGCTGCCAGCGCTTCGATCTGAAGCGCGTGTCGCACGACGTGCTGGTGGCGCATTTCGGAAAGATCGCCGCCGAGGAAAAGGTCGAGATCTCGCCGGAAGCGCTGGCGCTGCTCGCGCGTGCCGCCGATGGCTCGGTGCGCGACGGGCTCTCCATGCTCGACCAGGCGATCGCCCATGGCGGCGGCGTGGTCGATGCCGCGCAAGTGCGCGACATGCTGGGCCTCGCCGACCGCAGCCGCGTGCTCGATCTCTTCGAGAAGGTTATGCGTGGCGATGCCAAGGCGGTCGTGGCAGCCCTGGCCGAGATGCACGACAGCGGCGCCGATCCGGTGATCGTGCTCCAGGACCTGCTCGAACTCACGCATTGGGTGACGCGCCTCAAGGTGGCACCCGACGCGGCGGCGAATTCGGCCGACAGCGAGCGCGCGCAGGGGCTCGCCATGGCCCAGAAGCTCACCATGGCGTCGCTCACGCGCGCCTGGAACCTGCTACTGAAGGGCCTGCAGGAGACGCTGCACGCGCCCTCGCCCATGCGCGCGGCCGAGATGGCGTTGATCCGCCTCTGCTACGCGGCCGACCTGCCCTCGCCCTCCGATGCCATCAAGGCGCTGCAGAACGGTGCCGGCTCTGGCGCTTCCGGCGGCGCACCCGCTCCAGCGCCGCGCGGCGGTGGAGGCGGCGGCGCGGCCGCGCGTCTTGCCACCTCGCAGCCCGCAGCGGCCGTGGTTGCGCAAGCGGCGCCCGCGGCAGCGGCACCGGCGCCCAGGAACTTCACCGAGGTCGTGGCCCTGTTCGAGACACGGCGCGAGGCGCGGCTGGTGCATCACCTGATGCATCACGTCCACGAGGTGCGCTGTGAGCCGGGCGTGATCGAGTTCCGGCCCGAGCGCGAGGCGCCGGGCGACCTCGCGGCCAAGCTGAGCGGACTCCTCTCGCAATGGACCGGCCGGCGCTGGCTGGTGTCGGTCGTGCGCGCAGAGGGCAAACCTACGCTGACGCAGCAGAAATCGGCCAACGCCGATACGCTGCGTGCCCAGGCGGAGAGCAATCCAACGGTGCAGGCGATCCTGAAGACCTTCCCGGGCGCCAAGCTCGAGGCCGTGCGGCGCAAGGGCGAGGAAGCCTCGATGCTGGCGGGCCTGGCCGGTACGCCAGCCGACGACGAGCCTCCGCCCGCCGAGGAATATCCGGCCGACGACGACATCCCCGAAAGCGAGTACTGAATGTTCGACAAGCTCAAGGACCTGGGCGGGCTGATGCAGCAGGCCCAGCAGATGCAATCCAAGATGCAGGAGCTGCAGGCCGAGCTCGAGCGCACGGAGATCGTGGGCAGCTCGGGCGCCGGCATGGTCAAGGTGACGGTCAACGGCAAGAACGAGACGCGCAAGATCGAGATCGACGCTTCGCTCTTCAAGGCCGAGGACAAGGGCGTCGTCGAGGACCTGATCGTCGCCGCCTGCAACGATGCGCGCGCCAAGGTCGAGGAGCGCGTGCAGGAGCAGATGAAGTCCATCACCGGCGGGCTGCCTCTCCCTCCCGGCTTCAAGATCTGATCCTTCGATGACCGGCCCGGAGATCGAGCGGCTGATGCAGCTCCTGGGCCGGCTGCCGGGGCTGGGCCCGCGTTCGGCCCGACGGGTGGCGCTGCATCTCCTGAAGAAGCGCGAGGTACTGATGCAGCCGCTCGCGGCCGCGCTCGCCGATGCCGCACGCGCCATCAAGCCCTGCTCGACCTGCGGCAATCTCGACACGGTCGATCCCTGCTCGATCTGCGCTGATCCTTTGCGCGACCAGAGCCTGATCTGCGTCGTCGAGGATGTCGGCGATCTCTGGGCCATGGAACGCGGCAAGATCTTCGCCGGCCGCTACCATGTGCTGGGCGGCACGCTTTCGGCACTGGACGGGATCGGCCCCGACGAGCTCAATATCGCGGGCCTGCTGCGGCGCGTGCAGGACGGCGACATCCGCGAGATCATCGTCGCCACCAACGCTACCGTCGACGGCCAGACCACGGCGCACTACCTCGCCGAGAGGCTCTCATCGACCGGCGTTCCGCTGACGCGGCTGGCGCATGGTGTACCGGTCGGCGGTGAACTCGACTGGCTGGACGACGGCACGCTGGCCACGGCACTGAAGGCGCGGCGCGCGCTGTAACAATCGCGCTGGCCCTCACACTTCCGTGTTGGCAAGCATTTTTTACATTCGCGGCGGGCGTGCGATGACGATACACTCCATATTGCAAACATGTTCATCCGCCAGAACATCCAGACCCTGCGGTTCTTCCGCACGACGCCGGCGATGCGCTGCCCCTACCTGCCGCACCGACTGGAGACGAAGCTCGTCACCGAGTTGTCCGGACCTGACGCGATCACCCAGCACGACACGCTGACCGACGCCGGGTTCAGGCGCTCCCACCATTTCGTCTACAAGCCCTTGTGTGATGGCTGCCGGTCCTGTGTACCGGTGCGCATCCGGGTACGCGACTTCGATCCCAACCGCGTCCAGCGCCGCATTCTGCGCCGCAACGAGCACATCCACGCGCAGGAAACCCAGCCGCTGGCAACCGGCGAGCAGTACTCGCTTTTCTCACGGTACGTGATGGCCCGTCATCGCGACGGCGACATGGCCGATATGGATTTCGACGACTATCGCGCCATGGTCGAGGAAAGCCCGGTCGAAACGGCGATCATCGAGTTCCGCGACGATTCGACCGAAGGACGCCTGGTTGGCGCCTGCCTCGTCGACTGGCTCTCCAGTGGCGTCTCGGCCGTCTACAGCTACTTCGACCCGACCGACCCGCGCCGCGGGCTCGGCACCTACATGATCCTTTGGCTGGCCCAGGCCGCCGCCAAGCGCGGCCTGCCATACGTCTATCTCGGCTACTGGATCGCCGATTCCAGCAAGATGGCCTACAAGCGCTCCTTCCGGCCGCTGGAATATTTCGGCCCCGACGGCTGGACCGAGATGCCCAACAGCTAGGCACGGCCGCGTAGGACAGGCTGTCGCGACAAAGCGACTTGACGGCGCCGCCACTTTAATCGAAACGACACCTGCTCCGTTTGCGGGGACGGAGCCCATTGAACCAACGAAAAGCCGTCGTGCCGGGGATGGGATGCGCCTGCTGCTGAAGTTCAGCGCCTTTATCGACATCATCAACGAGAAGATCGGAAACGTCTGCAACTGGCTGGTGCTGCTCTCCTGCCTGGTGAGCGCCGGCAACGCCATGGTGCGTTATGGCTACAATGCAGCGTCGAACGCCTGGGTCGATGCCCAGTGGTACATGTTCGCCATCATCGTGATGTTCGGCGCCGCGTACACCCTGAAGCGCAACGAGCATGTCCGCGTCGACATCCTCTACATGCTGCTGGGCCGCCGCGGGCAGCTCTTGATCGACATCTTCGGCACCCTGATCTTCCTGCTCCCGGCCTGCATCCTCCTTGCGTGGCTTTCCTGGCCGTTCTTCATGCAGGCCTACGCCACGAATGAGGGCGCCCCCAATGTCGGCGGCCTGCTGCGCTGGCCGATCAAGCTGGTGATGCCGGTGGGATTCGCGCTGATTGCCCTGCAAGGCGTCAGCGAACTCATCAAGCGCGTGGCCTTTCTCATCGGTATTCCAGTCGAGAGCCTCGAAGCGCACTACGAGAGGCCGCAGCAATGATCATCCCTCTCGAGTGGATGCCGCCCCTGATGTTCACGGGGCTGGTCGTCTTCATGGTGATCGGCTACCCGGTCGCCTTCTCGCTCGCCGCTGTCGGCTTCTTCTTCGGCTTCCTCTCGATCGACTTCGGCTATTTCACCCTGCCCTTCCTGCAGGCCATCCCGAGCCGCGTCTACGGTAACATCCTCAGCAACGAGCTACTGCTCGCGATTCCCTTCTTCACCTTCATGGGCGCGATATTGGAGAAATGCGGGCTCGCGGAGGACATGCTGGAATCGATGGGCCAGCTCTTCGGCCCCATCCGCGGCGGGCTCGGCTACTCGACCATCATCGTCGGCTTCATCCTGGGCGCGATCACCGGCACGGTGGCGGCGCAGGTCATCGCCATGGCGCTGATCACGCTGCCGGTCATGATCCGCTACAAGTACAGCATGCGCTACGCGACGGGCGTGCTCGCGGCGTCCGGCACGATCACACAGCTCGTGCCGCCCTCCTTGGTGCTGATCGTTCTGGCCGACCAGCTCGGTCGCTCCGTCGGCGACATGTATGCCGGCGCCTGGGGGCCCTCGATCCTGCAGATCGCCCTTTTTGCCGCCTACACGCTCTATCTCTCGATCGTAAAGCCGGAGGCCGTGCCGCCTGTCCCGCGCACGTTGTTCGGCAAGGCGCTTCTGGTCAAATGCGCCTGGGGCATCATTCCCGCCGGTGTCCTGATCTTCCTGGTGCTGGGCACGATCATGATGGGCCTTGCAACGCCCACCGAGGCCGGCGCCATGGGCACGGTCGGCGCGATCGTGCTCGCCGTGGTGCGCAACGCGCCGCTAACGAAATTCGACAAATGGACCTTCGGTGCGGGCTGTGCAGCGGCTGTCATCGGACTCGTGATCGGGCTGTTTGCTTTTGGATCACTTCCCTTCAAGGCGGCCTTCACGGTGGTTTTCGCGGCGATCGTGTGGCTGTGCTGGCGGGCCTGGGAGGTCACAGATCTGCGCGCCCTGATCATCCAGGCATTTCAGGCGACCATGCGCATCACGGCCATGGTGTCGTTCATCCTGGTCGGCGCAACCTGCTTTTCGATCACCTTCCAGGGCGTCAAGGGTGGGCCGTGGATCGAGCACATGCTCACCAGCCTTCCGGGCGGCGTCTGGGGCTTCCTGATCGTCGTCAACCTGTTCGTCTTCTTCCTCGCCTTCTTCCTCGATTTCTTTGAGATCGCCTTCATCATCATCCCGATGCTGGCACCGGTGGCGCAGAAGATCCTGGAGCCGGTGGTCGGTCACGACGCGGCGCTGATCTGGTTCGGCGTGATGCTGTGCGTGAACGTGCAGACTTCGTTCATGCATCCGCCCTTCGGCTTCGCGCTGTTCTACCTGCGCTCGGTCGCACCCAAGGAGGTCAAAAGCTCCGACATCTACTGGGGTTCGATTCCCTGGGTGCTGTTGCAGCTCATCATGGTGGTGATCGTGATCGCCTTCCCGGTATCGGTGACGTACTTCCTCGAGCCCGCGGTCAAGGTCGACCTGAACAAGGTCAAGATCGAGATCCAGTCGCCTCCGGCAGGCGACGACAGTCCGCCACCGCCTGTCTTCAAGTAGCAAGTACACAGCAAAAAGCCCCACCGAAGCGGGGCTTTTCTTTTCCGATGGCCTGCGCCCGACGACTCAGAACTTGCCGGCGTTCTGCTGGCGCGCCAGGAAGTTGTCGTACGTGTTCTCGCAAACGCGGAACCACAGCACCTCGTCGTGACGGTAGGACGTCATCGAGTCGTAGATCTTCTTGAAGGTCGCGCTTTTGGCGCAGATGTCGGCATAGATTTGCTGCGAGGCGTCCCACGCCGCTTCCATGATCGGCTGCGAGAACGGATGCAGCTTGACACCGCTCGCCGCCAGCTCCTTCAGCGCCTTGGGATTGTCGTTGTCGTACTTCGACGTCACCCAGTCGTTCGCCTCGGCGCACGCCGCGCGCATGAGGGCCTGGTAGCTCTTCGGCAGCGCATTGAATTTGTCCGCGCCGATCAGTATGTGCAACGCCGCGTTGCCTTCCCACCAGCCGGGATAATAGTAGTGCGGCGCGATCTTGTTGAAGCCCAGCTTCTGGTCGTCGTAAGGACCGACCCACTCAGCCGCATCGATCGTGCCCTTCTCGAGGGCCGGATAGATGTCGCCGCCCGCAAGCTGCTGCGGCACCGCGCCGAGCTTGGCGAGCACCTCACCGGCGAGGCCGGCGATGCGGAACTTCAGGCCCTTGAGGTCCTCGACGGTATTGACCTCCTTGCGGAACCAGCCGCCCATCTGCGCGGTGGTGTTGCCGGCGACGATGGCGGTGACCTTGTAGTTCTTGAGGAAGTCGTTCAGCAGGTCATCGCCACCGCCAAAGCGGAGCCATGCATTCATCTGGCGGGTGTTGAGCCCGAACGGCACGGTCGTCCCCAGCGCGAAGGTCGGGTCCTTGCCGTAGTAATAGTAGAGGGCGGTCTGGCCCATCTCGACGGTGCCGTTCTGCACCGCATCGAGGACCTGCAGGCCCGGGACGATCTCGCCGGCCGCGAAGGGCTGGATCTGCCACTTGTTGTCGGTTGCCTCGGCAATGGTCTTGACCAGACGTTCGGCGCCGCCCCAGAGCGTGTCGAGCGACTTGGGGAAGCTCGAAGTCAGACGCCACTTGAGCTCGGGCATCGACTGGGCAATGGCTGGCGCGGCCAGCGCACCCGTGGCGGCGACGGCGGCACTGCCCACCCCGGCAGTCCGCAGGAATTTACGACGTTGCATGTAGAGAGAACCCTCCCGGATCAGTCTGATCCGGCGCTTATGCCATGCGTGACAGCGGCGTGAAAAGCGCCGCTTCAGCGCATGAGCAATAATGCCAGGGCGAGGGCGCCGACGACGATACGGTACCAGGCGAAAATGCCGAAGCCATGCCGGCTGATGAAGCGTACAAAGGCATTCACGACGACGAGTGCCGCAAAAAACGCCGTGATGAATCCGAGGGCAATTAGCCCGCCGCCCTGCCAATCCAGGGTCGAGCTGTTCTTGTAGAGGTCGTAGACCGTGGCCCCCAGCATGGTGGGAATCGCGAGAAAAAACGAGAATTCGGCCGAGGTCGGCCGGTCCACCCGGAGCACCCGGGCACCCATGATGGTGGCACCGGACCGCGAGACGCCCGGGATCATGGCCAGGCACTGACAGACGCCAATCCACAAGGCCGTCTTGAGCGGAAGCTCGTCGACGGACTTGATGCGCGGCCGTTGCGCGTAGTGCTCGATCACCAGGATGGCGATGCCGCCCACGATGAAGGAAACGGCCACGACGACCGGCTTCTCAAGCAGCTCCTTGATGTACTTGTGCAGCGCCACGCCCACGACGGCAGCCGGCAGGAAGGCCACGATCACGGTCAGCGCGAAACGCATCGCCTTCGGCTCTCGGCTCATGACGCCGGTGACCGTTGCCCAGATCTTCGTCCAATAAAGGACGACCACAGCCAGAATCGCCCCCAACTGGATCACGATCTCGAAGACTTTGCCGGGCGGTCCCTGGAAGTGGAGGATCTCCTCCGCGAGGACGATATGGCCGGTCGAGGAAACCGGAAGGAATTCGGTGACACCTTCGACGATGCCGATCACCATCGTCTTCCAGATCAGCATCCAGTCCATCGTGGCCTATTCCTTGAATCGTTTGGCGCGCGGCCAACCCTTTTCGGGCATGCGGCCTGCCTGGGCGCGTTCGCCGCGCCAGAACTTGAGTTCAGCCGCCGGGATCAACCGATTGCCCCAAGGCAGGCCCTCCGAGATCTTGAAGGCCTGCGCGTCTGATAGACGGTCGGCCTTGGACTTCTGCAAGGTAACGCCGCGGCCGCGGCCCATCTCCGGCACCTGCTCGAGCGGGAAGATCAGGAGCTTGCGGCCTTCGCTCAGCGCCGCGATAGAATCGGCACCCTCAGGCACGACCGCGAAGGCCCTCGCCTTCTCCTGCCCGGCGAGGTTCAGCACCTGCTTGCCGTTCTTGGTCTGCGCCACGACCTCGTCCTCGGGCACCACGAAACCGCGGCCGGCATCCGACGCGACGAGGAATTTGCGACCGCCCTTGAACACGGCCAGGTCGACGATGTCCTGGTCGTTGCCGAGCTCGATCATCAACCGGATCGGTTCGCCATGGCCGCGCGCGCTCGGCAGCCGGTCGCAGCCCAACGTATAGAAGCGGCCGTTGGTGCCGAAGACGAGAATCTTGTCGATCGATTGGGCGTGGATCGCAAAGCGCGGCCCGTCGCCTTCCTTATACTTGAGCTCGGCCGCCTGCTTGTCGTCGAGGTGACCCTTGGCGGCACGGATCCAGCCCTTCTCCGAGCAGATGATGGTCACCGGCTCGCGCTCGACGAAATCCTCGACCGCATGCTCGACCTCGGCCGGCGCGTCTGCGAGCTCGGTGCGTCGCTTGCCGAGGGGCGTCTTCTGGCCGAACTTCGCCTTGATCTCCTGGACCTCGGTCGCGATCTTGCCCCACTGCAGCTTCTCTTCCTTGAGGAGCGCCTTGAGGTCCTTGCGCTCCGCGGTCAGCTTCTTGTGCTCGCCCTTGATCTCGAACTCTTCCAGGCGGCGCAGGGCGCGCAGCCGCATGTTCAGGATCGCCTCGGCCTGCAAGTCGGTGAGCTTGAAGGTCTTGATCATCACCGGCTTGGGCTCGTCCTCCTCGCGGATGATCTTGATCAGCTTGTCGAGGTTCAGATAGGCGATCAGGTAGCCGTCGAGAATCTCGATCCGCCGCTCGATCTCGGCCAGACGGAACGTCGAGCGTCGGATCAGCACCTCGCGCCGATGGTCGAGGAAGGCCTGCAGCGCCTGGCGCAGGTCCATGACCTGGGGCGTGTTGTCCTTGTCGAGGACGTTGAGGTTCAGCGGGAAGCGGATCTCGAGATCCGTCATCTTGAAGAGCTGCTCCATCAGCAGCTCCGCCGGCACGTTGCCCGTGCGCGGATCGAGAATGATGCGCACGTCCTCGGCCGACTCGTCCCGTACGTCCTCGAGGATGGGCAGCTTCTTGGCGTTGATGATCTCGGCGATGCGCTCGATCAGCTTGCCCTTCTGGACCTGATACGGGATCTCGGTAACGACGATGCGATACTGCCCACGCGGCAGCTCTTCCTTCTCCCAGCGCGCGCGCAGGCGAAAGGCGCCGCGACCGGTCTTGTAGGCCTCGACGATCGATTCGCGCGGCTCGACCAGCAGGCCGCCGGTCGGAAAATCGGGCCCCTTCACCAGATCGACGAGCGTGTCGATGCGGGCGTTCGGCGTCTTGATCAAATGCAGCAGCGCATCGCACAGCTCGCCGGCATTGTGCGGCGGTATCGAGGTCGCCATGCCGACGGCAATGCCGGCCGCGCCGTTGGCCAGCAGGTTCGGGAAGGCGCCCGGCAGCACGATCGGCTCTTGCGCGGAACCGTCATAGTTGGGACGGAAGTCGACGGCGTCCTCGTCTATGCCCTGCAGCAGCGCCTCGGCGACTGCGGTGAGGCGCGCTTCGGTGTAACGCATGGCGGCGGGGTTATCGCCGTCGATATTGCCGAAGTTGCCCTGCCCCTCGATCAGCGGATAGCGGACGGAGAATTCCTGGGCGAGACGTACGAGCGCGTCGTAGATCGATTGGTCGCCGTGCGGGTGATACTGGCCGATCACGTCGCCGACCACGCGCGCGCTCTTCTTGAAGGCGCTGTTGGGATCGAGCCGGAGCTGCCGCATGGCGAAGAGCAGCCGGCGATGCACCGGCTTCAGCCCGTCGCGCACATCGGGCAGCGACCGCGCCATGATGGTTGAGAGTGCGTAGGACAGGTACCGCTCGGAGAGCGCCTGTCCGAATTGCACCGGCCTGACGGCGGCGAGCGAGACGACGTTGCTGGTGCGTTTGGCCATCGAGGGACGTGTGAGGGGTTTGGACCGCGATTCACGCCGCGGCCGCCGTTATCCTTGACGCTGAAGGATTTCCATAAATCTCGCCCGCGCGGGAGGCAAGGGCTTGTTCTGTGGCCAAAACACGTGCCGTTCGAGAAAATGACCCGTCAAATCGAGGCCCTGCCGCAGCGCAGAGTCATCGGCCGGTAATCCGCCAGTGGATAGAAAGGCCGGCAATGGCAGAAGCTTCTCCTTATAGGGCTCGGCCGCCGCACGTGACACCGCCCTGCCCGTCTTGGGGGAGACGAAGGCGAGATATTCCGTGACGCCGCTCAAGGCGCACTTCGTGAGATCAAGGCCGAAGCCAAGCTCCTGCAGCAGGCCGAGCTCCAACCGGACATAGAGGACAGGCCAGCCGGGATGGCCGAGCACACCCAGAAACGCCTGGAAGCCGTCGAACATCGCCGGATGCGGTTCACGCTCCGGCAACGCCGCCTCGACCAGAGCGCATGCCGCCGCGAGTCCCGCCAGTTCGGTCGCATTCTCCAGCGCGCGCGCTGCATGCGGTTCGCGCAGCTCGCCGCTGTAATTGCCGAGTTGCTCGGCGAGCCGCGCGCGCCATTCGACCTCGACCACGTTGCCCGGCTGCCAGATGGGACGCGCCCGCCGCGAGACGCCGCCCGGCACGAAGCCCGCATGACGGCCGTGTGTACGCGTCAGCAGCGATACCACGAGCCCTGTCTCGCCATGGGGACGGTTGGTCAACACGATCCCCCAGTCGGTCCAGTCCATCTCAAGTCTCGTAGTCGAGGCCGATCGAGCGATAGTGAGCAGGATCGTCGGCCCAGCGCTCGCTCACCTTCACATGCAGGAACAGATGCACCGGCCGCTCGAGCATATGGGCGAGCTCATGACGGGCCCGCGCCCCGATCTGCTTGATGCGCGCGCCGCCCTTGCCCAGCACGATGGCGCGCTGACCGTCGCGCTGGACGTGGATCGTCTGCTCGATGCGCACGCTCGAATCGCCGCGCTCCTCCCACTTGTCCGTCTCGACGGCGGCTTCGTAGGGTAACTCCTGGTGCAATTGCAGGAAAACCTGCTCGCGCGTCACTTCCGCCGCCAGCAGGCGAAGCGGAAGATCGGCTGCCTGATCCTCCGGATAGAGGAACGGCCCGGCCGGCAGTGCCGAGGCGAGCGCCTGCAGGACGTCGGCGACACCGTCGCTCTTCAGTGCACTCACCATGAAGGTGCGCTTGAATGGCAGCAGAGCATTCAACTCACTGGTAAGCGCCAGCAGCTTTTCGCGCGGCACGAGGTCGATCTTGTTCAGGATCAGATAGCGCGACGCACGCGAGGCCTTGAGCTTGTCGGCGATGGCCTGCGTCTCCCCGCCTATACCGCGCTCGGCGTCGACAACCAGCGCGACGGCATCGGCATCCTCCGCGCCTTGCCAGGCGGCGGCGACCATGGCTCGCTCGAGGCGCCGCTTGGCGACGCGAAAGATGCCTGGCGTATCGACCAGAACGACTTGCGCACGTTGCCCGTCGGGCAGGTCGGCCATGGCGATGCCGATCACCCGCATGCGAGTGGTCTGCACCTTGGGCGACACGATACTGACTTTGGCGCCGACCAAGGCGTTGACCAAGGTCGACTTGCCGGCGTTGGGTGCACCTACCACCGCCACGAATCCTGCGCGCGTTGCCGGTTCCGTCATATCCTCTCCACCCGGTCCAGCAGTGCTCTTGCCGCCTGTCGCTCGGCCTCGCGCTTGCTGCCGCCACGGCCGAGCGCGGGCTCCTGGCCCTTGATCACGACTTCGACAACAAAGACCGGCGCATGCGGCGGTCCTTCGCGCCCGGTCTCGCGATAGGCCGGCAACGGCAAGCGACGCGCCTGCGCCCATTCCTGCAAGGCGGTCTTGGCATCACGCGCCGAGGTCGTCGAGCTGACGATCCTCTCGCCCCAGAGTCGTTCCACGCAAACGGCCGCCGGAGCGAAGCCGGCATCGAGGAAGATGGCGCCGAGCAGCGCCTCCATTGCATCGGCGAGGATGTTGGGCTTCACGGCCTCGCCGCCCGCCCGTTCGGAATCGCCGAGCCGGATGTGAACCCCCAGCCCGATCGCCTGGGCGATCTCGACCAAGGTCTCGGCGCGCACGAGGGCGGCGTGGCGGCGCGCCAGCTCGCCTTCACGGTCGTTGGGGAACCGGCGCAGCAGCAGGTCCGCCATCGCCAGCGACAGCACCCGGTCACCCAGGAATTCGAGCCGCTCGTTACCGTTCGGGAAGGCGCTCTTCAGCTTGGGATTGCGGTCGAGTGCGCTGCGATGCGTCAGCGCCTCGCTCACGAGCTCCGCGCGGACGAACGTATGCCCGATACCTTCCGCCAGCAGAGCCGTATCGACGTCGCGCGTCAGTGGATCGCCATGAAGAAACGGCTGAAGCGGATCGCCTCAGGCCATTTCCAGGGTTCCAGCCAGCCGGCCGCAGCCGGATCGTGACTGAAGAAGATGAACTCGGCGCGGCCGACGAGGTTCTCCGCTGGCACATACCAGCCGAGCTGGTCGCGGAACCGGAGCGCACCGGTGCTGTCGCGGATCTGCAGTTGCGTGCGGCTGTCCAGCGAATCGTCGCGATTGTCGCCCATCACGAAGAACTGGCCCGCCGGCACCAGGAACTCCGGTGTGTTGTCGGAAGTGCCGTTGTCCGTCGCCTCGATGATCTCGTGGCGCACACCATTGGGCAGCACTTCGCTGTAGAGCGTGGCCTTGCGGTAGCTGCCGGAGCCGCCCTGGACATATTCGCCCATGGCAATGCGCTCTACCGGCTTGCCGTTGATGTTCAGGATGCCGTTGATCACCTGAATGCGATCGCCGGGCAGGCCGATGACGCGCTTGATGTAGTCGGTGCGGTTATAGCCCTGGCCCTGATCGCCGGGATACTTGAAGACGGCGACATCGCCGCGTTGGGGATCGTGACCGAAGATGCGGCCGGAGAAGAACCCCAGCGAGAACGGAAAGGAGTGCTTGCTGTAGCCGTACGAGTACTTCGAGACGAAGAGGTAGTCGCCGACCAGCAACGTCGGAATCATCGAGCCCGACGGGATGTTGAACGGCTCGATCACGAAAGTCCGTACGACCAACGCAATCAGGACGGCATAAACCACCGTCCGGATGGTTTCGCCCCATCCGCCCGTCTTGTCTTGTCCACGCTTGCGCCGTTCAGCCACGTCGGTCATCGCTGTACCAGTTTAAACGACCCGCGCCTATAGCAGGGCATAAAGAGCGTGTCTCCCGTCCTTTGGCCGCATGGGAGTCCTGCAAATTGAACATCTCGAGGCCGATGGACGGCGAAAACGCCTGATTGCCGGCATTCATGTCGCAGGCACCACCGAAATGATCACGAAAGCCTGGGCCAGCGGGTATTCGTCGGTGATGCTGACGTCGATCTGGGCGGTCATGCCGGGCGGCGTCAGCTCCTGCAGGCGGAGAAGCGCCCCATTGGTCAGTGCCATGGTTGGTTTGCCGCCTCGGAGGTTCACCACGCCCATGTCGCGCCAGAAGACGCCGCGGCGTATGCCGGTGCCTAGCGCCTTGGAGCAGGCCTCCTTGGCGGCGAACCGCTTGGCATAGCTCGCCGCGCGCTCCGCGCGGCCCTCGGAACGTTTTTGTTCGGTCTCTGTGAAAACACGCTGCACGAAGCGGCCACCGAACCGATCCAGCGACTTCTCGATACGCCTGATGTCGCAGAGATCGCTGCCGATCCCGATGATCACGCAGCCACTCCGCGAGCGGCATCCATGAGCCGGCGCATCTCGCGGATCGCGGCTTCGAGGCCGACGAAGATAGCCTCGCCCACCAGGAAGTGGCCGATATTGAGCTCGCGCACCTCGGGGATCGCCGCGATCGGCCCGACATCGGTATAGCCCAGCCCATGGCCGCAATGGCATTCGAGGCCGAGCTTGCCGCAGAGCGCCGCGGCCTTCTGGAGCCGCGCGAGCTCGGCCTTCTGCGCCTCGCCCTCCAGCTCGCAATAGCGGCCGGTGTGAAGTTCGACCACCGGCGCGCCCAGCGACACCGCCGCCTCGAGTTGCCGCGGATCGGCCTCGATGAAGAGCGAGACACGAATGCCGGCATCGCGCAGGCGCGCCACCATGGGCTTCAGGTGATTGTGCTGGCCCGCCGCGTCGAGCCCGCCCTCGGTCGTGCGCTCCTCGCGCTTCTCCGGCACGATGCAGGCGGCATGCGGACGGTGCTTCACGGCGATGCCCACCATCTCCGGTGTTGCCGCCATCTCGAAATTGAGCGGGATCTTGAGCTCGCGCATCAGCCCTTCGATGTCGGCATCGACGATGTGGCGACGATCTTCGCGCAGATGCGCGGTGATGCCGTCGGCGCCGGCCTTGGCCGCAAGGGCTGCCGCGCGCAACGGGTCGGGCAGCTTGCCGCCGCGGGCATTACGCACCGTGGCGACATGATCGATGTTCACGCCGAGGCGGAGGGGCTTCAGAGCAGGCATTGTCCGGTTTTACTTCAGTTACGCGCGCGTTCGACAGCGTTGATGGCGGGCGTGGCGCGCAGCGCCGCGGTGATGTCGGCGAGATGCTTCACGTCGGCGACCTCGACATCGATCACCATGTCGAAGAAATCCATCGAGCGGTTGACGATGCGCAGATTGGAGATATTCCCCTCGTGCCGGGCAATAACAGTCGAGAGACTCGACAAACTACCCGGCTGGTTGGCGACGGTGATCTTGAGCCGGCCGGTATAGGCGGTCTCGCCGTCGCGGGCCATCGTGTCCCAGCCGACATCGATCCAGCGCTCAGGCGAGTCCGAGAAGCTCTCGAGTGTGGCGCAGTCGATCGTGTGGATGGTGACGCCCTTGCCCGTCGTGATGATGCCGACGATGCGATCGCCCGGTAGCGGATGGCAACAACGCGCGAAATGCACGGCCATGCCGGGGATGAGTCCCTGGATGGCGATCTGGCCGCTATCGCCCTTGACGCGCGCGGAGTCGCCCTTGCCGGACTTGTTGCGCGCCCGGCTGATCGGCACGATGTCCGCGCCGCCCGCCTTGCGCGGCTGCTTGAGGCCGGGATAGACAGCTGTCAGCACCTCGCGCGCGCCGATGAGAGCGGCGCCGACATTGGCGATCAGGTCGTCGGTGGTGGCCTGCTTGAAGTTGGCCTTCACGCCATCGAGGCCCTTGTCGGTGAGCTCGAAGCCCTCCTCATGGAAGGCCTTCTCGAGCAGCGAGCGGCCGAGCTGCACGTACTGCTCGCGCTGGCGCGTGCGGATGAAGCGGCGGATCGCGGCCTTCGCCTTGCCGGTGACGGCGAAGCGCTCCCAGGTCGGCGATGGCGTCTGCGCCTTCGAGGTCACGATCTCGATCTGGTCGCCGTTGGAAAGCTGCGTGCGTAGCGGCGACATGCGGCCGTTGATCTTGGCGCCGACGCATGTGTCGCCCACTTGGCTGTGCACCGCATAGGCGAAGTCGATCGGCGTCGCGCCGCGCGGCAAGGCAATCAGCTTGCCTTTCGGGGTGAAGCAGAAGACCTGGTCCTGGAACATCTCGAGCTTGGTGTGCTCGAGGAATTCCTCGGCGTTGGGCGCCTTGTCGAGGATGTCGACCAGGCTGCGCAGCCAGGCATATTGCGGCGCGTCGGTCGACGGTCCGTCCTTGTAGAGCCAGTGGGCGGCGACGCCGCGCTCGGCCTGCTCCTGCATCTCCTCGGTGCGGATCTGGATCTCGATGCGCTGGCCGAGCGGGCCAATCACGCCGGTATGCAGCGAGCGGTAGCCATTGGGCTTCGGGACGGAGATGTAGTCCTTGAAGCGTTGCGGCACGACTTGATAATGGCCGTGCAACAGGCCAAGCGCCTGATAGCACTGCGCCACATCCTTCACGATGATGCGGAACGCCATGATGTCGGCGAGCTGCTCGAACGAGACGTTCTTGCGCTGCATCTTGCGCCAGATCGAATAGGGCGTCTTCTCGCGGCCCGAGACCTGCGCCACCAACCCGCCATCCTTCAGCGTCTGGGTGAGCTCGGCCTCGATCTTCGGCACGATCTCGTCGCCCTTCTCCCGCAGGTAGCCGAGGCGCGCCTGCACCGAGGCACGACCGTCAGGATTGAGCTCGGAGAAAGCCAGCTCCTCGAGCTCGCGCTTCACCTTCTCCATGCCGATGCGCGAGGCGAGCGGCGCATAGAGATCCATGGTCTCGCGCGCGATGCGCCGGCGTCGGGCCGGATCCTTGATGTGATGCAAGGTCCGCATGTTGTGCAGGCGATCGGCGAGCTTCACGAGAAGCACGCGGATGTCCGACGACATGGCGAGCACCAGCTTGCGCAGATTCTCGGCTTCCTTGGTGCTCTCCGACTGAACCTCGAGCCGGGAGAGTTTGGTGACGCCGTCGACCAGACGGGCGATCTCGTCGCCGAAGAGCGTGGCGATCTCATCGCGCGTGGCGTCGGTATCCTCGATCGTGTCGTGCAAGAGGCCGGTGATGATCGAGGACGTGTCGAGCTTCATCTCGGCCAGGATGCCGGCCACCTCGACGGGATGGGAGAAATAGGGGTCGCCCGAGGCCCTGAGCTGCGCGCCGTGCTTGCGCAGCCCATAGACGTAGGCGCGATTCAGCATGTCCTCGTCCGCTTCCGGATCGTAGGAGTGCACCTTCTCAACGAGTTCAAACTGCCGAATCATCGCAATCGCCCATTATATGGTGACGATTGCGCCCGCTCCACGCTGAATGAGCGAATGGCTGGCCCCAGCTGAGTTCGGGGCCAGCGGATCGAACCTTCGCGCCTCTAAAGGCGGCTCGCGCGCCTCTGAAGGCGCTTACTCGGTGATGTCGTCGTCCTCGGCGACCGGCAGCGCCTTGGGCTGCGCAGCCTCGGCACCGCCCTGGGCGAGCGCCGCGGCAAGCTCCTGCTCGAGCTCGGCCATCTCGTTGGCCTCTTCGGGCTTGTCAATGTCGGCATGCTTTTGCATGCCGGAGATCAGCGAATCCCTCAGAACGGCCTGGTCGAGCTTGGTCTCCGCGATCTCGCGCAACGCGACGACCGGGTTCTTGTCGCGATCGCGGTCGACCGTGATCTGGGCGCCCGCCGAGACATCACGCGCGCGCTGTGCGGCGTACATGACCAGCTCGAAACGGTTGGGCACCTGCAGGATGCAGTCTTCGACGGTGACGCGCGCCATGGGACCTCTGAATTGCCGGGGAACGGCGGGTTATACGCGGATCGGCCTAAAAGGCAATACGGTCAATGATCTGGTCCCTGGGCAGGGCCGCTACAAGGGCCCCAATGGCGGTCCCCGAGACCGGATGACGCCAGTCTGGCGCCAGATCGGCCAGGGGCAGCAGAACGAAGGCCCGGCCGGCGATCCGGGGATGCGGCAGAGTGGCCTTTCCTGGCCCTCCAGGGGCGATTTCCCCGCGAAAATCCAGCAGGTCCAGGTCGATCAAACGGGCCGCGTTGGGCACGCTGCGGACCCGCCCGAATTCGCCCTCGACGGCATGCATGCCGGCCAGCAGGGTATCCGCCAGCAAATCGGTCTCCACCTCGGCCACGGCGTTGACGTACCAAGGCTGATCGGAGGCCGGGACAGGAGCTGTGCGATACCAGGGCGAGATCCGCCGGACGGTCACGCCCCGCTCTGCCAAGGCCTTCAGAGCGGCTTCCAGGGTCTGCCGCGGAGGACCGTGCCGGGGATGGGAGAGATTGCCCCCGAGGGCTATGTAGATCGGCTTTTCCACGACACTCCGCAAACCATTGTAATCTATAAGGTAATAGCCTAAAGTTAACCTTCAGTCCGAGCGCCTTGGATTACCGGTCTCCGCCCGTTCGATATTTTTTCGTACCCTCTGCTTATTTTAACAAAAAAGGATAAGCCGCCATGAAAGGCCATTTCTACGAGAGTGAGCGCGTTGCGCTGTTCATCGATGGGGCCAACCTCTACTCCGCGGCCCGCGCCCTGGGCTTCGATATCGATTACCGCCGCCTCCTGAAGGTCTTCCGCGACAAGGGCCGATTGGTGCGAGCCTACTACTACACGGCACTGGTCGAGGATCAGGAATACTCGCCGATCCGGCCGCTGATCGATTGGCTGGACTACAACGGCTACACCATGGTCACCAAACCGGCCAAGGAATTCACCGACGCCATGGGCCGCCGCAAGATCAAGGGCAACATGGACATCGAGCTCGCCATCGACGTGCTCGAGATGGCCGAGCATCTGGACCATGTGATCCTGTTCTCCGGCGACGGCGACTTCCGCCGCCTGATCGAGGCCGTGCAGCGCCGGGGCCTGCGCGCGTCCGTCGTCAGCACGATCAAGTCCTCGCCGCCGATGGTTGCCGACGAGCTGCGCCGCCAGGCCGACGAATTCATCGAGCTCAGCGAGCTCGCGCCGATGATCGCGCGCAACCCGTCGGAGCGCGCGCCGCGGCCGGCCACATCCAACGGCAACGGCCATCGCGACGACGAGTACAACGACGCGCCGTCCGAGCACCTGATGCGATCGGCCTAAGTGGCGGCATCCGCTTTCGAGGAGCCGTCGTCCGACTGCCCGCGCTGTCCCCGGCTCGTGGCCTTCCGCAACGAGCTTCGGGCCAAGTACCCCGACTGGAAGAACGCGCCGGTCCCCTCCTTCGGCACCATCGACGCGCGTCTGCTGATCGTCGGACTGGCGCCCGGTATGAAGGGCGCCAATCGCACGGGGCGACCCTTCACCGGCGACTATGCCGGCGACCTGCTCTACGCAACGCTCGCGAAGTTCGGCTTCTCGCAGGGCACCTTCAAAGCCGATCCCAATGACGGCCTGCGTTTGGTCGACTGCCGCATCGCCAACGCCGTGCGCTGCCTGCCGCCGGAGAACAAGCCGACACCGGCCGAGTTCACGCAATGCCGGCCCTTCCTGCAGGCCGAACTGGCGATGATGCCGAACGTGAAGGTGATCCTGGCGCTGGGCAAAGGCGCGCACGACCAGGTCCTGCGCGCGCTGACCGTGCGACCGGCCGGCAGCTATCCCTTCATCCACGCCCGTCTGCACGACCTGCCGACGGGCCTCTGCCTCGCCGACAGCTATCACTGCTCGCGATACAACACGAACACCGGCCGGCTCACGACCGAGATGTTCGAGACCGTGTTCGAGAAGATCAGGCGCGCTCTCGAGGCGTGACGCTCGTCGGCAAGGCCTTGACCATTT
>Ga0153954_1000847_pt1 | contig 20115 bp, 18 predicted proteins | sample TSFL038MetaG_FD_102277 | JGI IMG/M metagenome (GOLD analysis project Ga0153954, IMG submission 102277) | Attine ant fungus gardens microbial communities from Florida, USA - TSFL038 MetaG | ecosystem: Host-associated > Fungi > Mycelium > Unclassified | place: USA: Florida, Wekiwa Springs State... | reverse complement strand
CGTCAGCTCGCCGGCGCGCTGATATTCGCCGCGCCGCTGTGCCTGCGAGAGCTCCGTGCGCACCGCTTCGAGCTGTTCCTTGAGCTTCTGCGCGGAGCCGAGCTTGTCCTTCTCGGCACGCCAGCGGGCCGTCAGGGCCGCGGATTTTTCCTCCGCCTCGGCGAGTTCCAGCTCGAGCTTCTGCAAGCGCTCCTTGGAGGCTGTATCCGTCTCCTTCTTCAGCGCCTCCTGCTCGATCTTCAACTGCACGATGCGCCGGTCGATCTCATCGAGCTCCTCGGGCTTGGAATCGACCTGCATCCGCAGGCGCGAGGCGGCTTCATCGACAAGGTCGATCGCCTTGTCCGGCAGGAACCGGTCGGAGATGTAGCGGTTCGACAGCGTGGCTGCGGAGACGATGGCGGAATCGGTGATGCGCACGCCGTGATGCAGCTCGTACTTCTCTTTGAGACCGCGCAGAATCGAGATCGTATCCTCGACCGTCGGCTCGCTGACGAAGACGGGCTGGAAGCGCCGCGCCAGGGCTGCGTCCTTTTCGACATGTTTGCGATATTCGTCGAGCGTGGTGGCGCCGATGCAGTGCAATTCGCCGCGCGCGAGCGCCGGCTTCAGCAAGTTCGAGGCATCCATCGCGCCGTCGGCCTTGCCGGCACCGACGAGCGTGTGCATCTCGTCGATGAAAAGGATGATGCCGCCCTGCGCCGCGGTGACTTCGTTGAGGATGGCCTTCAGCCGCTCCTCGAACTCGCCGCGATATTTAGCGCCGGCGATCAACGCGCCGAGGTCGAGCGCGAGCAAGCTTTTGTCGCGCAGGCTCTCCGGCACATCGCCATTGACGATGCGCAGCGCTAGACCTTCGACGATCGCGGTCTTGCCGACGCCCGGCTCGCCGATGAGAACGGGATTGTTCTTGGTCCGCCGCGACAGAACTTGGATCGTGCGGCGGATTTCCTCGTCGCGGCCGATGACCGGATCAAGTTTGCCCGCACGCGCCGCCTCGGTGAGGTCGCGGGCGTATTTCTTCAAAGCGTCATAGGCGTTTTCGGCGGTCGGATTGTCGGCCGTGCGGCCCTTGCGCAAATCCTCGATCGCCGCGTTGAGCACCTGCGCCGTAACGCCGGCACGCTGCAAAATCTTGGCGGCCTCGGTGCCCTTTTCGAGCGCCAAAGCGAGCAACAGCCGCTCGACGGTGACATAGGAATCGCCCGCCTTCTGGGCGATCTGCTCGGCATTGTCGAAGAGCCGCGCGGTGGCCGGAGCGACATAAAGCTGACCCGCGCCCGATCCCTGCACTTTCGGCAGCTTGCTCAGCGCGAGTTCCGTCTGCGTGAGCGCCTCGCGGGCATTGCCGCCGGCCTTGGTGATAAGGCCGCTCGCAAGCCCTTCGGGGTCGTCGAGCAGCACCTTGAGCAGATGTTCGGGGGTGAATTGCTGGTTGTTCTCGCGGACCGCCAGCGATTGCGCGCTTTGCACGAAGCCGCGCGCGCGTTCGGTGTATTTCTCGAAATTCATTCTTTCCAGACCTCCCAATGGCAAGGCCGTCCATGCGTTCTAGCATGACGATTCCGCCTCGGCACGTCCGACAGCGGAGCTTACGGGAGATTTAGGAAAGCGGCGCCGGAATGGAAGATGGGCGCACGAACATCGCTGGCGCATCATTAACGATGTGCCAGCGTGTCGCGAGAATTTATTGTTATTCCTCGAGGGGCGCCTTGGTTTCGGTCTCGCCGAACTCGGGCTTGCGGCGGCGACGGCGCGGACGCATCGCGAACCCTTCGCCCTCACCCTCCGGCCGCGGCATGACCTCCGTGCCGACGGTTTCCTCCTCGGCCGGCAAATCCGCCTCCGGCTGAACGCGAACCGGCACCGGCGCCGTGATGAAGGCCGGCAGGCCCGAGCCATTGGCGGCGTCATCATTCACATTCGCGTTGCGCGATTCGTGCCGCTCGTAGCGCCCGCCATTGTCATAACGCGGCGCGTTGTCGCCACGGAACGGCGGGCGGCGGCCCTGCTCGCGCCCGCCATCGCGTCCACCTTGGCCGCTGCGCTCGCCATAGCCGCCACGGTCTTGGCCGCCACGCTCCTGACCATTGCGGTCATTGCGGTCGCTGCGGTCCTGACCATTGCGATCTTGGAAATTGCGGTTGTTGTTGCGGTCGCCACGCTCGCCGCGCGGCTCGTATTGCGGCCGCTCCTGATAATTGCCCTGGCCGTTGAAGTTGGGCTGGCCGTTCTGCGCCGGCGGCTGACCCGCGTAAGGCTGCTGCTGGTTCTGCGGCATACGCTCGGACGGGGAGGCGAACCGGTCGGTCATCCCGGTGAAATCGTCTTCGTCTTCGAGCTCCTCGGCCTCAGCCTCGGTGCCCTGGCGGTTATAGCCGGCGAATTGCGCCTGCTGGGCCTGCTGGGCCGCGGCGATGATGCGGAAATAATGCTCGGCGTGCTGCAGATAGCTCTCAGCCATCACCGGATCGCCGCCCGACTGCGCGTCGCGCGCGAGCTGGAGATATTTTTCGCCGATGTGGTGGGCCGTTCCCCTGATCTTCACGTCCGGACCGTTGGACTCATAAGAACGCGACAGCGGATTCGGCCCTTTGCGATTGTTATTGTTCCGGCCCCGCATGCGCTTGTTATTCTGGTTTGGTCTCATCGATCTTCCTTGGATGTTTCCCATAACCCATCTCTTCCGACGCTCGGGTCCACCCCGAGTCGGCACGACAAACCGTTAGCCCTAAGGCAAGAGGACAGGCTGGTTTCCGTTCTCCAGCTGCTAACGCAAAGCCTCCGGTATTAAGCACCGAAGGAGACCGGTCCCGCAGCTCCCGGGACCTCAGACGTTGGGGACAACCGCCTCAATCGCGCCGAGCACCTCTGGCTCGTGGGACGCGGAAATCATTCCTTCCGGACTTCCGGAGCGGGTGATCTCAACGCTGTCTCAATAAAACATTCGCGAAAAGCGATCTTTGCCAGGAACGTAATCGTTTTCCGCCCTGTCGCCAAGAACTTTCGCAAAATTTTTCCGCGCCCTGCGCCTATGTTGCGGATTTGCAACGCATTTGCCGGACAGCCAAGCTTACCGGCCTGCCGCGTGCTTATGCCCGCAACGTGCCGTCACAACGCGCACGTGGCCGCCAAAATCGCGCAGCCGTTCGCCCTGTTCCAATGTCCCGGTTACTTCAAGCAGCGCCGCAACCGAATCGGCTTGGCCTGCCCCCACCTCGAACGCGATAATTCCGCCGGGCTTCAGAAGTTGCGCCACGGCCGGCACTAAAATGCGATAGGCATCGAGCCCGTCCACACCGCCATCGAGCGCGCCGCGCGGATCATGCCCGCGAACCTCCGTCGCAAGCCCTTCGATCTCGCCGGTCGCAATATAGGGCGGGTTGGACACGATGGCGTCGAAGCGGCTTGCGAGCGGCATCGTCCAATCGCCACAGACGATCGCGCTGCGCCCTGCGAATCCAAGCGCCCTGAGATTATCGCGGGCGACGCGACAAGCGGCTTCGGACCGATCGACGCCAAGGCCGAAGGCCGAGGGCAATTGCGACAGAAGCGCGCCGAGAATCGCCCCAGAGCCGACGCCAAGATCGAGCAGATAAAGCGGCTGCCCTTCCCGTCCGGCCAAGGCCGCGCGCGTCGCATCGACCAAAATTTCGGTATCCGGCCGCGGATCGAGCACCGCGGGGCTCAGCGCGAAATCGAGGCCGTAAAATTCGCGGTGGCCCAAGATTCGCGCGACCGGTTCACCGGCCATTCGGCGTTGCGCCAAGTTGGCGAGAACCGCCGCATCGCCGATGGCATGCGCCGGATCGCGCACCAGATCGATATGGCCGATACCGAGACCGGCACATAACAGAAGCCGCGCATCGAGCGCCGGCGTCGCAACGCCCGCCGCAGCGAAAGCTTGCGTCAGTTCGCGCTGTGCCTCGGCGCGCGACAGCGACGGCGCTAGCGCGGCGAGCTTCGCGATCATGCCTTGGCGGCCGGGTCCGTCACGGCCTTGGTCAGCACGCGCGTCAGCCGGGCAGCGAAATCCGCCGCATTGGCGGGCTTCTCGCCATCGAGCAGCCGCGCCTCGTCGAAGACGAGCCAGATGATGTCGGCGAGCCCCGCGCTGTCGGCATGGCCGACTTGTTCGGCAAGCGCCGCGATCAGCGGATGCGCCGGGTTGATTTCGAGCACCGGTTTGGCGACGTCCTTCAATTGCCCATGCTCGGCCAGGATGCGTTCGAGCCTACGGTCGAAGCCATGCTCGGGCGCAATCAGGCAGGCGGGGCTTTCCGACAAGCGATCGGAGGCGCGCACGTCCGACGCCACGCTCTCCAGTTCCTGCTTCATCAGCGCAAAGAGCGACGCGAGCGCGGCGGATTGCGGCGCGGCCGTCCCGGTCTCGCCTTCGAGCAGCGGAATAGCTTTGATATCTGCTGCGCCCTGCGAGACCGACTTGAACGGCTTGCCGTCGTAACCGGCCGCAGTCGAGACCCAGAAGGCATCAACGGGATCGGACAGCAGAAGCACTTCAATGCCGCGCGCGCGAAACCCTTCGAGCTGCGGGCTGGCGGCGAGCGCCTTCGCGTTGTCGCCGTTGAGATAATAGATCGCCGTCTGGTTCGGCCGCAGCGCCGCGACATAGGCTGAAAGCGTGCGCTTGCCATCGGGGTCTGCGGTCGAGGTGAAGCGCGCGAGTTTGAAGAGCGCGTCGCGCCGCTCCGGGTCTTCGTAGAGCCCCTCCTTCAAGACGGCGCCGAAATTCTCCCAGACTTTCGCATAGGCGTCGGGATCGTTTTCTTCGAGCTTTGTCAGCTCGTGCATCACGCGGTTGGCAACGGCCTTCTTGATCGCGGCAAAGACCGGGCTTTGCTGGATCAGTTCGCGCGACATGTTGAGCGGCAGATCGGCGGAATCGACGACAAGCCGCACAAAACGCAGCCAGCTCGGCAGCAGGTCGGCATCGGCGGCGATCAGCACATGGCGGACATAAAGCTTGCCGCGGCCCTTGCGCGCCGTATCGAAGAGATCGAAGGGCCGCGAGCCCGGCACGAAGGCAAGCACGGTATATTCGTGCCGGCCCTCGGCGCGCCAATGCAGCGTCAGCGCCGGCGTATCGAACTGGCCGGCCAGGTCGCGGTAGAATTCCGTATATTCCTCTTCCGTCACCGCGCTCTTCGGCTTCGTCCAGAGCGCCGAGCCTTCGGTCAATCGGCGCGGTGCCTCGCCTGGCGCCTCGACGATCGCAATCGGCACGGTGATCGCGCTCGAATGTTCGCGCAGGATGCGCTCAACCTTGTTGGGCTCGAGATAGTCGGCCGCGTCCTCCCGCAGATGCAGGATCACGCGGGTGCCGCGCGTTGGCGCCTCGTCGAGCGCGAGCGGTGCGATCGAGAACGTCCCCTTGCCGTCCGAGCTCCAAAGAAAGGCCTCGCCCGAGCCCGCCTTGCGGGTCTCGACATCGATCCGGTCGGCGACCATGAAGGCCGAATAGAAGCCGATGCCGAACTGGCCGATGAGATCCTTGCCGGCCGCCGCATCCTCTTTCGCCTCGGCGTTGAGCTTATCAAGGAAGGCGCGCGTGCCGGAGCGGGCGATGGTGCCGAGCGATTGCGTCAGGTCCTGCTCGGACATGCCGATGCCATTGTCGGCCACGGTCAGGGTCTTGGCATCCTTGTCGAGCGCGACGGTGATGAGGAAATGGCTGTCGTCGGCCGTCAGCGCCGGATCGGCCAGTGCTTCGTAACGCAGCTTCTCGCAGGCATCGGCGCCGTTCGAGACAAGCTCGCGCAGGAAAATGTCGCGCTCGGAATAGACCGAGTGGACCATGAGATCGAGCAGCCGTGAGACATCGGCCTGAAACGCATGGGATTGGCTTTCCGCCGCCGCCATTTTCGAACATCTCCAAGTTCAGTTTCGAGCGGGTTTCGCGCCTGATATCGCTTTCCCCGCGCGTGAATTCAAGGCGAAGCTCGTGGCCGAGAGCGAACCGGAGGGGATAAAAAAGAGCCGGCTGAAGCAAGGCTTCGAGCCGGCTCTAAAACGTCGCCGCATCTCATGCGAGGCGGGCCCTTATCGCGGTCCCAACGGGGGGCTGGGGGGCTGACGAGTCCGGTGGGACCGTTTGGGCCCTTGGCGACGAAGTAGGAGTATCCTCAGCCATGGCGGCGCGCGCTAGGCTGTAAAAGGGCGAAACTGTGATTCGAAGAGTTGTCAACAAGGCCACGCTTGATGATTAATTACATTCCACTTCAAGGCCTTGCCGACCGCACCGCAAGCCTGGCCATGGCCCTTTGCAAGAAAAGTTGAGCGCAGCCTCGACTGTTTCGCCAACACGTCACAAGCGGCGCTTGCCGGCCTTCACGCTTTCCGTAATCATGGGCGATGGAGGACCTGGATGAGCATGGAGTCGGCGGACGAAAATTTTTCGGCGGCACGGGTGGTGCCGCTGTCCCGAAACGAAACGACCAACTCTCCCCGCCCCGCCTCCGCTGCGCCGGCGCAAGTCAGCTTTGATCGGCAAGAGCTGCGCGACATCCTCGATCTCTACGGCCGCAAAGTCGCAGCCGGCGAATGGCGCGATTATGCGATCGCCTTCACCAGTCAGAAGGCGGTCTTCTCGATCTATCGGCGCACCGCCGAATTCCCCCTCTATCGGATCGAGAAAAATCCGAAGGCGGCGCGCAAACAGGGCGCCTACAGCGTCATCGCCGCGACCGGCCTGATCCTGAAGCGAGGCTATGATCTCAAGCGCGTCATCAGCGTGCTGGAGAAAAAACTGAACCTCGTCTCCGGATGACAAAAGCCCCGCCGAAGCGGGGCTTTAATCTCATCGATCCCAAATCTTATCGATTCAAGCTTCGATCTTTAATCGTTGCGGGAGCCTGTGAGCTGCAGCAGCGCGGTGAAGATGTTGATGAAGTCGAGGTAGAGGCGCAACGCGCCGTTGACCGACTTCTTCGTCGCCGTCTCGTAGTCGTCGGAGGCGTAATACATCTCCTTGATCGCCTGGGTATCCCATGCGGTGAGGCCGGCGAAGATGATCACCGTCAAAATGCTCAACGCGAACTGGAACCCGCTGCTGTGCAGGAAGATGTTGACGATACTCGCGATGATGAGGCCGAAGAGACCCATCATCATGAACGACCCCATCGCCGAGAGCGAACGCGGCGTCGTGTAGCCGTAAAGGCTCAGGGCGCCGAACGAAGCCGCGGTGATGAAGAACGCACGGGCAATCGAATTGCCGGTATAGATCAGCACCAGCGTCGACAGCGACAGGCCCATCGCCGCCGAGAAGACGAAGAAGAGCGCACGCGCGGTCGAAGCCGCAACGCGGTTAAGTTGGAACGAGAAGAAGAACACGAGCGCCAGAGGCGCAAACACCACGAGCCATCGCAGCGGGCTGATATAAAGCGCCTGGCCGAACGACGTGAGATAGACGTGACCGAAGCGCGCAACCGCCAACGCCGGATCGTGCGTCACAGCCAGCATGTTCGCGCCATAGGCGAAGAGGCCGGTGATGGCGAGACCGATCACCATGTTGTTGTAGACGCCGAGCATATAGGAGCGAAGGCCCTGGTCGATCTGGGCACGGCCTGCCTGGGGTACCGCTTGTCCCCAGCCGGCGGTGTTGCGGTCGAAGTCGGACATTGTTTCCTCGTAAGTTAGGAGGCTTGATCACCTCCGGCCGCCGCGCTTTCGCCCGGCGGGAACATCGCCGGTAATATGGCCCAGCGCGTAATGCCGTACAAGGCCAGCCCCCGCTTCGCGACGCCACGAAACCTATAAATTTCGTAAGAATCGGGCGGGCTTTTGCCCAAGACTCCGCCATGTTCCGGCGACACCCAGGACGATTGCGGCAACGAGGGTCAGGAGGGCGGCGGCGAGCGCTTGCGGCCAGAGCCAGATGAAATCGAGCTTCATGACCAGCCGGACGACGGCAAGTGCGGCGGCGCTGCCGGCGACAACGCCGAATACCGCTGTCGCGGCGCCGATGAGACCAAATTCACAGATGAGCGCGGCAAGAAGCCGCCATCGTGTCGCGCCGAGCACTTTCAGCACGATGACATCATAAAGCCGCGCCCGCTGGCCCGCGGCCAAGGCGCCGGCGAGGACCAAAGTCGCGGCGATGAGGGCGATGCCCGCCGTGCCGCGCACGCCCGCCGACAGTTCATCGACCACCTGGCGCACCGCTTCGAGCGAATCCTTGACGCGCAGGCTCACGACATCGGGATAGGCTTTCGCCACATCGCGCACGAGGCGCCGTTCCGTTGCTTCCGTCGGCGGTGTCGCAAAGGTGAGCGTCGCGAGATTCGAATAAGGCGCGCCCTGAAAGGTCGCGGGCGTGAAGACAAGGACAAAGTTGATCCCGAGATTGGTCCAATCGACTTTGCGCAGATTGACGAGCCGCGCAGTAATTTCGCGGCCAAGCACGTTCACGCTGAGCTGGTCGCCAAGCTTGAGGCCAAGCCCCGCGGCGATATCCGAGGCCATGGAGACTTCGGCCGGTCCGGCATAATCCCGCGGCCACCAGGTGCCGGCAACGAGCCGGGAGCCCGCCGGTACATTCGACGAAAAGCTGATGCCGCGATCGCCCTGCAGAACCCAGGACGTGTCGCTGCTGACCTTGGCGTTTTCAGCCGGCGTGCCGTTGAGCCGAACGATCCGGCCGCGCAGCATCGGCACGAGTTCGATTTTGCCGCCCGCCGCATCTGCAAGAACAAAATCGCGGAAGGCCGGGGTTTGTTGTTTCTCGATGCCGAGAAAAAAGAAATCCGGCACGGTACCGGTCCGGTCGCGAAAGAGCTGGTGCAGATTGCCGTCGATGAGGGCGAGCGTCACGACAAGGGTCAACCCGAGCCCGAGCGACAGGACGATGACCGGCGTCAGCGCGCCCGGGCGATGGAGATTGGCGACGGCAAGTCGCAGTTCCATATTGCGCGGCCGAACTTTTTTCGCCGCCCTCGCGATGAGCGCCGCGGCGCCGCGGAGCAGGACGAAGGCGCCCAGCGCCGCGCCAAGAAAGATCAGCGCCAGTTTCTGGTTCGGCGCGAAGGCCACGATCGATACGGCGAGCCCCAAGACCGCAAGTCCGAACATGACAAGATAAAAGCGTTTCAGGCGTCGCTCCTGCGGCGCGACCTCATCACGAAACAGGGCCGAGACCGGCACATCGTGCGCACGGCCGAGCGGCAGCAGCGCGAACGCGAGAACCGTCAGCAGGCCATAGACAAGCCCCGCACCGATCTCCTGCGGAAAGATCTTCGGCGCGAATGGAAACGGCAGCGACGCGGCGAAAGCCGCATTCAGTACGAACGGCAGCAAGACCCCAAGCGCGATGCCCGCCGCCATGCCGAGCAATGCCATCGCCATCACTTCGGTCAACATCAGGCCGAAGACGAAGAAGCCGGACGCGCCCAGCGCTTTCAGCGTCGCGATCGTCGGCGTCTTGCGTTCGACGAAGCTCGCAACGCCATTGGCGACCCCCACGCCGCCGATCAGCAAGGCGCTCAATCCGACAAGGACCAGGAACTGGCTGAAGCGGTTCAAGTCGCGCGAGAATTCCGGCGAGACATTCTTCCAGGTGCGAATCTCAAAGCCGGCCGACGGGAGCGCTTTGCGAACCGCGGCGCGGGCTGCCTCAGGCGTTTCGCCGGCGCCAAGCGACACCCGGTAGAGCCAGCGCACCAAGGCGCCAGGCTGCAAAAGCCGCGTCGCCCGCAAGGCGGTCTCCGACATGATGACGCGTGGCCCGAAGCCGATCCCGGCGGCAAGCTTGTCGGGCTCGCTAGTCAGCACGGCGCGGAAGGCAAAGGTCGCAGACCCCACCATGAAACGATCGCCGGGCTTGAGATCGAGCCGCGCCGCGAGCGTCGAATCCGCCGCAACACCATAGGCGCCGTCACGCAGAGCGAGTACGTCCGGCAATTTTTGCAGCGGCGCCAAGCCGATTGTCCCGGCAGTCGGATAGGCCGCATCGACCGCCTTGATCTCGATCAGCGCCGCCTCGCCATCGGCGCGCCGTGCCATGGCCCGCATCAGCGCAACGCGGCTGACGCGACCGTGCGAGGCGAGCACGCGCAGCTCATCACTCGTCGCCTCGCGCTGGATGAGATCGAACGACAGATCGCCGCCGAGAATGACGCGGCCCTTCTCGACCAGGCCGTGCGACAGCGAACGCGTGATGGACCCTACGCCGACGATCGTCATCAGGCCGAGCGTCAGGCAGGCGAGCAACGTGAAAAAGCCGTTGAGGCCGCCGCGGAAGTCCCGTAGCGCCAGGCGGATGGCGAGCGGCCAGAGAAATGCGGCGCGGGAAGTCATTCTTTCGCCGTGCCACGCTTTTGTGGCGAAGTGGGGTCAGGCGAAGGTCAAGTTCTCGTGCAGCTCTTCGAGCGCGTCGTCCAATTCGACGGTGAAGCCGCTCTCGAAACTGCGCACCACCTGACCCGCATGCGAATCCGGCCAGCCCAGCAGGACACGCGTGCCGGCGCGCTGGATTTGCGCGGTGCGCAAAGTCGCGACCTTGTGCGAGAGCAAGGCGATCTTGGCCTGATAGAGCGTCGGATCATCGAACAGACGATAGAGGCAGGCGGGGTTACGCAAAGTGATGCGCGCGGTGAGCCGTTCGAGATTGCTGCGCTCATTCTCCGCCGTCGCGCCGGCCATGCGAAGCTCGGCGAGCTTCCTGACCAGCATCTCGTGATAGACAATATCCGGCGCCATCCAAAAGCCGCCCTGGCTGACGTTGCGCACGATGCCGCGGACAAAGCCGAAGAAATCGATTTCGAGACCGACCTTGGCGTTTAACAGCGACTCGCGGCCGGTCTTGGGGACTTCCCGGTAAGCGACTTCGATCCGGTCGGGTTCGACGCGCTTTGTTTCGCAATTGAGCCTAGTGCCGTTTGGCAGCGTACATTTTGCGCTGAAGGGCCGAAGCGTGGCGCGCGCGGCCGTGGCGGCCGAATGACGGTCGCGGGCCTGCAAGGGACGCATGACTGGCGTTGACGGCTCTGCGGCGGGCGAAACTGCTTTCGTCGCAGCACTTTCCGGCGCGCGTCCACGTGACTCGGGCGCCGGGTCAGCCAACTTCCAGATGCTAAACCGGTGCGTGGGTTTAGTCTGCGAATCCATTTGGTCTCAAAAGTACGAACGAGCAAAAACGACGCTGGATTTTCGCGGCTAAGTGTAATTTTTCGGTTAGCTTGCCGCGCTTTTCGTCAGATTCGATTCACCATTCGCTAACCATGCACCCGCGCGGTGCCGGTTTCGGAGGCCGCGAGATCGGGCGCGATGCGGCCCGATCGCAAGCGCAGAATGCGGTCGCAGCGCGAGGCGAGATTGGCATCATGCGTGACAAGAACCAGCGTCGCGCGGCGCGCCCGCTGCAAGCCGAAGAGCAGATCCATCACCATAGCGCCATTGGCTTCGTCGAGATTGCCGGTCGGCTCGTCGGCGATGAGAATCGCTGGATTGGGCGCGAGCGCGCGGGCGAGCGCGACGCGCTGTTGTTCGCCGCCCGAGAGCTCCGCCGGATAATGCGCCAGCCGGTCTTCGAGGCCGACGGCGGCAAGTTCGGCGCTCGCGCGCGCATAGGCCTTTTCATCACCCGCGAGTTCCAAGGGGATCGCGACATTCTCCAGCGCCGTCATCGTCGGGATCAGGTGAAACGATTGGAAGACAATGCCAATGCGCGCGCCGCGAAATTCGGCCAAAGCATCTTCGCTAAGCCGGTTTAAGACGGTGCCGTCGATCGTGACGGTGCCGGAATCCGGCCGCTCAAGCCCGGCCATGGCCATCAGCAAGGTCGATTTGCCAGAGCCCGAGGGGCCCGTCAGCCCCACGGCTTCACCCCGCGCGATGGTCAAAGAGAGGCTTTTCAGGATATGGACACGCGCCGCCCCGCGGCCGAGGCTCAAATCGACATTGTCAAAAATGATCGCCGCATCATCCATCGTCGCGTCCAGACTACGCTTGGCCTTCGGGCTCGCACTTGCGCTTTTAATTCCGGCGGTTTTCGGGCTTGGCGCGGCGCCCGCCAAGCCGATCAAGATCGTCGCCTTCGGCGACAGTCTCACCGCCGGTTATCTCCTGCCGGCCGATGCCGCCTTCCCCGCCGCGCTCGAAACGGCGCTCCGGCACGCGGGTTTTAACGTCAGCGTCGTCAATGCCGGCGTCTCCGGCGACACGGCCGAAGACGGCCTCGCGAGGCTCGATTGGTCGATCCCGGATGACACCGATGGTGTGATCCTCGAACTCGGCGCCAACGACATGCTGCGCGGCCTCGCCCCGGCGCATACACGCCAGACGCTTGATGCGATCCTTGCCAAGCTCGCGGCCCGCCACATCAAAGTGATGATTGCCGGCATGCGGGCCTCGCCCAGCCTCGGCGCCGACTATGGCCGCGCTTTCGATGCCATCTATCCCACGCTCGCGGCGAAATATCGGGTGCCGCTCTATCCGTTCTTTCTGCAAGGGGTCGCCGGCAACAAAAGCCTCGAACTGGCGGACGGCCTGCATCCGAACCGCGCCGGCGTCGCGACGATCGTCACGCAAATTCTACCGCTCGCTGAGAGCTTCGTGCGTTCGGTTGCGGCGCGATAATTTTTGGGCACTGGTCTTTCTCTCAAGGCGAAATCAGTCCAAAATAAAGCAGCGGGATCGATTCGGTGTGTTGACCTTAAAAGGCAATGTGCCAAAGGGTTTCGCGTGATGGCCGTGACCGTTTTCGCTCTCTGCGAGATGTGGTCGTGACTTGAGGAGGGACCTATGCCCCGTCTATTCACGGGCCTCGAGATTCCCTCTGACCTTGCCAGCGATCTCGGAATGCTGCGCGGAGGTCTCTCCGGTGCTCGCTGGATCGACACCGACTTCTACCACATGACTTTGCGCTTCATCGGCGACATCGACTACGCGACGGCGCGCGATGTCTGCGGCACCTTGGAGCAAATCCGCCGGCCGGCCTTCACGGTGACACTTGAAGGCATCGAGTCCTTCGGCGGCGGCAAGCCGCGCGCCATCGTCGCCAAGGCGAAGCCCGCCGCGCCGCTCGTCGAATTGCAGGCCGAGCAGGAGCGGCTGATGCGGCGCATCGGCATCCCGCCGGAGCCGCGCAAATTTACGCCGCATATTACGCTGGCGCGGCTGCGCGATGCGTCGAGTACGGCGGTCGCCGCTTATCTCACGACACGCGGCTTCTTTTCCCGCCGCTTCGAGGCGACACGATTTGTCCTGTTTTCGGCGCGGGCGGCAACCGGCGGCGGTCCCTATCTCGTCGAGGCGGCCTTTCCGCTCGGATAGGCTGGTGAAAAAAGCCGGTTGGCGTCTTATCTAATTCGCGGGAGCCGCGGACATGAATGCGGGACGCAAGACACCTTCGGAAATTGCCCGCCGGCTGGGAACGCGGGCCAAGCACCCATCGACTGGCGCCTGGCGGCGCGAGACCTTTACGCTGCCACGTGGCGAAGCGCGCGACAAAGCCCGCGAATGGTTCGCCGCTTATCCAAAAGCCGCCTATATGACCGAGATCGAATTCTGGCGCGAACTCGACGACGGGCAGATCGAATTCACCATCCGCCGCTTGCCGAGCGCCGACTGACGCTAGAGCGTCGATCGTTCAAATTGAATCGCTCGGCGCTTTTAAGCCTTTTTCATCGCATCGGATTTGTCCGAAAACCGCTTCGCACTTTTTCGGTCCGATGCTTTAGATCTCCGGAATGTCCGGCGTTTCCCAGGCGAGATGCTGGCCGGAATCGACCGCGATCATCTGGCCGGTGACATTGCGCGCCTCGACGAGAAAGAGCACCGCGTCGGCGATCTCCGCCGGCGCGACGGCGCGTTTGAGCAGCACGCCCGCAACCTCTTTCTCGAAACCGGCATTGCCTTGCGGCGTATTGGGCAAGACGGGGCCAGGCCCCACGGCATTGACGCGGATGCGACGCGGCGCAAGAGCCTGCGCCAAGGTCTGCGTCACCCACCAGAGGCCCGCCTTGGTGATGCTGTAGGAAAAGAATTGCGGGGTCGGCCGCCAGACCCGCTGATCGACGAGATTGACGATCACCGCCTCCTGCCCCTCCGGCACCTGATTGGCGAAATGCTGCGCCAGCAGCACCGGCGCGCGCAGGTTCACCGCCATCAGCTTGTCGAAGAGCGGGACATCGATCGCATCGGCCGCATCGCGCTCGAAGATCGAAGCGTTGTTGACGAGCACCGACAGCGGGCCGAGCGCGGCACGCGCCGCCGCGACAATCCGCGCGGGCTCAGCAGGATCGGCGAGCTCGGCGGCGATCGCCACGGCTTCGCAGCCCTGCGTCCGCAAATGCGCTGCCGCGGCTTCCGCCTCCGGCCGTGTCGCCTCGCTGCTGTGAATGGCGAGATCATAGCCCGCGCTGGCCAGCCGCTCGGCGATCGCGAGCCCAATTCGGCGGGCAGCGCCCGTCACCAGAGCAGCCTTGCGCGGCATGATTCTCTCCCCGACTTCCTTGCTCTCTTTAAGCAATTTTGCCGGGCTGGAAAATCGTGCCGGAAAATAACGCGGCGGCGGTGCGACGGTCACTTCGGTAACGCATTTCGCTAGAAATTTATTAACCAAACAATATTTGCAATTCAGATTTGAAGTATTCACCGCCCAGACCAAGCGTGTATTTCATGGTTTATTTTTATGGTAAACAATATATAACTCAAATATTTTTGTATTTTACAAATCTTTTATTTAAGTCTTAGGTAACCAGACCCGCTTAATCCTCGCCCTCGAGAGTTCTTGTACGAGGTGAGGAATGAAACGCGTCCTTCTGGCAGCCGTATTTGTGGCAGCGAGCTTCCCGGCCTTGGCCGCCGATCTGCCGCCCTATTCGCCGGCGCCTTATTACCAGCCGGCGCCGATCTTCACGTGGACGGGCGTCTATGTCGGCGCCAACGCCGGCTTCGGCTTCGGCCGCTTCACCAACGGCGGCGAGGCATTTTTTGGCAATACGGATGGCGGCCTCTTCGGCATTCAGGCGGGCTATAATTATCAGTCCGGCCCGCTCGTCGCCGGCATCGAAGGTGACATCGATTTCGGGGGTGTCAGCGGCTCGAACAGCCCGTGGGGCAATATCCACGGCAATGGCAATATCAATGGCGAAGGCTCGATCCGTGCCCGCTTCGGCTATGCCTTCAACCAGGCGCTCATCTATGTCACCGGCGGCTATACCGGCGCGAACCTCAAAGGCTCGGTCACCGACTTCGGGACCTCACCGAACATCTATGCCAACGAATCGACCTTCTTGAACGGGTGGGTGATCGGCACCGGCATCGAAGTCGCGGTGACCCGGCAGATTTCCGTCAAGGCCGAATATCTCTTCAGCGACTACGGCGGCGGCAATCTGTTCAACGGCACGCCGGTCTACATGCACCCCGGCCTCACGCTTTCGACGCTGCGAGCCGGCGTCAATTATCACTTCTGATTGCTGGCGCAGAGGGGACCGGCGCGCACCTCAAAGCACGCGCCGTCCCGATTCGCGGCTTAAACGAGGTGCAGATCGACAGCTTTCGGACCCTTGCCCTTCTTGTCCGGCTCGGTCTCGAAGCTCACCCGCTGGCCTTCATTAAGGGACGACAGACCGGCACGCTCCACAGCAGTGATGTGGAGGAAAATGTCGGGGCCGCCGCTATCGGGGGTGATGAAGCCAAACCCTTTGTTGGCGTTGAAAAATTTGACGGTTCCCTGCTGCGGCATATTTCTCTCCCTGACTTTCCAACGCCGGCATTTTTGGCCAACGCATTATTCCTCAGGGCACCGCAAAAGCCTTGTTCCCGCGCGGCCCGCAAGCCCGCCTTTCGGTCAGTGCCTGACGAGCCATGCGACGTCTGCGTCACCCTGGCCCATGATCGCCATGGTTTTGGCAAGATACGGCAAAATCTTTTGCGCTTCTACGGCAAGTGTATAGGGCGGATTGAGAATTATCAGGCCATTGGCGGCCAGAGGCGCATCCGGGTGCGATGCAGCGACGGCCAAACGAAGGTCGAGCGCATTCCCGACCCCAAGGCCGGGCAGGGCCGCACCCAGCGCCGCCCGAAACCGCGCGACCGCGCCAAGATCCTTCACCGGAAACCAGATCAGATAGGTCCCGGTCGGCCATTTCGGCACCGCGAGCGCAAGCGCGGCCTTTAGATCGTCGAATTCCGTTTTCGACTCGAACGGCGGATCGATGATCACGACCCCTCGACGCTCGCGCGGCGGCACGAAGGCGTTGAGCGCCCGGTAGCCATCGATCTCGACGATCTTCACCCGCGGGTCGCGGCTGACGTCGCGGCGGCCGCGCAGCGCCGCGATGACGTCGGGATGCGCGTCACAGAAGATCATCCGGTCCTGCGGCCGCGAAAGCTTCAAAGCCAGCGCCGGCGAGCCCGGATAAAGCGGCGGCGTGTTACCGAACAATTGCGCGACCGTCGCGAGATAGGGCGCGAGCAAGTCCGCGATCTCCGGCGGTGGCGCGGCCTCGAGAAGCCGTCCGATGCCGCCGCGCCATTCGGCGGTCTTTTCCGCCCGCTCGCTCGAAAGATCGTAGACGCCCTCTCCGGCATGCGTGTCGATGACGCGGAACGGCGTATCTTTCTGGCCGAGATAGACGAGAATGCGCGCCAGGATCGCGTGTTTGAAGACGTCGGCGAAATTGCCGGCGTGAAAGGCGTGGCGATAATTCATTCGCTTTTATTACCGCATCGGCGCGACGGCGATGTCCTGCGTGCGGCATGTATGGCGCGCAACGTCCGGGCAAGGCACGAAGGAGCGCACGTCCTTCGACAGGCAGATGCGGACTTCCGACAATTCGCCGTTGACGCATTCGACCGACAGCATGCCCGGCCGCAGCCGCGGATTGGCGGCGATGAAGGCGCGCTCGATATCGAGCGCCGTCGTGTCCTGCTCGCTCTGCGCATTCTGGAACATCGGCGGCGTGACGACGAGATCGCGGGCACGGCGGACATCGGCGAAATAAGCGGCGGGACTCTTGCCGGAACAGGTGCCGTGCTTGCGCCATTCGTAACGCGCAAGCCCGATGTCCGGATAGAGCCCGCGGGTCGATTCGAGCACGAGCCAGGACGGCGACGTGACGCCGCCGCAATCCGATGGATAGCCCTGGTTGTCCTGCGGCCATAGGCCATGCACGACGAAGCCGAGATTGGCGCCGCTGCGGCATTGATCGGGGGCCTTTTCGGCGCCGCCCAGATCGCAGAAGCCCGGCGACCAGGACAGCGAGAAGACATAAAAGTCGAAATCCCCGGAGGCGCTGGCACCGCCGGACGGGAGGGCGCTTCCGGCGTTCGGCGACCAATCGCCGGTGCTGCCTTGGCCGGCCGGAGCCGGATTATTGTTGGGCGCTGGCGCCGGCAGCGGCTTCTTGTCGGCGCAATTGTCGAGAATGCAGCCGGAATATTGTGCGGCGCCCGCGAGCGGCCAAAGCACCAGGGCGCCGAGCGCGAGAGCCGCAAATCGGCGGATAAAAATCGCCTTGCCGGCGCTCACGGCCGCGCGTCGCGGCAATATCCGCCATAGGCCAAATTACGATCGAGCCCGGCGACGCACCATTCGACGTCGTAGCTGAAGCCGATGAAGCCCGCGTCCTCGACGATCGAATAGGTGACGGGACGGACGGACTGATTGTTGAGATAGACCCGGCCCTCGCAATAGCGTCGCGGGATGTAATCGAGACCTTGCGACCGGAAGCCGGTTTCGCGGACGTCGCCGAGGTTCACGATTTCGAGGCCGGATTTCCAGAACTCGGTCTCGCGATCGTGAAACAGGGAGCGGATGCGCTCGAAGACGCCTGGATCTGAACAGGTCGGCAGAACGCCGGCGTAGTAATCATAACGCCGCTCGGCGGGAACGATGGGGCGCGCCGCCGCCGCGAAGGGGGCCGCGCAGAAGGGCGCCGCGACTAGCGCGGCTGTCAGACCAAACAGCGCGCGGCGCGCCAAGGCGGGAAACTGGGCCATCTCGATCTCCGGAATGAAGCGCCGAGACGATGCTTCGCGGCGCTGCGAGCGTCAAGCCGAGGACGCTCGCCTGTCCACCGGCGTTGCCCGGAAGCCACGATCGAAGCTTAAACGTCGCTTTAGAGCAACGCCTCCGGACTTTTGCTCCCGTCCTGTGGACTTCGGCACAGCCGTTGCGGATATGGCCAGGCATAAGCCGCCCTACCTCGCAAAGCGTCGCATGCGGGGTCATGGGCGTGTCTTTCTGAGACGCCCGCTGTGCCAAACGTCAGGACGGCCTTCGATATGTTTCGTGGCAAGACAGAGCCCGGGCCACGCGCTGCCGATGCGAACTGGGCAAACGCCCTGCCGCGCGGCAGCACCGTTTTGTTGCGCGGCGGCTTCGCGTTCTTTGCCGCGATGGCCGATTTTGCCGCCATCATCGCCTGTGCCTATCTGGCGCATGTCGCGCTCAACGGCGCGCCCATGAGCCTGCCGCCCGGCACCTATGCCCGGATTGGCCTTTTGACTGCGACCTTCTTCACCTCGGTCGCGGCGATCCGCGGCGATTACGCGGTGATGAAATATCTCACCTTCGACCACCTGCTGCAGCGCGCGCTCATTCCCTGGGCGATCGCCCTGCTCTGCACACTCGTTCTCCTGGTGTCGCGCCGGCCGCTGTCGAATGCCGACCCGCTGGCCCTGTTCATCCTCTTCGTCGGCGGCTTTCTCGCGATCGACATTGTCCGGCTGCTTATTACGATCAACACCCGCGCCCGCGCTCGCTCGGGCCAGCTCGCGGTGCATCGCATCTTTTTGCTCGGTTACGAAAAGGATATCGAAGCCTTCTCCAAGCGCTTCGAACCCTGGGCCTTCGGCGTCCATATCGTCGCCGCGGCGGTGCTGCGCGGCCCGGATAATCTCGACGAAGATCTCGCCCTGGCGCGCGCCTCAGCGCGCATGCTCGGTCCCGACGATGTCTTCATCCTGGTCCCGTGGAACGACAAGACCGCCATCGACGCCGCGATCCAGGCCTTCCTGCACGTGCCGACCTCGATCCATCTTGGCCCCGAACGCGTGCTCGACCGTTTCACCGATGCGCGCATCGCCAAGATGGGTCCGGTGTCGAGCCTCCACATCGTCCGCGACCCGCTAACCCTGGCGGAGCGCATCGCCAAGCGCAGCTTCGACATCCTCTTTTCGGGACTGGGCCTGATCCTGCTGTCGCCGCTGTTCCTCATGATCGCGCTGGCGATCAAGCTCGAAAGCCAGGGGCCGGTGATCTTCAAGCAGCGGCGCTACGGCTTCAACCAGCAGCCGTTCCGCATCTACAAATTCCGCTCGATGACGACGCTGGAGGACAGCGCCAATCTCACGCTGGTGAAGCAGGGCGACAGCCGCGTGACCCGCGTCGGCGAGTTCATCCGCGCTCGCAACATCGACGAGCTGCCGCAGCTCTTCAACGTCTTACGTGGCGACATGTCGCTCGTCGGCCCGCGGCCGCATGCGCTGGTCATCGATCAGATGTTCGAGCGCCGCATCGCGCTCTATGCGCGCCGCCACAACATGAAGCCGGGCATCACTGGCTGGGCGCAGATCAACGGTTATCGCGGCGGCATGAGCGACGTGCGCATGCGCGCCCGGGTCGAGCACGATCTCTATTACATCGACAATTGGTCGATGTGGCTCGACATCGAAATCCTCTGGCTGACGCTGACCAGCAAGCGCGGCTATACCAACGCCTTCTGACGGCCCTTGCCGACATCGGCCTTCTGATAATCCTTGATGTCGGCGAAGACGATCTGCGGCCACTTCTCCTGCTCGTAGCGCAGGTCCCAGGCCGAGGCCGCGAGATAGACCGGCGCGCCGTCGAGATCGACCGCCATCGAGGCCGGATAGGCGCGCATGAATTTCTCGAGCTCGGCCGGATTTTCGGCGCTGATCCAGCGGGCGAGCTCGAAGCGCGAAGTCTCAAGCGTCACTTGCAGCCCATATTCGGCCGCAAGCCGCTCGACCAGAACGTCGAGCTGCAACGCGCCGACGACGCCGACCATCGCATTCGAGCCGTCGTTCGGCAGAAAGAGCTGCACGACGCCCTCCTCCGCCATCTGCTGAAGCGCCTCGCGTAATTTCTTCGCCCGCATGGCATCGGAGATTTTCACCCGGCGCAGGATT
>Ga0153954_1000846_pt1 | contig 20149 bp, 16 predicted proteins | sample TSFL038MetaG_FD_102277 | JGI IMG/M metagenome (GOLD analysis project Ga0153954, IMG submission 102277) | Attine ant fungus gardens microbial communities from Florida, USA - TSFL038 MetaG | ecosystem: Host-associated > Fungi > Mycelium > Unclassified | place: USA: Florida, Wekiwa Springs State... | reverse complement strand
TGCTCACCCAGCTGGAGGACAAACTCGGCCTGGATCGCCGGATTCGTCTCGAAGTACTCATCGAGGAGGTCGAGGGGTTGGCCAACGCCGAGGAGATCGCCAAGGCCAGCCCGCGGATCGACGCGCTGATCTTCGGAGTCGGCGATTTCTCGCTGTCCCAGGGCGCGCGGGTGGACACCAACTTCGTACCGATCTGGGATTACCCGGGCGACTTCTGGCACTACGCCCGCAACAAGGTTCTGGTCGCGGCCCGCATCGCCGGCATCGAGGCCATCGACTCGCCCTACCCCGACTACGCGAACCTGGACGGTTACGAGCGCGAAGCCCGCCAGTCGTCGCTGTACGGCTTCACCGGCAAATGGGCGATCCACCCCACCCAGATTCCGGTCGCCAACACGGTGTTCTCACCGACGGCAGCGGAGATCGCCCTGGCCGAACGCAACATGGCCGCCTACCGCGAGGGCGAGGCGAAGGGGCTGGGCGCGGTCGGCGTCAACGGCGTGTTGGTCGACGCCGCGCACGTGAAGATGGCGCAGAACACCCTGGCGCGGGTGGCGCTGATCGACGGGGGATAAGTACTCCTCGCGGTACAAACGGGCCCTACCCTGGAACTGAACTGCGACAACCCTCGCCGAAGTGTGCGATTGAGCTTTGTCGGCGCCGGCGCGACCTGAGGATCCTTGCCTGACGGGAACGCGATCGACAGCCCGGTACTGTAGTGCCGTCTAAACGGGCGAGACGGCGGGAAGCGATAGATAGTGCAGACACACGAGATCAGGAAACGCTTCCTCGATCACTTCGTGAAAGCGGGCCACACCGAGGTACCCAGCGCTTCGGTGATCCTGGATGACCCCAACCTGTTGTTCATCAACGCCGGCATGGTGCAGTTCGTGCCGTTCTTCCTGGGCCAGCGCACCCCGCCATACGCCACCGCCACCAGTGTCCAGAAGTGCATCCGTACTCCGGACATCGACGAAGTGGGCATCACCACCCGGCACAACACCTTCTTCCAGATGGCCGGGAACTTCTCGTTCGGCGACTATTTCAAGCGCGGGGCGATCGAGCTCGCCTGGACGCTGTTGACCAACAGTGTCCAGGACGGGGGATACGGGCTGGACCCCGAACGGCTTTGGGCCACCGTCTATCTCGACGATGATGAGGCCATTGCGCTGTGGCGGGAGATCGCGGGACTACCGCTTGAGCGGATTCAGCGCCGCGGCATGGCCGACAACTACTGGTCGATGGGCATCCCCGGGCCCTGCGGCCCATCCTCGGAGATCTACTACGACCGCGGACCCGAGTTCGGTGTCGACGGCGGACCGGTGGCCAACGAGGACCGCTACATCGAGATCTGGAATCTCGTGTTCATGCAGAACGAGCGGGGCGAAGGAACCTCCAAGGAGGACTTCGAGATCCTCGGCCCGCTGCCGCGCCAGAACATCGACACCGGGATGGGCGTCGAGCGGGTCGCTTTCCTGCTTCAGGGCGTGAACAACGTCTACGAGACAGACCTCGTTCGCCCGGTCATCGATCTGGTCGCCACCCGCGCGCCGCGCGGCTACAACAGCGGCAACGACGCCGACGACGTCCGGTACCGGATCATCGCCGACCACTCCCGCACCGCCGCCATTCTGATCGGTGACGGCGTGAGCCCCGGTAACGACGGCCGCGGCTACGTGCTGCGCCGACTGCTGCGGCGGGTGATCCGCTCGGCCAAGCTGCTGGGCATCGACGACGCAATCGTCGGTGATCTGATGGCGACGGTGCGTGACGCGATGGGTCCGTCGTATCCGGAACTGGTCACCGACTTCGACCGGATCAACCGGATCGCGGTCGCCGAGGAGACCGCGTTCAACCGCACCCTGGCCTCAGGCTCCAAGCTGTTCGAGGACGCCGCGGCGGCCACTCGGTCCGCCGGGGTCACGGTGCTGTCGGGCAGCGACGCCTTCGCCTTGCACGACACCTACGGTTTCCCGATCGAACTCACCCTGGAGATGGCCTCGGAGGCCGGACTGCAGGTGGATGAGGCCGGGTTCCGCACGCTGATGGCCGAGCAGCGTCAGCGCGCCAAGGCCGACGCCGCCGCGCGCAAGCACGCCCACGCCGACCTGAGCGCCTACCGGGAACTGATCGACGCCGGGCCCACCGAGTTCACCGGGTTCGACGAGCTCACCACCGAAGCGCGCATCCTGGGTATTTTCGTCGATGGCAAGCGAGTGCCGGTGGTGGCGCACGAGGACCAGAAGGACCAGAAGGACCAGAAGGGCCAGAAGGGCCAGAAGGGCCAGAAGGGCCAGAAGGGCATAGCCGCGGACAACGTCGAGCTGGTGCTGGACCGCACGCCGCTCTACGCCGAGGCCGGCGGGCAGATCGCCGACGCGGGCACCATCAGCGCCGGAATGGCCCGCGCGGCTGTCACCGACGTGCAGAAGATCGCCCAAACGTTGTTCGTGCACCGGGTCAACGTGGAGTCCGGCGAATTCGTCGAGGGGGACACCGTCATCGCGGCGGTGGACCAGGCCTGGCGCAAGGGCTCTACTCAGGGGCATTCCGGTACGCACATGGTGCACGCCGCACTGCGGCAAGTACTGGGGCCCAATGCTGTTCAGGCTGGTTCGCTGAATCGGCCGGGCTATCTGCGTTTCGACTTCAACTGGCAGGGCGCGCTCACCGACGACCAGCGTCAGCAGGTCGAGGAAGTCACCAACGAGGCGGTCCAGGCGGACTTCGAGGTCCACACCTTCACCGAAGAGCTGGAGAAGGCCAGGGCCATGGGCGCCATGGCGATGTTCGGTGAGAAGTACCCCGAGAAGGTGCGTGTCGTCGAGATCGGCGGCCAGTTCTCGCTGGAACTGTGCGGTGGCACCCACGTGCATAACTCGGCGCAGATCGGTCCGGTGACCATCCTGGGCGAATCGTCGGTCGGCTCCGGGGTGCGGCGCGTCGAGGCCTATGTCGGTCTGGACTCGTTCCGGCATCTGGCCAAGGAGCGGGCGCTGATGGCCGGGCTGGCCTCTTCGTTGAAGGTGCCCTCGGAAGAAGTGCCGGCCCGCGTGGCCAACCTGGTCGAGCGCCTCAAGGCCGCCGAGAAGGAATTGGACCGCGCCCGGCTGGCGAGCGCTCGAGCGGCTGCGTCGAATGCCGCCGCCGGCGCCGAGCAAATCGGTAACGTGCGCCTGGTGGCGCAGCGGATGTCGGGCGGTATCGGCGGCGGCGACCTACGTTCGCTGGTCGGCGACATCCGCGGCAAGCTGGGCGAGGAGCCCGCAGTGGTGGCGCTGATCGCCGATGGCTCGGATTCGCAAGGCAGCGTGCCCTACGTGGTGGCCGCCAACGCCGCCGCGCAGGAACTCGGGTTGCGCGCCGACGATCTGGTCAAAGACCTGGCGGCGGCGGTGTCGGGTCGCGGCGGCGGTAAGGCAGACCTGGCGCAGGGCTCCGGTAAGGACACCACCGGGATCGATTCCGCGCTGGCGGCGATCCGCGCCGCGGTCGTCCGGAGCGCGCCGGCGTGACCTCACCCCACCATCGCACCCCGGACCGGCCCGGCGGGCCGGACGATCCCGGTCGCGGGCGACGGCTCGGGGTGGATGTGGGCAGTGTGCGCATCGGGGTGGCCTGCAGCGACCCCGACGGACTGTTGGCGACGCCGGTCGAGACCGTGCGACGGCACTCATCCGGATCCCACCTGCGCCGGCTGGCCGATCTGGCCGACGAATACGACGTCGTCGAAGTGGTGGTGGGGTTGCCGCGCACCCTGGCGGATCGAGCGGGCTCGGCTGCCGAGGACGCCATCGCGGTCGCCGACGACCTGATCCGGGTGCTGGCCGGGCGCCGTCGGCGCGCCCCGGTGCGGCTGGCCGACGAGCGCCTGAGCACCGTCAGCGCGGCGCGGTCGCTGCATGCGGCCGGGATGCGCTCCAAGCGTCAGCGTTCGGTGATCGACCAGGCCGCCGCTGTGACGATTCTGCAGAGCTGGCTCGACCAGCGCCGGACGCTGGCCACACCGGCCCCGGCTGAGCCGACGGAGGACAACGGTGTCTGACGAACAACCCCGGACGGCTGACGACAAGTCTGGGAAGAAGGCCAAACCCGTTGCGGTGGGGCCGCCGAGACGCCGGATGAGCCGGACCCAGCGGGCGCGTGAGGACCGGCGGCAGCGCCAGCACAACCGGCACCGCCGGGTGGCCCGGTCCCTGGGAGTCGCGCTGATCGTCCTGGTTGCGATCGCCGGGGTGTTTCTGGGGTCGAAGTACTGGCACGCCAGCGGTCCCGCCGTCGACTTCACCGGCGACGGCGGCCAGCAGGTGCTGATCGAGGTGCACGAGGGTGACTTCACTACCGCGATCGCCGAAACCATGCTGGACGCGGGGGTGATCGCCAATGTCAAAACGTTCCTGGGCGCCGCGCAGGGCAACGCCGCGATCGCGGCGATCCAGCCCGGCTTCTACCGGCTCCGGGCCGAGATCCCGGCCGCCACCGCGGTGCACCAGCTCACCGATCCGGAGAATCGGGTGGGCAAGCTGGTGATTCCGGAGGGCCGTCAGCTTGACGACACCCGGGACATGAAGACCGATCGGGTGACCCCGGGGGTGTTCACCCTCATCGCGGAGGCCAGCTGCCTGGACCTCAACGGTGATCGCACCTGTCTCAAAGCCCAAGATCTGCGTCGAGCCGCGGAGATCGAGACGCCGCAGGCACTGTCGGTGCCGGATTGGGCGCTTGGGCCTGTCACGAACATGGGGCGCGATCACCGCCGCATCGAAGGGCTGATCACAGCGGGCACCTGGAATGTCGACCCGACCGCGCCGGCCCCCACCGTGCTGTCCAAGCTGATCAGTCAGAGCAGCGCGGAGCTCGACAAGTCTGGCCTGCTCGGCACCGCCGAGCAGATGGGCATGACTCCCTACGAAATGCTCGTGGTGGCTTCGCTGGTGCAACGCGAAGCCCTGCCGCACGACTTCGCCAAGGTGGCCCGGGTGATCGACAACCGGCTGGGGGAGCCGCAGCGGCTCGAGTTCGACTCGACGGTCAACTATCCGCTGGACCGTCAAGAGGTGGCCACCACCGACGCCGACCGGGCCAAGGTGACGCCGTGGAACACCTACGCCTCCGACGGTCTGCCGGCCACCCCGATCTGCTCACCGGGAGTGGACGCCTTGCATGCCGCCGAGCATCCCGAACCGGGCGACTGGCTGTACTTCGTGACGATCGACAAGGACGGCACCACCCTGTTCACCCACAACTATCAGCAGCACCTGAACAACATCGAGATGGCGCTGGACAACGGTGTCCTCGACAGCTCCCGCTGAGTCCGGACCGCGCCGGGCCGCGGTGCTGGGGTCGCCGATCGCCCACTCGCGCTCACCGCAGTTGCATCTGGCGGCCTACCGGGCGCTCGGTCTGCAGGACTGGACCTATGAGCGCATCGAGTGCGGTGCCGAGGAGCTGCCCGGGTTGGTCGCCGGCTTCGGGCCGGAATGGGTCGGTGTCTCGGTCACCATGCCGGGCAAGTTCGCGGCCCTGGCTTTCGCCGACGAACGCACCCGACGCGCCGAGCGGATCGGCTCGGCGAACACGCTGGTGCGTACCGCAACCGGATGGTTGGCCGACAATACCGACGTCGACGGGGTGAGCGGGGCGCTCGGTTCGGTGCCGGGGGCAGCAATGGTGCTGGGCTCAGGGGGCACCGCCCCGGCCGCGGTGGTGTCGCTTGCCGAACTGGGCGCCAGCCACATCACGGTGGCCGCACGCAACGCCGAGAACGCCGCGCGGGTGGTGGCATTGGCCACCGAAGTCGGCGTGCCGGCCCGCTTCTGTGCGCTCGATGATCCCGACCTGGCCGCGGCGGCCGCCGACTCCTCGGTGCTGGTCAGCACACTTCCGGCCGACGTCGCCGCCCGCTATGCACCGGTCCTGGCCGGTGTGCCGGTGCTGCTGGACGCCATCTACGACCCGTGGCCGACGCCGCTGGCGACCGCGGTGAGTGCCGCTGGCGGCACTGTGATCAGCGGCTTACAGATGCTGTTGAATCAGGCGTTCACGCAGGTCGAGCTGTTCACAGGTAGACCTGCGCCTCGCGCCGAGATGACTTGCGCGGTCGCCGACCTCGCCTGAGCATGGCGCTATGGAGGGGCCGGAAGCGGTGGCGGCGGGGTCGGTGCTGGCATGGCTGATGCTGCTGAGCGGATACGACATCCGGCAGCGCCGGCTGCCGAATTGGTTGACGCTGCCTGCGGCGTTGCTGGTGCTGGCGGTGGCTGTCGCGGTCGGCCGTGGGCCCGCGGCGCTGGCCGGCGCGGCGGCGCTCGCCGGGGTCTATCTGGTCGTTCACCTGATCGCCCCGGCCGGATTGGGTGCCGGCGACGTCAAGCTGGCGGTCGCGCTCGGGGCGCTGACCGGTTCCTTCGGCGCCGATGTGTGGCTGCTGGCCGCGGTGGCCGCTCCGCTGCTGACCGGACTGTGGGGGCTGTTCGTGGTAACGGCGGGGCGCGGGCGGACGGTGCCCCATGGGCCGTCGATGTGCCTGGCCAGCGCGCTCGCGGCGGGCCTGGGCATGTGTTGAACAGGCGCGTGTCGACGGCTGTTCAGGGGTGTGAAGCTCAGGAAACGCAAATTAACGTCGGGTGTGACCTTGCCAGAAAACGTTTGCCGCTCAGCCCATTATTAGGTAATATCGACTGTATTGAACTGCTGCTGACCGGTGTATAGCCAGAGGGGGTGACCGTGAAGCGAGCTGTAATTGGGGGCGTGGTAGCTGCTGCGGTTGTCGTCGGTGGGGGCATCGTTCTTGCCGGCAACATGGTATCCCCGTCCTTGCCTGACGTGCAGGTGCCGGCGATTCAGCTGTCCAGCGCAGAAGGAAACGACGCCACCGTGCAGTGGTTGGACCTGTTCGCGCAGACCTCGGCCGCCAATGCGGACTCCTTCGGCGGCTATCTGTTGGACCCGAGTTCCGCTGTCCCGCCGGGTGAATCGCCGTTAGTGTTGATCGACCCGGAGACCTCCGCGGAGGACTTCGACCAGATCCTCGACGGGGTGGTTGGCAATGTCGGTAGCCAACTGAACGCGGTGACCTGGCCGAGCAACGGCCCCGATGCCGTCACCTACCTGATCCTCAAAAACGGTTCCTGAACCCGGGCGAACCTCGTTTCGGGGTGGCGGGACCTGATCGAATCTCGGTTGTCGATGCACTGAGCAGCCTGGGTGTGCAACCGTAAACTCCTCCAAGCCCGGGCGGGCCTGACCGGCATGGGAAGATGGGACACGTGTTGCGTTGGATAACCGCCGGGGAATCGCACGGTCGCGCGTTGGTGGCCATGGTCGAGGGCATGGTCGCCGGAGTGGCCGTTACCTCGGCTGACATCGCCGATCAGCTTGCTCGCCGCCGCCTGGGCTATGGCCGCGGGGCCCGGATGAAGTTCGAGGCCGATGCGGTCACCGTGCTGTCGGGGGTGCGGCACGGTATTACCCTGGGCGGCCCGATCGCAGTCGAGATCGGCAACACCGAATGGCCCAAGTGGGAGACGGTGATGTCGACCGATCCGGTCGATCCAGCCGTGCTGGACAGCGAGGGCGGTGCCCGCAATGCGCCGCTCACCCGGCCTCGGCCCGGCCACGCCGACTTCGCCGGCATGCTCAAATATGGCTTCGACGACGCCCGCCCGGTGCTCGAACGTGCCAGCGCACGCGAGACGGCCGCCCGCGTCACCGCGGGCACTATCGCCCGGGCGTTCCTGGACCAAGCTCTGGGTGTTCAGGTGATCTCCCACGTGATCTCGATCGGCGACTCCGGTCCCTACGACGGTCCGGTGCCGCAACCGGCCGACCTGGCCGCCATCGATGCCAGCCCGGTGCGTGCCTTCGACGCGGCCGCCCAGGAATCCATGATCGCCGAGATCGAGGCGGCCAAGGCCGACGGCGACACCCTGGGCGGTGTGGTCGAGGTGGTCGTGTCTGGTCTGCCGATCGGCTTGGGCTCCTTCATCAGCGGTGACGACCGGCTCGACAGTCAGCTGGCTGCCGCGATCATGGGCATCCAGGCGATCAAGGGTGTCGAGATCGGCGACGGTTTCACCACCGCTCGGCGGCGCGGCAGTGCGGCCCACGACGAGATGTACCCCGGGCCCGACGGGGTGGTGCGCTCCACCAACCGGGCCGGCGGCCTCGAAGGCGGCATGACCAACGGTCTGCCGTTGCGGGTGCGTGCTGCGATGAAGCCGATCTCCACGGTGCCGCGGGCACTGGCCACCGTCGACATGGCCACCGGCGAGGAAGCGGTCGCGATCCATCAGCGCTCCGATGTGTGTGCGGTGCCGGCTGCCGGTGTGGTGGCCGAAGCGATGGTGGCGTTGGTGCTGGCCCGCGCCGCGCTGGCCAAGTTCGGCGGCGACTCGCTGGCCGAGACCCGGCGCAACATCGAGGCCTACCGACGTTCGGTGGCCGAGCGCGTGCCGGCGGCCGACCAGGAACGGGCCTCGGGGTAGGCAATGGCGCCCAGAGCGGTTCTGGTGGGGTTGCCCGGGGCGGGGAAGTCCACGATAGGACGGCGCCTGGCCAAGGCTCTCGACGTTGAGATGCTCGACACCGATGCCGCCATCGAGGCCCGCACCGGTCGCACTATCGCCGAAATCTTCGCCACCGATGGCGAACCGGAGTTCCGTCGTATCGAAGAAGAGGTCATTAGGGAGGCGCTGACCGAGCACGACGGAGTGTTGTCGCTCGGTGGCGGAGCCGTCACCACCCCCGGGGTGCGCGAAGCGCTGGCCGGACACACGGTGGTGTTCCTGGAGATCAGCGCCGACGAAGGCGTGCGGCGCACCAGCGGCAGCACGGTACGGCCGCTGCTCGCCGGTCCCGGTGGGGCCGAGAAGTTCCGTGAGCTGATGTCCCAGCGAGTGCCGCTGTATCGCAGGCTGGCCACGATCCGGGTCAACACCAACCGGCGCAACCCGGGTGCTGTGGTGCGCTATATCGTGTCCCGGCTGGAGGCCGGCCCACCCGTCGGCCGAACGCACCCGCAACCGGCGGCAACAGGCCCGGCCGCCCCGCCGGTTACCCCGCCCACCCCCGCCACCCTGGCCGCACGACAAACCGGAGGACGCAAGTGACCGACATTCCCGAGCCGATCACCGTGACGGTGGCCACCAACCCGCCGTACCCGGTGGTGATCGGTAAAGGCCTGCTTGGTGATCTCGCCGGGTTGCTCGCCGGGCGCAACAAGGTAGCGATCCTGCACCAGCCGACGTTGGAAGCGACCGCGGAGGGTATCCGAACATTCCTGTCGGACAAGGGGATCGAGGCGCATCGCATCGAGATCCCGGACGCCGAGGACGGCAAGTCGCTACAGGTGCTCGGCTTCATCTGGGACGTGCTGGGACGCATCGGCCTGGACCGCCGCGACGCGCTGGTCAGTCTCGGCGGCGGCGCCGCGACCGACGTCGCGGGATTCGCGGCGGCGACCTGGTTGCGCGGAATTTCGATCGTGCATGTGCCCACCACGCTGCTGGCCATGGTGGACGCCGCCGTCGGTGGCAAGACGGGCATCAACACCGAGGCCGGCAAGAACCTGGTGGGTGCGTTCCACCAACCTGCCGCAGTCGTCGTCGACCTGGCCACCCTGGAGACGTTGCCGCAGCGCGAGATCGTCGCGGGCATGCCGGAGATCGTCAAGGCCGGCTTCATCGCCGATCCGGTGATCCTGGATCTGATCGAGGCCGATCCGGCCGCGGCGATGGATCCGGCGGGCGACGTGCTCGGCGAGCTGATTAGGCGTGCTATCACCGTCAAGGCCGAGGTGGTCGCCGCCGACGAGAAAGAGTCGGATCTACGCGAAATCCTCAACTACGGACACACTTTGGCGCACGCGATCGAAGCGCTGGAGCACTACCAATGGCGCCACGGCGACGCGGTGTCGGTGGGCCTGGTGTTCGCCGCCGAACTGGCCCGCATCACCGGCCGTCTCGACGACGCGACCGCGGACCGGCATCGCTCGATTCTGCTGTCGCTTGGGTTGCCGGTCAGCTACTACGAGGATGCGCTGCCGGCGCTGCTGGAATACATGATGGGGGACAAGAAGAATCGGGCCGGTGTGCTGCGGTTCGTGGTGCTCGACGGCCTGGCCAAGCCCGGCCGGCTGGAAGGGCCCGACCCGATGCTGCTGGCAGCCGCCTACGACGAGGTGGGACGGCGATTCCGATTGGAGCGGCGATGAACCGGATCAACGTCATCAACGGACCCAACCTGCAGCGGTTGGGCCGGCGTGAGCCGGACGTCTACGGCAGCACCAGTTATGCCGACCTGGAGGCGCTGATCCAGCGGGAAGCGGCCGAGCTCGGCGTCGACGTTGTGGTGCGCCAAAGCGACAGCGAAGCCGAGCTGCTGGAGTGGATTCACTCCGCAGCCGATGCCGCCGAACCGGTGATCTTCAACGCCGGCGGCCTGACCCATACCTCGGTTGCCCTGCGGGACGCCTGCGCTGAGTTGCCGGCCCCCCTCATCGAGTTGCACATCTCCAATGTGCATGCTCGCGAAGACTTTCGGCGGCACTCCTACTTGAGCCCGATTGCCAACGGGGTGATCGTCGGCTTCGGGGTGCGCGGTTACCTGCTGGCGCTGCGCTACTTGGTCGAGTCGTCGGAGGCCGAGTCTTCGGACTGAGCCGCGGTGTCTTCGGACTGCGCTTCGATGGCGCCGTCGTCCTCGATCACGGGGATCTCGGTGGTGGCGTCGGCATCGGCCGGGAACTCCTCGGTGGTGAAACCGGCCGAGGGGCTGGCCAGAGTCGCATCGAAGGCGGGCGCAGCGGGTGCGGGGGTAGCCTCGGTCTGCACGGCGCCGGTCTCTTCGGCGGCTACCGCAGGAGCGCCGACGGTGGCGAACACGTCGGTCTCCGGCTGGCTCTCAACCACGGCGGCCGGCACCGGACGGCGCTCCGGGTGCTTCTCGTATTCCTTGTCGATGGCGCGGCGGCCGAGTGCCACCGCGGCCACTCCCACCACGAACACCAGCAACGCGGTGAAGGCCGCGAAGCTGGTCATCTCGTTGAAGAACGTGCTGATGTAGAGCGCCTTGTCGAACTGGCCGATGACCCACGCCACGAATCCGCTGAGCAGCCCGGCGACCAGCCCGGCACCCAGCCAGGTCATCGCGAGGTCAGCGCGCCGGTCGGGGTCGGCGTTGGCTTTGGCGTCCTCACGGCCGTCCGAACGACCCCAGACGAACACGCCGATCGCGAACAAGATCATCAACACCAGGCTGATCAGACCGGCCTGCGCCTCGAAGGCGTTGATCAGCACCCCCTGGATGATGCGGATCACGACCATCAGTGCAGCGAACACCAGCCCGCGCAGAAACCACTTGCTCATGGGGCCACAGCGTAGCGAGTACCGTCACACCGCGTGACACATTCCTCCCGTCGGGCGCGTCTGAGTGCCGAGATCCGCGCTGCCGGCCTGGACGCGATGCTGGTCACCGACCTGATCAACGTGCGTTATCTGTCTGGATTCACCGGTTCGGCCGGAGCGTTGTTGGTCTACTCCGACGAGCAGCCGCCCGTGCTGGCGACCGATGGCCGCTATCGCACGCAGGCTGCCCGGCAGGCCCCCGATCTGCAGGTCGCGATCGAACGCGCCGGGGCCCGTCATCTCCTCGCCCAGGCCGCGGCGGCCGGGGCGCGCCGGGTCGGCTTCGAGGCCCACGTGGTGACCGTGGACGGGTTCGAGGCGCTGTCGGCGGCGCTGTGCGGGGTCGAAGACACCGTCGAGCTGGTGCGGGCCTCCAACGCCGTGGAGACGCTGCGCGAGGTCAAAGACGCCGGCGAAGTGGCCCTACTGCGGCGGGCCTGCGAAGCCGCCGATGCGGCGCTGAGTGACCTGGTGGAGCGCGGTGGCCTGCGGCCCGGGCGCACCGAACGTGAGGTCCGCCGGGAACTGGAAGCGCTGATGCTCGACCACGGCGCCGACGCCGCGTCATTCGAGACGATCGTGGCCACGGGCCCCAACTCGGCGATTCCGCATCACCGACCCACCGACACGGTGCTGGCGGCCGGCGACTTCGTCAAGATCGACTTCGGCGCCCTGGTGGCCGGCTACCACTCCGACATGACCCGCACCTTTGTGCTGGGGCCGCCCGCGGACTGGCAGCGGGAGATCTACCAGGTGGTGCAGGCCGCGCAGCGCGCCGGTCGCGAGGCACTGCAACCGGGTGCGGACCTGCGCGCGGTCGACGCCGCCGCGCGCACCGTGATCGCCGAGGCCGGCTACGGCGAGACCTTCGGTCACGGCCTTGGCCACGGGGTCGGGTTGCGGATTCACGAAGCGCCCGGAATCAATGCGGCGGCCGACGGTACACTGCTTGCCGGTGCTGTGGTGACCGTAGAGCCCGGCGTCTATCTGGCTGATCGTGGCGGGGTCCGTATCGAGGACACGCTCGTGGTCGCTGATACTGCCGGGCAGGCCCCGGACCTGCTGACTCGGTTCCCCAAGGAACTGACCATTCTAGGTTAGCCAGCGGTGTGCTCTGAGCAGGTAAAACGAGGTCGCGAGTAAGCGCTGTGCGGGTAATTATCTTAGGGATCAGCTAACCGGTGATGAGGCCAAAGAAGTGATCTCCGTAGCCACCGCCGTACCGCCCGATTGAAGCACCGACTAAGCACCGGGGACTCGGTACCCCCGCCAGGTGGTGCTGAGCTTGGGGAGCTGGGGGGAGAGCGCACTCTGGTGGCCGATTGCTAATGCCTGAGCGGACTCCTGGTGAACGATCACGGGTTCGCCGGTATCCCACACCCCCCCAGGGGGGCAAGGGCGCGATTCCTCGCTAGCTGGTGATCGGCCCCTGTCACGCCTCAGCCCGCTCCTACCCACCGTTTGTACCGCTTCTTGTGCCATTCCTTGATGCTTGGCGGCACCTCACTATCGGTCGACTACAGGATGGCCCGGCGGTGTTGAGCGAGGCTCGGCCGTGGCTGGCCTGCGCTGGGAGGCCGGTCGAGTCGGAAGTTCACGGTTTCACCGCTACTCGAATGCCGAAACGAAGTGGTACCAGACTGGGGCATTCCCGGTGGGTATCTCCTACCGTCAGTGGGTCGGCGGCCCCACGTATGCTAATGACATCGTTGTAGTTCATTCGGACGTGTGCTGCGGCACTGGCCAAACCCGAAGGCAGGAGGCACGGGATGACCGCGCACTGGTTTGGCAAAGGCGTTGGCCGCTGTTGCCGAGGGTGGGTTGTGGCGGCATGATCGGGGACCCGAACGATTGGCTCAACGAGCTGGAGAACTACTTCACTCCGTCGTCGACCGAGTTCGATGCCGCCAAGAGTCACCGCGACTCGATCGAGGCACGGCTGGAGTCCCACCTGGGCATCTACCGAATGTTCGAGATCGGCTCGCTCCGGCACGGGACCGGCGTCTGGCTTCGCAGTGATGCGGACTACCTCGTCTCACTCAAGGGGACGAAGCCGCAGTGGTCCAGTTCGATGCTCGAACGGGTGCGGGCGTCCCTCGCCGCAAGGTTCCCCACCACGCCGATCACAGTCCGTCGGCCAGCAGTTGTCTGCAACTTCTCCGACGGGGTCGTCGAGTTAGTCCCGGGCTACATCGCCGATACGGCGAGCGGCGATCCCGGCTATTGGATCGCGGCTCCTGGCGGCGATTGGATGAAGACCTACCCCGAGGCGCACAACAAGTACGTGAACGGCGTTAATACGAAGCACGGCGGGGCGGCGAAGCAGCTTGCGCGCCTCCTCAAGGTCTGGAAGTACCAGCGCTACGTACCCGTCTCATCGTGCTACCTGGAGATGCGGGCCGCGAAGCACATGGAGGAGCAGTCTGCGTACATCCCGGTCTGGGACGTCTACATGGTCTTGGATGACCTCGAGACGTACAGCCTCGCGGCGCTGAATGACCCGACAGGTTTGGGTTCGCGGTTCACGGCATGCTCCTCCGACGCGGCGAAGCGTGACGCAATGTCAAAGCTGAACACGGCGGTGGGACGCGGGCGCAAGGCCAAGGAGTACTACTCCGACGGCGATCACGCGGGGTCGGTCGCCCAGCTGAAGTTGCTGTTCGACAAGTGACCTGGATGACAACCCTTCAGCCCTACGAGCCGCCGGATGCGCGGACCATAGCGGCCGCACAGGAGACCGTCGAGAGCCTCAAGCTATTGCTGGTCCAGCGTCGTCTCTACTCGCGGGCGAAGGTCTGGACCACGGTACGTGGACTTGGCGTCGGCCTCGTCGCTGTCGCTGCGCCGCTCGTTGCGGCCTTCTGGCAGCCGCTTGCGGTGTCGGCGGCGGCCGCCGCCGCCGCGTGGTATGTCCTCAATCGGGTCCTCTTCCGGCCGCTCGAACGTCGCGACGCTACTCGAGGTGCAACCGCCCAAGAGCAGTTCGACGTTGCCGTCTTCGGGATGCCGACCATTGCTGTGCGCGATCCGCGCGTGCTCCCGGAGGACATCCTACGAATCGCTGGCACGAGTAAGCGTCGTCGCAAGGCATACACGGAGGAGAAGCTGCGCGGTTGGTACCCGATCCAGGAAGACGTGCCTGGCCGGGTCGCGATCGCGATCGCGCAGAGGGGAAATTTGGCCTATACACGGTGCCTGCTCCAACGTCACGCGAACTTGTGGCTTTGGCTGCTGAGTGGGTGGGCGGTGGTTGCGGTCGGGATCTCACTGTGGTTCAGCTTTGACCTCGCAACCTTCCTCCTCGCTGTCGCACTCCCCGTCATGCCCCCTCTTGTCGACGCGGTGGACGAGTTCCTTCATATGCGTGCCGCAGGACGTGAGCGTGAGGCGCTTGCGAACGAGATCGAGGATGCGATCCGCGCCGATGGATCGGTTCCGATCCGCGCCGATGGATCGGTTCCGATCCGTCCGGAACAGCTCCTTGCCTGGCAGGGGCAACTGTTCGCTCTGCGCCGTGACTCCCCGCTCGTGCCCGACTGGCTCTACTGGGTCCTGCGCGACCGCGCCGAGGCAGACATGTCAGAGGCTGCCGAGACAATCGGCAAGACATCGGCTCGGCAGAAAGAAGACACGTAGTGGCGCTTACCCCGGCCCAGGCGTTCACGCAGTTCCTCGATGGACTCACCGCTACGGAGTACCAGAAGACCTCAATAATCGAAGCCCGCAAAGAGACTGTCGACGAGCGGCTGTTCGAGAAGTTTCCCAGCACGTCAGACATGCCCTACGGGAAAGGCATTCTCATGGGGTCGGCGGCGAAGGGAACGATCATCCGCCCGTTCGATGACATCGACGTGCTCGCGGTCTTCTCCAACGCCGCGAACGCCTGGGACAAGTACCGGTGGGACTCTAAGAGGTTCATCTACCGCATCCGTGAGGCGTACGCCGGAGTGTCGATCCAGCAGGTCGGCTCCCGAGGTCAGGCGATCCGAGTGTTCTACGAGACCGGCGGGCACGTCGATGTCGCGCCCGTCTTCGACGCGGGCAACGGCATATACAAGTTGCCGAACGGCACGGGCGGGTGGATTGACACCGCCCCGACCTTCGCCAACGAGTGGTTCTCGACGAGGAACCGGGAGTTGAGCTACCACCTCGCCCCTCTGGTCGGGCTCGGCAAGGCGTGGAACCGCGCCCACTCGAAGCGGATGCGTTCCTTCCACTTGGAGACGGTCGCAGGCACCGTCTTCGCCTCCCTCGGCAGCAACTACGGGGACGGCCTTGCCAAGTTCTTCGAATGGGCACCCAACTGTCTGAGCGTGAACGACCCTGGTGGGCAGAGCGGCGACCTCAGCACCTACCTCACGTGGACCGCCAGAGAACAGCTTCGGCAGGCTCTGTCATCGGCAGCTGACCGTGCATCCAAGGCACTCGCGGCCGAAGCGCGTGCCGACCATGCAGAGGCGAAGCGACTCTGGAGGATCATCCTCGGCGACGACTTCCCGACCAGCTGAGCTACCTTCGCCGAGGCGGCCACGCTTCTGGAAGATCGAGGCTCCTGCCCGGATTCTCGCGTCTGATGCGACCGCCGCGACCCGGATTCACCGCGCTCACACTCTCTGTCGAGGAGGTGCGCGATGACGGCCTAATGCGCGTGATGACTGTTTAGCCGGGGTTTTTGGTTGGCGGCCGTGTGGCGAGGTGGTAGCGCGGGCACGGGGGTCTGTTAGCGGTCCCCACCGGAAGACCGGCACTCCCGCACTTGATAAGCGGCAACGTTGGATATGCAGGGCCTGATGACCATGAAGGCCACCAGCCCCATTCGCCGCAGGAAAGACCACCGGATGGCGGATGCTGGCCTCCAGCTGGAGTTCACATCCGCGCCGTCAGGATTGCGGCACGGGCAGGTTGCTCACAAGCTCGCCAGCATCGATGTCCAGTCCAGCGGCGATCTTGACGATGGTTTCCAGTCGCAGGCTGCGCTGACCCCGTTCCACTTTCCCCAGCTGCGTCCAGTGGATGCCGCAGCGAATAGCGGCAGCCTCCTGACTAAGGCCAAGTGCCGTGCGGCGGTCGCGGACCCGTTCCCCGAAAACACGGGTGGTCTCGTTCAGAGCTGGCTTCGGCTGATCGTCGGGCACGGTGTCCAACGACATACGGCCCGCGCGGAATCGGCCAGAGCGCAGCGTACCCGTGCCTGTTGCACCCATGCGTAATAGACCTGTATGGTCGGCGGACCTGTTCGGGATCAGTCTTGTGAACTCCCGTCCGGAATGCGGGCCAACTAGCCGATCAGGGAACCTTCAGATAGTTTTAATGAAACTGTGAGCCGAGTTCGGAAGTCCCCGTCGACTCGAAGTTCTCGTTATTCGCAGGCCATGACTCCCCCAGGGTAAGGAGCACATCTGCATGCGCGGTCGCCGTAACGTCGAGCAACGTCGTTCGTCACGTCGGTATGGGGCCCCGCGCCGTGCCCTTGGGGCGGGAAGCGCAGTAAGCGCGTTCCTGACGTTCGGGATGACCCCACTCACTGCGCCCGCCGCACAGGCCGACGTCGACGACGTGATCATCGATACGGTGGCTTCGCTGTTCGAGTCCTCGAGCTGGGTCGACCCCCATGCTCTCAACGAGGCCTGGGGTGCCCTGCTCCTGCAAGACAACTGGGACGCCCTACTTCTGAACTTGGACAACCCTGACTTCGGCACAGTCCTGTTCAACGAGTTCTTCTATACCCCGCTGCACACGTCCATCGACACCTGGCTCGACAGCTCCGACGGCCAAGCGTTCGCCAACGTCGTTAATTCGGTATCAGGGCAATACCTCATCGGCGATGGCGCTGACGGAACCGTCGACGACCCCAACGGGGGCAACGCCGGACTGTTATTCGGCGACGGCGGCAACGGCTACGGCTATTACGGCAGCGGCGGCAACGCAGGATGGCTCTTCGGCGACGGCGGCAACGCAGGGTCAGCCGAAGCAGGCGGCACCCATACACCGGTCACCACGTTCGCGGCTGAAGACTCCGGTGCGATCAACGGTGCGCCCGGTGTTGGCGGCAACGCCGCATTCCTGTTCGGCAACGGCGGCAACGGCACCGACGGCGGCGACGGCCAGTTCGGCGGCAACGGCGGGGCCGGTGGCGCAGGCGGTGCTGGTGGCTTCTTCTTCGGCAACGGCGGCGACGGTGGCGACGGCGGCGCTGGCGGTGACGGCACCGCGCAGCACCTCGACGGCGGCCTGGGTGGTGCCGGAGGTGCTGGCGGCACCGGTGGTCTCTTCTTTGGCAGCGGCGGCAATGGTGGAACCGGAGGCCGGGGCGGTATCGGATTCATCGGCGAGACCGGCGTTCAGGGCACAAATGGTGGTGTAGGCGGTAACGGTGGCGCTGGTGGAACTGGTGGGGCCGGCGGACAAGGCGGGACGTTCTTCGGCAGCGGCGGTTCGGGCGGCCACGGTGGGGCCGGTGGTGTCGCTGGCAGCGGTGGTAACGGCGGCAACGGGGCGACCGGCACTTTGGCTGGTGGTGGCACCGGCGTCGGAGGTAGCGCTGGCGACGGTGGTCACGGTGGTGCTGGCGGCGTCGGTGGGGCGGGAGGCAACGCCGGTAAGGGCGGTCTGTTCGGAGGTGCGGGCAGCAACGGCGACGGCGGTGCGGGCGGTCTCGGTGGAAATGCCGGAGTCGGTGGTAACGGCGGCACGGGTGCCGATGGCACAGCCGGACATCTCGATGGCGGCCACGGCGGCCACGGCGGCGACGCTGGTATAGCAGGCACCGGCGGTCAGGGCGGTGCGGCTGGTGCTGGCGGCAACGGCGGAACAAGCGGAACCGCCGGATCTGCTGGCCACGCAGTAACCAGTGGCGGTAACGGTGGCAGGGGCGGTGACGGCCTCAGCGCCACAACGCCGGGCACCTCCGGCGGTAACGGTGGCGTCGGGGGCGACGGTGGAAACGTCGGCAACGGTGGTGCCGGAGGTAGCGGCGGCAACGGGGCGGCAGGCACTGGTGGCCAAGACGGCCTGAACGCAGGTGACTCCGGCAGCAATGGAGGCAACGGGGGTGCCGGCGGTCAGGGCGGTGCTGGCGGCAAGGGCGGCTCAATCTCCGGAAACGGCGGCCACGGCGGTAACGGCGGAAGCGGCGCTGACGGCGGTAAGGGCGGCGGCGGGGCCAACGGGGCTGCTGGAGTGTCCGGCACCAATAACGGAGCTGGTCAGGCTGGCGGCAACGCCGGTAGCGCTGGCGATGGCGGCGATGGCGGCGCAGGTGGCGCAGGTGGCGCAGCAGCCCATGGCACCGCAGGCGCTCATGGAGCCGGAGGTGTAGGCGGCAACGGTGGCGCAGGTGCAACCGGCGGTAACGGCGGGGCCGGTGCAAACGGCAACGCATTCAACTCCGATGGTGGAGCTGGCGGTCGTGGTGGAGACTCTTCCGCCAACGGCACTGGCGGTAGCGGCGGCGACAGTGGCGGCAGTAACCGCGCCGCCAACGGTCAGGGTGGCAACGCAGCGACCACTGGCGGTAACGGTGGCACGGGCGGCGACGGCTTCAACGCCACGGCACCGGGTGCTTCGGGCGGGAATGGCGGTGCCGGTGGTAACGCCGGAAACTTCGGCAACGGCGGGGCCGGTGGTAGCGGCGGCAACGGCGCGGCAGGAGCTAGCGGCGACAGCGGCCAGAACGCAGGCGATTCCGGCACCGATGGGAGCAATGGCGGCTTCGGTGGCCGGGGCGGTGCCGGTGGAGCGGGCGGTTCGATCACTGGCAACGGCGGGAACGGCGGCACCGGAGGCCAGGGAGGGGCCGGAGGTCGCGGAGGTAACGGCGCGGGCGGTGCTTCAGGAGCCGATGCCGTGAACAACAGCGGGGACGCCGGGGCCGACGGTGGAAACGGCGGTAGCGGCGGTAGCGGTGGCACGGGCGGTAATGGCGGTGACGGTGGCGCGGGCGGTAACGCCGTGCATGGCCAGTCCGGTCAGCACGGTACCGCTGGGGTCGGCGGTGCAGGCGGTAACAGTGGTAACGGTGCCAGTGGAGGTCATGGGGGACGCGGTGCTGCCAGCACCGACGGTGGTGGCGGCTGTACGGGCGGCACCGGAGGCGGCTGCTTTGTTACTGGCAGTGGCACCGCAGGTCGCGGTGGTAATGGTGGCGACGGGGGAGTAAGCGGGGCGGCCGGTATGGGAGGCCTCGGCGGAATCACCACCGACGGCATACACGCAGACGACGGTGTGACTGGCACGGCTGGCATTGGTGGATATGGCGGTAACGGTGGCGATGGCGCTAACGGCAACCACGGGCAAGGGGGCGGCGATGGCGGCAAGGGCGGTAGCGGCTACTTCGGCGGTGCCGGTGGTGCGGGCGGCGCGGGCGGCGATGAGGCCGCCGGGAGAGCCAGCGGCAACGGAGGCAACGGAGGGCTAGGAGGAGACGGCGTCGTTGGCGCTGGCTCCGGCGGTAGTGGCGGACATGGTGGTTACGGCCTCAATGGTGGCGGCGTAAGCGGCTCCGGCGGCAATGGCGGTAACGGCTACTTCGGCGGTTCCGGTGGTATGGGCGGCGGTGGTTACGGCGTAGGCAGCTCCGGCGGCTCCGGCGGCAATGGTGGTAACGGCTACTTCGGCGGTTCCGGTGGTATGGGCGGCGACGGTTACGGCGGCGGGAATGGCGGCAATGGCGGGCTAGGGGGCGACGGCGTTGTTGGCGCTGGCTCGGGCGGTAGCGGCGGGAACGGTGGTTACGGCCCCAATGG